>JABLTR010078065.1_pt1 | contig 20315 bp, 15 predicted proteins | sample 7160071 | NCBI WGS metagenome assembly JABLTR01 (sample SAMN14651230, study PRJNA627086) | human gut metagenome | isolation source: feces | host: Homo sapiens | reverse complement strand
TTTCTACAGCTCACGTTGAGTATCAGACAGAGAAGAGACATTATGCACATGTTGACTGCCCAGGACATGCTGACTACGTTAAGAACATGATCACCGGTGCTGCACAGATGGATGGTGCTATCCTGGTTGTAGCTGCTACCGATGGTGTTATGGCTCAGACTAGAGAGCACATCCTTCTGTCCCGTCAGGTAGGCGTTCCGTACATCGTTGTATTCATGAACAAGTGTGATATGGTAGACGATGAGGAGCTTCTTGAACTGGTTGAGATGGAGATCCGTGAGCTGTTAAACGAGTATGAGTTCCCGGGTGATGACATTCCGGTTATCAGAGGTTCAGCTCTGCAGGCTCTGAACGATCCGATGGGACCGTGGGGAGACAAGATCCTTGAGTTAATGGAAGCTGTTGATAGCTACGTTCCGGATCCGGTTCGTGATACTGATAAGCCATTCCTGATGCCAGTTGAGGACGTATTCTCTATTACTGGTCGTGGTACTGTTGCTACTGGTAGAGTAGAGAGAGGTACTCTGCATCTGAACGATTCCGTTGAGATCGTAGGTATCAAGGAAGAGAACAGAACCGTAGTTGTAACCGGTATCGAGATGTTCCGTAAGCTTCTGGATGAGGCTCAGGCTGGTGATAACATCGGTGCTCTGCTTCGTGGTGTTCAGAGAACTGATATCGAAAGAGGTCAGTGTCTGTGTAAGCCAGGTTCTGTAAAGTGCCACAAGAAGTTTACCGCTCAGGTTTACGTTCTGACCAAGGATGAGGGTGGTCGTCATACTCCATTCTTCAACAACTACAGACCGCAGTTCTACTTCAGAACAACTGATGTTACTGGTGTTTGTGAGCTTCCGGCTGGTACCGAGATGTGTATGCCAGGTGATAACGTAGAGATGACCATCGAGCTGATTCACCCAGTAGCTATGGAGCAGGGTCTTCGTTTCGCTATCCGTGAGGGTGGACGTACCGTTGGTTCTGGTAGAGTAGTTTCTATCATCGAATAATTTACGTTTAAGTAATTAAATAAGCGTGTGAAAGCGCGTGAGAGACAGTCATTGCAGGCTTGCCTGCAAGTGGCTGTCTTTTTTTTATATCTTTTGGTCTAAATCATGCTGACATGCAAAAGAAATAGTAATAAAATATTGTGGCTTTTTACCACACTAAACTGCTGAATAAAAAATCAGAATTAAACTAATATAGAAGAACTGTATAGAATGAATTTCTAATATCTTGCAAAATCAAGCAAAATGACTGCTACAATCATAAAATCAACATTTGGAAAGTATTAAAAATAATAAAATACACAAAATTTCAATGGTTAATATAAAAATTTTCTATATGATTATTCGCTTGTGAAGAATATAATAAGGACAGTCAATAAAGCAGACACTTCAAAGGAGGAGTAAATCATGAAAAAGAGTAGAATTTTCCCATTACTTGTAGGAGCAGCACTTTCCAGTTCATTGGTAGCCTGCACTTCAGGATCGGGATCAGGAAACAAGACAAGTGTTGACAATAGCAAGAAGCCATTAGTATGGTTCAATCGCCAGCCATCTAACAGTTCTACAGGAGAACTTGACAAGGACGCTTTGAACTTTAACGATAAGACATATTATGTTGGTTTTGATGCAAATCAGGGTGCTGAACTTCAGGGACAGATGGTACTTGATTATATTAAGGAAAATGCAGCATCTATGGACCGTAACGGTGACGGCGTAATCGGTTATATCTTAGCAATCGGTGATATCGGACATAACGATTCTATCGCACGTACACGTGGTGTTCGTTCCGCACTGGGAACTGGTGTTGAGAAAGATGGAGTAGTTGATGCAGCTCCAATCGGAACAAATGCAGATGGTTCTTCAAAGATTGTTCAGGATGCTACTATTGAAGTAGATGGAAAGGAATATACTATCCGTGAGCTGGCAGCACAGGAAATGAAGAACTCCGCAGGTGCTACATGGGATGCAGCTACTGCTGGTAACGCAATCGGAACTTGGGCAGCATCTTTTGGTGATGAGATTGATGTTGTTGTATCTAACAACGATGGTATGGGAATGTCTATGTTCAATGCATGGGCAAAGGAGAACGAAGTACCTACATTTGGTTATGATGCAAACAGTGACGCAGTTGCAGCAATTGCAGAAGGCTACGGCGGAACAATTTCCCAGCATGCAGACGTTCAGGCTTACCTGACACTGAGAGTTTTAAGAAATGCACTGGACGGTGTAGATATCGATACTGGTATTGGTACTGCAGATGCAGCAGGCAACAAGCTGGAAGAAGGCGTTGATTACAGATATAGTGCAGATGAGAGATCCTACTATGCATTAAATATTGCTATCACAGCAGATAACTATAAGGATTTCACCGATTCTACCAAGGTATACAGCAAGGTTTCAAATCAGCTGGATGCTTCTAAGAGCCCAGAGAAGAAGGTATGGTTAAATATCTACAATGCTTCTGATAACTTCTTAAGCTCAACTTATCAGCCACTTCTTCAGAACTATGATGATCTTCTGAACTTAAAGGTTGAATACATTGGTGGTGATGGTCAGACTGAGTCTAATGTTACAAACCGTCTTGGTAATCCAGGCGAATATGATGCATTCGCAATCAATATGGTTAAGACAGACAACGCAGCATCTTATACATCTCTCCTTAAGCAGTAATTGATAGAGATTTTTTGCTAGCAAAAGGTCTGAGGGTGTTAGAACTTCTGACACCCTCTTTTTCTGAAAGGAGTAAGGATATGGCAGAAGGCAATAAGGATATCGTCTTGTCGATCCGCGGCATGAGCAAATCATTCGGAAGAAATAAGGTTCTAAAGCATATCGATATGGATGTGCCGAGAGGATCAATCATGGGTCTGATGGGCGAGAATGGTGCTGGTAAATCGACAATGATGAAATGTCTTTTTGGTACGTATCAAAAAGATGAAGGAACAATAATTTTAGACGGGAAAGAGATTAGCTTTACAGGTCCAAAGGATGCTTTGGAAAATGGTGTGGCAATGGTTCATCAGGAGTTGAATCAATGTCTGGAAAGAAACGTAATTGACAATCTGTTTCTTGGTCGCTACCCAAAAACATCCCTCGGAGTAATTGATGAGGGAAGAATGAAAAAAGAGGCTTCTGATTTATTCCGTAAGCTTGGCATTACGGTAGATCTTTCACAGCCGATGAAGAAGATGTCTGTTTCAAAGAGACAGATGTGTGAAATTGCAAAGGCAATTTCTTATAATTCAAAGGTGATTGTTTTGGATGAGCCAACCTCATCTCTGACAGCACCAGAAGTTGAAAAATTATTTAAGATGATGAGACAGCTTCGTGAACAGGGAATTTCACTGATCTATATCTCTCATAAGATGGATGAGATCTTTGAGATCTGTGACCAGGTTTCTGTTCTTAGAGATGGTGCTCTTGTAATGACTAAAAACTGTAGTGATACCAATATGAATGAATTGATTTCTGCTATGGTAGGAAGATCATTAGATAATCGTTTCCCGCCGGTTGATAATACACCGGGTGATGTGATTTTAAGAGTAGAGCATTTATCTACGAAATATGCACCGAAGCTTCAAGATATAACCTTTGATGTAAAAAAGGGAGAAATATTTGGTTTATATGGTCTGGTTGGAGCTGGTCGTACAGAGCTTCTTGAGACGATATTTGGTATTCGTACAAGAGCAGCCGGACGTGTCTACTATGATGATAAGCTGATGAATTTTCATTCATCAAAAGATGCAATGGATCATGGATTTGCGTTAATTACTGAGGAACGTAAGGCTGATGGATTATTCTTAAAAGCAGATATCACCTTTAATACAACAATTGCTAATATGAGTCAGTATAAATCTGGAATTGCATTATCTAAGGATGAAATGGTAAGAGCAACTGCAGAAGAAATTCGTATTATGCATACAAAGTGCATGGGACCGGATGATATGATTGCAAACCTTTCTGGTGGAAATCAGCAGAAGGCAATCTTTGGAAGATGGCTGGAGCGTTCACCAAAGATTTTCATGATGGATGATCCGACACGAGGCATTGATGTTGGTGCTAAGTACGAGATTTATGAACTGATTATTGATATGGCTAAGCAGGGAAAGACAATCATTGTTGTTTCATCTGAGATGCCGGAGATTCTTGGAATTACAAACCGAATCGGTGTAATGTCAAATGGTCATCTGGCAGGAATTGTAAACACCAAGGAAACAAATCAGGAAGAACTGCTTAGACTTAGTGCAAAGTATTTGTAATAGAGAGGAGTACGAGAGCTATGGCAAATGATATGAGATATCTTTCGGCAGAAGAGGAAGCAAAACTTTTAAAGCCGATTGATGAATATGTTGGTAAAATACAGGCACAGATAGATGCCCTGCGTGTAGATGGTTCTGATCAGGTGCAGGCATTAAAGACACATATCTCTTTAACAAAGGAAGATAAGAATTATACAAAAGAGGAGCAGAATGAGATTATCCGAAAGGATCAGGCACTTCTTGTAAAGGCAAGAGAGGTAGAAGCTGCAAATAAGGATAAAGTTTCCAAGCTGATTGCAGATGCAGAATCTTATTTGAAGACTCATTTTAAGAAAGATTATTACGATAAGGTTGTAGCAAGCTGTGCAGCTCAAAAGGAAGCTGAGAATGCAGAATATGTAAAAGTTCGTGAGAAGCTGAAAGCAGAGCACGAGCGCACAATCTCCGGAATGACAGATAAGCAGGAGCTTAAGGACGAGAAGTATGTATATAAGAATCGTCTGTATGATGCACAGATGGTGCATGAGTCAAAGCTTCAGGAAATCAAGGACAGAAAGCATGAGGCATTTGTGCATCAGTATCATCTGATTGATTTGCTTCGTATGTCAAAGTTTACTTATGGACAGAAGAAGCTTCAGAAACTGGAAAATTACAAGTATACATTTAACACACCGCAGTTCCTTTATAAGAACGGACTTTATATTGTAATTATCATGATTTTTATCGCACTTTGCTTTATCACACCAGTTGTAAAGGATACGCAGCTTCTGACAACAGCTAATATTTTGAATATTCTTCAGCAGGCATCACCTCGTATCTTCTTAGCTCTTGGTGTAGCAGGACTGATTCTGTTAACAGGTACTGATCTTTCTGTAGGCCGAATGGTTGGTATGGGTATGGTAACAGCAACCATTATTATGCACAATGGTATTAATACAGGTGGTGTATTTGGTCATATCTTTGACTTCACTGGAATCCCTGCACCAGCTCGTGCAATCTTTGCACTGCTTGTATGTGTGATTCTGACAACTGGATTTGCATCAATTGCAGGTTTCTTTATGGCAAGATTTAAGATGCATCCATTTATCTCTACTATGGCAAACATGCTTATTATCTTTGGTCTTGTAACATATGCAACAAAGGGTGTATCATTTGGAGCAATTGATTCTTCCATCCCGGCAATGTTTATTCCAAGAATTGGAAATTTCCCAACCATTATTTTGTGGGCAGTTGTTGCAGTTGCAGTTGTATGGTTTATCTGGAATAAGACAACGTTTGGTAAGAATCTGTATGCAGTTGGTGGTAATCCAGAAGCAGCTGCTGTATCTGGTATTTCTGTATTTGCAGTAACAATGGGCGCATTCGTTCTTGCAGGTATCCTGTATGGATTTGGTGCTTGGCTGGAATGTAATCGTATGATCGGTTCTGGTAGTGCAGCTTATGGACAAGGATGGGATATGGATGCTATCGCTGCCTGCGTTGTTGGTGGTGTATCCTTTACTGGTGGTATTGGTAAGATCGCTGGTGTTGTAACTGGTGTATTGATCTTTACTGCACTGACTTATTCCCTTACTATTCTTGGTATTGATACAAACCTTCAGTTTATCTTTGAAGGTATTATCATTCTCGTAGCAGTTACACTCGACTGTCTCAAGTACGTAAAGAAGAAGTAATGCACAAAAAATGTATAAAAAAATAATATTACTAGTGGAAAATTGGTAAAAAAAGAGTATAATGAAGATGGCACGAATCTATTTATAAAGAAGTTCGTGCCATTTTTTGTAAATGCAGAAAGATTTCTTAGTAAACATGGAGGAATATAGATGACTACATATAAAGTACTTCTTGTAGATGATGAGGAAGAAGTCAGAAATGCAATTGAACAAAGAATTAATTGGGAAGAATTGGGATTTGAGGTAATCGGAAAAGCACAGAATGGTGTAAAAGCTATGGAAATAGCAGAAAAACTGCAGCCAGATGTGGTCATTACCGATATCAAAATGCCATATATGAATGGATTGGAACTGGCACGTAATTTAAAGGAAGAGAATCCAGGCGTGCGAATTTTAATTCTGACCGGATTTGACGAGTTTGAATATGCCAAAGAAGCAGTTCATCTTGAAGTTGAAGAGTATATATTAAAACCGATCAATGCCAATGAGCTTTCTGAATGTCTCAAACGATTAAAAAACGTACTCGATAAAGAGAGAGAAGAAAAATTAAATGTCAGAAAGCTAGAGCAGTACTATACAGATTCCCTTCCTGTACTTCAAACAAATTTCTTTTGCTCTCTTGTGGAGGGACGCATTTCGGACAGTGAAATAAATAAATATTTAAATGATTATCAGATTTCTTTGCCAGGACCGTATTTTTGCTGCGCTGTTTTCCATACATCAGAAAATCATGTTCCTGACGGGATGACACCACTTCTGCTTTCGATATCTGTACAAAGAGAAGTAAAGGAAAAATTCCGCGGCAAATGGGACTGCAGATATTTTTCTTATCTGGGAAATATTGTTATGGTAGCAAATTTAGGCAAAGAAGATGAAATCACGAGACTGACAGATGACTGTGACCGCTTCTGCAAATGGGCAGACCGCTTTTTTGGTGCAGTTGTTACTGCTGGAATAGGTAAGGTGTGCAATGAAGTATCAAATCTTCGTTTTTCCTATGAAGGGGCATGGGAAGCACTTTCGTATCGTGTTATTTACGGATCAGGCTGTTCTATCAATATTGCAGATATTGCACCGAAGGGGCAGGGGCTTTCCATGCAGCCAGATGATATTAATATGAATGATGTGTTCAAGGCAGTTCATATTGGGGTACGTGAAGATATTGAACATGCAGTTTTTTCTTTAGTGAAGGAACTAAAAGATAATGCAAAAACAATTATGCAGTATAATTTTACTGTGCTGGAAATTGTAGGGCATCTATATCGTTTCTGTGGAAATAATCATATGAAATTTGAAGATCATGCCGGAGAAATCAAAAATGCGTATGAAGAAATTACAAAGATGGATGAAAGTGCATTAATGGCCTGGCTTGTTAGAGTAGCACTATCGATCAGTGATGAACTAAAAAATGCCAGAAATTCTTCACTGCGTTACCTTATTTCAGAAGCAAAAAATATTGTTCGTGATGAGTATGCAGATGCAGATCTGTCACTTGATACCGTATGTTCAAAGCTTGGTGTATCAAATTCCTATTTTTCTTCTATTTTTAAGAAAGAAGTGGGCATTTCATTTATTACATATTTGACAGATTACAGAATGCAGCAGGCTGTTCATCTGATGCTTGAAACAAATGAAAAAAATTATGAAATTGCAGAACATGTTGGCTATGAGGACGCAAACTATTTTGGATATGTTTTTAAACGCAAATATGGAATGTCGCCTTCAAAATATCGCACAGAGCATATGGGAAAATGAGTATGAAAAAAAGAAAAGTGTCAGATATTCAGTCTGTCATTATGACGGTTCTTTCTTTGATGACGGTAATTACGTCTATATCTATGGGGTTATTGCTTTACAATCGATATGAAATGGCTATGCGTCAGAATGAAGTTCGCAACACACAAAACCTGATGGAAAGCACAGTCAATTCCATGGAGCAGTATCTGAAAAATATGAGACAGATTTCAGATACTGTCACATATAATATTATACAGGCATTTGATGTGTCTAGTCCGGAGTTTAATCAGCAGTTGAGTTTTCTATATGATTTTAATAAGGACAAAATACAGAGTATTGCGCTTTATGATATGGAAGGAAATCTTATTGTGGCAGAGCCAGTTACACTGCAGAAGGATGGCATAGAGGTGCTTTGGCAGTCTTGGTTTGAAAATGCAGCAGAGGAAATTGAAAATATGCACTTTTCAACGCCTCATATGCAGAATTTATTTCAGGATGATGCAAAGAGCTATCATTGGGTGATTTCCCTAAGTCGTGCGGTAGACGGTATTGATGGAGACAGACCTGAAAATGGCATTTTGCTTGTTGATATGAAATATTCCTTTATTGAGGAAATGATGAATCAGGTGAATGATCAAAACAGGGGGCGATATTATTATGTCTGTGATGGGGAAGGAAATCTGATTTATCATCCTTATGCAAATGAAATCAGCAATGGATTGTTTGAGGAAGATTTTAGTATTGTATGCAGCAATGAAGATGGTGTATATAAAAATTTGCGCAGCCCAAGTGGAGATAAGCAGACTGCAATTGTAAGTACCATATCATATACGGGTTGGAAGATGGTAGGCATTGTAAAGCAGGACATTAGAACAGACAGCCGAGAACAGTTTCGTATTTATATGGTAATTGTTGTGATTATGCTGATTATGATGCTTCTTTTAGTCAATCGCATTGTGTCGAAAAGGATTTCAAGTCCAATTCTTAAATTGGATGCATCTGTAAGGGCATATGAAGCTGGGGAAAAGCCTGATATCTATATTGGAGGCTCATATGAGATTCGTCATCTTGGAAAATCTGTCCAGCATTCGTATGAAGAAATTGAGCGGTTAATGAAAGAAATTGTGAAGCAGCAGAATGAGAGAAGAAAGAGTGAACTGGCAGCACTGCAAAGTCAGATCAACCCGCATTTTCTTTATAATACTTTGGAATCTATCACTTGGATGGTTGAGGCCAATAAAAATCAGGATGCAGTTTTTATGATATCTGAGCTGGCCAAGCTGTTTAGAATCAGTTTGTCAAGAGGAAAGACGATTATTAGTATTGAGGATGAGCTAAAGCACTGCAAAAATTATATGAATATTCAAAAGTATCGCTACAAGGAGCGTTTTGTGACAGAATATGATGTTTCAGAAGAAATTTATCCGTTTTGTACGGTAAAGCTTATTTTGCAGCCGATTCTTGAAAATGCTATATATTATGGTGTAGGAAATATGGATGAGGATGACCAGCCTAAAATTATTGTCAAAGGCTGGAAAGATGATGCAGAAATCTATCTTTCAGTTACGGATAATGGAATGGGAATGCGTCATGAAGATGTAGAAAATATTTTAAAAGATAATCAGAAAGGACCCAAACATGGTTCTGGTGTAGGACTCATTAATGTGCACACGCGTATTCAGCTGATGTTTGGAAATAAATATGGCCTTATTGTGGAGAGTGAACCAGATGAGGGAACAACAGTCACGATTCATTTGCCTGCTGTGCCATACACTAAGGAAAATTGTGAAGTGCTTGAGACTCCGGGGAAGCCAGTCAGAAAAGAGGGTGAATCATGAAAAAAACAAAAACTACTTTTTTGTTAGCAGAAATTTGTCTTGGCATATTGCTGCTGTTTTGTGTGCATCTGATTTTTGAAGATGAAAAGCCTCAGAAGCGTGTAGCAGTTATTGTTGAAAAATCAGGTGATGAAAAATGGAACTCCTTTATGAATGGTCTAAAGCAGGCAGCTGGAATCGCAAATATACATTTGATTATTTGCAATACAGATGAAATTGAAAATGCAGATGAGGAGAAGAACTTGATTTATGATCAGCTGGATAATCAGGTTGATGCATTTATTGTTCAGGCGGCGCCGGGCAGGGATACTATTGATATGCTTAGAGAAATTCGCGTACAAAAGCCAATGCTTCTTGTAGCAAATGATGCGCTGCGTGAAAAAGAGGAAGACCATATATCAAAATATTCTGATTTGCCTGTTATTACGCCGGACTATTACCGTATGGGATATACATTGGCACAGGACTTATTAAGCCGCAATCAAAATAATATTCAAGGCAAAACTGTTGGAATTATAAGCGGATTTAAGAAAACAGACTGTACTGATAAATGTATGCAGGGTGTATTAGATGTGCTTTCTGATACGGGATGTGAGATTCAGTTTGATATGAATATCACATATGATATGGAAATTACACAGAGGTTAAAAGAGCAGCAGCCAGTTGACTATTTGATTGTATTTGACACAAGTGCCTTAGAGCAGGTAGCAGGGATGTATGCACAGAAAAAAGAGAGTGACACGAAAATCTATGGGATTGGAAATAGTATAAAGTGTGTATATTATCTTGATGATTCTGTGATTGACGGATTGATTGCGATAGATGGATATGGAATGGGATATCACAGCGTTATAGAAATTTCAAAAGTGCTGAAAAATCATCTGTATACGATTAACAACCAGACGATTAAGTATCATCTGTTGCATAAAGAAGATATTTTCAGAGAAGAGGTACAGCATTTTCTTCATACGTATGATTGAGAATTTGCATATAGTCAGCCAAAAAGGAATGGAGATTTCAATGAAACAGTATCAGATAAGAAGTATTCTGATCGGATGCATGTTGTTGTGTCTGACAGGATGTACGGCGAATAGTGAGAAAAAAAGAGATGTTCTTCGTGTTGGTGTTGTGCTATACACGCAGGATGACCCCTTTATTAATGCGCTTACAGATTGTCTGAAGGAAGATCTGGCAGAATACGAGTCAGATTCTCTAAAGGTGATTATGACTGTAAGGGATGGAAAAAATGATCAGAAGATTCAAAATGAAGTTGTGAAGGAGATGCTTGATGCTGGCTGTGAGATACTTGCTGTTGATCTCGTTGACAGGACAGAGCCGTCAAATATAATAAAGATGGCAAAAAAGGGAAATATACCTGTTATTTTCTTTAATAGAGAGCCAGTGAGAGAGGATTTGATGCAGTGGGATAAGCTGTATTATGTAGGCGGAGATGCCAGACAGTCTGGTATGATGCAGGGTGAGATTGCAGCAGATATGATACGAGACAATGACGCAGTAGATCGAAATCAGGACGGAAAGATTCAATATGTACTTCTTGAGGGTGAGACAGGTCATCAGGATGCAATCATTCGAACAGACAGTGTGGTAAAAACAATTAAAGAACAGGGCATTATATTAGAAAGACTAAGTTTCCAGTTTGCAAACTGGAATCGTGGACAAGCTGAAAATAAGATGACACAGCTGATTAATCAATATGGAGACGAGATTGAACTAGTCCTTTCTAATAATGATGAGATGGCTCTTGGTGCAGTTGCTGCGTATGATGCACTTGATTATGATAAAGACAGACGTCCGATGATTTTTGGAATAGATGGTTTGGAAGGTGCATTGGATGCCGTCCAAAAAGGCACCATTCAGGGGACTGTGTATAATGACAGGCATGGACAAGCTGAGCAGATTTCGCGTCTTGCGATGACACTGTTTCAAGGTCAGACACCGCCAAAGGAGGATCTCGAAAATGAACGATATATTTTTTTGCCGTATAAAAAGGTGACAGCAGAAAATGTGGAATCATTTATGGAACAATAAAATGGTTCATTTTCGGAAAGGAAAGATTAAAAATGGAAGATTGGCTGATAAACTATTATGAACAGACAGATCCGCTTAAAAGACAGCAGATGCTTCTGGAAAATAAAAATGAAACCATGAGTGAAGAAGATAAACTTCGAATGAAGCTCTGGGAGACCAGATATGGAAAAGGTAAGCCAAGGAAAGATATGTTTGTTGGTTATCTTATGAATTTAAAATATATTGTAGAAAGCGGAAGTATGGATTTGGGAGGCAGAAAGAAAAAGCTTGCGATAGAAGCTATTCTTGGTCTGAATTTATATGAATTTGAAAGAAAGCCAAAGACTCAGCAGGAAATAATTTTTTTAGAGTTAAAAAACACATGCAGAAAATATATTGAGATTAGTACAGGAGGACGTGGCTTTACTTCTGTTATTTTTGGAATGGGACAGCTGTCAGATGAAAGCATTGCAGGAAAGATCGCTGAACAAATAAGCAGAATTGTGTTTGATGCACCTCATAGTCTGCGAATGGAAAAAGAATTTGAGCCGCTTCAAAGAGCTGCTTTAGAGGTGTTTAGGGAAATTTATCCTAATCGCGAACATTTTCTGAAAAAAAGATAAGGAATGATAAACGGTGCATTTTCTCTTTAACGCTACTTGTATTTGAACATCAAAAACGATATACTGTAACTGTTTTAATGCTTTAATTATAAGGAGGAGATGAGTATGGCAGAATATTGCATCAGCTGCTGTTCTACAGCTGATTTGACGAAGGAATATTTTGATAAGCGTGGAATCCACTATGTGTGCTTTCACTATGAACTGGGAGGAAAGGACTATCTAGATGACCTTGGTCAGACGATGTCTCCGGCAGAGTTATATCGCAGAATGCTTGCAGGTGAGGATGTAAAGACATCACAGGTTAGTATCGGTGAGTATGCAGATTTTTTTAGAAAAATATTTGATGAGGGAAAGGATATCCTTCATTTAACGCTTTCAAGCGGAATTTCAGGCAGCTACAATTCAGCATGTATTGCAGCAGAACAGGTAAGAGAAGAATATCCAAACAGAAAAATTTATGTAGTGGATTCACTAGCAGCTTCCTCTGGTTATGGTTTGTTAGTAGATACTCTGGCAGACAGAAGGGATGCAGGAGAGAGTATAGATGAATTGTATGCATGGGTGTGTGAAAATAAAAAGAAACTGCAGCACTGGTTTTTTACTTCTGATCTTACTTTTTTTATCAGAGGCGGAAGAGTATCAAAGGCAGCTGGATTTTTTGGAGGTATGCTTGGAATCTGTCCTTTGTTAAATGTGGACTATGAGGGACATCTGACAGCAAGAGAGAAGGTGCGCACGAAGAAAAAGGTGATTCAGCGCATCGTTCAGAAGATGGAAGAAAATGCCGAGGGAGGTCTGGCATATTCGGGCAAATGCTATATCTGTCAGTCGGAGTGCATGGATGACGCAAAAGCTGTTGCAATGCTCGTTGAGAGCCGCTTTCCTAATTTAAATGGAAAAGTTGAGATTTACCCGATTGGTGCGACAATTGGCAGTCATACCGGTCCAGGAACAGTAGCGTTATTTTTCTGGGGAAAAGAACGCGTGGATTGACGCAGTTTTGTAAAAGAAATGTAATGTTTTTGGATATTTGAAACATTGAAATAAACTCATACTTATGGTATGATACGAAAGGTTAAAGGCGTTATCGTTTACGTTATACGCAGACGATAACTTAAAAAAAGCCGCAAAAATGCGGCAGAACGGAGAAGCATATGATTTGCCCGAAATGTGGTGCCAGACTAGCGCAGGGAAGCACGATTTGTCCAATTTGCGGAACAAAGATACGCCCCTCTAAAGTCAAGGTACAAGACAATTATGAAGAGCAGCCAGATCAAGGCTACGATTCAGATTCAGATGATGATTATGAAGAAAATCTGAATGATGATTACGATTATGACGAAGAGGATGACAGCTACGGTAATGATGATTACGACAATGATGATTATGAACCGGCTCATCCAAAAACAAATCGTATTCTTGTTGTTATTATTGTCACAGTAATTGCATTGATTGCTGCGATGATCGTATTGATTGTTCTTCTTTTCAGTAGTGGAAAAAAGAGCAATAAGCAGATTCCGTATACAGTAGATAAAATACAGGATACGGATACGAAGAAAGAAACACAGAAAGAAACTCAAAAGGAGACAGAAACTGAAGTAGTTGAAATCAAAGACAACAAGGTTACTTCAGGAAGAAATGTCTATGAGCTTTCAAATGATGAGCTGAAGCTTGTTGAGTACAATGATCAGGGACAAGTTGTTCGTATTCCGGCAGAAATCGGCGGATATCCGGTAACTTCAATTGGTTCACATGCATTTAAGAACAATACGTCAGTTCAGTATTTAAAGCTTCCTGAAGGAATGAAGGAGCTTGATGATTCTGCACTGTCTGATATTGAGCTTTTAAAGGAAGTAGTAATTCCAGAATCAATTGAGAAAATTGGAAAGCTTGCATTTTCAAAGGTTCAGAAGGCAATTTGTGTAAAGGGAAGTTATGCATGGAGCTATATGCGTCAAGGAAATGCTGAGGAAGTAGTGGAAGGCACATCACTTTCACTTGACAATAATGCGTCCACGCCATCAAGCTCTGCGCAGCAGACAGTTCCAACCCAGCCAACAACTGCACAGCAGGCAGCGTCACAGCCGCAGCAGACACCGGCCACAGCCCCGTCTTCGGAGCAGCAGCCGGCGACAAATCCATCACCAGATGAGACACCGGCCCCGGCTCCATCTTCAGATCAGACGCCAGCCACAAATCCATCACCAGAGGAGACACCAGCGCCAGCACCGTCACCAGATGAGACACCAGCGCCAGCACCGTCACCAGATGAGACGCCAGCAACAGATCCATCACCAGATGAGACGCCGGAAGCACCAACGGAGCGAAATGCAGAAAATATTCTTGCAAAAATTTCTGCAGATTCTGGTGGAAGCGTTGTAGGAAACAGCTATATGTTCTACGATTTTAATGGAAATGGTGTTCAGGAAGCATTTGCACTTGTTGATGTAGGCGGACGAAAGGAAATCTGGTACAATGGAGAGGATTCTACTTCCAATGCAGTTGAGATTTTCCCAATCACTGATGTTGCATCATGCAGTGTTAATGCTATTGCAAACGGCACAACACAGTTTGTTTTGAGTGTCACCACTTCAACAGGAGAATCATATTCCTGCATTTATGGAGCAGATGGTGCAAATGGCTATATGGTAGCAGATTTGCTTCCGGGTGTATTTGTATCAGATGGCGTAAGCTTACAGTTAGACAATGGAATGAATGGAGTTGCATATCTGCTTGCTTCTGACGGAGGCTATAGTGAGTATGCAGCACAGGAACTGGCAAAGAGTCAGTTTGATGCGATGCCGGGTGCAGAGGATATCTGGTCACAGGTAAGCGCACTGATTGGTGCAGAACCAACAGACCTTCATTTCTGGAATCGTTCAAGTGCAGTTGGTAATTTGATTCAGATTGCATTTACAGATGCAGCAGGAACACCAAGTTACATCAATGTGTCATGGACTCAGGATGGAATGCAGTTTGAAGATGGTGCACTTAATGTTCATAATGGTGTGGTAAAATCTTCTTATACAGGATTAAATCAGATTCAGCCGCAGGAAGTTCCGCAGGTAGAGACAGAGCCGGCTGATCCAGCTACAGAGATTTCATTTGCAGATGGAACAGCAGTTACACTTTCAGCAGAAGGAACTAATTATACGGCAGATCTTAATGGAGATGGTGCAGCAGACTTCTTCAAATATCGTACTGAGGTAGCAGAGGATGGAAGTACAACCAGTCTTATCGTCAATGTGAATGGTACCGATTATACAGTTGGTACAGGAATCAGTGCAGTATATAAGGTAGAGGTATGTGATTTAAATACATCCGATAATCAGCTTAATATTGTAGTTGTTGGAACAGGTGCAGACAACTCAGTTACCAGTTTTCGTGTATTAAGCGGAACCGATCTTTCTACACCGCTTATGCAGGATGGAACATTTACCGTGCTTAACGGATATGGAAATGCAGCGCGCCTGTATAATACGTCCCATGTACTTACACCTTCTTCCGCAAATGGAACATTTGATGAAAATGGTGGATTTACGTTAGCAGTGACAAGCCCAATTTCTATTGACAGTCTTGGCCGTTATGTTTGCAAGATTCCATATGAATTAAAGGATGGTGTGATTGCAGAGGATGCATTAAGTGAGACAACTGGAAACTACGAATATGAGCTTGTTGATCTGCCATCACAGGAACAGTTTAATTATATTCTGGCAGCAGATACGAATTTGTTAAGTTCGGCAGCAGCAGATGCTGAGCTAGCGGCAACACTTGGCACGGGAACACAGGTATTCCCAAGAAAGCTGATTCAGGCGGCAAATGAACCAGGTGCATTTTATCTTTACGTAGAGGATGCATCAGGAAACGCTGGATATCTTCCACTTGGTGAGGGACAGACATTGTTCCAGAGCGTACCACAATAATTTATAAGTAGACAGAAAACTGGCCTCCCACGGGAGACCAGTTTTTTTGGAGGTGTTTCTTCTATACTATATAATGTGATACCTACGAATTGCTCCGTTGCGATGCAACTCTCGCAATTCTAAAAACATTCGGATTCGCTGATTTTCTTCGAAAATCGCTGCATCCTCATGTTTTTGCGGGTTCCAAGCTCAAAGCCTTTAGTGCAAGCACGAACGGCTTTTTGAGCTTGGAACCCTGGTATCACATACTTGTCCAGCGACCAGATGAACCGCATGGAAGAACAAGACCAGACTGTGTTACAGGAAGACCAATTTCATCAGAAACAACGTGACCGCCAAACTTGCTTACAACCTCAAGTCCAAGAAGATATGTTAAGACAGAAGCAGCAAAAACAGTTGTATAGCTGTTAATAAGGAAAAATAGCGGTTTGTCAGAAAGTAGCTGTGAACACAGTGATACGAGTGGATGAATAGCATCCTCAATTTTCCAGATTTCACCCTTAGGTCCGCGTCCATAAGATGGCGGATCCATGATGATTGCATCATAGTGATTGCCGCGTCGGATTTCTCGTTCAACAAATTTCTGACAATCATCAACAATCCAGCGAATCGGTGCATCAGACAGTCCACTAGATGCTGCATTTTCTTTTGCCCAGGCAACCATGCCCTTTGAAGCATCTACATGAGTAACAGAAGCGCCAGCAGCTGCTGCAGCAAGTGTTGCACCACCTGTGTAGGCAAATAAATTAAGCACTTTAATCGGACGGTTTGCATTTTGAATCAGGTTAGAAAACCAATCCCAGTTTGCAGCCTGCTCAGGGAATAAGCCTGTGTGCTTAAAAGAGAATGGCTTTAACTGGAAGGTAAGCTTTCCATAATGAATGCTCCACTGCTGCGGCAGAGAGAAAAACTCCCATTCACCGCCTCCCTTGCTGCTTCTATGATAATGTCCGTTCTTTTTCTTCCAACCCGGATTGGTGTGAGGTGTGTTCCATACAACCTGAGGGTCCGGACGTACCAGAAGATAATTTCCCCAGCGCTCAAGTTTCTCTCCGTTAGAGGTATCAAGGACTTCGTAGTCCTTCCAGTTATCAGCCAGCCACATAATAATATCCAACCTTTCTTATATATATGCGATACCGAATGTTTTTAGAATTGCGAGAGTTGCATTGCAACGGAGCAATTCGTTGGTATCAGTAATTCTAAATCACATATATAAGTATAAGAAAGAACAGGCATCCTGTCAATAGAGTGTTGCCAATCGTCGAACCACCCTTCGTAAACTTCTGGGTCGAAAAAAACTTTAAAAAATTTGAAAAAAGTGCTTGTATTTTGTTTTGATATAGTGTATAGTATACCTTGCTGTGACATGATAGCAAAGAAGCGCGAGGTTGCTGCCGATAGGGCAGGTTTTCCGTGGAGCGAATGTCAAGTCAAGAAACTGGCGACAAGTCACTGTATACAATGAAACATCTACAAACATTGAGGTAGAAACGGACTGTGCGGAGATTAGGAAACGCACGGGGTAGTGTACAGTCACCACTTGTCGTACTTATTTAAAAAGTGCGAAAAGGAGGCGGCTTTTTTTTATGGCAAGTCAAGTAATGAGAATCACTCTGAAGGCGTACGATCATCAGCTGGTAGATCAGTCCGCTGCAAAGATCGTTGATACTGTTAAGAAAACAGGCTCTAAGGTAAGCGGACCAGTTCCGATGCCGACTAAGAAAGAGGTTGTTACAATTCTGAGAGCGGTACACAAGTACAAGGACTCCAGAGAGCAGTTCGAGCAGAGAACTCACAAGAGACTCATCGATATCATTCAGCCATCTCAGAAGACAGTAGATTCACTGTCCCGTCTGGAGATGCCAGCTGGTGTATATATTGATATTAAGATGAAAAACAAGTAATTTTAAACAAGTATGTCCGGAATTACGTTGATATAGAAGCAACAAGCAATTGTTCCACTTATGTCCACGGTTCTAGGATGATTGGGAAAAATCCCAATCCGCTGTAGATTCACAGGAGGTAATAGGATGAAGAAGGCTATTTTAGCAACAAAGGTCGGAATGACACAGATCTTCGACGAAAAGGGCACACTGGTTCCGGTTACCGTACTGCAGGCTGGACCATGTGTAGTAACACAGGTTAAGACCGTAGCAAACGACGGTTACAGCGCAGTTCAGGTAGGTTTCGTTGACAAGCGCGAGAAGCTGGTTAACAAGCCGGTTAAGGGACATTTTGACAAGGCTGGCGTTTCTTACAAGAGATTCGTAAGAGAGTTCAGACTTGATGATGCTGAGAATTACTCAGTTAAGGATGAGATTAAGGCAGACGTTTTCGCAGCAGGCGAGAAGGTTGATGCTACTGCAATCTCCAAAGGTAAGGGCTTCCAGGGCGCTATTAAGAGACACGGACAGTCCAGAGGACCTATGGCTCATGGTTCTAAGTACCATCGTCATGCTGGTTCCAACGGCCCTGCAACAACACCAGGACGCGTATTCAAGGGTAAGCACATGCCAGGTCATATGGGACATGTACAGGTAACAATCCAGAACCTTGAGATCGTAAGAGTTGATGCTGAGCAGAACCTGATTCTGGTTAAGGGTGCAGTACCTGGACCGAAGAAGTCTTTAGTAACATTGAAGTATTCAGTAAAGGCTTGATTGCTTTTACAGAAGTTGGAAGGAGGACCACACTAATGGCTACAGTAGCTGTTTATAATATGCAGGGTGCCGAGGTCGGTAAGATGGATCTTAATGATGCAATCTTTGGCGTAGAAGTCAATGAGCATCTGGTAAAGATGGTTGTTACCGCACATCTGGCAGCAGAGCGTCAGGGAACTCAGAAAGCAAAGACACGTTCTGAGGTATCCGGAGGCGGAAGAAAACCATGGAAGCAGAAGGGAACCGGTCACGCAAGACAGGGTTCAACAAGAGCTCCGCAGTGGACAGGCGGTGGTGTTGTATTCGCTCCAGTACCGAGAGATTACACCATTAAGCTGAACAAGAAAGAGAAGAGAGCTGCTCTGAAGTCTGCTCTGACCAGCAGAGTACAGGAGAACAAGTTCATCGTTGTTGATGAGCTGGCTCTGAATGAGATTAAGACAAAGAAGTTCGTAGAAGTTATGAACAACCTTAAGGTTTCTAAGGCTTTAGTTGTTCTGGCTGAGGACGATCAGAACGTAATCAAGTCCGCAAGCAATGTAGCATCTGTAAAGACTGCAAATGCAGGCATGATCAACGTATACGATATTTTAAAGTACAGCACTGTTGTTGCTACTAAGGCAGCAGTAGAGAAGATTGAGGAGGTCTATGCGTAATGGCTGATATTAGATATTATGACGTTATTTTAAAGCCGGTTGTTACAGAAAAGAGCATGGACATCATGGCTGACAAGAAGTACACCTTCCTGGTTCATCCGGAAGCTAACAAGGCAATGATCAAGGAAGCTGTAGAGAAGATGTTCCCTGGAACCGAGGTTAAGACCGTTAACACAATGAACAATGACGGAAAGACCAAGAGAAGAGGAAGAACAGAAGGAAAGACCGTAAAGACAAAGAAGGCAATCGTAACCTTGACTGAGAACAGCAAGGAGATTGAGGTATTTGCAGGTCTGTAATTCCCACAAGGAATATACGCACAAAAGCGTGACAATAAATGCTGTAAAGGAGAACAATCATGGGAATCAAAAAGTATACCCCATATACACCGTCCAGAAGAAATATGACGGGTCTGGATTTCACTGAGATCACAAAGAATGCTCCAGAGAAGTCCCTGACAGTATCTTTAAAGAAGAACTCCGGCCGCAATAATCAGGGTAAAATTACCGTAAGACATCATGGCGGCGGTTCAAGAAGAAAATATAGAATCATTGATTTCAAGCGCAACAAGGATAACATTCCTGCAACCGTTCTTTCTATCGAGTACGATCCGAACAGAACAGCTAATATCGCTCTTATCTGCTACGCAGATGGTCAGAAGGCTTACATCTTAGCTCCTCAGGGACTTAAGGTTGGTCAGAAGATCATGAACGGTGAGCATGCAGAGGCTAGACTTGGTAACTGTTTACCATTATCCTTAATTCCGATTGGTACTGAGGTACACAACGTTGAGCTGTATCCGGGTGCTGGTGCACAGATGGTACGTTCCGCTGGTGTTGCTGCTCAGTTGATGGCTAAGGAAGGCAAGTATGCTACCTTAAGACTTCCATCAGGTGAGATGAGAATGGTTCGG
>JABLTR010046728.1_pt1 | contig 20316 bp, 21 predicted proteins | sample 7160071 | NCBI WGS metagenome assembly JABLTR01 (sample SAMN14651230, study PRJNA627086) | human gut metagenome | isolation source: feces | host: Homo sapiens | reverse complement strand
TTGACATAGGTTCCATTGGTACTTCCCATATCCATGATCTTCCAACATTCTCCATCATAAGAAAGGCTGGCATGCGCTCCAGATACAAATTTGTTTTCATAGCAAAGATCCTGGTTGCTCGATCTACCTATGTTCAGTACCAGTGCATCTTCGATCAGATACTTTTTGAATATCTGACGGCTTTGATCCCTCGCTTCTGAAAACAAGACGACTCTCTCATCATGACCCGCAATCTTCAACAGAAAAAAATTCCCTGGTTTTAAAACGGTATTACTTACAGATGTTCCATCCGGATTCAGAATGGAGACCAGCGGATTGCTCTTTACGATCCAGTCACCATTCACTGCCTCAATACTGATCAGATCCCGTTTTCGCCCCTGAATATCCGTATCCCGCAGCCAATACTGCCCTTTAATCTTGTGCGGAAGCGTCAGCATAAAAATCTGTGTTTCCTTGATCAAATTGATAATCATCTTATTTTCCCCTTCTCCATCAATCGGTCATTTCTTCATCCTATGCTTTCTGTTATTCTCATTATATCAACCTCTTCCTGGCAAAAAGAGGCACTGTCTTGAGTTGTGGGAATATCGTCCTCAATTGTCATATTGGTCAAACATCATCTTTGTCCTCATCTGTCATCCATTACTGTTAAACCAAAGGCGCTCAACAGGATCCTGAACACAGATCAGAGCATTGTTGTGACTGCCACCCGACAATCTGCACCCGAAAAAACAGATTCACAAAAAACCATCTCTGACAGCACCTAGCTTTGATCATTTTACAGGATTTGATTTCCTTCTTCTCATCATAAAAAAAAACGGAGTGGACAAACGATCATCCATTCCGTATGCAGAAACTTAACAATTATTTTGATCACATCATCAGATAAGAAACGAGATTGTTGAGCATGTGCACGCCGGCGCTGCTCAAGATGCCGCCGTAATGCTCATAATACCATGCGTTGACCAGCCCGATGCCGCCGTAGACGATGATGTAGATCAGATCGCTGTATTGCGCCGTAAACAGAGAATCCATCACATGGATGCCGCCAAAGGCCAGTGCGCTGAGCACCGCAGCCGGCCAGAAGCCGAAGTGTCGCCGACAGAAAGCGAAGATCCCGCCGCGAAAGACGCTCTCTTCCACGATCGGCGCAAACACGAGCACCGAATACAGCATGAACAGCGGTGCAACGCTCACATTCTGGCGGATGACCTCCTGATTGGCACTGTCGCCCTGCCCGCTGAGCAGGGCACAGAGCATGCTCAGCACCACATTCAGCACCAGGACCTGCACACAGCCCCAGCCGATGCGGAACAAACAGCGAACAGGCGCCTGCCGAAACGCACGCAGCGAAGCCTTCCACTCCCGCCAGCTCAGCAGCAGGCTGAGCAGGATCACCACAAGATAACAGGCCCCCATGACCCAGGTGTTGACGTAGAGTGCCTGCGGGTCCAACCACAGGGTCAGCCAGACCGATGCTCTGGGCACCAGCCAGAGATATCCGATAAAATAGACAGCCAGCAGTCCGGCGAGCCGTACGGCGCTCATCTGTTGTTTCTGCTGCATTTGTTCCCCTCCTCTCATCATCTTATGCACGCTTTCCTCCATCATGCCTGCTGGATGGCAGCGAGCAGCGTTTTTTCATCCGGATACGCCTCATCGATCAGCAGATCGGATGCCCCTGCACGCTTCACCTCGGCAAGCAGCCGACGGTTGTCACGAAGAAGCTCCTCCCAGTCGATCGCATCGTCCGCCCGCTGCTCGATGCAGCAGGCATGCGCCTGTATCGCTTCCCTGTGCACATCCAGATAACGCGCAGAAAACAGCAGGAACAGACAATGGATGTGACTGCGCTTTGCATCGGTCAGATCATCCGCCCACGTTGCCGGGATGTAACAGCCCTCCACGATCAGATGCTGCTCATTTTCGATCGCCGTCCGGATGATCTCCCGGGTGATCGGCCACAGCACTTCGGTCAGCTGCGCATCCTGGTCGACCCGCAGATCGATCGTCTTGCTGCGGATCAGCCCCATCTTCAGATGATCCTGCGACAGACAGGGAATCTTTCTATGTTCCAGCAGCCGCTGGGCAAGCATCGTCTTTTTGCTGTGGCTGCTTCCTGCGATGCGATCGATCATCCGCTCACCTTCCTTGTTTCCATATTATAACGCATGTGCGCGGCAATGACAGAAAAATGACGAAAGATTCCGCGCTTCCTCACCAGACGATGACAGATGCAGGGAACAACAAAAAAAAGAGAGACGCGTTCGTCCCTCTTTCCCTTCCTCTCACCGTGCCCTTCGTTTACAGCCCGTGCTTGCGCAGATAATGCGATGCGTTCTGAGCGGCGATCGCACCGTCGCTGCAGGCGGTCACCACCTGGCGCAGATCCTTCACGGTACAGTCGCCCGCACCGTAAATGCCCGGGATCGAAGTTTCCATGCTCGGGTTGACGACGATATAGCCCTGATGGTTCATGATGTGCAGCCCATGCAGGAAATTGGTATGCGGATCCAGTCCGATGTATTCAAACACACCGGCACATGGGATGACCTGTTCCTGGCCGCTCTTCGTATCCAGCGTGCGCACCCCTTCCAGCTTCTCTTCTCCGACAAACCCCAGGATGTTCTGATACGTGAGGATCTGAACGTTCGTCTTGCTTTTGAGCTGGCGGATGGCCACCTCATCCGCGGTCAGATCATAGTTCGTCAGCATCGTCAGGCTCGTGACGATGTTGGACAGAAACAGCGATTCCTTTACGCCGGAATTGCCGCCACCGATGACGACGACATCCTTGCCCGCATACTGTGCACCATCACAGATCGCACACCAGCTGATGCCCTTGCGGGAGAACTTCTCCTCATTTTCCACATGCAGCGATTTCGGGGTCGTTCCGATGGCCAGGATGATGCTTCGGGTCAGATACGGTTCTTCTTCCCCTTCCATATATACACGGTGCAGCGGCTCGCCCGCTTCGATCTTTACGACCTTCTTCTTCTGGAACGGCACCTTCAGCTGACGGGTGTGCTGAAACATGCGATAGCCCAGTGCAGATCCGCTGATCGATCCGACACCGATGTAATTCTGGACGACGTTGGTGCCGTTGATCTGTCCGCCCGGCTCTCCGAAATCCACCATCAGCGTATTCAGCTCCGCACGCGCCGCATAAACGGCCGCACTCATGCCCGCCGGTCCGGCGCCGACGATGATCACATCATACTGATTCATTCTGTTACCTCCATGATATGTTTGAAAAAAATGCCCTGTACTTCTTTATTCTTATCATACCATTTCTGACGATGCTCTTTCAATCTTTTTGCTGTTGCGAAGGCTTGCGGCCGGAAATTCTTTTCTGTGTGAAATGCGCGCTGTTTCGATGCCGGATGATCAGATGATAAAACAGAAACAGCCATACGCCCAGCACGAAGGCATAGGCGAGGTAGGAACGAAGCGGCGCACTCCCCCGCTCGATCGGCTCATGGGCATCGGCCATCACTGCACGGGTGCCTTCGGCCATCTCCAGAGTGTCCGCATAGAGATAGCTGGGACTCTTGATCTCGATATAGGCCTTGTGATCCTCCAGCAGAGACACCTGTACCATCACTCCATCCGCGTACAGATACACCGGCAGCGGCTCTTCGACCTGCACGGCAGGATCGATCTCAAAGCGGACCTGTGTCGCATCGGCCAGCAGCGCACAGGTATCCTGCCAGCCGTCTTCTTCCATATAGCCGACGTTGAACAGCTCGGCCGCAAACGTCTCCCCCTCTGCAGACAGCGTGATGCCTGAAGCATCGCAGCCTTTTACCTCTGCCTCATACACCGTCTCATGCAGAAAAGGAAGCAGTGAGGCCAACAAAACAAGCAGATATCGCATCATATCACCTGTTTCTATTGTTCACCGCTTCCTCTGTTTTATTCATCGGTATGGGCACGCAGCTGATCGGCCATCTCCCTGAGCTTGGCCAGACGGTGCTTCATCCCGGACTTGCTGATCTGTTCGCCATATTCTTCATAACAGCGCTCACACAGCTCGTTCATGCTCGCTTCCGGATGTGCCCGACGCACCTCGATCACATGCTGCAGCTTGGGCGAAAGCGAATCCAGCGAGCGATAGTTCAAGATCCACTCGATATCCTCCAGCTGACGGCGGGCCGCCGACAGGCTCTTCATCTCATTGGCGAGCTCACAGTTGTCCAAACGTGTCAGCGAGTTGAGAAAGTCCCGCTGGATGCGGCTGTCCTCAAATTCAAACAGCGCATCATTGGCCTTGCACATCCGCAGAAAATCTGCGATCTTGTCGCTCGCCTTCAGATAGACGACATGCTGATTGCGCCGTTTGATCACCTTGGCCGGCAGGTAAAAGCGATTCATCAGACGGCACAGAAACTTTGCCAGCGTCTCTTCACCCACGCTGATCTCCAGATGATAGTTGGTCGTCTGCGGCGCATTGACGCTGCCGCCGGCCAGAAAGGCGCCGGCCAGATACCCCTGCGCACAGCAGTCCCTGCGCAACATGCGGGCCGGGATGTGGGTCTGCAGCCCCTGCTCGGTGTAGATGCCCAGATCCTTCAGGATCTCCAATGCACGGCTGTTGACCCGGATGACATAGATGTTGTTCTTCTTCAGCTTGATCTTGCGCAGCACCGAGAGCTGCGGTTCGACCTGATAAAACTCCTTGAGCAGCTTCCAGATGTGCTTGGCCGTATTGGCGTGCTCGCTCTGGATGCGGATGTGCATGCCCTGCGAGGTGATGTTCATCGTCGAACACATCTGGATGAGCGCAGCCAGCTGCACCTTGCGGCAGCACGTCTTCCACTGTGCGCCGCAGATCTGATTTTTGACTTCTGCGGTAAACGACATAAACAGTTCCTCACATTTCTTCTCTTCCTATGGCATCTGCAGGATCTCTTCCACGACCGCCTTCACCTTTTGGGAATCGTGACGGATGAGCGCATCATCCATATCCATCAGATCGCGCTGCAGCACCAGATATGGGTGCCGCTGTTCCCGGATCGGGATCGGTGCACTGCCCATCGCGCTGTATTTGTCCAGCATCTCCTTTGAAAATGTATTGTTGTTGGTCACCACGATATCCACCGCATCCGCATAGGCATGATGCAGGATGGCATTCACATGGTCCTCGAGGGAATAATGATCCGTTTCGCCCGGCTGGCTCATCGCATTGCAGAAATACACCTTGCGGCAGGGGTTGGCGATCAGCTCATTGCGGATCTCATCGATGATGAGGTTGGGCATGATGCTGGTATACAGCGATCCGATGCCATAGATGATCAGATCGGCCTCCCGTATCGCTTCCAGCGACTCCTTTGTCGCCTTGATGTCCCGCTGATAGAACACCCGGTCGATGTGATTGCGGAATTTCGGTATGTTGTCCTCCCCGCGTACGATCGTCCCATCTTCCATGATGGCAAAGAGGGTCACGATCTCCAGGGTGGACGGGATGATCTTTCCTCTGACCTTCAATACCCGCGAGAAGGTGCGGATGGCCTCCATGAAGCTGCCGGTCGTCTGTGACAGCGCCAGCAGCAGCAGATTGCCCAGATTGTGTCCGGCGATGTCGCCTTCGCCGCCGAAGCGATAATTCATCAGATCGGTGAAGATGCTCTCCTCCTCCGCCATGGCGCACATGACGTGGCGGATATCGCCCATCGCCGGAATCTGATAGCTGTCGCGGATACGTCCGGTACTGCCACCGTCATCCGCCACCGTGACGATGGCAGACAGCTGGATGTCATCAATGTGCTTCATTCCTCGAAGCATGACGGATAAACCGGTGCCTCCACCGATGATCACTACTTTTTTCATGGCCTACACCTCACAGTCCCGATGGGAGAGAAAACACTGATAGCGATCTTTGTAGAGCGCATAGAGCCAGTTGGCGATCGTCACGCTGCGGTGATGCCCGCCCGTACAGCCGATCGCTACGGTCAGATGACTGCGCTTCTGCTTGGCGTACTGCGTCAGGACATAGTCCAGATAATCGTGCAGGCGGCGGCAGAATTCCTTCGTTTCATCAAACTTCATCACGTAGTCATAGACCTCTTTGTCATTGCCGGTCTTCTCCTTGAGCGCATCCACATAATACGGATTGGGCAGAAAGCGCACATCGCTGACGATATCCGCATCGATCGGCAGGCCGTGCTTGAAGCCAAACGACATGAAGCTGATCGTAAACTCCGGCTTCACCTTGAAGGAAAGCCGTGAAAACAGGATGTTGCGCAGCTCCTGCAGGCCCAGCTTGGTCGTGTCGATGTGCAGGATCGCACGTTCATTGAGCCGGTTGAAGAGATCGCGTTCGACCTCGATCGCTTCTTCCAGCGTATTCGCCATCGAAAACAGCAGCATCGGATGATGACGGCGGGTAAAGCGATAGCGCAGCAGGAGCTCCTCGTTGCTGGCATCGAGGAAGACTACGTTGACCGTCATGCCGATGTTCTCGAAATAGTTGAGAAACTGCATATAATCCACTGCGTTGGTCGCCAGGGCGATGTTGTCATAACGCTTATCGTCCTGCTCGCGGATCAGATGTCCCAGCGAAGAGAGCAGCTGCACCGGAAAATTATCGATGCAGTGATACCCCATATCCTCTAATATGTTCATGGCGCTCGTTTTGCCCGCTCCGCTCATGCCGGTGATCAAAACGACGTTTCTCCTGGTCTCGCTCATGGTATTCCCCCATTCCTCAGGCATTTGTTTTTTCTATTGTATCATAATGCAAAACGCCTAAAATAACAAGAGCCCGAAACCGGTGGGCCCCTATTGCCTCAGGAGAGCAGACAGGGAGCGCTGCCCTCCAGCTGAAAGTGCGATCCGACGAGGGCAGACAGCTCCCCGCACAGATCCTCGCTGTCCTGCAGGAAGACCACCAGCGTATGCCGCAGCGAGACCTGTCTGCCCTCGCCCCAGAATGCGCCTTCGCGGATGGCACGCAACAGCAGCGATCGCAGTTCTTCCAGCGCATCGTCAAAGTGCTCGATGCACAATATCGTATAGGGCTGTCGGTACAGCCGCTGCAGCACTTCCCCGCAGAGAAAGGGATACACATTCATGTCCAGGGTAAGGCAGTCCTCCTGATGGAAAAATTCCTCTGCCAACAGCTGCAGCATATGCCGGCACTGGCGCGGTTCGCCGCTGAGCGCCCAGCATCCCAGCAATGTTTTTTGCCGGCGGTGCTCTCCCAGCTCCTGCAACGCCTTTGTCAGCTGCCGCAGCGGAAGATCCGGACAGCGCTGGGTGAGCACCTCCAGCGTCTGCCGGGTGCGCTGTTCGACATCGACCGGGATCTGGGAAAGCGAAGCGATGACTTCCCGCACACAGGTTTCATCCACCTTGTCCTGTGCATGGGCCCTGGCATAGGCACAGCTGAGATCCAGCACATCCAGCGCCTTATCCGGAAAGTGGCCGAAGGGAAGATAATAATCGGCACAGGCGATCATGGTGGGGATGAGCTCTCCGGCGATCTCCACCTGATGAAACCCGGCATATTCCTCACAGCGGGCCATCAGGATCCGCCGGGTCTGCTGCGGATCCGGCTCCATCAGGCGCACACACTGAAACCGCCGCTGCAGTGCCGGATCTTTTTCGATATGGCGTTCATACTCCTCCAGCGTCGTCGCACCGATGCAGCGCAGCTGCCGGCGGGCCAGACAGGGCTTGAGCACGCTGGCCACGTCGATGCTGCCTTCCGATCGGCCGGCACCGATCACCTGATGAAGCTCATCGATGAACAGGATCGCATTGGGATGCGAGCGAAAGGCGGCGATGAGCTTTTTGAGCTTCTCCTCAAAATCACCGCGGTAGCGGGTGCCGGCCACCAGCGTATTGATATCCAGGGCATAGATGTAATGATCCTTCAGCGCAGCGATCTCTCCGGCCTCGATGCGCTGTGCCAGCGCTTCCACCAGAGCGCTCTTGCCCACACCGGCCTCTCCGACCAGCAGCGGATTGGCCTTCTCCCGGCGCAGCAGGATCTCCACCAGCAGTTCCAGCTGTTCTTCCCGCTCCACAAAGCCCTGCCGCGTCGCAAAGTTGAGACAGTGCAGTGCCTCCAGTGCATTCAGCGCCGCAATGCCGCCCCTTTTCTTCCCGGCGACATGCAGCTCCTCCAGACAGACATCATAACGGCGCAGCAGCTCCATCGCCACACTGGAAGGATGGGAGAGCAGCACCTCGCCCATGCAGTCTTCAAAGCTCTGCTGCGGCCGTTCCTGCTGCAGCTGTTCACACTGCGCCAGCAGCGTATCCGCGATCGCCGTGATCTGCAGCTGCTGTGTTGGCTGTTCCTTCATGCCAAACAGGATCTCCGCATCCGAGCGCACCTGAAAATAATAGATGCCCTGGGCGGCCAGCCCCTTTGCCAGACACCCCTCATTTTGATGCAGCAGCGCCAGCAGCAAATGTTCGCTGCCGACATAATCATTCCCCATTCGCTGTGCTTCCATCTTCGCCCGCTCCAGCATTGCCTTCTGTTTCAGACTCATCATCTCGACCATCCTCTACTTTCTTATGAAACGACACAACCATAGTATGGACCTGCCATTGTATTCTATGTGCAGATGCGCACGGCGCAGAACGTCCGCATTCCTGTCCAAAGCGCAAATCTGACAGAACTGTTACTTTCGCATACCGGCGATTTCATATATAATAAAGCCAGAATGGAAAGAGGGATGACGATGTATCGAATTCTGGTCGTGGAAGACAATGAAAAGATCCGTATGGAGCTGTGTGACTTTCTCAGCAAGAACGGCTATCGCAGCGAGGGCTGCAGCAACTTTGAACACATCCTGGAGGACATCCGCTCCCGCAAGCCGGATCTGATCCTGCTCGATCTCAATCTGCCCTTCATGGACGGTCACTTCATCTGCCGGGAGCTGCGCCGCACCAGCAACGTGCCGATCATCATCGTCACCAGCCGCAGCTCAGAGGTCGATGAACTGCAGAGCATGCACCTGGGGGCGGATGACTATGTGACCAAGCCCTACAACCTGCAGATCCTGCTGGCGCGGATCGCCCGGGTGCTGCAGCGGGTCTATGAGACCAAGGACTCCAACCACATGAAGGTGGGCGAGGTGACCATGGACATCTCCAAGAGCATGCTCACCTACAGGGGAAACAGTGTCGATCTCACCAAGAACGAGCTGCGGATCATGCACTGTCTCTTTCAGAACAAAAATGCGATCGTCTCCAGAGAGAAGCTGATGAAGCACATGTGGGACTGCGATGCCTTCGTCGATGACAACACGCTGACCGTCAACATCAACCGGCTGCGCAAGAAGCTGGAGTACATCGGTCTGACCGAGTTCATCGAGACCAAACGCGGACTGGGATACATCATCTATGAAGATCAGTGAATTCCTCGCGGATAAGCTCTACGTCATCCTCACCACGCTGTTTGTCAGCCTGCTGCTCTCTCTCTTTCTCTACTCCTTGCAGATCTCGGCCTCGGTCATCATCCTGCTGCTGGTGCTTTACTGGATCCTGCCGGTCAGCTTTCTGATGGTGGAATACACCCGCCGCCGGCAGTACTACCAGAACCTGCTGGATACGATGCAGACGCTGGATCAGAAGTATCTGATCGCGGACATCATCCGGGAACCGCACTTCATCGACGGACAGCTGCTGTATGCCATCCTGCGGGAAAGCGGACGCTCCATGCAGGAAAACGTCAAGCAATATCGTCTGGCGGAAAACGAGTACCGCGATTACATCGAAATGTGGGTCCACGAGATCAAGACACCGCTGGCGGCGGCCAAGCTCATCGCCGACAACAATCCCAGTGATGTCTGTGACTCCATCAGCGAAGAGATCGAGCACGTACAGGGCTTTGTGGAACAGGCGCTGTTCTATGCACGCAGCGCCAATGTGGAAAATGATTACATCATCAAGGAGATCGAACTGTCCCTCATCGTCCACAATGTCATCAAGAAGCATTCCAACGACTTCATCTACAAAAAGATCCGCATCGAGCTGGAAGGGCTGGAAGAGGTCGTCTATACCGATCAGAAGTGGATCGAGTTCATCCTGGATCAGATCGTGACCAATGCACTGACCTACACACCGCCGCAAAGCGGTGTGATCCGCATCTACACCAGACGCAGGGAAAACAGCGTCCAGCTGTTCATCGCCGATAACGGGGTCGGCATCGATCCAAAGGACATCCGCCGCATCTTTCAGAAAGGCTTCACCGGAAGCAACCGGCCGCACAACGAGCAGGCCACCGGCATCGGGCTGTATCTGTGCCGCAATCTCTGTCACAAGCTCTACCTGGACATTGATGTGGAATCACGCTTACACAAGGGGACGACGATGATCATCACCTTCCCGCTGTCGAATCTGATGCTGCTGAAATGAGCCGCATCCTCTTTCTGGACATTGACGGTGTCCTCAACCCGATCCCACTGCGTACCTTCCCCCGTTTGGACCGCACGCTTCCACAGCGGCTGGCCCGCCAGAGCGGCAACAGCGATTATCTGCGGATCTCGACCACGGCCCTGCAGCTTGCTCAGGAGAGCTGGGACAAAGAATCACTGGCCCTGCTGCGCTCCCTGTGTGAGGACTACGACCTGCAGATCGTCATCAGTTCTTCCTGGGGCATCTTCTATTCGCTCAAAGAGCTGCGTCTCTTGTTTGCGCTTCACGATCTGGCAGAGCGCATCCTCGCCATTACGCCCTATGTCGGCAAACGCAGCGAGAACATCCTGGCTTATGTACAGGCACATCCGACGATCGAGGCATGGATCTCGCTGGATGATCTGCCCATGGACGCCCAGTTTCCCCGGCATGCCGTCACGACCCACGGACGCTTTCGCCGTGAAGATGCACAGAGGGCTGCACGCCTGCTGAAACAACAGCTGTAAGCTTACAATACTGTTCGTTTCCTGTCAGCCAATTCCATGTTTTCTGTTTCCCGTTTCCCTTATAATGAATGCAGAGATCAAAGAAGGGAGGTGGGCCGCATGAAAGATTTCCTGCTTCATCACTGCAGCGGCATCTGCATCGCGATACTGGCGGTGCTGGAGATCATCGTGCTCTTTTTGCCGGGAGCGATGTCGGGACCGTTCGCTTATCTGCTGCTGGCCGCATTTATCGCCGTCATCGTCAGCATCAATCTCAGTTCTCTGCATCAGTACCTGAAGCGCAGGCATAAAGGAGGCTGTTCGCTATGAGTGTGATCCTCAACGTATCCATGATCGAAAAATATTACGGAAACCGGGACTCCATCACCAAGGCGCTCGACAATATCAGCTTCGAGGTCGAGGAGGGAGAGTTCGTCGGCATCATGGGGCCCAGCGGCAGCGGCAAGACCACGCTGCTCAACTGCATCTCCACGATCGACTCCGTATCGACCGGTCACATCTACCTGCATCATCAAGACATTACCCATATGAAACGAAAAGCGCTGGAGCGTTTTCGCCGGGAGCAGCTGGGCTTCATCTTTCAGGACTTCAACCTGCTCCCTTCCCTCAACGGCTATGAGAACATCGCACTGGCCCTCACTATCCAGGGAAGCGCACCGGCGGATATCCATGCGCGCATCCATGCGATCGCGCAACGCCTGAAGATCAGCGACATCTTAAACAAATATCCGCAGCAGATGTCCGGCGGGGAGCGCCAGCGCATCGCCTGTGCCCGGGCGCTGATCACGCAGCCTTCGCTGATCCTGGCCGATGAGCCCACCGGTGCACTGGATTCCAAGAATTCCCGGCTGTTGCTGGAAACGATGGAACAGATGAATGAAGAATATCGTTCGACGATCATGATGGTGACACATGATCCTTTTTCTGCGTCTTATACCAAGCGCATCCTGTTCATCAAGGATGGCAAGATCTTCAATGAGCTGATCCGAGGAAGCGACAGCCGCAAGGAGTTCTTTCAGCGCATCATCGATGTGACGACACTGTTGGGAGGCGATGATGTTGTATCATAAGCTCGCCTATAAAAACGTCCGTGCCAGCTTTCATGACTACCTGCTCTATTTTCTGACGCTGGCGCTGACCGTCAGCCTGTTTTACTGTTTCAACGCCAGCGGTACGCTGCAGCTGCTCAGCGATCTGGATGATCTTCCCGACAGCATCCCGCAGCTGCTGGATACGCTCAGTGAGATGATGCACACGCTCTCTGCGGTCGTGACGGTGATCCTGGCGGTGCTCGTGCTGTATGCCAACCGCATCTTCATCCTGCGCAGGAGCGCAGAGTTCGCACTGTATTACGTTCTGGGCATGCGACAGCGACATCTGACGCTCGTTTTGATGCTGGAGGCCTTGTATGTCGCCCTGCTGGCGCTGGGGGCCGGCCTGTTGATGGGCATTCTGTTTTCGCAGATCATCTGCACCTTTACCGCCTCTTTGTTCATCACGCATGTCGAATATCACTTTGTCTTTTCTCCGATGGCGCTGGTGCTGACGCTGGCGGCATTCTGCGCGATCTTCTTCATCACCGCATCGGTCAACGTCCTGCTGCTTCCCCGTCGTTCTCTGTCATCGCAGCCGCCGCGCCCAAAGCAAAGACGCTGGAGGAATCGGCGCCTGTCCTTTCTCCTCCCGCTGGCAGCCTTCCTCTGTTTTGTGAGCGGTGCGCTCTTGTTGCTGAGCGAAGTGACCCGCATGCGTTTTCTCATCGCGTTGCTGCTGCTGGCGCTCGCCAACGGACTGCTGCTGTGCGCACTGTGCACGGATCTGCCAAGGCTGCTGAAAAAAAGCCGCAGCTTTTGTTATCGGGGCCTGCATATGCTCTCCTTGCAACAGCTGTACCAGCAGATCCACACCAACATCGGCTCTTTCACGATCCTCTCGTGCATGCTCACCGTCGGCATCACCTTTCTGTTCAGCGGTCTCTGCATCAGCAACAATCTCAACAGCGAGGTCGACAGCCTGACCCCTTACAGCTTTTCGCTCATCCACCGCTATGAGCTGGGCGGAAGCACGGATCCTTTTGACTGGCGCTCATTCAGTGACGAGATCGAACGGCTGCGGCCGGCGACAGACACCATTTCCTATGAGCGTACCCTGCATACCTTCCGCAGCGAGTTCACGTATGACAAGCTGTGCGAACTGCTGGAAGAAAACCACATTTACATCCCATGGGAGCTTGCGATGCTGGAGGATACGCCCATCGAGATCATCCCCTTGTCCGCCTACAATCAGCTGCGTCGTGACAAAGGTCTCGAGGAGATTCGGCTGAAGGGTGGAGAAGCGCTTCTTTACAGCTGTAACTCTCGTTTTTCCGCTACCATCCAAGAGCTGCGGGCCCGACATCCGCACATCATGCTCTATGCGCGCTCCATACGCATCCTGCCAAGTGTGCCTCAGCCGCTGCGCCCCAGCACGGTCGGAGAGAGCAGCCCCGAGGATGCCGCCGTCCTGGTGGTCAGCGACGGCATGATCCCCGTTCATGCACGCAGTTATGCAGATTACTGGAACGTCGAACTATCCGCAAATGCCTCGACCAGAGAGTTTGCCCTTCTGGTGGATGAACAGATCGCCGATCCAGATGATCCGCTGTCCATGTATCATGTGTATACGGCCAATCGTGACGAATCCCACGAAAACAGCATCGGTTCCTCTGTCCTCTTCACCTATGTATCCCTGTACATCGGTATCATCCTCATCATCAGTGCCGGCATCATCCTCGCCTTGAAACTGCTCGCTCCGCTCTATAATGACGCTCGTTCCCACGCGCTGCTGGAAAAGCTGGGAACGCCCCAGCGGATGCGCAGACAGGCCCTGTTCGTTCAGACGCTGATCTGTTTTGCGATCCCGCTGATCCTGGCGATCGCCGACAGCATCCTGATCCTGAAGGCGCTCAGCGCGATCCTGTATGAGTTTGGCAAAGGCAGCTACGGTCTGACCTTCGTGCAGTGTGCGCTGATCATCCTCTTCCTCTATGCCGGCTATTTTGCCGTTACCTATTATTCCCGACGTTCGCTGACCACTACGACGGACCCGTTTTAAGCCGCTCACGAAAAAAGCGCACAGGCTGCGCCACGCGCTGTTCCTGTGCGTTTTTTCTTGATCTGCACGATCTTTATTGTTGGTCAAACGGTTTAAAATACTGCAGGGCCTGACAGCCGCGTCCGGTATGCACACCGACCACGCTGACCAGCTTGATGACATGGACACGAACGCCTTCCAGCGCATCTTCGATCTTTTTGCGATAGACCTCTGCCTGTACCGCATCATCCGCATGCGCGACCGTAACGGAATAGCTGCTGTCCACACCGGCCTGCTTCATCCGCTCGATGACCGTATCCATCGCCTTGGACATCGTGCGCACCTTGCCGGCGACATCGATCTTTCCTTTTGTATGCTCATTGATGGCCAGGATCGGTTTGATCTTTAACAAGCCGCCCAAGGTTGCGGCCAACGGTGTCAGCCGTCCGCCGCGTTTCAGATGCTGAAGATCATCCGGAAGCAGCACGGTATCGGTCGTATGAATGACCTGTGCACAGGCCTCCTTGGTCTCTTCTACGCTCTTTCCCTGTTCCATCATCCGTTTGGCCAGACGGACCAGATACCCCTGCACGACCGCCGTCACATGGCAGTCCACATATTCAAAGACCATTCCCAGCTGCTGAGCGATCATCTCCATCGCATCGATCGTTCCGGAAAGACCGCGGCAGATCGGAACCGCAAAGATCCGCTCATAGCCTTCTTCTTTCAGCTGAGTGAACAGCTCTTCGATCTTCCCCAAAGAAGGCAGTGACGTGCTCAGCATCTTTCCCTCGCGCATCTTCTCATAGACCTCGTCGATGGTGATATCCAGAGAATCGTTAAAGTTCTGATGATCGTAGCTCACCTGCAGCGGAACACTGTAAATTCCATCCTGCCGCAGCTGTTCGATCGTTTCTCCCGTACCGCTGTCCGTTACAAATGCTGTCTTCATCTGCAATCACTCCTTCTTTCCTGTCTTATGCTATTCCTTCTACTTTTTTCTGATACTGTATGGCTACGACGCCCAGTCCGGTATGCGCCGCAATGACCGGGCAGATCGTGCTTCGCTCGATCGTACAGCCCGCAAACGTCTCTTCCAGCAGACGACGCAACTGTTCGACGCTGTCGCCTCCTTCACTGTCCAGCAGACGCAGCTCATATTCGCCCGGAACGAATCCATCTTCTCTGGCAACTTCTACCATACGTGCCAGGGCCTTCGACATCGTACGCACTTTGTCCAATACATCGACCTTGCCGCCGGTTCCCACATTCAGCTGCAGGATCGGCTTGATCTTCAGCATGCTGCCAAGAGTAGCCGCCAACGGCGTCAAACGCCCGCCGCGTTTTAAATGCATCAGGTCATCCGGGACCAACAAAGTATTCCCGCTTTCCACGCTTGCCTTCAGACGACGCTCGATCTCCTGCGGCTCTACGCCCTGCTCTGCCAGCTCTCGTGCACACACTGCCAGATACCCCTGCGTATTGACCGTCGTATACGGATCGATGACGCTGATCGGAAGCTCAGCGCGCTTGGCAGCTGCTTCGATCATGCTGGCCGTAGACGAGATCCCGGCCGAAAGCGGTACGGCGATCACATATTCGTAACCTTCCTCCTTCAGCTGGGCAAACAGCGCCTCTACGCGTCCCAGCGGCGGCATGGACGTTGTCGGCATCTCTCCGTTTCGCAACCGTTCATACAATTCGCTCACGGTGATATCGATCCCATCCAGAAACTCTTCATCTCCACATTTTACCTGCAGCGGCAGATAGAAAAGGCCCTTTTCCTTTGCCTGTTCTTCGCTCCATCCGGTTCCGCTGTCAGTGATGACTGCTATTTTCATTTCCCAATTCCTCCTTAAGTTTTCACTAATTGGATGCAATCCTATCCTACCATGTTTTCCCGGCTTAGACAATGAACTCCACCTACAAAAATACAGTAAAACAGGCAGTTTTGCGAAATAAATCAGCAGAAACCAACTGGGATATTCGGCTATCTGGTATCAAAAAACAGAAGTTCTGTTTATTACTTATATATAATATCATATTATGATCCTGGCTGCATATGATTTCTACTGTTTTTTCTTTTGTTTCTTCCCTGTTTATATTATAATGCAATCGGTGATGCTATGTATCGAATCAAAGAGGACTTCGTCTCTGAAATGGAAATTAAAAAAAGCCGCTTTATCACTTATCTGCACCGCACGGAAAGCGAAGAGGACGCAAAGGCATTCATCCAGCACATCCGTCGACTGCATCCCAATGCCACGCATCACTGTTATGCATTCCTCATCGGTGAACAAAGCGAGATCCGACGCAGCAACGATGACGGTGAACCAGCCGGCACGGCCGGTGTCCCCATGCTGGAGTGTCTCGATCATCACCATATGCAGGACATCACAGCCGTCACCGTCCGTTATTTCGGCGGTATCAAACTGGGAGCCGGGGGACTGATCCGCGCCTATGCCAAAAGCGTCTCCAACGCCCTGCAGGAAGCGGTCATCGTAGAGAAACGCTGGATGAAACGTTATCAGCTCCACTTCGACTACGCCCTTATCGGCCGCATGGATCACTATTTTCGAGAACAACAGCTGACGGTCCTCGACAAGCAGTACGCAGAAGATGTCTGCTATACCTATCTCTGCGACCATGACAACAGTGAAGACATCCGCTCGCTGACCAACGGCAGGTACCTTCCAGCGTTCGACACCGATGTGATGACCGAAGTCACCATCGAACCATGATCATCGGTCGGCGAATCTGACCGCTTTCACAAAGGACAGGGTTCTGCCGGCTTTACGGAACGCTCCCCTGAATCAACACCTGTTTTTTTGCAAAACAGCATTCCGATCGCATGCTTCTTTGGCAGCGATCTTTTTTATATAGAAAAAAGACAGACGTGCGCCTGTCCATTTCTTATTCTTCATCCAGCTGATCCATCTGTGCATCGATGGCATCCATATGACGATGGCATAGAGTCATGTAGATTGCAGATGGCAAAAAGCACTGTGTGGCAGTTTCAAAATAACCTTTTGCCTGTTCCAGATCGTTGTCCTTCTCCAACTGCAATCCCATTAAATACAAGACCGTCCCCAATGAAGCTCCTTTGAACGTATCATTGTTGATGGCGTCCTCCATGTCATTGAACAGATCATTTCGTCCCTGTGCAATGACCTGATAGCTCCACTCACTGCATAAGATGAATGGTTCATTTCCCGTGTCACGGATATCATTCAAAAGCTTTTGCGCATATGTATGATCCCCATGATTCAGAAAATAATGGTAATATAGTTCCAAGATCTTTTCCTGATCGCGTCCGCCATACAGCTGTACGGCCGTATCCAGCGCCTGTTTCAGCTCATCGATCCTTCCCAAAGAACGAAGAGCGTTAAAACGATACAGATCACAGACCAAAGGGCCAAGGATCTTTTTGTATCGATCCTGCTCACACAACTCCAGGATCTTCTCATAATCCTTCTGCTTGATCGCCTGATTCATAGCATTCGTCCTTCGATACTTGATCAGCAGATAACCGACACCTCCGACCAAAAAAAGAACGGCCAAGATCGTCAGCAACAACATATTTCCCTGATTGTCCATCTTTCTCACATCTCCAGTTTCATCGTATCTATTATAACGGATGAAATATGAAATCTCAACCGATACCGCTCTCCTGTCAGCCCTTTACGGAAGATAAAAGCTGCCTTTCGGCAGCTTTTATGATAGTCGGGTTGAGAGAGTATAATCCAACTATTACGCTAAGATGTCCCAAGGTACCGGTACTAACGGCTTATATCCGCCAGCCTGATACCAGATACCGAATGCGCAACCAACGATACCGATGACCAGCAGCAGAACGATCAGCTTGATCGGTGTGAAGTTCTTCTTGATGATCAAGAAGTAGCACATCAGCGTCATCAGCAACGGAAGCAGCAACGGCAAGATCGCGTTCAGGTAGTTCTGAATAACCAGCGGATCACCCTGTCCGTTCGGGATAGAGATTGCCAGAGAAGTACCACCACCATAGTTAGCGATCAAAGCACCGATAACGAAGACACCTAATACAGAAGCAGCATGTGTGATTTCCTTTGCATGAGCAGTCATCATCGTTACTGCTTTTGTACCCATGTTGTAAGACCAGTACATCAGACCATAACGCAGTGCCATCTCAACACCAAACGCGATGACGAAGTACAGGATCGGTCCCAACCAGCTGCGGTCGATAGCCATCTGAGCTGTCATACCGGCAACGATCGGAATCAGGGTCATCCAGAACAGCGCATCACCGATACCACCTAACGGAGCGGCAACAGAGATACGTACGGAACGAATCGTCTGGATATCCATCTTCTGCTGTTCCATGGATAATACCATACCCATTACGAACGTAACAGCAAACGGGTGAGTGTTCAGGAAGTCCAGGTTGTGCGTCATAGATGCAGCAAGGTCTTCCTTGTTTGTGTGGATCTTCTGCAGACCCGGGAGCATTGCCCACAACCAACCAGCAGACTGCATGCGCTCATAGTTGAAGCAAGCCTGCAGCTGGCAGGAACGCCAAACCATCTTGTTTAAAGTTTTGTTATCAAGTCTAGGAGCAGGAGTTAAGTCCTTATACTGCAGCATTTCGTTACTAGATGCCATCACTCATACCTCCTTCTGCGTTCTTAGCAAGAGAGTTGATTCTGAAGTCGAGCAGTGCAATTGCAATACCGACGAATGCAACCAGAATCAATGCAGCGGATTTAGTTGCATCCAATCCGCCAAACAGCTGAACCAGTGCGAAACCAGCCAGCAGCCAGCCCCACAGATCGGCAGCCATCATGATCTTCATCAGGATAGAGAATCCGACGAAACGCATCATGGCACCAGCAGCACCAAGACCTGCCATTACCCAGCTGAAGTTTGTAGCGAAAGACTCCAGAGCCGGAGCAGCAGCAGTACCACCAACGTAAGCAACGATTGCGATAACAGCAAACAGCAGACCCAGACCACCCATATGGATGTTCAGGCAAGCTGTGATTCCCTTCGGATTTGCCTCAGCAGCAGCCTTGTCAGCCTTCGCCATCAAAGCAGAAGTAGCTGTAAATACCAATGTAACGACATACTGTCCGAAAGTAGCAAAGATCATGCAAGCACCCAGTGCTGTGTTGATATCCATATTTGCCTTAACAGCAAATACCATCGCAACGATACCACCGAGTACAGCGTTCGGCGGCTGAGCTCCACCGATTGGCATGTTACCAACCATCATCAGCTCGTAGGTACCACCGATAGCAAGACCGGTTGCCGGATCTCCTAAGATCACACCGATAATCGGGCAGGCGATCATAGGACGATAGATCAACTCAGTCAGTGAGAACTGGTCGATAGCAAAGATGAATGTTACGATTGCTAACAACACGAGTTCAATAACATTAATATCTCCCATAATTTTCTCCTTTCATTATTTAACCATTCTATTGATTAAATAACCCTTTCTTTTGAACGAACTATTTCCAAAGTTTGTTCAGATCTTCAACAGCAGTGTCCGGAACTCGCTGAATCGAGAGTTCTACCCCCAGCTCCTGAAGCTTTTTGAAGCAGGCAACATCTGCATCATCCACAGCAACCGAAGTCGCAACCTGGCGTTTTCCCTCCGCCATGTGCATGTTACCGATGTTTACCTTCTTGATCGGCACGCCGCCTTCTACCAAGCGAAGAACATCCTGCGGGGTTTCGCAGATAATGAAGATCTTCTGGTTCGGGCTGGCCTTGCTGATGATCTGACAAGTTTTTTCAATGCTGAAATAACGTGTCTGCGCATATGACGGAGCAGCCATGTTCATAAGTCCCTGACGGAACTGATCATTTGCAACTGCATCATTTGCGACCAACAGCAGGTTCGCTCCGATCACGCCGGTCCACTGTGTAGCGACCTGTCCGTGAATCAGACGGTTGTCGATACGGGTCAACATAATATTTGGCATTATTCTCTCTCCCTTCTACCTTGATAATGAACCAAACAAGCTGGTTTTTTTAATCACCCAAATTAAGAAAACCCTTTCATTAGCTCGGTTCCATTTTATGAGAATACCACTCACATTTCTTTACACTTTTTAAAAATTGATTTGTACTTTTTAACATTCGTGCCTCTTTTTATCGGAAGAAAGACAAGATAAATCAAAAATATCCAGTAAATTTACAATTTTGTCTATTTATTTTCTGCTAAATAATTCTAATTTTGGATAATTGTGTGATATTCTTGTTTTTTTCTTCTACTGTCATTTTGTAACTTTTGGTCAATTTTCAATGAAATTTCCGTTTTCGATGAAACTTCCGTTTTATCGGATGATTTTGAGTAAAATCAAAGATACTACTACCTAAGATC
>JABLTR010033258.1_pt1 | contig 20321 bp, 19 predicted proteins | sample 7160071 | NCBI WGS metagenome assembly JABLTR01 (sample SAMN14651230, study PRJNA627086) | human gut metagenome | isolation source: feces | host: Homo sapiens | reverse complement strand
TATGCCATTCAGCCCATCACATTATATTTTTGTATTCTATAAACCTATGATTTTATCATCAATCTGAGAGGTTTACACAGAATAATTTACACTACCTGGCAGACAGCCAGGAACAGTATCAGATGGCTTTTATAAAATGTCAATATACAGATGATTACCTACTTACCTTCATTTTTCAAAGTGCTGACCCTTATTGTCATAACCCGTACACCAACTTACTTTGTTAAAACTGTACAAGTTCATAACTACTCTCTATTGCAACATGAACAATCATCTATCCCTCACTACCTCTAATTTCCCAGCTTTATGGGGTCTGACCCAGAATACCCCTGCAGGAACAACCGTTTTGTCATCTATTCGTCTGAATGACAATCTGGTATATACAACATATCAAGGTGGAACAACTACACAGCGATTTCGTGAATATATGAAAGAACAATTGATATCGAGCCTTGAAAAAGACGATGTTGTAATCATGGATAATATGCGTTCTCATCATGCCAAAATAGTGACAAAACTTTTGGACAAAGCTAGTATTTCCTATATGTATTTACCACCATACATTTATTGAATCTGACCCCGTTATTCGAGATGCAAGAAACGAGAATGTAACGGATAATTATCCGAGTTAAATATTAAAAAAATCAATCCAAATTCAAATCAATACAGTATTTTTGCACAAGTTCAGTCAAACAAATATGATAACCCGGTTGTTTACTTGTTCCCTTTAACGCATTTTTATGTTCTATTGCCGCTCTATTCTTTGAATTATTGCAGCAAATTACCGCTGTACCCGTTTTTTTTATTTTTAAAGGAGTATAATTCATTTTTGAACCATGGTGAGGAACTACTAAATTATCATATCCATTTGTTCTACTCTTCCATACAACATTTTCGATTGCTTTATATGGAACGTCTCCACAAAATAGGCTTTCTGTTTCATTGCCAGTTTTACTATTCCTATTTACAATTTCAACTACTAAACCACCACAGTTCTCTTTCGATAATCCATTTTTGCTTACATTTTGACCAAGATAAAAAGAAATTTCTCCATGCTTTCCTACTATAGTTGTTAATTTTCTATCCTTCGCCGAACTTCTTTTTATAAGCGTTAGTTTTCCCTTAACAGAGAGATATGCCGCCAATCGCCTAGCTCCAATGGCATTTTTCTGCATTTCCGGAGCCACCCAGCTACAGTCAAACAAATTACGCTTTGAATATACACAGCCTAAAATATGATCGTCATCCCAATGAGATAAAAGTACTATATCAGGATTAATTTTACCAAAAATACGTACCGCCCAAGCATATCTTTTTCTTTTATCATATGGATGCTCTTTATGGTGATAACCAACATCATACATTGTTTCAAATTTGCAATTCGTTTTTTCATTTACTCCACTTAAATTAATTAAATTTCCATTTCCCACTTTAAATACTCTTGCTGTTGTAAAATGAACATCTTGCAAAAATTTCTTCAATTTGTTCTCAACATCTTGATCTTCTATTGCATCCACTATTTTTTCATTATATGTTCTATTTATTTCATCCAAAACATTAGCTGCTAATAATTGATCACTTATATAAATTGCACGATTATGATAAACAACAGGGCTACCACTATGCTCAATTTCTCCATAATATTCTGTTCCTGGACTTTCCTTTAAAAAGCTTGCCAAATACCAATTATCCTTCATTTCCTTTAAATGAAGATATGCAGCTTTATCAAATTTTGAATCCATATAAATAATATAACTAAAAAAATACATCCTTGGACTATTTCTATCTTGCTGCTCCGTATTTTCCTGAAGCAGTTTTTCATCATAAGCCAGTATATCTCTTGACAGAATATTTAATTTTGCTACTTTAGTTAGCGTTTCTAACTCACTCAAATCTGAAATCTCTTCATTTAAATCATATACACTTACCCAAATTTCCGGCTCATATAATATCTTTTTGAAAATACTATCCAAATCATCTGTTTTAGACCTAATAACATCTTTTCTTCTCATGTATCTCCAATCTATTTTTTAAACAATAGCACTAAGCATACTTCAAAAATATTCTTTTCTTTTTCAATCCTTTCACCAAATCCAAGTATCTGAAGCCTACCCTTATGATTTAAATAGAACAAAATATCCCAACGTTCTGTTACCCCTCACTTTTCATTCTTCCTTGCTGTACTTGCATATAATTCATTTTTGATAGCCTATTCACTTTTATGGAATTATTAAGATCATCATTAGCCTTTATTTCAATTCTGAATGTGTTATATGGTAATTTATCGATACTTGAGCCAAAACTAATTTTAACCTCCTTTACTGTCATTGGAACAAACATTTCTCTTTCTGTCTTCATTTTTGCTAATGCTTTTTTTTGAACTTCCACGACTTTCTCACGTTCTTTATCATCTGCAATACTTCTCGTTGCCAATGCCAATTTTTCATATAACCGATTTGTATTTACCAGAACAACCTCCTGATCTTTTTTGTTCTCTATCACTTTCCCAGACAATACAGGTATAAATTTTTTATTTGACATTTGCATCACTCCCATTTTTCATTCAGCCTTTCTTTTACAAATTCCTCCATATTTATTGGCATATATAGTTTAAATTCCTTGAAGCACTCAGTTATGATCTGCCCTATTTTTAGATAATCAAGTATATAAAGCATCTGACTACTTTCTTTATCATACACAGTAATGCCAAACGTAATCCACGGACGTTGTTTTACAATTTCATCTGTTTTTGTGTCATATACGATATAATCATTCTCCCTGAAATCAGGAATATATGTCATAAAATCAAACCATTTAGACTCTTTTTTCTCTTTCTTTTGATTAATCTCAAAACTCTTACAACAGTATCTCTGATTAATTGAGGCAACTAAAGAATGTTTCACTTTATACGCCTCTTCTAACAATTCTCCCCATTCCTGACTCTTCATTCGGTAACTCACCCATTCTGAAGAATCACCCAAACATAACTGTTCATACGCATCATATTCTTCATTTTTAGCATCGTATCCTCTAAAATGGACCCTTACCATATGTGATAATTCTTTACTTTCTTTTCTTGATGGAAATTTCTTTATTTTCTTTAGACTCTCTTCCAAAAGTTCACTTAATCTGGAGCATATACCCTGCATATACGAAATCAAGCATTCATTTACAATTTTTGAATGTTCTTCTAAATACTTTCGGGAACTTATCATCATATCCATCCCTCTAAAAAAACAATCATCCAAATTATCCAGAATTTCTTCTTCATTCCTTATCTTTTCTTGGTATTTCCTGATGATACCCTCTTCTGCTTTCTGTTCTTTTAATTTGCTCAGTTCATCTTCCGTATTTAATATATCTGCCCAAATCTGATCCAATACATCTTTCTTAAATCTATTTAACGATACATACATCTGCTTTCTGAATTTACCTACCATTGGTATATATATTTGAATTAATGATAATGCTTCTTCCGTTATGTAATATGATTTCGGTGAACGATCTTCTACTACTCCCAAATTAAAATATGCCTGCGTTTTATTACTATCTATTGGCATAACAATTTTACTAGTAGTCTTATCACGCTTTTTCGTGTATATTCTGAAATCTGGTTCAAATGAACTATTATCATCACTACTTCTTACATATACATCTATTGAATTGATATCCAGATTAAAAGTATAGCTCGAATAAGTATGTGCATATGGATGCTGCATATCCTCTTCTTCATCCGGCCATCCAATTCCTGATACAAGCGTTGTCAGAGAATGTCTTGTACTCTGCCAGTTAATAATATCTCTATTATGTATATGACCACTGATATATATATTGCAATTCAATGAAAAATTTGACAAAATATTAGTCTGCAATAAAGTTTCTTCTTCGCCAATCAACCAGTTTAACGGATGATGTGCTAATGCAATAACCAAATCATACCCAGACTTACCTATATTTTTCTTATATTCCTCTTTAATTTTATCTAATTGAAATTTTCCAAATCTTAAATGTCTCTCATCAGAATCTCCAAGACAACTCCAGGCTGTATTAAAAGACATAAAACATATTCTCTTGCCATTAATTTCTGTAACACAAGTTCCGTATGTATCTTCTTTTACTTTCTCTTTAATTTTTTGTTTATTAAAAAAGATTGAATATATTTCTTCAACCAAACTCTGATATTCTGAAAAACTTACCAAAAAATACTTCCAGTAATTTTTATAAAATGCATCTGCAAATTTGTCTGGAGAGTCATATTCCTGGAGTATTTTGGCATCAACAGGATTTCTAATTTTATCATGATTACCAGGAACTATATAAATATCTTTTATTTTATTCCTTAGGATTTTTTTCAGTTTTTTAAAAAATACAATCGCATTTTCTCTATATTTATAATTTCCACGATGTACGATATCTCCTGTAACCACAATAATAATGTCATCTACCAGCTTCATTTCCTGTTCAATATCAATCAATAAATTATCCATTATAAGAGATAATCTTTCTCCTTCCTGATTGATATGTAAATCTGATAAATGAAGAATTGTAAAATCGTTCATTCAACCACCCATTTCATCAGCTGTACAAAGTTTAACTCAATTATACATTATAAGTATTGTCAAAATATATCTATTTTCTTATTATTTTTTTAGTGTTTTTGAATAGATTAATATTTTTATTTTTCTAATTATCACATATATTTTTTGTTATGTCTATTCTTTATTCTAATTTTATTTCCTCTAAATATTTCAACATAAAGCATTGGCTTTCTTAATTTAATTTGTTAAAGCATTATGCTATTTTTTACTGGCATCGTAAGATGCCAGTCATTAAATTTATGAAATTTTAAAGTTATTTGATCCAATGTGATTTCACTCCACCGTCACACTCTTAGCCAAATTCCTAGGCCTATCCACATCCAATCCCTTTGCAACACTAACATAATATCCCATTAGCTGCAATGGAACCACTGCCAAACTTCCAACAAAATGCTCGTCCACTTTCGGTACATATACAGTAAAGTTTACCTGATCTTCAATCTCATAATTTCCATAAGTCGTAAGACCCATCAAATATACTCCACGGCTCTTACATTCCAGCATATTTGAAACTGTTTTTTCATACAAGTTATTCTGTGTCAGTACACCTATTACAAGAGTTCCATCTTCAATTAAACTAATTGTTCCATGTTTCAGTTCTCCTGCCGCATATGCTTCTGAATGAATATAAGAAATCTCTTTCAATTTTAAACTTCCTTCTAAGCAAACAGCATAGTCAATTCCTCGGCCAACAAAAAATGCATCATGTGCATTCGCATATTTAGCAGCAAACCACTGGATTCGTTCTTTATCATTCAGTATTTTTTATCTTATCCGGAATTGTCAGTAGTTCCGAGATGTAATACTCATACCGATCTTCTGTAATTTTACCTCGGACTTTCGCAAATACAATAGCTAAACAATACATAGCTGCAAGCTGCGCACTGTATGCTTTTGTTGTTGCAACTGAAATCTCTGGTCCAGCAAGAGTATAAAATACTTTATCAGCTTCACGAGCAATACTACTGCCCACCACATTAACAATTGCCATTGTCGTTATGTTCTTTTCCTTTGCCATTCTTAAGGCAGCCAAAGTATCCGCCGTTTCTCCTGACTGACATTTCATATGCATATGCACGAAGCCCAGATTATTCACCTTGTTTTGTTTCTTTATGGGGTCTGACCCCGGAGTATTCTGTGCGAGAGCCCATTGATACCCAGTACTCATGTTTGAGGATTTACGCTGGAATAGCAACTGTCAACGAACCTTGACAGCCTGATAATTGCTCAAAAACTCGTCATAGGGATTTTATGCCCTTTTTCTGACGAATTGAGAGAAGTTATGGCTGCATGGATCATTTTTTCAATTCATGATGCAAGTTTTAGGTTAGAAATTGCTCCATGAATAATTCAGGTTTATTTATCCCCGTTTCACTATTTTGTTTACAGTGTTTTTTATCATTGCCATTTCTGCTTTATTAAGCACATCCCTTAATAAAGCACCTTGTATAATCGATGTTGCAATTTCTCTTGTGTCTTTATACATATACGGCATAACAATCTGAATAACAATATGTGTAATTAATGTTGCTATCGCTGCACCATTAATTCCCATAACCGGAATTAGAATGAAATTTAATATCACATCTGTTATTAGACCTGCTATGCAAAAAAGATTTATGTACCTATTTTTCCCATCATTTGCAAGATAAACCTGATTTAATGTTGACATTGTAGATAGACCGTAATACCATACTACAATTCTCAAAGCTACTGTTCCTGCCAGATAATCTTTTCCATATAATAATAGAATAACCCAATGTGCAAAGACACCTACAAAAATTGAATACGCGGCATTAAGCCAAAAAAGAACCGCATAAGATTGCCTTAATCTTCGTAAATAAAGTGCTCGATCTTTTCCTGCCGCCTCATATAGGACTGGTGAGATTGACTGAATCAACGCTGATGGTATCATGCTCCATAACGTCGAAATTGTCAGTGCTGCAGAATAGTATCCAACAGACGCCTTATCTAACATATTTCCAAGCATAATACGATCCACTTGTGCATAGAGAATTGTAATCAATCCTGCTATTAAATAATGGTACGATTGCTTAAGAAGCCTCTTTCCCAACTGCCAATTAAATTTGGGACGAAATCCCTCAATTCTAATATAAAATATCATTAGAAATACTGTAAGAAAAATCATATCGGTTGAAGTTGCAAACGCAAACCACACAATATCTGCATTCGTAGCTAGCAAGTAAATTCTATATAAACTCATTCCAACGTAAGCCAGAACTCCAGCAATACTGCTCCATTTAGCAAGTAGCCTTGCTTGAAAATAATAATTGATAGTGTCAAAGGAACTAAATAGTATGGACAAAGATTCCAAAAAGGCTATTTGAACAATCATAGAATCATCTCGATTGGTTATAAATATAAGGGCAATAATGCTGATAGTGGATAAGACAGCTGTTCCAAAACGCATCCAAATCGATGTCCAAATCACTTCGTTATTATCATATTTATCTGTCGCAATCTCTTTAATTACAATAACCGCTAAACCTAAAGAAGCGATTGATGAAAAGAAACTTACAAATGCAGCTACATAATTTATTGTTCCAAAATTGGATGGCCCTAAATACCTTGCTGTTGCGAGCGAAACAAAAAACTGCAACAGCATATTCACAATTTTACCGCCCATAAGCCATCCTATATTGCTAAAAAATTTTTTCTTTCCGCCTTCCATATTTTTAAATACGTTCCTCTCAAAACTTTTTAACCATTATATAAGGAAAAACTTCACTCATCACATCGAATTTTAATCCAATCATCAGGATAGAAATCACCTTTCCACATTCCTAGTTCAGGGCAAATCACCGTTTTTTCTTTATACTGGTTCAACCACGCAGCCCACCAACTATAACTGCTATTCGCCATTATCATATGCTTGCAATGACTCATTAAGAACAAATCATCCAATGTATAGTTATCAGATTCATATTGTGGATAACGTAATTGTATGTCTTTAGTAGCAAAATATTGTTTTTCCGGAAAATAATGTTTACAAAAATCAACGTCATCAGAAAAAACATATAAAATCAACTTTTCTCCCGGATATTTTGATTTCATCATAGAAATGGCTTGGTCATAGTACGCCATATTCAGTTGGCATCCAATACCTACGTAATCTCCTCGTCGGACATGAAGAGCAATGCTATCACATTTCTGCATTTCATTGTACAACTGATTTACTGATTTACTTCTCTTCTTTTTTGGCGTTAATAACTTCAGCAAATCTTCTCTATACTCTACAAAATACTTTTCTGACTGCCAATATCCACTAATATATGTATTATTTTTTACAGAACTTATTTCTTTATCATATCCGAAATTTATCTTTCCTTTATAAAAATGCATAGCGTGTGAAAAAACAAATGATTGTATTTTACCCGCACCCTTTAGAATCATACAATTAGAAAACGTACTTAATTGCAACAACTTTTCATACTCTATATTAAGACTGTCTAATTCATATCTTCTCATGTTATTAGAAGCTACTGTGTTGATATCTAGAATTAAGGCTGTCTTGTGTTTTTTTGCCAGTGCATATCCGCAAGCATACATGAACAATTGGTTTCCAAAACCATCACTAATTTTTGTAACAATCATATTTATCCTTTCACTCAATCTAATAAGTAAACTGTGAAGAAATAGATTGGACCGTGTAAAACCCACCTATGCCTTTACTTCAGTTCCAATAATTTCTTCAACACTATCTATAAAATCATAGCCCTGTCTAATGCGTGTAGCTACTCTTGCTGCATTACAACGTATCTCTTTGTACTCACTTTCAGAAACACTATCTAGTTCTCTTTCTAAATTTGCCAGGGATTTTACAATAATACCGCACTTATTTTCTTTTACATATTCAGCAGTGGCAGCTTTTTCCCAGACAATGACGGGCAGTCCAATCGACAGATATAGGCAAAACTTACTAGATGTATTATATTGTAAATATATTCCAAGTCCAGACGTATCCTTTTCAATATCAATATCAGTTCCATCCCAAACCAACCCATACTGACTATTTTTTATATTTATAATCAAATCATCCTGACTGAACATTCCACAATATTCTAAGTTTCTTGCCTTCTTAAACTTGCTCGCAAGATTTTCATTACAAGGTCCATATAAGCGCATTTTGTATCGATCAAGGCTTATCTTTTCCAAAAAGGTGGACTTATTCAAATTACCTGCAAAACAAATCTCACCCCACCTATAGACACTACAATCACCTATCGCATTTTGACAATACTCTGAAATCATATATGGGTAAATTTTAAAGTTAACAAATTTAACTTTTGAAATATATTTTTTTAATTCATGGATATACCCATTATTTGGAGACATAATTATGTCATTTCCTTCAAGTTCACGAATGGTCTTATCTAACTCTTCATTCTGACTATGACCATAGCGAATGCAATTGACATCCTCTAATATTGTAATAATCTTGCACCCTTTGATTCTTTTTATAATTCTTGCCGAATACACAAGCGTTTTTGTAAACGGAAATTTCAGCATTATGTAATCCTTATTTCCCATATGAAGCAGGCCATAAAATGTCAAAAATGCTGCATCCATCATTTGGAATACAATTTTTAATTTCCCTAATCTTTTTTCAAATAAAAGAACTTTACCAATTCGAGGATAAACTACATTAAAATCGCTCGTAAATTTATCCATAGCATTATCAAGATTTTTAGTATTTTTATGGGATACTACAAAAATCATATTACATTACTCCCCCAATATTCATTTCTCACCAATAACATCCTCCCTCTACCTTATTCGCAGCTTTTGGTTTATCCTCATCAGATGGGTATACCCACGCATCATTAAAAAACTTCTGGACATATGCGAAAGCTGTGTTTTCTTCCCATCGTTTTCCCTTAATTCCAAATAAAAGCTGTGTCGCTCCCGCTAAATGAATCGCCTGCTTTCCTGCTTGTTTAAGTTTTGCAGCTAACGGAAAACCATATGCTCCGCATCCGATAATTGCGACATCAAAATCAATTTTCATTGCTTCCTGATACATCCATTCCAATGCATCAAACCAAGTTGAAAAACGATTGTCTTTCTCCCCAGCAACTGTCTGTACTGCCTTTAATGTTATCAGTTCAAATTTCGGAAGAATATCTGTTCCCGGAAAGATTTCCTCTCGCCGCTTATATTGCCGTTCAATTGTTTCCTTAAATGGATGAATCACTAAAACTTTCTTACCGTTTAATGCAGCTGACCATGGTTTCTCCGGTGAACTCCATGGTTCAAGATCTAATAGATAAGTTGTTTTTAGCTGTTTATTTCCATAACTGTTCAAATAATATTCTTCAAATGGCAACATCCAAATGCCCATGACATTGGCCTCTGGAATTAAATCAAGCATTAAATTCTTAAACTTATCCCCTAATTCTTTCTTCGAAGGAAAAAAGCCGGACCAATTTTCCATCTGTGAAAGCACCTTATCATATTTTGACTCGACTTCAAAATCAAACGTTCTCACACAAAATAATTCTGTTGCACCAAATCGCCCTGCTAAAAAAGGATTCCCTGACAGAATCATATCTTTAATACAGTTATTAATCTCCTCTGCTGTTTGAACTTTCCCATTTGCAACTACACTTTTATTTTTTAGATACCTTCTTATTCTATCTGGAGATGCATTCTTTTCTTGTAGCTTGCTCTTAATATAATATTTAAAAAAGATACATTTTTTTCTCATCATCCTCACACTTCACTTTCAAAAGAATCATAATCTCGATATGCAAACATACACCCCAACCCAATTACTACTCCGCACAACCATGTATAATCATATCCATACATAAAACCTATCACACATACTAGATATGGTAAAAATTTCGTATTACCGCTTCTACCTTTTAACATTAATTTAACAGCAACGTATATTAATAAGCAAATTGCCAATCCAGCTCCTATATAGCCAGTTCTGCCAATGAATCTAATAAAGCCGCTATGTGGCGATGTTTTCCATCCAATAGATCGTCCATATCCATATCCATAAGGACGTCCAAACAACCAAGCAGTTCCGGATAAATCTTCAAGCACAGCATTCCATACTTGGGTGCGGGTATCAGCTGTTGAATTTTCTATGGCTACACCATTCATCATTTTTCCAACGATTTCAAACGATTTTGAAATATTTTCAATCAATTGTCCACTTCCCATATTCAATACAATAAAACAAGAGGCAATCAAAAGTATTACTTGCAGGAATAATTTCCTTGTTATTCTTGTATTTTTCATTGTAACAAGTAATACAACGATAAATCCACACCCCCAGGCCATCCAAATCGAACGATGTTGAAACAATATGACAGCAGCCGAAAACAAAATTGTACGGAACTTTAGATACCCTTTTGTATTCAAATTTTCTTCTAAAAGAAGCAATGCATATAATGCTATCCCTAACACCTCATATGGCTGAACAAATCTCATAGTTGATCCACCATCACTCAGGGTCGCATTGAACTGAGAAAGTAATGGGTGGAATCCAATCAATATATCTAATGCCCATAGAGTGCATGAAATTGCCAAAATAATTGTCATCACAGAATCTAGAAATCTTCGATATTTTTTTGCATCCTGAAAAACATCAAAACATGCAAAATAAAAAACTGAAAATAAAAGCGCTGAATTTGTTCTTAAATCTCCCATCCACTCAGCAGAAAGTCCATATCTTGATAAACCATTCGCCATTGATGCTACGAGTAATGCTGATATCAAAAACAAAAACAAATTAGTTAAGTTATTTTTTAAATAAAGATTTTTAAATAAATCGATCAATACAGTGCCCAACATCACTATTGCAAGCATATCACTCAATTGATACGAGAATCCAAACGCATTTGCAAGTTCTATAGTAGACATAAAGAAGATGTCATTAACAACTGTAATAAAATAATACAATATAAGAATTACAAATATTTTCCCCTTATCTTCTGTGACTTTATATATCAAAAATAGCGTTAAAGCAAGCCACCCTGCCATCAGCACTGTTTGCATTTTTTATCTCCTTATAAGAATTCTTAGGTAAGGCGTAATAGAATAAACTATTGCTGTTCCTATTGAATAATTAGTCTTTAAATAATGCCACCACTCTTTTCTAGGAAGCCCCTTCGGTGACTCTTTTTTCTTTAGTCTTTCTCGTCTGCTTAAATCTGTATCTCGCCAACTTCCGCTTACAGGATTATCACTGCACTGCCCAACAAAGAAATCACAAACCCAAATAGGAATTCCCCTTCTAGACGCTTTAAATCCATAATCAAAATCTCCCAGCGAATGTGAGTAAACCGAGTCCATATTTCCAAGGTCTTTGAATATTTTCCAAGGTATAAGAACACAATTTGCATTAAATGTATCACATAATTTCGCTCTTTGTGATGTGCCATCTATGATATCAAAGTTTGGACGAAATCTTGATTTTTTTATTACTCCGCCATAGGAAAGTTTTCCTTCTGTATCACACGTCGCTCCAACTAGTATTTCTTTGCCATCATTTTCTATAGATAACATCTTCTCTATTGTTTGACTATAGAATTCTACATCGTCATTAAACAGCAAACAGTAATCATAGACCTCTGTTGTATCCAATGCATATTGCATAGCCATTCGCATACCGCCACTGTAAAAGAGCTGTCCAGTACCATTCAAAACAACGACGCCTCTTATTTTCTCTAGAGCTGCTTTTGTTCCGTCAGTACTATTATCATCCACTACGACAAATTCAAATTCAATATTCGGATTTTTTGAAATTAAATTATTTATTGATATCGTCGTTTTTTCTTTACGATTAAAGCAAGTCATTAATCCTAAAATTCTTGTTCTCATTTTTCGCCTTTCAGAACATATTCTATTGCATTTACGTATCCTTTTGACACTTCGTCAAAAGTAAATTTGTCTACAATTATGTCTTTCTTTCCATCTAAAGAAATTTCTTTTTTTAGCACCTTATTTATTGTACTGCCAAATTCTTTTGAATCATATGGATCAACTAATATGCCATTTTTTCCTTCATCAATTACGTCATATGCACCATCCGCATATTTTGAAGAAATAATCGGTACTTCCGCACATAACGCTTCTAAAAGCACCAAGCCAAAGCAATCTTCTCTTGTAGGTAAAACAAATATCTGCGCTTTTTGATATTCTTCTAGTAGCTCTTGTCCCTCTTTATATCCGCAGAAAATAATATTGTCTTCAATATTTGCGTTTTTAATTCTAGTTCTTAATTCTTCAATTTCTTTATCTGTTCCATTTCCAACAATATGTAATTTAAAATTTTCATCCACATATCTTAAAGCCGATACCAACAAATCTAATCCTTTTCTTTCAATCATACTTCCAACATATAATAGCCGTCCTTGTTCTGGCTTATGTTCTATAGTACAGATCTTGTTCACATCGACCGTTAATAAACTAATAAAAATTCTATTAGGATTGATTCCCCACTTCAAAAGTTTTTCTTTAGCTTTCGTACTACTTGCAATTGATGCATCGCATTTTCCTATGATAATTTTTCTAGTAATACGCTGTATAAGATTAATATTTCTTTCTGAATATAATGTACCATCTGTTAAGCTAATGTATTTTTTTCCATGACATTTACACCAAATTAAGCATTTAACAGCAATCGGATTATATTCCCATCCAACTACAACATCTGGGTTTATATCTGACAAATCTTTTCCGATTCCCTTCGGAATATAAATATGTTTTGTATCATATTTTTTCTTTATAGAAATCACTTTTGTTTTGGTAAAAGTAGTATTTAATAATTTCGTATTGTCAACATTCCAACACCTATTATCTGCTTCCTTTGCGCAATACATGACGTAGAATTCATATTGCTTGACATGTGTCTGCAAATAGTAAAATAAATCCACTCTATATGGCGCCGGTATATTTGTAACCAATAAAACCTTTTTCATTATTTTTTCCTCTAATACTAATATATGCTATCCCGTTTGATCAGACAATAGAACGCTTTCCACATTCTTAGTCTTGTCAAAACAATTTTTATACTATTTTTTGTATACATTTTAATTTTATATCTCATAGCCTTGGAGTGACTTAAACCATACTTTTCCGCAATGGATATATCTTCCTCGATTGTCTGAAACGGATGTCTACACGATGTTCCACCATACATGAAGCAACTAACAACTGTATTGACAAATTGAAATTTTGCCCCCACGATAAAACCTTGCAAACAAATCATAATCCATACATATTTTATATTTTTCTGAATACCCTCCATATTGCTCATAAGCTTTTTTTCTTACTAATGAGCTTTGATGTATAAATGGGAGGGAATATTCAAGTCCTTCTGCTGAACCAGCATGTTTTACTAATTTCAATTCATTTTCTTCATCATTTACAATAGTATTTCCATATAATACATCTGTGCGCTCATAACACGCTAACGTCAAATTTGCTATGGCATGAGGAAGCAAATAATCATCGGCATTAATCAACCCTATAAAATCTCCTGTTGCCATTTTTATTCCTTTATTAAAGGCATCAGAAATACCGTTGTCATTTTCAGAAATCCAACGTATTTTTTCATTCTCGTAACTTTTAATAATATCTATTGTATGATCCTTACTACCACCATCAACAATAATATATTCTAGATTTTCATAGTCTTGACTCAATACACTCTCTATTGTTTTTGCAATTGTTTTTTCTGCGTTATAGCAAATTGTAATCATGCTAACTTTTAGTCGTTCCACACTCAATCTCCTTAATCACTTATACCGGTATATATGTCATTTAAAATCTTGTAATTGGCATTTTCGCTATACTTAATTTCATATATTTTTTTTATTTTTTCTTTATTTAATGGCTTTTCTCTCATTTTATCAATTGCCGACATTATACTCTCTATGGAGTCATATCTAAATTTATATCCTGTAATTCCCTCTTCAACAACACTTCCAGCATTTCCCAAATCAGAGCAAATAACAGGAGTTCCAACACTAAATGCTTCCAAAATGCTCATTGGAAATCCTTCATACCACTGGGTAGGCAATACAAGTGCTTTGCTGTTTGCTATTATCTTTAGAGCTTCATCATTTGGCACAAATCCACGCATTTCAATATTTACAACATTTTCTTTGATAAATGACTTACACCAATCCTCCATTGGCCCCATACCGCAAACAATCAGTTTAATCGCACCTTCTCCCATACGCTTCCACGCTTCAAAAAGGATATCCACACCTTTCAGCTTATCCAGCCGACCTACAAAGACAAACTGATTAAGCCTCTCTTCTTCAGGGATAAAGCTATTATTATTCTCAACAAAGTTTGGTTTCACAAAGACACGTTCTGGTTTGATATGCTTTAATTGTAACAATTTATCTTTGTTAAACTCTGTCAAACAAATATAGTTAATCTTTCCGTAAATGCCGGTTGTCCGATGCAGCCATGTACTTATCGCACAAACCAAAGTTTGTGCCTTGCTGCCTCGATAACAGCTATATTTCACAGCACACTTCAAGCCGTTTTTAACACAGTCCTCACAGATATGACCATCCCGATAAAAAGTTGCTCCAGGGCAAAGTAAACGAAAATTGTGTACCGTCTGTACAACCGGTACTTTCATGCTTCTTGCTGCATAATAAACCGCTGGACTTATCAGGTTAAGTGTATTATGAACATGAACCACGTCTATATTTTCTCGCCTTATCTGTTTCTTGATTTCCTTATATGTTCGCAGATTGAATACTGTTGTAAATGGGAGAAACAGTATCCTGATTTTTGACATCTGCTTTAATTCTGCATTATTACGACTGTATAAAATCACTTTATGTCCATGCTTCTCAAGCATCGTTTTCTCATTTGCAACAACGGTATCTTCTCCACCGGGAATCTGATAATAGTTGTGTACAATCAATATATTCTTTTTTTCACTACTCACACCTATTACCTCTACTTTTCTATTATCTTCTTGGATTATTTACAAGGTCCTTGGATCCCACGAAACATGCTGTTTTACAATTTTAGCAGGTATCCCCACAATTATTGAATTCGAATCATATGTTTTTCCTGTCAATAAAGACCCTGTTCCAACAATTGAATCAGCACCAACTGTAGATCCCTTTAAAACAATCACTTGCTGTCCTATCCAAACGTGATCTCCAATAGCAATATCTTTAGCTTTATTTATTCTTTTTCCATCACTATCTAGTATAGAGTGACTATCTCCTGTTCTAAAAGTAATCGTATCTGAAAACAAGCATCTCTCACCTATATGAACCTTTTTCCCTTCAATGCAGGCTATATGAGTTTTCCCTGAAAAGTGTGTGTTATGTCCTACTTCAATGATTCCACCATCACTGATCCATATATCTACATTCTTTAAAACACAGTCATGCTCGATTTTAACTGTATTATTTTTTCCAAAAAACTGTATTTGAGAATCATATATTCTGCATCCTTTTTCTAATATCAAACAATTATTTTTTCCATTATTCTTAATATGGGTACGCCGTACGAATGCCGCCCGCCACAAAATTTTCATGTCAGATTTACCTTTAATGGAATTAAAGCCAACTATTCTGTATATTAATGCCAAGACTTTCATCAATCCTTCATGATCTCTTACATATCTCTTAATATCCATCTCTTACTTTCCCCTTATCATCGCATTCCAAATAAATTTCGTGTTTGTGTGCCAGTATCGTCCAAACAATCTCTTTGGATCTTGCAACAGCCTATATACCCATTCCAAATTACTCTTCTGCATCCACTCAGGTGCTCTCTCAATATTGCCAGCATGATAATCAAAGCCAGCACCTACACCAATCATCAGTCCATCCACACATCCCTGATGTGCTGCCATCCACTTTTCCTGTTTTGGTGCTCCAAGTCCAACCCAAACAAAGTCAGGTTTTGTTTCATTAATTCTTTCCACGATTGCCTCGTCCTCTTCCGCTGTCATAGGTCTAAACGGAGGGCTGTACATTCCAGCAATCTGGATTCCAGGATAAGTCTTCTCCAAAACAGAGTAGAGTTTTTCAAGAGTTTCATCAGTTGAGCCGTAAAAAAAATGTCGATACCCTTTGGAAACAGAAATTTTGAAAATTTCCCCCATTAGGCTCGGCCCAGTAGTTCGTTTCATGTTCTTAAAACCACGTTTTTGGCCAACTGAAGAAAGTGGTCCGCCATCTGGTATTGCCATAATTCCACCATTCTGTACCTTTCGATATTCCACATCTTCATATGCTGTCACGGTGGTGTGTACATTGGACACACATATGTAATCTCCTGATAAGGCGTGGATATTATCGTTGAGGTAGTCAAGCAACCATACCATATCAACAGCTGCAATATCAACTCCCAAAATATTACAGGTAGGAATTTTAGCTTTATCCACCTTATGTATAAATTCTTGTTTCACTGCTGTCATGTTACCTGACCTCCCTCTTTAACTTTATTTCCATAGCATTCTTATTTTTTTATGTATTAGAAAATAATTGTTTCACATCATCGAAATCGTCTGCATGATTCTGAATCCATTCCTGATCTTTTTCCCACCATTTCATTTTCAATAAGTTCTGGATTGTTTCTTCATCAAATCGATACCTTATAATCCTTGCTGGCACACCACCGACAATTGCATAAGGAGGAACGTCCTTTGTCACAACTGCACCTGCTGCAACAACAACACCATCGCCAATATTGACTCCCTCAAGTATCGTTGCTCTTGAGCCAATCCATACATCATTACCTATCTCAATCGAAATTTTTTTCTCTGAATTTAAATATTTAAAATCTTCAAACTTAGACTGCTTTACATAGGATGGCTTTTGAGCAAGGGAATAAAAAGCTGGGTGTATTGAAACAAAAGAAGTTGGATGATTTCCTGCCACTGTCATTACATCATTTGCAATGCAGGTGTATCTACCAATCACAGTATTCTTTATAAAAGAATTATTGCTTATATAAGAGGCATAGCCTATAGAGCTGTTTAAGAACCATGTGTTCTCCCCTAATCTATTCATTCCTTCAAAATAAGCTTTTGAATCAATAGTAGTGTTCTTTCCAAATGTACAAACATTGCCTATCTTTTTTCTATGAATTAATTGTTTTATACAATGCAAACTCATTCTTCATTCTTCCTTTTATTTAACAAAATCCTTTATTTTGTCCATTCCTACCATGCATATTTTTTGTGCTGCCTTATATTAGAGCAAGACATCGTTTTTTCCTCAACTGAAACTTTATGGTAGACACCTTCATACCAGCTCACCAACAAAGTGTTAAGTCTTATTGTCATAACCCGTACACCAACTCACTTTGTTAAAACTGTACAAGTTCATATCTTCCTCTTGTTGCAACATGAACAATCATCTTCCCCTCACCACCTCTAATTCCCCAGAAAAATGCAGTTATCATGTCCGTCTTTTCTCTGCAATAAACTTTTCCAGAAAAATAGATTTTGGGTTTTTCAACACTTTCAACTTCCACCTCTAATTCTTCGGAAAAATGAAGGTATCATGTCCGTCCCTTGCTCTGCAATAAACCAGGCTCGCAGTAGGGGTATTTTGCATGAGTTTTATACGCCACCGTAGACCATCATGCCGCCACTGAAAGTTTGATGTAGACATTCATAGGTGTCACAATCACAACAAAATCCACATCACTGTATGAAGCTTCTGCATCCAATGTTGCGGTCAAGTTTAATTCTTTTTCAGAAAGATATTTTTCAATATAATCATCCTAGATCGGTGACTTACGGTTACACAGAATATCTCAGCAACTTCCATCTCTCTTCAAAACCGCCAACACAGTCTTAAACAAAATCTTAATATCCAATCCAATATGCCACTCAGAAATATACTCTGTATCCAATCGTACAATCTCCTCAAAATCCGTGATGTCACTTCGACCACTCACCTGCCACATTCCGGTAATACCCGGCTTAATGGCAATTCTGGCTCTGTGATGAAGTTCATACTGTTCCAGTTCGTCTGGGAGGATTGGTCTTGTTCCGACCAGACTCATGGAGCCATTGAGTACATTCCAGAACTGCGGAAATTCATCCAGGGATGTTTTTCTGATAAATTCTCCAATCCCTGTTTTCTTTCTTCCATCTGGAAGGATCTTGTTTCCAATGACTCGTGGATCGAAGTCTAACTTGAACATGCGTCCGTCGCTCATTTTATTCTGGGACATCAGTTCAGCTTTACGGGCTTCTGCATCCATGTACATGCTTCGGAATTTGTACATTTTAAATGGCTTGCCGTTTTGTCCGATTCTTGTCTGTGAGAAAAAGATCGGGCCAGGGGAACTGATGTAAATTGCAGGTCCGACAAATATGAAGATGATTCCTGTCAGTATACAGCCCACAAGTCCACCTGCAATATCGATCAGACGTTTTATCAGTGCCTGACGGTCAGTAGCATAATTCATGCTGGTAGTGATTACTGTGTAGCTTCCAATCTTCTCCACAAACTGCTTTTGTCCGGATGTTTTCTGGATCCTGGATAAATTCACATGGACAACGATTCCCATCTCCAATAGCTCTTCATAGAGTTTCTGCGGATAGGTATGCTCTTCTGCTACATTGATCAATACTTCATCTACCCAATGCTGGCAGATAAAAGCTGCTGCATCTGAACTTGCAGCTACTACAGGTACTCCAGCAATTTCCTTACCTGTCATATCGCAGTCCGTCACAATGATTCCATTAATATCATATCGATTATAATTGTGCTGGCGAACTGACTCCACCACAGATTCTGCAATATCTGAGGAAGTGACGATATAAAGAGAATGTTCTCCTCTCTCGGCCATCATTCGGATAAGATGTTTTTTCCAGAAGATCCTGACTATGTAAGATAAAACTCCGTAAACAACACCTGTAAGATATAATACTGCTCTTGAAAAGGTTCTCCCGTCATCGACAGTAAATAAATAAAGTCCTGCTGCCAGCTCTATCAGTATAACCTGTTCTAATACCTGAATGAATTCACGGTAATAGCCTCTTCGCAGAACCCCAGTATATACTTCAAATAATATGATCACTACCAGGTCTGCAAATAATACAAATATCATTGCATTACGGTAGACTCCATTGTCGGTGATACTAATATAAGTGTGATTTCGAATATAGTACGCAAATATAAACGCCAAAAATATGCATAAAAGATCAAGTAGAATAAAATCTTTGTGTTTATACCAGCCATGAGACTTTTTCTGGTACATTTTCCTTTTCTCCCCTTCTGTTGTTTTTAATCCGATTTCATATTCTTATGATAGGATTTTGTTGTTTCTTGTTGCTTTCTACATTTTATTATCGGATTATGTCTTTTAAGCTATCCTTTAATATACCATTCATAATTTATCATGTCAATGTCATAACTTGCCTGTTGGATACAAAATATGCCATTTTGACATATATTTAACACTTTTATGCTGCTTCGGATATCTTCATCTGATTTTGAAAGGACTTCAGAAAAAAAGTAAGCGAAAATAAAAAAATCGAAGGCAGCGGATCATCTTCCAAAACTCTGCCTTCGAAGAAAGAGCCTCAGAGTATGATTTTATACACTCTGAGGCTCCTCCCATATTCACATTTTAAATTTTTTATTCCACTGTCACGCTCTTCGCCAGATTTCGTGGTTTATCCACATCCAGGCCTTTGGCTACGCTTACGTAGTAGCCCAGAAGCTGAAGCGGGATCAC
>JABLTR010033513.1_pt1 | contig 20343 bp, 21 predicted proteins | sample 7160071 | NCBI WGS metagenome assembly JABLTR01 (sample SAMN14651230, study PRJNA627086) | human gut metagenome | isolation source: feces | host: Homo sapiens | reverse complement strand
CTTGCCATGACATTGGCAGAACGAAACGGATATTATCTGGGCAGCACTTGTCTGACACTGGAAATGGCATATCTGAATGCGAGAATGATTGCAAGACCCATTGCTCCGTGGCTGACCAGTTTGGTAAAAAAGTGAGAACATCCGATGAGGTGCAGAATTTTTTCTGCACCTTGTCGGTGTTTTGTAATTCTTGAAAGAATTCATTTTGTGAAACTTCTGTGAATCTTTTTCAAACTGGTCACGACCTGACCAGTTTGGGTTGTAGAATAAAAATACATCGGAAAGGGGGTGAAAGGCATGGGTCTCGTAGAACGGCGAGAAGAGATTTTGAAATTACTGATTTCCCGTCGGAAAAGCACAGTTCCAATTTTAATGCATGAATTTCATGTTTCAGAAAAAACGATTCGCCGGGACATACGAGCACTCATGCTGAAATATCCCCTTGAAACTTTTAGCGGAAACGGTGGCGGAGTACAGATACCGGAATGGTATGCTCCAAATAAAAATCTGCTGTCAAAAGAAGAAGTTACAGTTCTGGAAGAACTGCTGCAAAAGGCGGATGTATACCAAAGCCGAATACTAAAGCAAATTCTTGCCAGATTTGGTCCAGATACATATCGTCCATACAAAGCATAGGAGAAAAAGTGAAAGAAGTTCTAAAAATCCCCCTTAAAGCAACGCTCTATCGCCATCAACAATCCGCCTGCCACTTTGCCTGCGAACGCTTCGGCATCCTGCCCTCAGAGACACACAGTAATGGCGTGGCACTGCTCATGGAAATGGGCTGCGGAAAGACCATCACCAGCATTGCCATTGTTGGAATTCTGTATCAGTATCGTCATATCAGAAGAATCCTGATCACAGCACCACTGTCTATTCTCTCTGTCTGGGAACAGGAATTTGCACGTTTTGCTGCTTTTCCATATCAGCTGACTGTTCTGAAAGGCAGCAATACACAGAAAAAAGAACGGCTTTCCAAGCTGCATGGGGATGGTTTGCAAATCGCTGTAGTCAATTATGAATCCGCTTGGCGATTGGAGAAAGAACTGCTTGCCTTTCATGCCGACCTTGTCATAGCAGATGAGGCACATAAGATCAAAGAAAATCGTACATCGCAGTCCAAAGCCATGCACCATCTCGGAGACAAGTCAAGATACAAGCTGCTTCTGACCGGTACACTCATTACCAACAAAGAACTGGATGTCTTTTCCCAGTACCGCTTTCTGAACAAAGAGATTTTCGGGACAAGCTTCTATGCTTTTCGCAGTCGTTATTTCGATATGTGCGGCTATGGGAACCATGTTCCGGTTTTCAAAAAGTCTTTGCTGGAGGAGTTCCTGCAAAAACTGCATTCCGTTGCCTATCGTGTAACTAAGGCAGAATGTTTGGATTTGCCTCAAATTACCGAGGAGATACGCACGGTAGAACTGGAACCGAAAGCAATGAAACTATACAAGCAGCTGGAAAAAGAAAGCTTTGCGGAGCTTGCAGGTTCGGAAATTTCGGCAGTGAATGTACTGACAAAAATGCTGCGTTTGTCGCAGATGACAGGCGGCTATCTCACAGACGATGCCGGAAGTATCACTTCTGTCAGCACAGCAAAACTGGATGCCCTGTCCGATATTCTGGACACCATGCTTGCAGAAGAAAAAAAGCTGGTCATTCTGGCAAGGTTTGCACCGGAACTGGACGGCATTCAGGAACTGCTGAAACGAAAACAGATTGGCTATGCGTCTGTGCGTGGCGGTGTTTCTGACCGTGCAGAGGAAATCCGGAGATTTCAGGAAGATGCAGCCTGTAAGGTCTTTGTAGGACAGATCGCAGCGGCAGGTCTGGGCATCACACTTACCGCAGCATCCACCATGGTGTTCTACAGTCTGGACTATTCCATGTCTAACTTTGAACAGGCAAAAGCGAGAATCCATCGAGTTTCTCAGACAGAAAACTGTCTGTATATTTATCTGACTGCAAAGCATACAGTCGATACAAAAATCCTTCGTGCTTTGCGGGATAAGGTGGATTTAGCGAGAACGCTGGTAGACGATTATCGAAACGGAATCAACCCATTTCAGGAAGGAGTTTGAAATGCAAACACAGAACATGTATGAACTGGCGGAGCGGCTAAAACAACTCCGTGAGAAAAAGAAAGCAGCAGAGCAGCAGTTAAAGGACGTCCATGCAGAAATCGAAAAGACAGATTATCAGCTTTCTATGCTGATGGCAGAAACAGAAACACAGAATTTCACGCGTGCCGGAACGACGTTTGCTCTGACCACCAAAATTCGTGCTTCTGCTGTGGCAGGACGCAAAGAAGAACTGTATGCAGCCTTGAAAGAAAACGGCTGCGGAGATCTGGTCTATGAAACTGTCAATGCCAATAGTCTGTCTGCTTTTGTCAAAGAGCAGATCGCAGAAAATCAGGATACTGTACCAGAGTGGCTGAGCGGTCTTGTCCATGTCTATGAGCAGACCTCTGTATCTGTTCGTCAATCTGCAAAATGAAAGGATGAAATCAATGAAAAATGAAATGATGGAAACCAACCAAACAGGCTTCCTTGCTCTGCAGGACTTTGATCTTGCCGATGTGATGTGTGCAGAAATGGACGGCTTATCTGCTGCATTTGAACGAGTTAAGATCCCATCCGGCGGCGGTGTGATGTTTGAAATTCCCGGTGAGAATCCGGAGGAACCGGACACGGTAAAAACGTTTTCCGCTGTGATCCTCTATCAGCATTCTTTGAATGCCTACTACCAAAGCGAATATCAGGGTGGCTCCAATCCACCGGACTGCGGCAGTTTTGACGGGCATCATGGGGAAGGAAATCCCGGCGGCAGCTGTGATTCCTGCCCGCTGAATCAGTATGGATCCGGAAAGAACGGTGCAAAAGCCTGCAAGAATCGCCGTCGTCTGTATCTGCTTCGGGAGGGCGATATTTTTCCGGTAATTCTGTCTCTGCCTACCGGTTCTCTGAAGTCCTTTACTCGTTATCTGATGCGTGTGATCCCCAAATACAAGAATTCCAATGCTGTGGTAACAAAATTTACACTGAAAAAAGCCGTCAGCAGCACAGGCATGAGCTATTCCCAGGCACAGTTTGCTGTAGAACGGGTGTTGTCACCGGAAGAATATCCACTGATCGCAGCTATGACAGAACAGGTCAAGGCACTTAGTAAAAATGTGGGCTATGATACAGAAGATGCACTGCGTGTGGACCCGGAAACCGGCGAAGTCATGGAGCCGCTGAATTGAGGAGAATGCTATGGAGAATTACAGATGTGTCACTTCGGTGCAGGAAATTCAGCAGTATATCGGCGATGCAGCAGTTGTGGCTTTTGACTATGAGACTGCACCGAACGAGCCTTACTGCATGGAAGAAAAGGCGGCTCTGGATCCGCAGAAAAGCCATATGACCGGATGCAGTTTTTCTGTCAAAGAGCATACGGGGATCTATGTTCCTGTTGATCATAAAATTGGAAGAAACATGGATGGCATTGCTTTTTTTCGATTTCTGCAAAACTTTCTCACAAACAAAAATATCGTCAAAGTTGCTCACAATATCGCCTTTGAATCTGCAATATCCTGTCAACAGAATATCGTCATACAGCCGCCGGTGTATGATACCATTTGTGCAGCACAAATGACCTTGAAAAACAACTACGCATTTCGCAAACTTGCTGACAGCGGTCTGAAAAAACTGGCGGAAGAATTGTGTCATGAACGGCTGCCCACTTTTTCGGATGTTACAAATGGCAGACACTTTGACGAACTGGATGCACAGGATATGGAAACAATACGCTATGGCTGTGCGGACTCTGATTTTGCCTTGCGGCTGTATCATATTTTCAACAACTGGTTTGACCGTTTTCTGCCAAAACATCGGTATCTTGTGGAACAGATCGAATCACCGACAGCGGTGTACTTAGGGCTGATGAAATACAACGGCGTGCCTGTGAATGTAGACTTGATGAAAGAGCATCAGCAGGAGGCAGAACAGCAAATGCAGCGTATCCGGAATGAGATCACAATGCTCATTGGCGACATTTCCATTGGAGCAAACTGCAGCACTAAAGCTTTCAAGGAGTATCTGTATCAGACTTTACAGCTGCCTGTTATGAAAGTCACAGCATCCAACAGAGAAGCAGCAGACGATGCCACAATGATCCTGCTGAAGGAATGGTGTGATGCCAACCGTCCGGAACTTTCTCCTTTGTTCACACTGGTACAGGAATACCGAAAATGGAGCAAGATCAAGTCCACCTACATTGACGGCTATCTGAAATTCCGAAACGCTGCAACGGGCAGGATCCATCCGGATTTCTTTGCATTGTCCACCGAAACAGGCCGCATGAATTGCCGCAATCCCAATTTACAGAACTGTCCCAGAAAAAGCAGCGATCCCATCGGTGTCCGCAATTTTATTCAGGCTCCGGAAAATCATCTGATCTTGTCTCTCGATTTTTCGCAAATCGAACTGCGTGTGGGAGCATTCTACTGCCGGGACAAGACGATGATGGAAACCTATCAGAACGGCGAGGATATTCATGCGGCAACCACTGCCGTCATTTTTGGCTGTACCTATGCAGAAGCACAAAACAAGCATCGACCGGAATACAAGGAACAGCGTACCATCGCCAAGAACGTGAACTTTGGCACATTTTACGGGCTATTTCCAAAGGGACTGCAGAACACATTGAAGTTCAAGGCAGGCGTAGAGAAATCTATACCGGAATGTGAAGAAATCATTCGCAATCTGAAGGCCGGCTATCCGGCTTTGACGGTCTGGCAGAATGAAACAAAGATGACCGCAAAGCAGAAACTGTATACAGAAACCTGGCTGGGACGCAGAAGGTATCTTCCCAATATTCGCAGCGACAACTGGGGACTGCAGTCCTTTGCGGAACGATGTGCCTTGAATACCCCGATTCAGGGAACGGCTGCGGATATTCTGAAGCTGGCAATTGTCCGTATTTTAGAAGGACTGCCGTCACGCCCATGGCTGAGACCGATCCTGCAGATTCACGATGAACTGACGTTTCTCATTCCGAAAGACAGATTGCAGGAAGCAGTGGCTTTTGTGAAAGGCTGTATGGAACAGCAGCCGTTTCCGGAGTTTGATCTGCCCCTTGTGGCAGAAGCATCTGCCGGAGAAAGCTTCGGCAATTTAGAGGAACTGGAGGAATGAACTTGGCAGAAACACACAACAAGGAAGGATACTTCTCGCCGACCGAATTTGAAGCAATGAAAAGAATAGAGAGCGAGGAGAAAAAGGCACGGAGACTGGCAGCATTCCGACCGCTTGTATATATCTGTTCTCCCTATCGTGGCAATACCAATGAAAACATTGAAAATGCCCGGAAATACAGTCGTTTTGCGGTAATACATCACAGTATTCCCATTGCACCGCATTTGCTTTTTCCGCAGTTTCTGGACGATACCCTAGGGGAAGAAAGGCAAACTGCAATGTTCATGAATTATGTGCTTCTGACAAAATGTGTCCAGCTGTGGGTATTCGGCAGCAGCATTTCTGAGGGTATGGAACAGGAAATACGATGGGCAAAACGCAGGCATATGCCGATTCGATATTTCACAGAAGAAATGGAGGAAGTGGTATGAATATATCGGCACAGGATGTTATCAATGCGATCTTTCATCCGGACGATACGGTATGTCTGCGTATTTTTGATGATCGGAAAGAAGGCATCTTTACCGGTGCCAAAATGTCCGTGGAAGCAGGAAAATTCTTTGCAGTGGAGTCTACACTGAAAGAACATAACCAGAAAAATCATGGCATCTTTTTTGTGGTGAACTCCGGCGGTCAGACGGATGACAGCATTATTCGCATCAATGCACAGTTTGTGGAGATGGATGACAAATCCTTTGCAGAACAGCAAGCCCTGATCAATGCATTTCCGCTGTCGCCGTCTATGGTCATTCAGACCCGAAAATCGCTGCATACATACTGGTTTGTCAAAGAGGCAAAGGTGTCCCTGTTTCGTCCCATTCAAAAGGCACTAGTGCAGCATTTCGGCGGAGATCCTGCCTGCGTCAACGAAAGCCGTGTCATGCGTCTGCCGGGATTCTATCACTGCAAGAAAGAACCGGTCTTGGTGGAGTGCATCTCGTTTCACCCGGAACGAAGATACACACAGGAACAGCTAATAGAAAGACTGCCGGTTTCGCAAGAAGCAGAAGAACAACCGAAAGTGCCGCTGCATGGAGAACAGAAAGGGATCGGCGTTGTAGAAGCAGAATGCGATTTTATCAAGTACTGTCGGGACAATGCAGCTGCACTTTCTGAACATGACTGGTATGCGATGATCTCCAATTTAAGTGTGTTTGAAGGTGGTGCAGCGGTCATACATCAATACTCCAAGCCGTATCCGAAGTATTCTTTTGAAGAAACGCAGAATAAGATCCAGCATTTTCTCCGCAGCGGAACAAAACCTATGACCTGCCGCACCATTGCAGAGAAAGGCTTTTCCTGCCCAAAGCTGCGAAGTGGACAGTGCAGCTGTAAATCTCCTGCGGCTCTGTGTTTTCAGCCGCTTTCCATTGATGGCATTCGGGCACTGCTACAGCAGCAAAAGGTGCAAAATGCCGTGGTGGAAGATTTGCAGACTGCACGAAACTTTGTATCGGAATATCTTTACAATGTGGACAGCGTGACTGCCGAATCGATGATCCATTACGATTTAAAGCAGCATTTCGGTTTCAAAAATGCAGATGTCAAGCCGCTGCTTGCTCTGCAAAAAGAACTGTACAAAGCCTTTCAAAACAAATCCGAAACACGGAAGCATCGCTCCGGCATGGAAATTCCCGACTGGTATGAAATGACAGAACGGGGTCCGAAGTTTCTGCCCGGTGTGCTTGCAGAATACATGACACAGAATGCCCCTGTGTTTTATTCTGCCGAGCAGTATTATTGCTATGAAAACGGCGTTTATCACAGCATCACGGAACTGACAGCAAGAAATATGGTACGGGATAAAATGCTGACCAAATACACAAAGCTGTCTCAGATCAATGATACCGAAGGACAATGGAAGATGCAGGTGCAGAAGGATATTCGGGAACTCAATCCCAATCCCTATCTCATCAATGTGCGAAATGGTCTGTACAATGTGCTGGACGAAACCTTATCGGAGCACACCGCAAAGTATCTGTCTACGGTACAGCTGAATGTGCGATATATGTCCGGTGCAAAGTGTCCCAGATTTCTGCAGTTTCTGCATGAATCCGTGGAGGAGGATCAGGTGACGCTGATTCAGGAGATGCTGGGCTACTTTCTCATTCCGGTCAATCATGCCCAGAAGTGCTTTATCATTGTGGGAAAAGGCGGTGCCGGGAAGTCTGTGCTGCTGCGGGTGCTGAATGAACTGCTGCTGGGAAAAGAAAATGTGTCCAATGTAGCATGGCAGGCACTCAGTGACCGTTTCAAGACAGCAGAATTGTTTGGAAAATGGGCGAATATCTGTGCAGAGTTACCCACAAAGGGCATTGAAGACAACGGCATTTTTAAAGCACTGGTCGGTGAGGATTACCTGACGGTGGAAAAGAAAAACAAAAATCCCTTTTCTTTTCAGCCCTATGCGAGGCTGCTCTTTTCCTGCAACAGTATTCCGAAGAACTATGGGGACAAATCGGAGGGCTTTTACCGCCGTCTGATCATTGTCCGGTTCAATCATTCTGTGCCGGAGGACAAGCGAGATCCGGAACTTCTGGAGAAGTTCCGCTGTGAAGCAGATGGGATCTTTCAATTTGCCTTAGAAGGACTGCGGCGGCTGATGCAGAATCATTTTCATTTTTCAGAAACACAGGCAAATGCACAGGAACTCCAGAAATACCGGGAGGACAGCAACAGTGTGCTGGCGTTTGTTCGGGACTGCTGTACTTTGCAAATGGATGCAGAAGTGGGAAGAATGGAGTTCTTTGCACGGTATAAATCATACTGTGACAGCTGCGGCATGGCTCCATACAGTCAGCAGAATTTCAACAACGAACTGGAAGCAAATTTTCCCACGGTCGTGAAAGCAGCAGACAGAACCGGAAAACGGAGGACATGGAGAGGCATCAGCTTTTCAGAAAGCCATGTGTAGCTTGCCAGGGGAGAGGTCTGCACAGCGTTCTGACAGGGTTTACAGGCTTTGCAGGGAATTCCCGTAATCTTTTATATATTTCCTATTTTATATCCCCATATATTTTCTCATTTTTTATGAGTATAATAGAAATTTCCCTGTAAAATCAGTAAAGAGGTAAGAGGTGAGCAGTTTGAAAGAAGCGGATATCGTAAGGGCGATTTTGAGGTATCTGAAAACCGTGCCGAATTGTTTTTGCTGGAAGGAGCATGGCGGGATGTATGGAACGGCAGGAATCCCCGATGTGATCGCCTGCATTGGCGGCAGGTTCTTTGCCTTTGAAGTAAAAACGGAGAAAGGGAAAGCAACTGCTTTGCAGGAATCGGCTCTTCACAAAATACAAAAATGCGGCGGAAACGCTGCCATCGTCCGTTCTGTGGAGGAGGTAAAAAGAATGCTGGAGGAGATCACGGCATGACAGCAAAAGAATACATGAAACAGGCACAAAGACTTCTTAGAAGGATTGACCGAAAACAAAAGGAAGCAGATGCTCTTCGTCAGAAACTTTCTTTTCCCAAATCACCTGCCTATTCTGATTTGCCCAAACCCGTATCGCCGGAATCTCACGCCGTGGAAAGCGGCGTTTCTCAGATCTTATCCTTGGAGGAAGAAGTAAAGACTGCAAAAAAGGAACTGGAAGCTCTGAAAGCAGTTTTTGATACTGCGATAAAAGCCGTCACAGATACGGAGCATCATGATATTCTGGCAAAGCGTTATCTGGAATTCAAGGACTGGAATCAGATCGCAGAAGAAATGGGATACAGTAAACCTTCCTGTTATCGTTTGCACCGGGAAGCCTTGGCAGGGATGAAAAGTTGATAGTTCATGATAGTTCATAACACTTGATGATAGTTTGCATATGTGGTATACTGTAAAGTAGGAAAACAGGAGAAAGCGAAACAGCCTTTGCGGAAGAAATTCTGCGAGGGCTGTTTTTCGTGTCCATAAAGGAGAATCGATATGCTTGCAAAAGAAGTTTTAAGAAACAGTATGGATCTAAACAGACGCATCAAGGAACAGAGTGTGATTTATCAGGATTGGAAAGCTATGGCGATGGAGATCGATGAAGATGAAATACATGAGATCGTGGAGGCAGCGTGGGACGATCTGATTGCATCAATTCGGTTGAAACGGAAGCTGGAAGAACTTATCATGGCAAATCACAATGCCGACCAGCGTGAGATCCTTCGTTTGCGGTATCTTTACGCTGCAACATGGGATGCCATTGCAGATGAACTGAATGACAGCGTTGCCTGGGTGAAGGAACAATACCAAAAAGCATTGAAAAAACTCTCTGCAGAAACCACAGAGAGTTGCAAAGGCTGTGACTGCTGTGCCGAAGAAATGTAAGAAGCCCTGCAAGCACCCAGGCTGTCCCAATCTGACAGACGGTTTGTACTGTGCAGAGCATCAGCCCCTGCACCCAGACCGACCGTCTGCTGCCAAGCGTGGCTATGGCAGCAGGTGGCAGCGGCTCAGCAAGGCGTACCTGCGGAAGCATCCGCTGTGCGTGAAGTGTATGGCACGGGGACGGTTCACAGCAGCAACTGTAGTCGACCATATCATTCCTCACCGTGGTGATCCGCATCTGATGTGGGATGAAAGCAACTGGCAGGCTCTTTGCAAGTCCTGCCATGACCGCAAGACATGGACGGAAGACCAAAATCCCGTCTATCGGTATTGATTGTGTCTGAAATGCTGCCGGTGGGGGGATAAAAATCTCTAATTGTGAATTTTTTACAGACCGGCGTTCCCTCTCACGCACAAAAACCAAGGTTCAAACGGGGGATTAACCCCGAAAATATGCAAACAAGCCGAAACCTACGCAGTTTCGGCTATTTTTCTCTCAAAAGGCAGGTGAAATCAGATGGCAAAGGACGGTACAAGAAGAGGCGGCAGACGAGTTCGTGCAGGCGATAAGCCGAAAGCCCTCTCCGACAAAATTGCAGAGGGCAAGGATGCAGATATTATGGAGTTTCATGCTCCGGAATTGGACGCAGCTGATCTGGACGATGCCGCTGATTTGACCGGTGCGGATATGCCAAGCCCCAGTGCATACTTGTCTGCCCAGCAGAAGAACGGGAAACCACTGGGAGCAGACATCGTGTACAAAGAAACGTGGCTCTGGCTGAAACAGCGTGGCTGTGAAAAGCACGTCAACAAACGGCTGCTGGAAAGCTACTCACAGGCATTCGCCCGATTTGTACAGTGTGAAGAAGCCCTCAGTACCTATGGACTGCTAGGAAAGCACCCGACCACGGGCGGCGTTATTGCTTCCCCGTTTGTGCAGATGAGCCAGACATTTCAGAAACAGGCAAACTTGCTCTGGTATGAGATTTTCGATATTGTGAAACAGAACTGCACGACCAAATTTGACGGTACACCGCAGGACGATTTGATGGAACAGCTTCTGAGCAGCAGAAAGTGAGGCAGTATGAAAGAAGATACTCAATTCTGGCGAGATCTGAAAGCCAATCGCCAGAAGATGACCAAGCAGCAATACCGCACAATAAAAGGGTGCGGGTTGCCAGTGGCAACCTCTCGCAAAGCGAGAAGCACCGACCGAGGCGACAGCCGAGACCAGGCGGTCAGCGGAAAAGTACTGGATGCCAGAAAAGGCTTACAGAAAGTTTTGAAGCGGAGGAATGGAGCATGACCACAACCAAAGAATTTCAGCTTGTTGACATCAACAAGTTAGTACCCTATGCAAACAACGCCAGAACACACAACAAGGAACAGATTCTGAAACTTCGCTCCTCTCTGCGTGAGTTTGGTTTTGTGAATCCGGTCATTATCGACCGGGAATACAATGTGCTGGCTGGACATGGACGCATTATGGCGGCAAAGGAAGAAGGTATTGCAGAAGTACCCTGTGTGTATGCCGACCATCTGACGGAAGCACAGAAGAAGGCATATATCCTTGCTGACAACCGTATGGCATTGGATGCTGGCTGGGACGAAGAACTGCTGTCCGTTGAAATGCAGGAATTGCAGGAGCTTGGATTCGACCTTTCCATGACCGGATTTGATGAAAAGGAACTGACAGACCTGCTGGATGTAGATGCAAGCAGCGAAGCAAAAGAGGATGATTTCGATCTGTCCGCCGCCTTAGAAAAAGCAGCTTTTGTCCAGCATGGCGATATTTGGACAGTTGGCAGACACAAGCTGATGTGCGGTGATGCAACATCGGCGGAAGATGTATCTGCTCTCATGGGTGACACCAAGGCAAATCTCATTCTGACTGATCCGCCCTATGGCGTTTCGTTTAAGAGTGCCAGCGGTTTGACCATACAGAATGACAGCATGAAGAACGAGGAGTTTTATACATTTCTGCTGTCCTCCTTTCAGCGAATGGCGGAGCATCTAGAAAAAGGCGGTTCTGCCTATGTATTCCATGCAGACACCGAAGGGCTGAATTTCAGAAAAGCTTTCATTGATGCCGGATTTCATCTTGCAGGCTGCTGCATTTGGGTGAAAGACAGTCTGGTACTTGGACGTTCGGATTATCAGTGGCAGCACGAACCTGTACTGTATGGCTTTATGCAGAATGGCAAGCATCACTGGTATTCCGACCGCAAGCAGACGACCATCTGGCATTTCGACAAGCCGAAACGAAATGCCAATCACCCCACCTCCAAACCGCTGGACTTGCTTGGCTATCCCATCGGCAATTCCACGCAGGAAAATGGCGTGGTAATGGACACCTTTGGCGGCAGCGGTTCTACTTTGATGGCTTGCGAACAAATGAATCGCATCTGTTACACCATGGAATTGGATGAAAAATATGCCTCGGTAATTCTTCGCCGGTATGTGGAAGATACGGGAAATGCCGATAGTGTGTATGTTATCCGTGACGGGAAGCAGATCGCATACTCTGAACTGGTGAAAGAGGTGGAAAAGCCTGATGAATAAACCGCTCACCCTTGGCAGTCTCTTTGACGGCAGCGGCGGTTTTCCGCTTGCTGGACTGCTAGCAGGCATTGTGCCTGTCTGGTCTTCTGAAATCGAACCGTTCGCCATTCGTGTGACAGAAAAACGGCTGCCGCAGGTGCAACACTTCGGCAATATCAGCGGACTGCATGGTGCAAAGCTGCCGCCTGTGGACATCATCACCTTTGGAAGTCCATGCCAGGATATGAGCATCGCCGGAAAAAGAACCGGTCTGAACGGCAGCCGTTCTTCTCTGTTTCACGAAGCGATCCGTATCATCCGAGAAATGAGGTGTGCAAGCAATGGCAAATATCCAAGATACATCGTCTGGGAAAACGTCCCCGGAGCATTTTCTTCCAACGGCGGAGAAGATTTCCGCTGTGTCCTCGAAGCCATCTGTTCGGTCAAAGACAGCAGCATTTCAATTCCTCGACCTACGGGAAAATGGACAAAAGCTGGAGAGATTCTGGCAGAATCCTATTCCCTCGCATGGAGAGTTCTTGATGCACAATACTGGGGAGTGCCCCAGCGAAGAAAACGGATCTTTCTTGTCGCAGATTTTGACGGAGCAAGTGCCGGAAAAATACTATTTGAGTCCGAAGGCTTGTCAGGGTATTCTGCGGAGAGCCTTCGTGCGTGGCAAAGAACTGCCGGAAGTGCTGCGGACGGCTTTGGAACGGCAGGCTTGTGCTTGTGTGACCAGGGCGGAGAACGCATAGACATTCTGAAAGAACGCACTGCCACCCTTCGTGCAGAAGCCCATCATCCGCCTTGTGTACTGGAAAATCATCCTGCTGACAGCCGGCTTCAGATCTCTGAGAACGGAAAAGTACAGACACTGACTTCCAGATGCGGAACCGGCGGCGGAAATGTTCCGCTGTTGATGGATACACCGAAAACACTGAAGATTCGCTGCGGAAAAGCCGGCGGTGGAAAAGGCAGTCTGATACAGGAAAACAAATCTGCTACGCTGTCCTGCAACAATGACCAGACTGTATTTCAGCCGAAAGCATACGGCATCAGTTCCTTTTCCAGTAATGCCATGCTTTCCGGTAATCCGCACAGTGGCATTTATGAGGCAGACACTGCCCGTACTTTGGACACCAGCGACCAGTCACCAGCAAAAAACCAAGGCGGCATTGCTGTGCTGGAAAGTTATACTTTGCAGGGTTCAATGATCGGTCGGTCTGACCAAAACGGACCGCAGGGCGGCGGTGTCAACAAAGAGGTCGCTTTCACTTTGAATGCTACCGACCATCATGCAGTGTATGCTGCTTCTACGGGAAATTTCAGCAGTGCATTTCGGGAAACGACCCCTACACTGCTGGCACGGGACCACAAAGACCCCAGCATCGTTTCCAGCGGTTATGCGGTTCGCAGACTGACACCGCAGGAATGTGCAAGACTGCAGGGATTTCCGGATCAGTGGTGCAGTGACCTGGCATCGGAAAATCCCACAGAAGAAGAGATCGACCGATGGGCAGCTATTTTTGAAGAATACCAAAAAGCGGTAAAACCGGAGAGTCGTCCCAAAAGCCGAAAGATGGTACAGAAATGGTTGCAAGATCCATATCGTGATGCAGCAGAGTACCGCCTTTGGGGGAATGGCATCTGTCTGAATGTAGCTGTTTTTGTGCTCGCCGGAATCGTCTGGGCAGATTTGTGATCTGTTACAAATGACAGCCGAAACATTCTACAAATCTCACAGTTGCTATCTGTGGGAAAAAGAGTTAACATATGTACTGCCGAAAGGCAAATCACCGAAAATCGGGAGGAAAACATATGATAATTGCATTTGGATTGACTGGAAATGAACGAAAGAAACTGGCATGGGCGATAGCCACGATCATTGGAACAACGGCAGAATATCAGTATATGCCCACCTGTACTTACAAAATCGGGGAATGCTACACCGTTACCAAGTCCGGTGATCTGGAAATCAGCGACCAAGCCGACCGTAAGGAAACAGAACGGCTTCTTGCCGAACTGGAGAATCAGGGCTATACTGTTCCGGACACAACAGAACCGGAATCCACAAAATTGACGGTTCAGATGCCTGCGGACTTTTTCAATGAACATACGCTGGGTAATCTTCAGCAGATCTGCGAAAACAAAGCCACACTCTTCAAGGCGGCTTTTCAGACGGATACGCTCGACATGATTTCATCTGATGAAAAGGTGGAATTTCCATGGTTCAAAGTAGAGCAAGACGGTGATGCAGATGCCTACTGTACGTTCATCTCCATGCTCTGCGAATTTGCAAAGAATCAAGGACGCATCAACCGCAAGCCGGACACCTCCGACAATCCCAAGTACACCATGCGGTGTTTCCTGATTCGTCTGGGAATGGTGGGTGCAGAATTCAAGGCAGCAAGAAAAGTCATTCTTCGGAATCTGTCCGGCAATTCCGCATTCAGAAAGGTTGGTGATACTGATGCAGTTTCCGAGTGAATCATATCTGGAACAGCTGCGAAAAAAGTACCCTGTCGGAACGAAATTACAGCTGCTTTCTATGCGGAATGAAAAATATCCGGTTCTTCCCGGAACAGTCGGCGAGGTCACGCATATTGACGATGCGGGTTCTATTCATATGCGGTGGGAAAACGGTTCTTCCCTTGCTCTGATTCCCGAAATCGACAGTTTCCAGACCGTATCCGAGGCGAAAAAATAAGGCGGCACCTCCTCCATTGTACGGTATGTTACCATACAATCGCAAGAATTGCAAGCGTGTATTCTACACAATCTTTTGACCTCTTTTTCTGTAGATTTAGCCGCTTGCTATCTCCTCCGTTTAGAGTTAATATGGTTACAACAAAAGTGAAAAAGCCCGAAACTACGGAGGAAAACATTATGAATGCTAAAACAGAAAGACAGATTGAAAACCTGAAAAAGCAGACCATTGGCGTGGAGATTGAGATGAACCACATCACCAGAGAACGAGCTGCCAGACTTGCCGCCGACCATTTCGGCACAGGCAGATACGAATACACCGCCAGCCGAAACGGCTACAGCACTTGGTCGGCTTGGGATGCACAGGGCAGAGAATGGAAATTCCAGAAAGACGTCAGCATTGCAGGATGCGATGCCGAAAAGTGCGAACTGGTCACGCCGATTCTGAAATACGAGGACATTGAAACCTTGCAGGAACTGGTACGCAAACTCAGAAAAGCTGGTGCAATCAGCCATGCAGGCATCGGAGCCGGAGTACACATTCACATTGGAGCAAACGGACACACACCGCAAACCCTGCGAAACCTCGCCAACCTGATGGCGAGCCACGAACGGCTGATTGCAGATGCCCTGAAAATCGACCAAGGCAGAATGAACCGATATTGCAGAACGGTCAATCCCCAATTCATCGAACAGTTGAACCGAAAAAAGCCCACCAACATGGCACAGTTTGCAGACATCTGGTATACGGCGAACGGGGCAAATTACGGCAGAAATCAGCACTACAATGACAGCCGATACCATATGCTGAACTATCACGCAACTTTTACAAAAGGCACAATTGAATTCCGGTTATTTCAATTCGACAAGCCTGCCAACGGCAGAAAAAACGGACTCCATGCCGGACAGCTGAAAAGCTACATTCAGCTTTGCCTTGCCCTTTCCGAAATGGCAAAGGAACTGAAAACAGCAAGTCCAAAGCCACAGCAAACGGAAAATCCGAAATTCGCCATGCGAACATGGCTGATTCGGCTGGGGCTGGTCGGCGAGGAGTTTTCCACAGCGAGAAATTTTCTTACCAAGAACCTTGACGGCGATGCCGCCTTCCGGTTCGGCAGATAAAGGGGCAGCCTTTTGCTACCAGCTACACCAGACCGCTTCGGCGGTCTTATGGTGGTGAAAGGGTATCCCTTTCAGAAAGGATTTGATTGCATGAAAAAGTTTTACCTTGCCTATGGCAGCAATCTGAACGTGAAACAGATGCAGTTCCGCTGCCCGGATGCCAGAATTGTGGGGACTGCGGAGATTCCAAATTACCAGCTGTTGTTCAAGGGCAGCAAGACCGGCTCCTATCTGACCATCGAGCCCAAACAGGGCTGTACCGTTCCGGCGGCAGTCTGGTCGGTGTCGGAACGAGATGAACTCGCTCTTGACCGCTATGAGGGGTATCCCCATTTCTACTACAAAACGGAACTGGAACTTCCCCTTGCAGAAACCGGAAAAAAGCTGACCGCCTTTGTGTACATCATGCACGAGGAACGGAAACTGGGCATCCCCACTTCTGCCTACATCCGCACCTGTGTGGACGGATACCGCCAGTTCGGCTTTGACCTGAAACACCTGCGGAAAGCCATGGACATCAGCGAACGGGAGGTGTACCACCATGAAAACGGATAAGCCTGTTTCGGCAGTCTGCCCACTCTGCGGAAAGCCATATTCCGGTGTTCCGGCACTTTCCAGAACGGACAACCAAACGCCTATTTGCCCGGACTGCGGCATTCGGCAGGCACTGGAAAGCATCGGCGTTTCCACGGAGGAACGGGAGAAAATCCTGTCTGTAATGCACCGAAAGTTCCCCATGTAACCGCCCTGTTTGCCCTGTGTGGGCTTTCAGAGCACTTGCCGAAAAAACTGCCCAAAGTCAAAATCAGCCCCACACAGGCGAACTGTGCGGGGCTTGGTTGGTGGCTGCAATTTTCCGAGATGTCTTTTCCATTGTACTGTATTTTACCATAGAAAAGCAAGTTTATCCAGTGTCAGATCCACCAAATATACAGCGGAAATATCGCCTTATGTTCTGTACATTTAGCCGCTTGCTATACGCCGAAAGGTATGGTAATATACAGTTACCGAAAGGGGTGCGGGTGTCCGGCGGACACCTCTGCGAAGCAGAAGCACCGACCGAGGCGACAGCCGAGACAACAACCAAAAAAACGGAGGAAAACACAATGGTAGCATACGGAATCGCAAAGGCAAGAGCAATGGCAAACAGAACGGACTGGAACGAAAGAACCGAAATCACAAAGGCGGTCATCATCTGGTTCGATGCGGACTACGAATACGAACTGGAGATTGAAAACGAGGACAGGATGGACAACGAGGAGTTCACCGCATGGGTTGAGGAAAACGCAGAAAGCCTTGCAAAGGCAGATGCCGAGGAAAACGGAACGACCTTTGAGGAAATCGATGGCATCGACTTTACGGAAAAGGAAATCGATGACGATGCACTTTTCGATGAGGAGTACGAAAACGCCTGCGAATTTGAATGGGAAAGTATGACGGGAAGATAAACCTTCCTCACTCTTTCCAAACAGCCCCTGATTCAAGGGGGCTGTGGCTCGTACCGAAGAAATATAGTACACAAAATCTGAGCCATATATTTGTGCAGTATATTTTTTCGTTATGACTTGCTATCATTGAATTTGTATGGTAACATGGTTACAATGGGAATGGAATCTCGATTACAAAACTGCCACATGAGGGCATTAAAATAAATGATACAGACTTGCTTTTTGGCAGGTCTTTTTTGTTTGGAGGTGAGAACAATAGCAAGATTTAAACCGACCCATTTTATGGCGGAGGATTCCAAGTATAACAAAAAAGCGGCAGACTATGCCGTCTCTTTTATTGAATGCCTCAGCCACACCAAAGGCACCTGGGCAGGAAAGAAATTTGAACTGCTGGACTGGCAGGAACAGATTATCCGTGACCTGTTTGGAATCTTAAAACCGAACGGCTATCGGCAATTCAATACGGCTTACATTGAGATTCCGAAGAAAAATGGCAAATCAGAACTTGCCGCTGCGGTTGCCCTGCTGCTCACCTGTGGTGATGGCGAAGAACGTGCCGAAGTCTACGGCTGTGCTGCCGACCGCCAACAGGCTGCCATTGTATTTGATGTGGCGGCGGATATGGTGCGAATGTGTCCTGCCCTTTCCAAGCGAGTGAAAATCCTGACCTCACAAAAGCGTATTGTGTACATTCCGACCAACAGCTTCTATCAGGTGCTTTCTGCTGAAGCCTATTCCAAGCATGGTTTCAACATCCACGGAGTGGTGTTCGATGAACTGCATACCCAACCCAACAGAAAGCTGTTTGATGTTATGACCAAAGGTTCCGGCGATGCCAGAATGCAGCCTTTGTATTTTCTCATCACCACAGCCGGAACGGACACAAATTCAATCTGCTATGAAGTTCACCAAAAGGCGAAAGACATTCTGGAGGGCAGAAAGCATGATCCGACTTTCTATCCGGTTATCTATGGTGCAGATGAATCGGAGGACTGGACGGATCCGAAGGTTTGGAAAAAAGCAAATCCGTCACTCGATAAGACCATCGGAATGGATAAGGTGGTGGCTGCGTGTAATTCTGCAAAAGAAACGCCGGGCGAGGAAAATGCGTTTCGGCAACTGCGTCTGAATCAATGGGTAAAACAGGCTGTCCGCTGGATGCCTATGGAGAAATGGGATAAATGCAAAGTAGCGTTTGATGAAGATGACCTTGCAGGTCATGTCTGCTACGGCGGTCTTGACCTTTCCTCTACAACAGATATTACAGCATTTGTTTTGGTGTTTCCGCCTACAGAAGACGATGAACATTATTATGTTCTTCCTTACTTCTGGCTGCCGGAAGAAACACTGCCACTCAGAGTAAGACGTGACCATGTTCCATATGATATATGGGAACGGCAAGGCTACTTGAAAACGACTGAGGGAAATGTGGTTCACTATGGTTTTATTGAGAATTTCATCGATGAACTGGGGCAGAAATTTCACATCAAAGAAATTGCATTTGACCGCTGGGGTGCAGTGCAGATGTCACAGAATTTGGAAGGACTTGGATTCACGATGGTGCAATTTGGACAGGGTTATAAAGATATGTCACCGCCGACCAAGGAATTGATGAAGTTGACCTTGGAACAGACGCTTGCCCACAATGGACATCCTGTTTTGAGGTGGATGATGGACAACATCTTCATTCGCCGTGACCCTGCCGGAAATATCAAGCCGGACAAAGAAAAATCCACAGAGAAGATTGACGGTGCAGTTGCCATGATTATGGCTCTTGACCGTGCGATCCGCTGCGGATGTGCTTCTGATGAGTCGGTTTATGATTTGAGGGAGATGCTGGTGTTATAGGTTTGATTATCTTTGCAAACTGGAATTTATTGGTGTGGTTTATACCAAATATCTATTTCTTCTTTTTCTGGAATTTCAAACAGAGAAGAAACTTTATTTAGTAATCCCTCATTAACATAAAAACTTGATCCGCCATTTCCAGATATGACTTCATTATTTCTTTTTTCAATATTTTCATACCAAGTCTTATCATCAATATCAATATAATGCATTTCTACCAAAACCCCATTATTTTCTCCATATCTTTTTATTTCTTTCCTGTTTTCTTTCGTCCAAAATCCCCAATCTAAAATTACAGTGCATCCTGCATTTACAATTTCCACTGCTTTTTTTCTTAAATATAAATTAACTCTTATAGCAAATTCATCATAGCCGTCACCTTGTTGATTATTTGTTAAATCATAGGTTACTTCATCTGTAGATAAAATCACAGCATGCTCTTGTTCTTTTAATCGATTAGCATAATATGTTTTACCACAACCAATCTTTCCACATATACAAAGTAATTTTGCCATAACACACCTCACTTACAAATTCCGATTTGTAGAGCAACTGCTCTGCATTCTGTTTAGCATATTATACCACACCCTTGTCCCTAAAGTCAAGAAAGGAGTTTGATTCTCATGGGTATTTTCACAGGACTATTCAAGTCCAGAGATAAGCCGACCAACAGCTATGATTCACCATCCTACACATATTTTTTCGGACGAGCGAACAGCGGAAAACGTGTCACCGACAGAACAGCCTTGCAGCATATTGCAGTTTATGCCTGCGTGAGGGTTCTGTCTGAGGCGATTGCACAACTGCCATTACACGTTTACCAATATACCGAAAATGGAAAAGAGCGAGTGCCACAGCACCCGCTTTACTTTTTGCTCCACGATCAGCCAAATCCTGAAATGACTTCTTTTGTTTTCAGGGAAACGCTAATGTCCCATCTTCTGATTTACGGCAATGCCTATGCACAGATTATCCGAAATGGCAGAGGTGATGTTTTAGGATTGTATCCTCTGATGCCGGATAAAATGAAGGTTGACCGTGATGAGAAAAACCGCCTGATATACATTTACAGCCGTTACGATGAGGCAAATCCAAATCTGAAAGAACAGGGCGACATCGTTCTTTACGCTGATGAAGTCCTGCACATTCCTGGTTTAGGATTTGACGGACTGGTTGGATATTCGCCGAT
>JABLTR010107586.1_pt1 | contig 20377 bp, 18 predicted proteins | sample 7160071 | NCBI WGS metagenome assembly JABLTR01 (sample SAMN14651230, study PRJNA627086) | human gut metagenome | isolation source: feces | host: Homo sapiens | reverse complement strand
GTTAAAAACCTACACCGCAAGCGGTTTTTCTTTTTCTAGCACAAGTATTATTGCCTCCCGTTGCCCGGGGACTAGGGCCTAATATAATACAGCCTCCCTCGGCGAATTTGAAGAAGCGTGATAACAAAAAACACACCCTTACATCCAAGCCTACGCCGAATGACAGGGTGTATTTTTAAGCTATTTCAGGGGCTGAATAAAAACACCAACCCTTGATGCCCAAGAAACATTATAGGTAATTCCACAGCTCCTCATGCGGAGAACCGATTACCGAGCTGCCAACCAGTAAGCCCTGTTCCTTTGCATAGCGCGAACCAGCTTCAACAGCCGCAGTCACATCCGCAACCTCGCCGGTAAAATAGACAATACCCTTACCGCCGACGCCGCGAGCAGCGCGCAGTTCCAAAATATCTACCTTGGCAGACTTGACGGCGGTATCCGCCGCCAAGATGGCACTCGCCACCGAAAAAGTCTCTATGGTGCCGATCGCGCCTCTTTCCGCCTGCGGCTGGGCGCCTAACAGCGCCTTTACCACGGTGGGGTCAATACGGCCGAGCAACACCGAATCAATCAGGTAAGAGGTATAGGTATCTCTCACCTTTTCCATGGATGCGTTGACCTGAGCCAGCTCACCCGTAATGATCAGCTCAAACTTGCCAGGGCAAATCGGCTGAGCGGAAATAAGACTGATTCCGGCCGACTTCAGAGCGTCGTCAGCAGCCTGAATGCCTTTGGCAACGCTTTTTAGCTCAATCACACCTACTGAATACTGCATCCTATTTCACCTCAACCTTTCTCAACTGTAATCGCTTTCTCCGTAACCGCTGTCACTCTACCGGAAACCGGCGTGTGCAGCGATGCGGAAATGCCGTCGTCTGCTTTTGCGACCATTTGACCCGCTGTCACCAAGTCCCCTGCCTGTACCAACGGTACAGACGGCTTACCGACGTGCTGTGACAGCAGCAGGTCATACGACCGCTGCGCAACCGGAAGCGCTCCTGCCCAAACAGGTACCCGGTTAAACCGAAGCACACCTATCCGGCTCATAAACCGTTCAATCGGGATCATACGGTTTTCACGCTCCGGCGACGGAACCGTCGGGGTTTCTGAGCGATAGCCCAAACGAGCCTTGCCAACCTTCTTCTTCATCTCTGTCATTGAAATGGAAGGAGCAATCCCCTGGCAGCAGGCCATCAGGGTGCAAACACCACAGCCGCTACAGAGCGAGGCGGTTGAGAAATCACCCAAACCGGCCTCTTCTGTCATTCCCATATAACGCAGGGTCTTATGCGGCTGAAGCGGATACCCCAGTAAATGCCTGGGGCACATCTCCGTACAGCTGAAGCACTGGCAGCAGGCCGAAGGCGTTCTCACGAGCACCCGTTCGGTCCTTACCGTCTTAAATGTAACCGCCGGGATATCGTCCGGCAGAATTAATAAGGACTTGGTCTTCTTTGTAATCTTCGCTGTGCCGGGGTCGATGATATTGCCCATGGCCGGGCCGCCGTCCAGCACGACGTGCGAAGGCGGAACCGCCACGCCCGCCGCCTGAAGTACGTCCCTGACATTGCTGTTCACCAGAACCGTGACAACCTTCGGAGCGGGGATATCCCCGGCAATGGTCACCCACTTTTCGGTAACAGGAATATCCTGTACTGCATGCGCAATATTATAAGCCGTCTCCGCATTAATGACCACCACGCCCACCTTCGCGGGCAGCTGCCCAGGCGGAACCACCCGCCCGAGCGCCTGATAAATCATAATGACTTCGTCGCCCATCGGGTAGACATCCGGCAATTGCTTAACCTGGGTGAAATCGCCAAATCCCTGGCCGTCGCTGATATGCAGGCGACTGGCGGTATGCTTTTTCATGCACAGCAGTACCTGCCCAGCTCCCAGCGCCTTGGCGACCTCTTCAGCACCGGAGACTACTAAGTCAATGTGCTCCTTTAGGATTGTGTAATCCGTATAAAGCAGCGGTTCACACTCCGATGCATTGATCAGAACTGTGTTGATGTTCGGCGCAAGCTTCATGTGCGTTGGAAAACCAGCGCCGCCCGCACCGATGACCCCAGCAGCTCTTATTTTTTCCCTGAGTGCTTCTACTTCCATCGGATGATCCCCTTCATAAAATCAGTTTATACCTAAATTCTAAATCGATTCGACGTCAAAGCGTCTCATCAATGATGCCGACAATGACTGCATCCGTCGGTGTTTTAGGGTCGTCCAAGGCCAGCCTCGCGCCGCTCCCCGTGGTAATCAGCACCTTTTCGCCGATGCCCGCCCCCACCGTATCAATTGCAATCAAATATTCGTCGGTGTCCTCGCCGTTCCGAAAGAGACGGACTTCTAAAAATTTGGAACCTACTAAGGTATCCACCTTGCGGGTCGACACAATGGTGCCAACTACCTTACCGCTAACCATATACCTCTAATTCCTTTCCGTCACCTTGGGCAATCTTCACGCTTCAGCAGCGTAACGACCTTTTCTTTAAAGCCAATGGCATTGGCGTCATCCGTATCAATGTGCATTTCCAGCGTAAAGCTGGGATCCACACGGATTTGCACCCCGTACATCATCGTTCTACGCTCACCTTCGGCGAGAACATTGACATACTCGCCGTCCTTCACACCAAAGCGCGCTGCATCCGCAGGCGACATATGGATATGGCGGTTGGCAATAATGCAGCCCTTCTCCAGCTTTACCACACCCTTAGGCCCCACAATGGTCAGGCCGGGGGTCCCCTCAATATCGCCGGAGGGGCGAACCGGGGGATGTACCTTTAAAACAAAGGTATCTGTGGCGGAGATCTCAACCTGGGTCTGCTTGCGCAGCGGCCCCAGAACGCGCACCTTCTCGATCGGCCGCAGTGAAGGGCCAATCAGAGTAACCTGCTCTTTAGCCGCAAATTGGCCGCCCATCAATTCCTTCATCGGGGTTAGCTCGGAACCAGGCCCGAACAGCGTGTCCATATCTTTTCTGCTCAGATGGATATGACGCGCGGAAACACCGACCGGAATCAACGGAAAATCGTCCTTAGACGCCTGAGAGGCGGGAGCCGGCGCCGCAGCGCAAGCCGTCTTAGGCGCCGCAGCAGCCGTCTCCTTCTTCAATTCGATAACCTGTTTAACAATTTGTTCTATTAATCTTTCATCCACTGCCATTTATTCCGCCTCCGTAGCGATTATTCCTCAAATTTGGGCAATCGCCGCTTTTTTATTTGATAACAGGCAGAATCTTCTCAACATCCGAATGAGGTCTCGGAATGACATGAGTGGCAATAACCTCGCCCAGACGAGCAGCTGCCGTGCCGCCTGCTTCTACAGCAGCCTTTACAGCACCTACATCGCCGCGTACCATGACGCTTACGAGTCCGGAACCGATTTTTTCTGTACCAATAAGAGAAACGTTTGCAGCCTTAACCATTGCATCGGCCGCCTCAATGGATGCTACGAGACCTCTGGTCTCTACCATACCCAATGCTTCCATAATATGAGAACTCTCCTTTTCTGTTTTATCGTTTGAATCTGGCTTCAAAACCTCCGCGGGGGCCTTCACAGCCTCTCTGCGAGGCGCTTCTGATTTTTTTCTGGTGCTTCTCGGAGCTCTGGCTGACGCAGCCGATTTCTCGACCATATTCAAAACCTGAGGATCCGTAGCGCCAATAACGGATTGAACGACCTTCGGTTCCTGGGCTTTGCCCTCCCCGGCTTTCGCTCCGTCCGTCGTTTTAGGCGTATCCATGTTATTCCTCCTTTACATTCGTATAAAGGAACTTTTTCACCTCGGGGTGCGGGCGGGGCAATACCTCACTTAGCTTGACCTTTCCAATATGCGAGGCTGCTTCCTTGCCTGCCTCGGCCGCAGCCTGTACGTCGGCTACCGTGCCGTCAACCACCATGGTTACCAGCCTGCCGCCCAGCCTGCGCTCAATGTGTATCAGCCTGACATCCGCCGCCTTCAGCATGGCGTCGAGTCCTTCAATTGCTGCTGTCAAACCTTGCACCTCAAGAAGTGCAATCGCTTTTTCCACTACTATTCACCGTGCCTTTCAGACGTGTGCCGGAAGGCACAACCATAGTCCTTTCTTATTTAATGACAGGCAGAATCTTCTCAACATCCGAATGCGGTCTCGGAATGACATGAGTGGCAATGACCTCTCCCAAGCGGGCAGCCGCCGTACCGCCTGCTTCTACAGCAGCCTTTACAGCGCCTACGTCGCCGCGTACCATGACGCTTACGAGCCCGGAACCAATCTTTTCTGTGCCAATCAGTACTACGTTAGCAGCCTTGACCATCGCATCCGCCGCTTCAATGGAAGCCACGAGGCCTCTTGTTTCTACCATACCCAATGCTTCTACCATAATCGTAATCTCCTTTATCAATCTTTACGACAAATTGCTTGCCACAGCGTTCGCTGTATTTTCTTATTTAATAACCGGCAGGATCTTCTCAACATCCGAATGCGGTCTCGGAATGACATGGGTGGCAATGACCTCTCCCAAGCGGGCAGCCGCCGTGCCGCCTGCCTCTACAGCAGCGTTTACAGCGCCTACGTCGCCGCGTACCATGCCGCTCACGAGCCCGGAACCAATCTTCTCTGTGCCAATCAATACTACGTTAGCAGCCTTGACCATCGCATCCGCCGCTTCAATGGAAGCCACGAGGCCTCTTGTTTCTACCATACCCAATGCTTCTACCATGATCATAATCTCCTTTGTAAATGAAATTTATAAAGTTTATAAATCAATATTCCAGAATGTTAAACTTATCGCGACCAACAGCATTAATCTTTGCCATCTTCTTGGTGTCTTCCGCTTCATTGGCAATGATGTAAGAGGTAATGAAGAGCCCGCGCTGCTTAGCCAGGTTGCTCCCCGCCTCCACAGCCTGCTCCACCGATGCAACATCGCCCTGCAGCTTTACCACCATGATGAGGGGAACCTCGGCTGCGTCGCCATTTGCTGGTTTGTTCTTGTCCAAAGCAACGACTTCCACATTGCCAGCTTTGGCAGCGGCGTCCGCAACAATGATGCTTGTCGCAAAGCCGAAGACTTCAATCATACCCAGCGCCATAGCTACACCTCACAGTTCATTTTAAGTATAGCGCTATCCCAAATCAAGCCATGTAGCAAATCTTAAAGCCCTGCTGTGATACGTTCATCTCACAAGCTTCATTCATTTGGTCGAGCGGATAACGGTGTGTAATGAGCTCCTCAAGCGGAATACCCATACCCTTGGCCCTACGCAGGAAGGCCATGGCAATCGGGTACTCAGCAGCGCTGTAATCCCAGGAGCCAACCAGCATAATTTCCTTGTTGCACAGGTCGAAGTGCGGATTGATGGTGCACTCGCCATTGTTGACGAAGAAGCCCATTTCGCACAGACCGCCGCCGCGGCGGATGTATTTGTAAACGTCGGAAGCCGCATGAGTATTGCCGGTGCACTGGTAAGCAAAGTCCGCGCCAACGCCGTCCGTCATGTCCTTTACCGCCTGTACACGCTGTGCAAGCTCCGGCAGCTCCTTAAAGTTGACAACGTCCGTTGCGCCGAGCTTACGGGCAAAATTCAGACGGTTCTCGTTGCCGTCAACTGCGATAATGCGGTCGATACCCATTGTGCGCAGTGTAGCAATCATCATCAGGCCAACAGGGCCGCAGCCCTGAACCAAAACCTTGGAATTAAAGTTCAGCCGGCCGGTCTTCTTTCCCTGCTCCAGGGCATGAGTGGTAACGGCGGCAAGCTCCAGCAGCATGCGCTGGTCCAAGGTAAGATCGTTTACGACAAAATACGTGGAGCCCTTTGTGATGTGCATGTAGGTAGAGAACCAGCCGCAGAGGTGGTTTTTCTCATTATCCGGAATCAAGCCGTAAACGCCCTGTTTATCGCACAGCTCCGTCTCACCCGGATGCAGGCGGCAGATGTTGCACTCACCGCAGGAGATGACCGAAGTAACCAGCTTGTCGCCGATCTTGATCGGTTTACCCGCCGTGTCGGTCTTGACATTCTTGCCCAGACGGACGATCTCACCAGTACCCTCATGGCCCAGGACCAGCGGGATGTAGCCGAACGGGTCGCCTCTCCACTCGTGTACGTCAGTGCCGCAAATGCCCGCGCCCTCGACCTTTACGAGGATGTCATCGTCGCCGATCTCAGGGATCGGAAACTCTTTAACCTCAAAGTGCTTGGGGGCTGTCAGCATGGCAACACGCGCGGTTGCAGGAACCGGCGGAAGATCCTTGGCCGGGGCCGCCCCGCCGTTTTCCATGCCGTTAAGCACCGAACGGACAATGCTTGCAATTTCATTTGCATTTATTTCCATCTCAACGAAACCTCCTATATTGAAATTAATAATTGATTACACTATACGGAAAGAATCCACCATGACGCATCTTCTCTTTCTGGTGAAGCTTCTGGCGGAGGTCAGGCCCTCGCCTGTCGGGCCGGCGATGGTAAAGGTGCAGTGGCCTTCACCGCCTACACCGATGCCTGCATAGGAAGGAGCATTCTTAACAAAGATGGTCGTTTCAACCTCTCTGGCAAATTTAGAGAGATTGTCAATGTTCTTGGAGTGCATATGAGCGGTGTGGCGGTTGCCGTGCTCAGCCTTAACGGCCATCTTAATCGCCGTGTCAACATCCGGTACACGGACAACGGCCAGAATAGGCATCATCAGCTCGATCTGTACGAAGTGGTCCATCTCCTGGGCCTCACAGAGCACGCAGCGGATTTCATCGCCGACATTGATGCCGATCTGCTTGAGGATAAGCTTTGCGTCGCGGCCGACCCATTTCTTGTTAATCGTCTTCTTGCCGTTCTTGCCGTCGACCAAAACAACCTTCTCCAGCTCCAGCATCTGCTCGCGGCTGATGAGGTAAGCGCCCGCTTGAATCATATGGTGAATCAGTTCGTCGGCAATAGCCTCCAGCGCAAAGACTTCTTTTTCCGCTATGCAGGGGAGGTTATTATCGAAGGTGCAGCCGTCGATGATGTCCTTACCGGCCTTTGCAATGTCGGCGGTTTCGTCAACAATAACCGGCGGGTTGCCGGCGCCAGCGCCAATGGCCTTCTTGCCGGAGGAAAGCATCGCCTTGACAACGCCCGGGCCGCCCGTGCAGCACAGCATTTTGATGTAGGGGTGCTTGACCATGATGTCCGAGGTCTCCATGGTCGGCTTCGCCACCGCGCAGCACATGTTCTGCGGCAGGCCGGCCTCAATAGCCGCCCGGTTGATAAGATCCACCGCATAAAGAGAAGTCATCAGGGCATTCGGGTGAGGGTTAAACACCACTGTGTTGCCGCCGGCAATCATGCCAATGGAGTTGCACAGCACTGTTTCGCTGGGGTTCGTACTCGGGGTCATTGCGCCGATGACGCCGTAGGGCGCCATCTCCAGCAGCATCAGGCCCTTATCGCCGGAAATAGCTTCCGTCACCAGATCCTCCGTGCCCGGGGTCTTCATGGCTACATAGCGGTGTTTCAAGATCTTGTGCTCTACACGGCCCATGCCGGTTTCAGAAACGCCCAGCTTTGCCATTTCCTCCGCCTCTTCCATAATCAGACGGCGGGCAACGGTGATAAACTTCTCACGCTCCTCAAAGGACAGGTCGCGAAGCTTTCTCTGCGCCTGGTAAGCAGCCTCAATTGCTTCGTTCATATCGTTAAATACGCCGTGATAGGTTTTTCCGTTGATTACCACACCAGTGGCGACGGTTGCCGGCTGGGCATCCTGCTCATCACCGGACATGTTCGCAACAACCTTGCGGACTATTTCTTCAATTTCCTTGTTGCTGATATCCAAAGTCACCATACCTCCTATATTTTTTTTGCAGCCTTCAGTCTAAAACTCAGAGCTGCTTTTTGTAAATCTCCTCGGCATAATGTGCCAGGCCGGTGTCCTGCTCTGCAGAGCCGCCGCTGACACCAAAGCCGCCAATCAGTACGCCGTTGCGGTAGAGGGGAATCCCTCCGCCGAAGATCACAATCCGCCCTTGATTGGTATTTTGTATCCCGTATAGCGGGCCGTTCGGCTGGCACAGGGCGCCCAGCTTCTCCGTCGACATTTGTACCGACACACTGGTAAACGCCTTACTCTGTGCAATATCGACACTGGCGATATAAGCGCCGTCCGCCCTCATCAGCGCGGTGGGGTTGCCACCCGCGTCGCACGCCGCCGTTACTACCGGCAGGTGCATCTCCTTCGCTTTGTCGAGCACCGCCCGGCAAAGCCACAAGCTGAAGTCCAAAAAATCGGAATTGGCGGGCATGGGAGCCACATTGCCTACCGTCAGCTGCATCGGCGCCGCCGGTGCAGCCGCGGCCTGCACAGCCACCGGCTTCTGCCCTTGCTGGCTGGCAAGCTCCGCATCCATCAGACGGGCCAAAGCGTAGATGAAATCAGAGATCCGGTTCATCCACATCATTGCCTCACGGCTGATGCCGCCGGTTTGCTTGCTGGAAACAAGCTCCCGTTCCGCCCTGCGGGCAACGCTTCTGGAAACATCCAACGCCGCGCCCGCCTCTGTATCCCCTGGAGTAATAAACTCCTTAATTTCAGGAACCGACTTCATAATCGTGTCGATGGACTCTTCCAAGGCAGCTACCTTTTCCTTGGTAGCAAAGCGTGAGCCGCCCGCCAGCTCGGCGGAAAAGGCAATCAGGTCCTTTTGCAGAGAGCGGACTATTTCGCCGGTGGCCTCCGGCATCTTCTCTCTTGCCACGCCAAGCGTTGAATTTAGTTCATCAATTGTACCCAACACGCAGAAAATCGGGCTGTTTTTGGGAATCATCTTACGATTCATTGTGCTTGCAAAGCCGGAGTCCCCGGTTTTTGTATAGATATTTTTGCTGCTATCCATGAGCGGGACATTCCTCCTTTGCATAAAATTATTTGCTGCCGTCAATCCGACAGGGCCAAGCCCAGCGCCACCGCGCTGTGCGGCGGCAAGAAACCGAGCAAATTCGCTCTGCCCGCGGCAATTCGGTAATTATTGAGATATTCGGAGAGAATGTCCGCAATCTCAAAGTCCTGTGAGCTGCCGCCAACCAATACCACGGAGCCAATTCTGCGGATTTCCCCATCTGGGGCAACCGCTTTCAGCGCCCGCTGTGCATTAGCCAAAAAGACCTTCTTTTTGGCCATGCGCCGCACATTGGCAATTTTGTCAATGGTCAGCTTTTTATCAGAACGAACCGGCACCAGTCCCTGATCCGTTACCACGACAATCCGGGAGTAGAACTGCGGCGGAAGCGGCTCAGAAACAAACTTAACGCTTGAATCTTCAAACCGCAGGTAGAGCAGCCCCTCGACCTTGGCCAACGGAAACTTTTTAATCAGCTCCGCTGTGTCACGGTCATCCAGGTTGAGCTCCAGATTGATAATCCGCGTCACCATCTCGCCCGCACCCGCATGGTGGATGGAAGTGACATGGCCGGCGGAATCAATCAGCGCCGCATCCGTGGATCCACCGCCTAAATCGAGAATCGCCAGCGGCGTCTGAGACCCCGGGGTAGTCAATGCTCCCTTCAACGCCATCTCCGCTTCTTTGCCGGAAACCACCACCGGAATTTGCATCCTGGTTTGCAGCTCTCTGGCAATGCGGTTCATATGGAGATGGGAGGTCTTTACCATGGCTGCCAGCATCACGACGTTTTCCATCGTGTGCTCACCGGCCAGGGCTCCCTCCACCTTCGTGGCGGCAAAGGTATCGGCCGCTAGGATTCCCGAAATCCGCATATCCTCAGCCTGTTGCTCCGTCAACTCCGCCATCGTCTGTTTGATGGAGCTGAGCAGCCCGCCGACATTTGTTCCCTCCTCGCCGGTTGCATCCATCAGGGTACCTACCCGCTCAAGCGCGGCCATAATGGCATCCGCGCCGTCATTGACGTTGATTTCCTCTGTCTTCTTGTCGCCGGTAAGGCGAATAGTTCCAGCGGGTATTTTTCGCGCATTCACCTGAGCACCCTGAGCACGGATCACAACCCCCGAGCGGCAGCCAGTCAAGCTGCGCGCAACCGGGATGCTGTCCTTCGTCTCCTGAGGCGTCAGGTGAAAGAGCCCGGCAATGCCATAAGGGTTTGAAAGCGTCTTGATGCTCTCGCCATTACCAGCCACCTCCACGGCGGCAAGCACGTTCTTTTCCACCTTGGAAATCCCCTTGACTTCATCCACAATCGGGATGATCCGGGTCAAGCGATTCGCAATTAGAACACCATCGTCACTGCGGACAATGGCCCCCACCACCTTAACGCCGTCCGCAAAAGCCTTGTTCAGCAGCGTAGCCGCCCTGTAATAAGGGCAGTCGTCAATGATGGCGACCACTTCCTCGGTGTGGCCCGCAAGCCTTTCAATCGGGACTGTGAGCCCCAGCGCCAGGCCTTCTCCGCCGGGAGTATCCGGGTTATGGCCAATCATCGCGGATCCGATTACCACCGTTTCACTGACGGTGTCCATGGAGAGATTGCTGATAACCGGCGCCGCCTGATTAATACGGATTTCCGTAACCTCTCGCGCAGTCAGGCCCGCCGAGGACAATGCGCCGTTTAAAGCCGTTACACAGCCCTCAACATTTTTCAAGGTCCCTTTTACGCCGGTGGTCGCGGTCATAGAAGAAGAAAGGAATACAGGCTTTTCAGCACCCTTGTCCATCAGAATGGCCTCTGTTGTCGAGTTGCCGATATCAATACCGGCTACGATTTTTGAGGGAAACGCCATTTCCTCTCCTCCTTCCAAATCATTTTTCAGTTAATAAGCCGGGCGGATGAAGCTTCCGCAGTACACGGGATAACCGCCCGTCCAAACACCGCAGCGCTCAGTCAGCTTTTTTCAGAATTCCCCTGCGCTCATACACCTCCGTGGCTTCACGGACGAGCTGCGCACAAATAGTTGCCTGGTACTGCTGCTCCAGTTTCTGCGCCAGTTCAACCAGCTGCTGCTTTGTTGAGCGGTTGGGGCGGAGCATATCGTACATCTTAATCAATTCATCATCCGGGATTTGCGTCATTTCCGCTGCCCGTTTCAAGTTTTCACCAATTTGCGGCTTTCCCGCGCTGGCGGCAATTTGTGCCTGGGCGTGCAGCATGTCGCTTGAAATACGAATATCCTTGATATTCACACTGCCGTCGAGCACCTTTTCCAGCGTCAGGTCCTTAAGGCCCTTTCCAGTCGGCGTCCGGATTTCATCCCGGTGTTTATCAAGCATTGGATAATCACTCAGGTCATATTCCTTGGAGGCGGCGGCGCTTTTGCCGGAAAGCTCATTTTTTTTCAGTTCTGCCGCAATCCGTGCGACAATGCTTTCAATGCTCTCATTCATCCCGCCATTTCACCTCCAGTTGAACCGGGGCCTGCCCGGGACGAATTTCCCGCGTTTCCTTAATATGGAGAATTGCCGCCTTCGTTTGAAAGGCCGGGCGTACCATACAATCATTTTCCGCCTCAATCGGCACCGGGGACTGGCCCTTAGCATACCGTGCGGCATTCTTGCCGATTTTACGGTACATTTCCAATGTAATCAGCGGCGCCTGGGGGAAAAGCTCCAGGTTTGAAAGCGGGAATAGGTCTTTCTGGTGAATGACCGTGGTTCCCTTGGACTGAATCCCAATCCCAATCCCGGAACCGCTGTAGGTAGCAGCCCGGCGGGCGATGAAGGAAACGTCGGAGATATCCACCACCTTGATGAAGCGGGGTTTGAGCCCTTCCTCCTCTATACCGGCGGCAATCTCACGAAGCACCTGGGAATGCGGAACCCCGACAATTGTCTTCTTTTGAGCCGTCCCAAAAGCGGGTGCAAGCCCAATGACAACCTCGTCCGGGTAAGTTCCTACCTGCGCCTCGCCAATCTCTCGGATGGTAAAACCATCCTCGGAGGCAGCGGCGACCGCAGGAGCTGCCGAACCGGCGTTTGCCGGGCTGGAGGAAGCAGCAACGGGCTCTTTGCCTGCCAGCGCTTCGACAACCCTGCGGGTAATCTCAGCAACCAGCTTTTCATCATATGCCATCTTCCGTCCCTCCTTTAAAATGTTTCGGGGTCGAACGCCTGGGGAATTGCCTTGATCTTCTCCCACGTTTCACCCTCAACATGGTAGCCCGTGCCGGGTCCTTTATAACAATTTCGATCATTAATTGAACTGTGTACATGGAAATCGCGATCCAAAATCGCCGCTGTCTGCAAGTAGTCACCGGAGACCCGTTGCTTCAGCATTTCCAAAATGGATTTCGCCACATCCTCATGGCCGGCCTTTGCCAACACCCGAACAATATCCAGGCCGTTGACCTCGCCCTCGACAACACGCTTGGCGGCCTTTAAATCCTCGTCCACCCGGCGCTTAGCGGTAATGTCCTTACTGCCGTGCGCGTAAACGCACTGCTCCACCTGTTCCTCGGTGACCGGCTCAAAGCCGAGTCCGTCGAACAAGGCCTGCATGGCTTTCGCCGCCTTATAACGAACCTCCACAACCTGTTCCTCGGTGACCGGGCGCAAACCGCCGTCCACCTTCAGGTCACGCTGCAGTACGTTATAATCGTCAAAATCATCGGCCTCAAAGTTCGATCCTGCAAACATGTTGTCATAGTTCGGGGTCGCGCTGTAGCCGGAGAAGATAAAGTCCGTACCCGGCAGCATTTGCATCAGCATACGCGCCGTACGGCGAATGTCCGAATGCGAGAAGGACTGGTCGTTGCTGGAAGCACATTCCAGGCCCAGCATGGCAGCAATCAGGTTTTCAGCCAGGACCGCCCGAATACCGGAAGGTACCGAGCTGACTACGCCGATGCAGCTTACGGATCCGTTCTGCGTCCCCTGAACGCCGGCGCCCTTGATGACAAGCAGGCAGCGGGCCTCCAGGTAAAGCATGGATTTCTTCTCCGCATTGCCCATGAGCGCCTCCGATCCGGTGCCCGAAGTACAACGGACCTTAATGCCTCTGGAAGCATAGGCCGAAGCCAGAAACGCCTTGGAATAAGGGGTGTCGTCCCCGTCGATAAATACTTTCTCGGTACCATAGACAGAGAGCGTTTCTGCGTAGGTGGTGATGCCCAGCATACCCAGCATAAGCTCCGTAGCCTCTTCCACCGCGCACTGCGAAAGCACGCCGGGGCGGCCGTACTGCGAACCCACCAGCAGGCCGATGGCGCACAGCGGGGCATAGCGCGCTACGCCGACCGTCGTCTCCATTTCGGCAAAGCCGCGCAGGGCGGATTCCGCCGCATCGCAGGCAATCTGCACCGGGTTATCATCCACATTGGTCACATGGGCCTGGTTCGCCGGGAAAAGGCGTTCACGCATTTTCTGCATGGACATCATCATTTCCACAACATTCAGCTTACCCACAACCTCACAGAGCTTAGCCGGCGTCATGCCGTCCACCAGGCGGGCAACCTTTTCCTTGCCGACGTTGATGTCCACCATCATTCTGGCGATCGTCAGGGAGTTCATCGCCATGACTTCCTCCGCCATACTTAAATCAATGGCATGGTCGGCGATGAAGGTATCCTCAAAATCGAACTCTTCCCGGCGCTTTTGGTCCATTTCCACAATCACGCCGTTTTCGATTTTGATAGACGGTTTCGGATCATAAGGCGAATCCATAGCCACAAATCCCATTTCCGGATCATCCAATATAAAACAGTCTTTATTCACCGGACGTTCCGATAAAACTTTAAAGCGATTGCTTTGCGGCATGTAATAACCTCGCCTTTCCGCTTGCGGTTTCAACGCAAGCAAAATTTAAATATGCGCGCTTATTTCAGAGCGGCAATAACCTTCTTGGTAATTTCATTGACCAGGTCCTCGCTGGCAGCCTTGGAGCCGGAAGCCTCGGAATGGCACTGGCAGGTAGCCTTCTGGTCCGGGGTCAGGCAATGGCACTCCGGTGTTCCGCGGTGCGCGCATCTGCTGCAGCCGGGGTGTCTGCCCGGAACGCCCATCTGCTTACGGACTTCCAGCAGCTTCTCAATCTGCTCACAGGTAAGCTCCTGGCCGCCGCCCAGTTGTTTGGCATAGTAGCTGACCTTGGCGAAGTACTCCAGGGTCTCCATCTTAAAGTAGGCGTTGATCAGGCTGACGCCAACGCTCAAAGCGCCATGGTTCTGCAGCAGGACTGCGTCATGGTTCTGGAAAGCCTCGGAAATCGCGTCCGGAATCTCCATCGTGGAGGGCGTGCCGTATTTGGTCAGCGGAACGGTGCCCAGGGAGATGATGGCCTCAGGCATGATGTAGGTGTCCAGCGCCATGCCGCAAACAGCGTGAGCGGTGGCAATCGGCGGGTGGGCATGCACAACGGCATTGACATCCGGACGTTCCTGGTACACACGCAGATGCATTTTGAACTCGGAGGAGGGCTTATACTTTGCATTGGGCTCCAGCATGTTGCCCTTGCCGTCTACCTTCAGGATCATATCCGGGGTCATAAAGCCCTTGGAAACGCCCGTAGGGGTGCAGTAGAACTCGTTGTCGTTGATCTTTACGGAAAAGTTGCCGTCATTTGCTGCGACAAAACCGTTCTGATAAATACGGCGGCCAATATCGCACAGTTCTTTTTTGATTTCAAATGCTGTTGCCATAATTGATAACTCCTTTTTCATTTTTGAATTATCGGGATTGATTGATTCCGATTTCTTAGCTTCATTTTATCAGAAATGAGCAGATTAAGCTATAAATGGCGCTTAAATTGATAAAAACGCGTTCATTTGTTGTCAAATAATCGAATGTAATCAAAAATATTACAAAAGGAATATTCTTGAAAAATAGCCAAAATGCTCCGCCCATCTTTGGGTAATTTTTTTACGAAACGCGTGGGATAAGCTTAGCCCTCAATGACCTTCTTGAACTTCCCGTAGGCGGCTTCCCAATCCTCGTGGTTCTCCGGGGTGTACTCAATCGTGTCAAAGGAATTGCGGATGATCGCCCTCGCGGCCTTCAGGTCTGCAATCTCGCCGGTGGTCATCAGCTGTACCGCGGCATTTCCCATTGCGGTGGCCTCAATCGGGCCCGCCACAATCTTCACACCGGTGGAAGCAGCCGTCATCCGGCACAGGAGGCCGTCCTTCGTTCCGCCGCCCAGCATGTGGATATAGTGATAGTCGCGCCCGGTGCAATCCTTGATCTCGTCAAACACATAGCGGTATTTCATGGCGATGCTCTCATAGATACAGCGCATGATCTCGCCGACGGTCTGCGGCTCGCCCTGGCCGGTCGCACGGCAGTAAGCGCGGATGCGCTCCGGAATGTTACCGGGTGCGACAAAGTCCTGCGCATCGGGGTCAATAAAATACTGGAAGGGCTTGGAGGCCACTGCGTACTTTTCCAGGTCATTGTAGCTGTACTCCTTGCCTTCGCGGCGGTACTGCCGCCTGGTCTCCTGAATCAGCCACAGGCCGATGATGTTCTTGAGGAAACGGGTAGTGTACTGGTAGCCGCCTTCGTTTGTGATGTTGTAGGCCTGGCTTTTTTCGCTGATGACCGGCTCCTGCAGCTCGGTGCCAAACAGCGACCAGGTTCCGCAGGAAATAAAGATGAAGTCGTCTTCCGTCGCCGGGGTTGCCACCACCGCGCTGGCCGTGTCGTGCTCCGCCACGGAAATTACGTCCACATCACCCAAACCGAGCTCCGCCTGAATTTCAGGAGAAACCTTGCCCAGCACCTTGCCGGCAGGCTCCACTTCAGGGAAGAGGTTCTCCGGGAGGCCCAGCTTTTTGAGCATGGGCTTATCCCACTGGTGGGTGTAGGGGTTGAGCATCTGCGTAGTGGAGGCCATGGAATACTCCGAGGTCTTTTTCCCCGTCAGGAAATAGCAGAATAGATCCGGCATCAACAGGGCGCAGTCAGCCCGTTCCAAAAGCTCCGGGTCCTGCTCCACAAGGGCCATCAGCTGATAAATGGTGTTCAGCTCCAGCAGCTGGATGCCGCTGGCCTTATACAGCTCTGCTTTGCCGACAACTTTTGCCGCCTTTTCAATCATCCCCGCCGTACGGGTGGCGCGGTAATGGATGGGGTTCTGCAGCAGATTTCCCTTTTTATCCAGCAGGCCAAAGTCGACGCCCCAGGTGTCAATGCCAATGGTGGAAAAATCCCCCAGTGCCTTTGCCTTTGTAATGCCCTGCTTAATCTCATGGAACAGCCCCAGAACATCCCAATAGAAGGTTCCGCACACCATGACGGGGTTATTGTCAAAGCGGTGTACCTCCGTCAGCTCAATCCGGCTTCCGTCAAAATCCGCCAGCATCGCCCGGCCGCTGGAAGCGCCAAAATCGAATACAAGCACTTTCTTACTCACTGTGCCATCTCCTTTTCTGATATTGTCTCGACCGGTTCTGCCTAAAAACGCTTGAAGGAGACACCTCCTTTCTCACCTTTCTCAATCGGAAGCCCGGCCATTGATTTGTCTATATTATAACGGCTTTTGATTATTTCTGCAACCAAAACCCGCCTTAAAAGCAACTGATTCCTGCAAATAAATTTTCTCAGCCGTTCCGCCCCGGCTCAACTATGTGCCGGCATGTCAAAAAAGCAGTTAAAAATGCCGGACGGTACGCTAACCGTCCGGCATTTTTAACGAAATTACCTTTAGAAAGCAGAGGGGGTTGCTATGGCCCGCCAGCCGTACGCAACGGCAAGATGGCGGCTCCCGTCCCGGTCCTCCTCCGCCTCCACACAGTCGAAGGGCAGAATATCCTGCTCCAGCTCCTCCAGGGCGGCGATCTCGCCGGACAGCCAGGCCCTCAGCCGTTCGGCCGCCGTCTGAATGCGCTGCTTCAAACCGCCGACCCGCAGGTCAAATACATCCAGGCCAAAAATCTTGTTATCTGCCGACCACTGCTTCCGGTAGGCCGCGGCAAAACAATCAATGCGGGCGATCAGGTCCGGAAGCAGCTCCTCCGCATACCGCTGCAGCGCCGCACGGTCGCCCGCCCTATAGGCCGCGCGAATCCGCACACCCACAGAAGCCTTTGCCGCAAGAACCTCACAAAACTTAGACTGCACCTCAAAGAGCACGGCCCACTCCCGGTTGCGTGCACCGGCAGACCGCAAGGCCTGTGCACAGCGTTCGAAATGCGCGTCGTAGGCATCGGGCAGCACATGCCAGTCAAACAGGCCGTAAAGAATATCCTGGTAGAACAGGTCCTTACAGGGATTACACACCGCCTTTTTCAGTTCCGGATTACCCGGCACCCCCATGGGGCTCTCCAGCAGCATAAAATCTTCAAAAGAGGCACCCGTACAGGCCTGGAAACGCTCAGCCAGGTGGTCCGAGCTGTCCTCATAGCACAGCTCCGCCCAGAACTGCAGGGACGGCAGAATGGAGAACGGCGATGCCTCTGCCCCGTCATCTCCCCAAGCCGTGATGATTACATCACGGACGCCGTTGTCGCGGCAGCTGTTGTGGGCCATCTGGCCGATGTGCATGCTGAACGCATTGCCAGGCTGGAAGCCGAACCACTTCCAAGCGCCGCCCGCAAAGGCGACATTCTGGGTCAGCTTGCGGTGGTTGAAAATCATTGCATCGTAGAGCGCCGGGTCTGTCGAATAATAGTCCCAATAAAGCAGCGTGATGTCATCCGGAATCTGCTTGGCCACCTCTTCCTTGAAATCGCATTCCTTGCAATAATAGGTGCCGCCGGTTGCCAGCTTGAAGAACATATCGCTCCACATCATCGGCTTAAAGCCGTATTTGCGGGCCAATTCCATCACCCTGCTGAAATGGCGCACCATGATGCCGTTGCGCTCCTCAAAGCCGTGCTTGTGCAGATATTTGCCCAGTCCGACCATTTCAGCCTCATCCATACCGATGTTGACCTTCCGGCTGGTCAAGTTCTCTGCCAGTGTGCGGAACATAGCATCGATGAGCGCATAGGTTTTTTCCTCAGCCGCCAGCAGAATATCATTGCAATCGACAATATCGCTGAAAGCCGCCCATTTAAGGGCCTGGGCCAGATGCGCCAGCGTCTGAATCGCTGGAACCAGCTCAATGCCCAGCGCCGCCGCGTAGTCATCCATCGCGCGGTACTCCTCCTTGGTGTAGCGGCCGCGAAGGTAACCGAAATAAGGGTACTCCTTGATTTCGTAGGTGTCCTCGGTGTAGAGCTGAATCTGGTTATAGCCCATTTTGGCCAGTATCCGTGCCATACGCTTAAAAGCCGCCATATTCAGCACGCCGTTTCGGGAACAATCCAGCATAACCCCCAGCGTATTATACACCGGCTTTTCGGTGAGCGACAGCGCCGCACCGTTCCGCGCAGCCTCGCTCAGCAGGGCGAGGCCGCGTGCCAGTTCATTCAGCTGACAGTATGTAATTGAGGCGGCCTTTCCGTCGCAAGACACAGAAAGGGCTTCACCCGGGCGCAGCTCCAGCTCCGACAGTACCGCGCCCTCAAGCCCCAGGCCCGGCAGCAACTCGGCAAGCAGCCGTTCCTCCTGCTGTTTCGCCTGGGCTGAATACAAAATCTTCATCAATACTTCCTCCCCTGATTTAAAATTCATCGCCAAAGCAAACCTGCCCTGACGATGAGCGCAACCCCACCCGCGCCTGTTTCACTAAAGGCCGCCGGACCGGGTGGAGGCGGGATAACAATGTGAAAAGAAGGTTCCCCTTCAGCGAACGACCTCTACCTCGTCGGGCGCTTTGATATCGCTTTCTACAGAACCATCAGCTTTTTTCTCATGCCGGACAAACACCGGGCCATACGGTGTCGGGAAGGAACCCTCTGCCCACTCCAGGCTGCCAAGCCGCGGTGTAACCCGGATCTTGCGGCAGCCGGGCTCCAGTACCTCCACGCCAAGGATTGTTTCCTGCATCCAGGGTGTCGGGCCGGAGGACCAGCCATGGCACAGGCTGTGGCGGTAGCCGATGTAGCAGTATTTGCCGTAGGCGCCGTGGACATTTACTTTCCCCGCAGGGGTAAGCTCGTCAATACGGGCGGCATTCTCCAGCCAATCTATGTCGAAATCCTCCCAGAAGGTGGTTGCCCCCAGCGAAAGCATGCCGCCCCAATAGTCGCGGATATTTTCCAGGCAGCCCTCAATGTCACCGGCGGCGGCGCGGGCACGCAGGATATAATAGCCCATAAAGGTGGATATGCTGTGCGCGCCGTTCTGAGAAAGGCAGGCTTCGTTCGCCTCACTGGCAGAGGCAAGGCCTGCCAGCACCATCAGTGAAAGCGCCTGCTTGGCTCCGCCGTAGCCCGCCGGGCGGAATTTCATCAGCTTTTCAAGGTCGGCCTCACACTGCTTTGCAAGCTCCGCTTCGCCGCAGGCCTCAAAAAGCCGTTTGGCGCTGCGGGTCGCCATCACATGGAGAGCCTGCAAGCCGGCGTCGATAGCCTCCTTATTGTCCGCGGTCGGCCAGTCTACAAACCGGGGCTCCGGCGTGCAGTCCTTACCGCTTTCATCAATAAAGGTGCTCAGCTGCTGATACAGCCCCTTATAATAGGGCATCTGGCGTTTCAGAAACTCCATGTCGCCCGTATGTACATACCAGTCGTGCTGAATGATCATCCACCACATAGAATAGGATGGGTAGCCGTTCATCCAGTTTGGCAGCGGCGTACCCTCGCGGACAAAATCAAGGCTCCTCGGCACTGCCTCATTTTGCCCGAAAACAGCCTGAATGGTGGAGGTTTCCGGATGCATATCGCCAATCCAGACCAGGCGGTCGCGCTTAATGCCGTCCCAAATATAATTCTGCATGTTCAAATGCACCGTATAGGCGCCCGTTTTCCAAATCCGGTTCAGCAGTTCATCATTGCAGCGGAAGGAGCCGACATAGGGAAGGTCCATATAAACCAGGACGCCCTTTACCCCCTTCAGCACCAGATCCTGGTCCTGATCCAGCAGGTCGATGCGCACAAACCGGAAACCCGTTTCACCAACGCTGATCATGCTCATATCCGGCAGATCTACCACCATGTCGCGTACAGCGTGGTCATTGGTGGCGTTTTGCTCTCCGCCCAGCTCGCTCATGGCCTCCATGGCGGATTCGCCAAAGCGAACCCGGACATTTGCATGGTGCTTGCTGCCGGCCAGCCAGGTAAAAATTTTGATACCGCCGTGGATTTCAGCGCCAAAATCCAGCAAAACAGAAGCGCAGTTTTCCGCCGTGCTGTGCAGGACGCAGCCGTCCTTGGGCTCAACGGTAATTTGAGCGGCCCTGTTCTCCACAAGCGCCTGGCTGTTGGTTACCGAACCGCTCTGCCACAACACCTTCTGCGGCGCAATATAAAAACGCTTGCGGTCATCCGCCTCCATCTTTTCACAGATCTGTTCGTCAAACACATCCGCGATATGGGAACCATTTTTCATTTCCATTGTTCGTACTCCTTTAATTGCTTAACACTTTAATTTTAAATGAACCGTTGCAGTTGTATTATAGCGAAATGTC
>JABLTR010082294.1_pt1 | contig 20419 bp, 25 predicted proteins | sample 7160071 | NCBI WGS metagenome assembly JABLTR01 (sample SAMN14651230, study PRJNA627086) | human gut metagenome | isolation source: feces | host: Homo sapiens | reverse complement strand
GGCGGCCCCGGAGGAGCTGGACCGCCTCACCTGGCAGCCGCCGGAGGAGGCCGGCGTGTGGGAGCAGGTGGCGGCCCTGCCCGCCCGGGAGCGGCTCATTCTCTATCTTTATTATTACCAGGGCTACTCCACCGGGGAGATCGCCCAGCTGCTGGGGGAGTCGCCGGGCACCCTCCGCAGCCACCTGTCCCGGGCCCGAAAGGCCCTGAAACTGCGATTGGAGGCGGAAGGCTATGGACCCTCGTGAACTCAACCATCTTTTTGAACAGATGTCCCCCGCCCCGGAGCAGGAGGAGGCCATACTCGCCCGCCTCCAGGCGCCGGAGAAAGCGGTGAAAAATCCGTCCAGGCGCTGGAAAAAGAGCGTGTTTATCCTCACCGCCGCCGCGGCCATGGCCCTGGCCTGCGCCGCCGCCGCGTTTTCCGCCCTGGACCCCAGGCTCCTCTCCTTCTTCCAGCGCACGCCCCAGGACACGGAGCTTCTGGGGGAGGGCGTGGTGGCGGTGGACCAGAGCCACACCTATGAAAACGGCTGGACGGTGTCGGTGCGGCAGGCGCTGGCTGACCGGTACTCCCTCACCGTCCTGGTGGAGGTGACCGCCCCGGAGGGGACGGCGCTGTACCAGGAGCAATACAATTACTATTTTGACCTCTCCTCCCAGCTTCTCCCCGAGGCGGAAAACGCGGCTGGGGTGGGAGGCTGGCGGTCCGGCTCTACCCTCCTGGCCGACGATGATCCCACGGACAACCAACTCACCTTCCTTTGGTACCGCTCTCCCACCTCCTATCTGGAGGCGGAGACTGAGACCTTTACCGGCCGCACCGCTGTCTTGTCCCCCTCCAGGTTCTGGTCCGACGTGCCGGACACCCTCCTGTACTGGAAGACCGATTTTCCCCTGGAGGAGTGGAGCTGCACCGTGGACCTGCCGGCGGAGGACAGCGGCAGGGAAGTCCCGTCCGGCCAGACCGTCCTGGTGGGAGAGGACGAGATGGAGGTGACCCAGCTGTACCTCTCCCCCATCAGCTGCGCCCTCACCCTCCAGGGAGAGGAGCACGACAGCCGCATGTGGGGACCTGTGGGCCTCTCCTCCCTGATGGAGGAGACCTTCCTCACCCTGGCGGACGGCTCCACCCTGCCTATGTCCCGGCTGTTGGATCTCACCTATAACTCGGACGCCGGCCAGGCTGAGGCCGTGTTCCAGCTGGAGCGGATCACGGACCCGGAGCAGGTGGCCTCCGTCAACGTCTTTGGGGAGACCATTCCGGTCTCCTGACCGCCCGGCGCTTTTTCTGGACAGGGCCTCCCCTGCCGTGGTACAATAAGCTATCAAATTTCCATGCACTGCATGGCGGAGGAGGCAGCGATTATGTACGAACTTTGGACCGCACTGGAACAGGCGAGAGAGTACAAGTGGGTGGAGCTCTCCCACCCCCTGGACAACGACAGCCCCTATTGGGCGGGCATCCCGGATGGGTCGGTGGAGCTGTCCAAAATGGTGTACGACTGGGGCAACCCCATGCTGGACTGCCTGATTCAGACCTTCAAGTTTCCCGGTCAGTTCGGCACCCACATCGACTTCCCCGGCCACTTCCTCAAGGGCGGCCTGCTGTCCGAGGCCTACGGGGCCCGTCAGCTGGTCTACCCCCTGTGCGTGGTGGACGTGAGCGAGAAGGTGAAGGAGGACGTGCACTACGCCGTCACCGTCCAGGACATTCTGGACTATGAGGCCAAGTACGGCCCCATCCCCGACGGGGCCTTCGTGGCTCTGCGCACCGACTGGGGCAAGCGCTGGCCCAGCATGGACGCCCTGTCCAATTTCGACGCCGAGGGGGGCGAGCACACCCCCGGCTGGTCCATGGAGGCGCTGAAGTACATCTACGAGACCCGCTCCGCCGCCGCCAACGGCCACGAGACCATCGACACCGACGCCTCCCAGCTGGCCGCCGAAGCGGGCGACCTGGCCTGCGAGCGGTACGTGCTCTCCAGCGGCAAGCTCCAGGTGGAGCTGCTGTGCAATCTGGACCAGGTGGCCCCCGCCGGGGCGGTGATCCTGGTGTCCTACCCCAACATCAAGGGGGCCACCGGCCTGCCCGCCCGGGTGTGGGCCATCACCCCGTAACGGAGCGTTTACGGAATTCAACACTCTGATTTGCACAAAAAGCGGCTAGTGTAGCACTAGCCGCTTTTTGTCGTCGAACAATCATTACTGCTCAATTTCAATGTTTTCGATTCCATGCTTCAAAATAATATTGATCAGTTCATTTCTGGAATAATTGCTCTCCTGCGCTAATTTATCCAACGCCGCCAAGGTATCTTCCTTGATGCGAATCGTGATGACCTTATTGCCGTCTTCACCACGCCGTTTAATCTTTAAGGATTCACTTTTCATATCACTTCCCCCTTCGTTCTGTAATAAATTATAGATTGACAGAAGAGGTCTTTGTATATTACAATAAGATATTAAATTAAATATTATAATGTAATACAATTTGGGGGTCATAATTATGAAAAGAACAGTGTATTTTCTGGTAACTGCAGCCCTTTTTTCTCACTAGCGGCCTGCGGCAGCAGCGGAGATTCAGCAGACGGCAGCAGCCAGGAAGCAGAAAGTTCATCGGCAGCGGCACTTTCCCTTGGAGAAACCGCTTCTACCGACATTGTTGACGTTACTTTAACAGAATGTAATCTCGCGATTTTTGCCAGCGCAGTTTCAGACGCCTCCTTTTTGCGCCCGGCGGAAGAATCTTCTATTTATGGAGCAAGTGTCGGACATTCCCTTGTCATTCCGACATTTACCCTCACAAATAAAGATCGAAGCGGCAGTATCAGCGTTGCCGACTCTTTCGATTGGCCTCTGGCCTGGAGTGTATCCTATGATGGAAATGAGTATCCGATTATGAGTTTCGATTTAAACAGCAATGACGGCGGGACAAGAGGAATCCGTCTATCTCCCGCAGCCATTATAAATTCAGAGACCGGGGATATGATTGAAAAAAACGACAGTTCTAATTATCTGCTCTCCGCTGGGGAGACCGTTTCTTTTCGTACTATAGGGATACTCAATATGGAACCAACCTCATGGGACGATGGATTTGACCTGATAATCGACATTCCCAACTCTTCCGGCGAATATGAATCGTTTACGTACTCCATTCCAGAGGAATCATAAATATATAGAAAGGCGGTTCAGGGGAACCGCCTTTTCGTTCGCCTATTTCTTTAAAATCCGCTTCAGCGCGGCCAGGTCCAGGAGGTTCACCGTCTCGAACTTCCCCTGATAAAATACCGCCCAGTTGTTGAACACGCAGGGCAGGGCCTTGGCCTTCTCCAGGGAGTCCACGGGATGGAAGGTCAACGAAGTTCCGGTCTCCTGGCAGTACGACCGGGCCAGCTCCACGCTCTGGAGGATGTAGGGGCACTGGAAGTCATAGAAAATGGTCAGCTCCTCCCCCTCCACCCTCGGCTCCTTGACCTGGGGCGCGAACCGGGGGACCGTCCCGTCAAAGGACCGGGCAAGCAGGGTATAGCCGTAATCGGTGGCGTCCACCGCCTCAAATCCGAATTTTTGGGCGAAGGACTGGTCGGAGAGCCAGGCCTTCTGCTTGGCCGCCCCCAGCATGCACACCCCGGACCGGCCCTTCGCCCGGGCGTCGGAGAGACAATACTCCATCAGCGCCCGGCCGTACCCCTTCCCCTTCTCGCCGCCCAGCACCCACAGGCAGTAGATGTAGAGGTAGTTGTCCCCCAGAATGGGGACCCAGGCCGTCTCCAGGGGGGCGTACTCGATGAACACCGTGGCCTTCGCGTCCAGCTTCCGGAACACGTGGCCCTCCTTCAAGCGGCCGGAGAGCCACTGACGCTTGGCCTCCACCCCCGGGTGGGGCTTTTTGCTGCGGATGATGCAGCACAGGTGCTCCTGGTCCAAATTTTCCGGGGTCAAGTTGACAAATGCTCCCTCCATGGGTTCCACCCGCCTTTTCCATTACTCGTACAAACATTCTATCACACGGGGCGTTGGAACACAACTGCCTTATGGGAGGTCGGAGCTCTCTCCCAGGCACCCCGCCGCAATGGCCGCCGCCAGCTTTGTCTGGTATTTTGGGTCCTGGAGCAGCCCCTCCTCCTCCGGGTTGGAGAGAAAGCCGCACTCCACCAGCACCGCCCGGTTGGGGATGTGGTTCATCAGGTACACCGTACTTGGGATGGGCTTGCTCTCCCGGCTGTTCTCCGGCTGGAGGCTCTCCCGCACCACCCCCTGAATGGCCTGGGCCAGCTCCTGAGAGCCCTGGGTGGAGGCGTAAAAGACCTGGGTCCCCCGGTACCGGGACTGCTGGAATATATTCTGGTGGATGCTCACCAGGGCGGCCTCCGGGTATTCCGATGCTGTTTGGGCTCGGTTATGCAGGTCGGACGCCTTTTTCTCCCGCAGGGAGACCGCCTCCGGGTCGTGGAGGGAGATGTCCTCGGTACGGAGCATGAGGGCGGGCTCCCCGCAGAAGCCAAAAATGCCGTCCACCCGCCGGGCGATCTCCAGATTGATCCGGCTCTCCACCACCCCGCCCGGGGACACCGCTCCTCCGTCCTCTCCCCCGTGGCCCGCGTCCACGATCCACCGCACCTCCAGCCCTGCGGGGGCCGGCGCGGCAGCGGACACGCTCTCCTCCAGCCGCCACAATACCCCCCCTATCACCGCCCCCAGCGCCAGGACGCCCGCCGCAAGCCAACGCGTTCTCCCTCTCACAAGGCCCCACCTCCCCTTCAGACTATGGTCCTCAGCGGCGGCATATGAAAAATATTTTTTCGTCTCTCCGCCGGTTTTTCCGTCGGTTTCTCCGTTTCTCCGCTCAAATTCCCCCATATTCCGCCTCTCCCCTCCCCCTTTTCCTCCCCGCCGGGGACCGGCCGGACGGACGGAACATAGAATGACGTGGAGGAGCCCTGAGCGCCCTCCGATCCTAACCAAGGAGGAATCCTGTCTTGAACAACGAAACCGGCAATTCCTGCCCGATGCCCTCCTGCCCGGACAACTACGGCACCATGCCCTCCTGCGCCGGGCTGGCGGTCCCCTATGTACCTTTTCAGCAGACCGGCTCCAAGCAATATTCCCAAAACGACGCGCTCAGCAACGGAACCCTGTTTCCCGGTCTGAACCTGCCCTTCCATTTAAAGGTGGAGGGGAGCCCCCTGCCCTCTACCCCCCTGGTGGAGCTCCAGGCCCTGGAGTTTGTGGTGCTGGAGCTGGGCACCTACCTGGACACCCACCCGGATGACATGGAGGCCTTTGAGCTCTTTAAACAGTACTCCGCCATGGAGCAGAGCGCCAAGGCCGCCTATGAGGCCAAATTCGGCCCCATCACCAAGACCAGCGCCGCCGCCGGCAGCTCCTACCGCTGGCTCCAGGACCCGTGGCCCTGGAATTTTGGGCAGAACGAGGTGAAATGAGATGTTTATTTATGAGAAAAAACTCCAGTTCCCGGTAAAGATCGCCACGCCAAATCCCAAGCTGGCCGCCTTCATCATCAGCCAGTACGGCGGCCCCGACGGCGAACTGGGGGCCTCCATGCGCTATCTGTCCCAGCGTTACTCCATGCCCTTCGCCGAGGCCAAGGGGCTGCTCACCGATATCGGTACCGAGGAGCTGGGCCACATGGAGATGGTGGCGGCCATCGTCCACCAGCTCACCAGAAATCTCAGCGATGAGGACGTGCGGAATAATTCCGCTTTCGCCCCCTACTTCGTGGACCACACCACCGGGGTCTATCCCACCGCCGCCTCCGGCTTCCCCTGGACCGCCGGCTCCATCCAGTCCACCGGCGATCCCATCGCTGATCTGACGGAGGACCTTGCGGCAGAACAGAAAGCCCGCCTCACTTATGACAACATTCTGCGTCTTTCCGACGATCCGGACGTCAACAACGTTATCCGCTTCCTTCGGGAGCGGGAGATCGTGCACTTCCAGCGGTTTGGCGAGTGCCTGCGGCTTTGCAAGGAAAAGATGGACGCGAAAAACGTCTACCTCACCAACCCTGCTTTCGACAAGCAAACCGCTGTACAGCCCCAGCCCAGGAACATGGCCCACGGCTGAGCTACACTTCACCGCCCAGCAAACATACGGCCCGGACCAGACACAATGCGGTCCGGGCCGTATGTTCTATGAGCTCAGACCTCCTCCCTGTCCGCCGGCCTCTCCAACGGGCAGCTCGATTGATGGAAAAAGGACGCGCCTGGAGCATAGCCCAGACGCGCCCTCGTTTTCTCTATGAAATCTTAAAAAATACTTAAATATAGTTTTATGGTAATTTCTCTGCGGTCTGGTATACTGTGGCCCATATCAGAAAAACCCAGACCGCTATATAACAGGAGGTATGCCCATGGGGTGCAGCACCAGCGTCTATCTGCAGATCCGGGACTGGAACTACTGGTGGAACGTCTATCAGTTCGGCGGAGCAGAGCCCTCCGTCCCACAGGGAGCGGAATTCAGCCTCACCTTTGACCAGGACGGGGAGGAGTTTTATTTTGCCTTTGACTTCTACAACCTGTCTGCTCTCCGGCAGTTCTGCTCAGATGAGTCGGAGGCGTTTGTGGAGCCGGAGCACCCGGACCGCCCCCTGTTTCTGGACCTGGCGGAACAGCTCTCCGTCGGAAAGCGGGATTATTTCATCGGCGCCCTCTACTATGAGAAGCCAGTTCCCAGCCTGGCCCTATGCAATCGTCCACTCTCTGAGAAGGAGACGCTGTTCGACCGGAAATCTCTGCCGGCCGCGCCCTATTACGCGGTGGTCTTTCTGCGGGAGGACCGTCCCCTCACGCCGGAGGTCCTTATCTCCTGGGTGGAGCGGCTGGCTCCCGCCCTATTGGGAAAAACGCTCTCCTGCCGCCTGGGCTGGTCCCCCTCCCGGGAGGCGGCCCTGACCAGCTACGAAGAGGAGGGTTCCCCTTGGAGCAAATAATTTCCATTCCCATCACCCCACCGGATCAGGACGCGCTGGTCCCCCAGGTGGGCTTCGCTCTGGAACAGCTGAGAGAGCTGGACTCCCGAAAAAAGCATCCCAAGCTCTGGGCCCTGTCGGACAAGCTCTGCCCACCCAGATATTCCCCCTATACGACAATCCAAAAGCGCCGGAGGCACAACCGCATTCTGGGCCTGCTGAACTGGACGCTGGGGGCCTTTGGCACACTGATTGTACTGATGCCCTCGGAGATGCCCTTCTCTGTCACCGCCGCAGCCTCCATCTGCCTGGGGGGTGGGGTCGCGTTTCTGTGGCGGTACTGGCGGACTGTGCTGGGTGTGCTCAGCCTGCTCCAGGCGTCCTTTCTCTGCTTTCTCAGTCTGGGCAGCCCCGAGGAGCTGCGGGACCTGATGCACTTCGGGCTTTTCTGCGCCGCCCTGGGGATCGCCGCACTGGCCACCCGCAAGCGAGGCGGCCGCTCTCCCTATGATCCGGCGGCCCAAAACCTGCTCCGGAAGCAGCAATTCGGTCATGGCTCCACCCCGGCTCAGGCCGTCTTTTCTCCCTCTGGCCTGTCACTCCACTTTGACCAGGGGCCTGAGCCCATCCAGAAGCTCCCCTACGACTGCTTCGAGTGCGTCATTGAGACCCAGGATCTGCTCCTGCCGGTCCGTGACAGCCGTGTCATTATTCTGCAAAAAAAGGACCTGCCCGCCGGGGCTCTCCCGGAACTGCGGGAGAGCCTGCGGGAGCAGGTCCTCTACATGACCGTGGTCCCATCCGCCGCGCACCGATAGCCGGGGGACGCCCATGGAACAAATTACCATTACGCTGCCCCTGCCGGAGGCCTGTACTCTGCTGGAGTGGCTCTATCAGCGGAACAGCCGGGAGGATCTGCCGGAGCGCTGTTTCTCCCACTTTGGGGAAAAGGCCGCACTCTGGAGTCTGGAGTGCCTGCTGGAGGCCGCCCTGACCGCCGAAGCAGGCACTCACCGCCCTCAGCCGGACCGGCCTGGATTGACAGCCGAAAGCCACGGAAACTCTCCCATTTGACCGCCGGGATCAGCCCCTCGCTTTACCGTTTCACCGGCTGCCGGATCACCGTTTTCAGCCGCTCCGGCCTGCACCGCCGCACATCACTGAGGTAGATCTCGTGGTGGCGGCGGTGTTCGCTCTGGTCTATAGCATACCCCTGTTCCTCCGCACAGCGCTCCATGGCCCGGATGGTCTCCCCCTCTCCGTCGTAGGGGCCCAGGTGCATGCACTGGACGCACAGCCCGTCCTCATAGGAGAAAAACTCCACTCCGGAGCAGTCCAGCCCCTTTTTCTGCTCCGCCTCCCGGACGGCCCAGTGGAACGCCTCCCGGGTGACAAACTGGGGCAGGCGGATCATGGAGATCCAATGGAACCGCTCCTTGTGGGCAAAGTCGATGGCTCCGCCCCCTTCCATCCACCACAGGCCCTCCAGGGGCGGCACCACATAGTCAAAGTAGCCCTCCAGCTGATGCTTGCCCAGCTTGCTCATTTTAATGGTGTAGGCCACGGCGTACAGCTGGCCGATGGCCGCCTTGTAGGCTCCGCCCTCCTGGTTGGGGTCTCCCTGGCCCCGCACGGCGAGAAAGTCCATGGCGGGGACCTCCACAATCTGGGGCGTCTTAGTGGGCAAGTAAAACTCCTTGTACTCCTTTTTGTAGTCAAACGGCATCGTCATTTTCTCCTTTTCCTGACTGATTGGGCCCGCAGGGCCTCACAGGTCACTTGGACCAGCCGGGTCAGTCCCTCCCGGTCATCCACATCCTCCGCCAGCAGGTAATCTTTCGCCCCCTCATAGGGCGGCGCCTTGGGCAGCCGGGGGAAGGCGGCCTCCCCCTGGGGGGTGGGCTTTACAAACAGCTGGTCGTCACAGATCACGGCAAAGAAAACCCCGTCGCAGTACAGGCCGTACTCCCCGAACATGGGTCTGGAACGGATATCTCCCGCCTCCCGCAGCTGTTCTGTGATAAACTCCACAAATTCTCTATGGGACGCCATAGGTTTCCCCTCCTCCGTATCGCTCGGCCAGCCGCTCCCCCACCTGCCGCAGGTCCTCCCGCAGCTCCGCCGGCTCTAAAAGCTCCGCCCTATCCCCGAAGGTGAGCAGCCAGGGCAGCACGCTGTCCCGGTCGGGAAAGCCCCAGGCAAACCGCAGCCGTCCATCCGGCTCCGTTCGGAAGCTGTCCGCCCCATACTCCTCCACCAGCCGCCACTTGCAGGCGGGGTCAAAGAGGACTGTCACCTGGAATGCGGCGGGAAAGACCCGCTCCGGCTCCAGGTCAGGCAGGGGGGCCGTCCGGGGCTGAAAGGGCTCCCCCAGCGTCAGACCGGTCATGCGGTTTAGCTTGAACAGGCGGAAGTCCCCCCGGTCCCGGCACCAGGCCCATACATACCAGGCGGACCAGCGGAACACCAGGTAATAGGGCTCTCCATCCCGCTCCGATTCCCCCTTGGGTGCGTGGTAGGCAAACCGGATCGTGCGGTGTTCCCCCATGGCAGTGCGGATGGCCTCGATCTTGGGGGCCAGGGCGGTCCGGTACCAGGAGGACAGGTCGATGAGGGTGTCCGCCCCCTCCGGGATCAGCGTCCCCGCCCCGGCGGACAGCTTCTCCATGAGCTGGGCATAGCGGCTGGTGCCGCTGACGCTGTCCAGGCTCCGCAGGCCCGCCAGGATGTCCTGCATCTCCGGCCCGGTGAGGACGGTGCGGTCCACCCGGTAGCCCTCCAGAATGGAGATCCCGCCTCCCGCCCCCTGGACGGTGACCAGGGGAATCCCCGCCCGGCACAGGGCCTCCACGTCCCGCTGGATGGTCCGGCGTGACACCTCGAACCGCTCCGCCAGCTCCGGGGCGGTGACCCGCTCCCGCTGGAGCAGGATGGACAGAATGCCGATGAGCCGGTCCAGCTTCATGGCGCTCCCTCCCCTCTTGAATTGAGCCCATTATACCACAGGAACCGGACATCAGCCTGTCCGGTTCCTTCCGCAAGTTTGAATTTTTCACGGACTGCAACGGTCAAAAACCTTGGTCCGCGCGCTCCGCAGCCAGGTCTTTCGTCTTTCCAATACGGTCCCACGCTTTGGCGCTTACCGCCGAGCCGGTCTATCCTGAAAAGGAATTTTCCCTTACAGCTCCAGCCCCCGATAACGGTTGAAGCAGGCGAAAATCTCCTGCCGCCTTGGCCGGGCCAGGAAGGGCACGCCGGCGCGGCCCTCGCACAGGCCCTCCAGCCCCTGCCGGTCCAGCACCGCCTCCAGCTCGTCCACCACCTGGCGCAGGTCCCGTTTCCCGTCCAGGAGGCACCGCTGGGCGTACACCATGCACTCCCCCAGGGCGGCAGTCTGCTCCCCGTCCGCCAGCTGCTCCACATGCCGCAGGTCGATGGTCTCCCGGTCGATGGAGACCCCGTCCCGGCCCAGGGATTTGAGCTTGATCCGGCCCCCATCCCCGAATTTCCGGGAGGCCCTGGGGCATCGGTCAAAGCTGGGGGCCGCCGGCTCCAGCCCCTGGGTGCTGAGGGGGAAGGCCGCCGCCTCCCGCTTGGCCAGGGCGGTGACGTCCCGGGGCTCGTACCGGTCCATCTGGATCACCCGGTCCGCCGCGTGAAAATAGGCGCCGGAGCTCCCCGCCACCAGGACGGTGGACACCCCCCAGCGGTCGTACAGCTCCCGGACCCGCTCCAGGAAGGGGGTGATGGGCTCCATGTCCCGATGAATCACCCGCTGCATCAGTTCGTCCCGGATCATAAAGTTGGTGGCGCTGGTGTCCTCGTCGATGAGCAGCAGGGAGGTCCCCGCCTCCAGGCTCTCCACCACGTTGGCAGCCTGGGAGGTGCTGCCGCTGGCGTCCTCCGTCTCAAAGGATACGGTGTCCTTCCCGTTGGGCAGGCCGTTGATGAACATGGAGATATCGGTGCGCCGGATGCTCCGGCCGTCCTCCGCCCGGATTTTCACGGCGGTGCGGTCGGTGATGACATATTCGCGGCCGTCCCCCGCCACGTGGTCATAGACCCCCAGCTCCAGGGCCTTCAGCAGGGTGGACTTCCCGTGGTAGCCTCCCCCCACGATCAGGGTGATCCCCCTGGGAATCCCCATGCCGGTGATCTTCCCCCGGTTGGGCAGGTCCAAAGTCACCTCCAGCTCCCGGGGGGCGCGGAAGGGCACCGCCCCCTTCATGGGCCGGGAGGACACCCCGGACTCCCGGGGCAGGATGCTGCCGTCCGCCACAAAGGCGCACAGCCCCAGCTCCGGGAGCTTTTGGCGGATATACTGCTGGTCGTCGGCCAACTGGGCCACCACCCGCAGCCGCCGGCTGTCCAGGCCGGAGCAGCACAGGGTCTCCTGCACGCACTGGGGCAGGAAGTCAAACAAAATCTTCTCCAGTTCCCGGGCGTTGATGGTCCGCCCGTTGGCCGGGAAGCCCACCTCCAGACGCAGCAGCACGTCCCCCCGCTCCGGGTCCAGACGGCAGGCGGTGCGCTCCAGCACCTCCGGCCCGCAGCGGCTGACCGAGATCAGGCCGCTCTGGCCCGATCCTTTGGCCTGGAAGGAGAACTGGGCCGCCCGGCGGCCAAACTGGCGGGTCAGCTCGTCCTGGAGGGCCAGACGGCGGCACCGGGTCTCATACAGGGCCCGGGGAAAGCCCGCCGTCTTTCCGCTCACATGGATGCTGAGCTTGGAGGGGGCGGCAAAGGGGTCCCCCTGTACATGGTCGATGGACAGCACATACCCCGGGAACTGGTACGCCCCCAGGGCGTCTTTATAGGCCGGATAGCCCCGCCGGTCGATCCGGGCCAGTAAATTTTTCAAATCAGCAGACGTCTGCATGACCTTGGTTCCTCCGCTTTCATGTGATTTTGTAAATCGGTCCTGAGCGGGCTTGCCGGAGAGGGCTCCCCTGCTCAGGACCGGTTGTGTTCATTCCTCTTCCTCATCGGGAAACAGTTGAATGTCCAAAACCTCGCAGATTTGGAAAAAGACCTCCAGGGATGGACTTTTTCGCCCCTTTTCGATCTCATTCATAAACGATTGGGCGATTCCCACTTCTTTCGCCAATTTATACTGGCTCCAGCCTAACTTTTTCCGTTTGTTCTGGATCACTTCGCGATAGTCCTTCATAATCATCACCAGTCCAATTATAGCTCACAGCTATGCCCATGGAAATATATAGCTTTAAGCGATTGACTTGTATCGCTCACAGCGATATAATCGCCAATAGAGATAGGGAGTGACTTGAACAGTCACTCCCCACAACGAGGTGATATATATGGATGATTTCTCTATGGACTGGGATCAGGAGATTCAGGACATGGTGGACGACCTTCTTCTGGACGCCCTGGTTCTGGAGCTGTGCCGACTGGCCGCGGCACGGGCCCCCTCCTCCCTCGCCCGCTTTCCCGGGGAGTGCCTGCCCGAACTGATCTCCCGCTGTGGGGATCACCTGTCCCAGCACGCCTTTGGACTACAGATGTGGAGCCGGGAGCTGGCCGCCCCCGTCAGGGGCGGCTCTCCCACATCTCTCGGGTGAGGACATAGAATTTTGTGGGCTTTTCCTGCCCGGTGGGCCCGTCCACCACGGTCTCCTCCATTTGGAAGGAGAAGCCGCTCTTTTCAATGACCCGCTGGGACTGGGGGTTGTCCGCGTAATGGCTGCACCACACGGCGGCCAGGCCCAGTTCCTCAAAGGCGTACCGCAGCAGCTCCGAGACCGCCTCGGGCATGAGGCCCCGCCCCCAGAACGCCGGGCTCAGAGCATAGCCCAGCTCGTCGTTCTTTTGGGGGAACTCCGCCCGGGTCTTTCCGGTAAACCCCGCCGAGCCGATCACCTTCCCGGAGGCCCTGTCCACCACCGCAAAGGTGTTGGGGGCGGAGAAAACCGTGCGGATGATCTCCCGGCTCTCCTCCATGCTCTTGTGGGGCGGCCATCCGGCGGGCAAGCCCACCCTGGGGTCCTTGGCGTACTCATACAAATCCGCCGTGTCTCCCTCCGTAAAAGGGCGGAGGAACAGCCGCTCTGTCTCCAACTGCGTCATTTTTGCTTCATCCCCCGTCTCATTCTGCATTCTGCATTTCTGCATTCTGCATTCTGCATTCCCTAATCCTCCCAGGGCTCCTTATGGGGCTGCCAGCCCTCCACCAGGGGGCCCAGCTGCCCGATGGTCTTGGGGGTGCACACGGCCACCACGTCGATGGTCTCGCCGTAGTCCACCTTCTCCACCTTGGCCTCCTGATAGAGCCGCTCCACCAGGCCGCCCTTGTCGTAGGGCAGGTGGATGGTCACCCGCTTGGCCCCGGTGTCCAGCCGCTCCCCGATGGCGGCCAGCAGACGGTCGATCCCCTCCCCGGTCTTGGCAGAGATGGACACGATGTTCTCCCCGTGGGGCCGGATCTCCCCGGTCCACAGGTCGCACTTATTAAATATCTCCAGGCGGGGGGTCTTTTCCGCCCCCAGCTCCAGAATCAGCTGGTCCACCACCGCCGCCTGCTCCCGCCACTCCGGGTTGGAGGCGTCGATGACGTGGAGGAGCAGGTCGGCAAAAGACAGCTCCTCCAGGGTGGCCTTGAAGGCCTCCACCAGGTGGTGGGGCAGCTTGCGAATAAATCCCACCGTGTCGGACAGGAGCACCGTGCAGGTGTCGGAGATCTCCAGGGTCCGGGTGGTGGTGTCCAGGGTGTCGAACAGGCGGTTGTTGGCGGGGATGGCCGCCCCGGTGAGCTTGTTGAGCAGGGTGGACTTGCCCGCGTTGGTGTAGCCCACAATGGCCACCACCGGCACCTCGTTCTTGATGCGCCGCTCCCGCTGGGTGGCCCGCACCCGGCGGACCTCCTTCAGCTCGGACTCCAGCTTGGCAATTTTACGGTGGATGTGCCGCCGGTCGCTCTCCAGCTGGGTTTCGCCGGGGCCGCGGGTGCCGATGGCGCCCTCCTGGCGCTCCAGGTGGGTCCACATGCCCAGCAGCCGGGGGAGCAGATACTTGTACTGGGCCAGTTCCACCTGGAGGCGGCCCTCCCGGGTCCGCGCCCGCTGGGCGAAGATGTCCAGAATCAGGGCGGAGCGGTCCAGCACCTGAACCTTCAGCTCCTCCCCCAGCACCCGCTGCTGGGAGGGGGACAGGCTGTTGTCAAAGATCACCATGTCCGCGTCCATGGCCCGGACCAGCTCCCGGACCTCCGCCACCTTGCCCTCGCCGATGAAGGTGCGGGGGTCGGGGGCGTCCTTCTGCTGGAGCACCGTGCCCACGCACTCGCCCCCCGCTGTTTTCAGCAGGTCGGAGAGCTCCTCCATGGACTCCTCGGTGGCGTTCTCCTCTCTCTCCAGGCGGTAGGCCCACAGGCCCACCAGCACCGCCCGGTTCTTGGGTTTTTGTGTATTGGTCTCGGTCATAAAACCTCCAAAAGCATCAAAATGGAATCCGCAGGGCAGGTGTGTCACCTCAACTGTGCCCCGCTGGGAAAAAGTATCATCAGCGCCCGGCTACTGCTCCGGTAAAAATTCTTGATAAATGTTCTTCATCTCCAGCGCGTCTTCCGCCTGGGTCCCGGCGCTTCTCCCATTCGATGTTCCATCGAATGGGGACCCTTGTTTTTTTAAATGCTCGGCGGAAATCAATTCCGCCATCTCCGCGCTAAGAGCCGCCGCTCCGCGGCGGTTGCGCTCCGAAACGCCTCGCTGCGGCTCGGTGTCCGCCAAGATTTTTGCTGCGCAAAAATGCTTGTACGGCGCAAACGCGCCGCCCCATCTGCGATGGGGCCCCCTGCGAAAGCGCCCGGCTACTGCTCCGGTAAAAATCTTTGATAAATTTTCTTCATCTCCAGCGCGTCCTCCGCCTGGGTCCCCGCGCTTTCGCAGATGAACGTGGGCGACCAGTTCCGCCGGGCGATCTCTTGGGCCAGAGGCGTCCAGTCGGGCCCAAAGCCCCCGTCGTCGGCGAAGGTGCGGTGGCACTTCTCGCCCCCCTTGGGGGTGAACTCGATGTGGGAGAAGTGGCTGTGGAAGCGGCCGGCCCGGTCCGGGCCCAGCACTTCCTCCACCCGGTCCAGCATCCGGGAGAAAACCTCCGGGCCGTCGTCCGCCCCCAGGGAGCGGGCGTACAGGTGGCCGAAGTCGATGCAGGGGAGCAGCCGCTCGTCCAGGGTGCACAGCTCCAGCACCTCGTCCAGGTCCCCCAGCTGGTTGATCTTGCCCATGGTCTCAGGGCACAGGGCGATGTGGGCAAACCCCTGGTCGTCACAGGCCCGGATCACCTGAGGCAGGGTTTTGAGGGCGATCTCCTGGGCCTCCCGCCGGGAACGCTTCATCAGGGCCCCGGAGTGGATGACCACCCGCTCCGCCCCCATCCAGGAAGCCGCCTGACAGGCGGCGGTGACGTACCCGATGGTCTTTTGGACGGCCTCCGGGTCGGGGTTGGCCAGGTTGATGAAGTAGGGGGCGTGGAGGGACAGGGAGATCCCCGCCGCCCGGGCGTTCTCCCCCAGCTTCCGGCAGGTCTCCTCCCCCACGTGGACCCCCTTGCCGCACTGGTACTCATAGCAGTCCAGGCCAAACTCCGCGATCCACTTGGGGGCGGCCAGGGAGGATTTGTGGATTTTGGAAAAGCTCTCCGAGTTGCCCGCCGGGCCGAACTTCGCACTCATAAGAACCTCCTTCTCCGCCCCAGGAGGCGGAAGGGGGTTTCCACAGCATAGCGGAGATACCGGCCCGGGTTGCCCGCCAGACGGATGGGCTCCACCAGCAGGGGGACCACCCCGGCGTTGTTGGCCCCTAAAATATCGGTAAAGATCTGATCCCCCACCATGACAGTCTCCCGGGGTTCCCGGCCCATGCGTTCCATGGCCCGGAGGTAGCCCACCTTCTTCGGCTTGCCCGAGTGCCCCTGGAAGGGGACCCCCAGGGCCTCGGCGTACTTCTGGGCCCGGCCGGGCTTGCGGCTGTTGGACAGGATAAAGAGCTGGATGCCCTCCCGCTCCAGGGCCTCCTTCCAGGCCGCTACCTCCGGGTCGGGCTCCAGCACCTTGTAGGGGGCCAGGGTGTTGTCCAGATCGGCCAGCACCAGGGTGATCCCCTTGGCCCGGAGGGCCTTGGGGTCCAGGGCGGTGACCGAGGGGTACACGCCCTGGGGAATGGGTGAAATGGGCACAGATGTGTCCTCCTTGTCTGTTCTAAAGGGCCGCCTCCCCGCATACAGTGGGAGAGACAAGCCCGGGAGCGGGCTGCTGCCGCTCCCTGTCTCTTGCAAGTATAGCACGGGAGAAAAATTTGGACAAGGGGGAAGCTGTCATGTCAATGGAATCCATCCTCGTAACCGTCTCACCCGACCGCCTCCGGGAAGTGCAGGATCTCCCGGTGACGCCGGTTCACATGGCCTACCGCATGGGGAAGGGTCCCCATCTGTTCCGGGCCAGCGGAAGCGCCGCCCCCCGGGGCGGATTCATGTTTCTGGACTGCCGGAGCTTTGACGGCCTGGGCCCCACCCCGCCCTTCTGCCAGGAGGTTTTGCGGGAGTGCATGGCCCGGGGCTTCACCGGAGTGGTGTGCGACTTTGAATCCGGCCGTATCCCGCCCCTGGAGCAGGTGGTCCAGGAGCTGGGAAACCAGTGCTTCCGCCGCAGCTGGACCCTCCTGGTCCCGGAGCAGTACGGGCACTGCTCCCCCCACGCCCAGGTGTGCATCTCCTCCGCCCTGTCCGGGGGCACTCTGGTCCAGCGGCTGCGGGAGGCCCAGGAGCGCTTCGGCCGGGACCGGGTGGTGCTGGCCCTCCAGCGGGTGGCGGAGGACTTCTTCCTCCCCTCCCCCACCGGAAGCGGCACCCCCCTCACCCAGGAGGAGCTGCAGGAGCGCATCCAGCAGCGGCAGCCCTCCATCTTCTTCTCCCATGAACTGTGCGCCCGGTATTTCACCTATATGAGCCGGGAGAGCGGGGCCCACTTCGTCCTCTACGACGACGCCTCCACTCTGGCCAAAAAGCTCCAGGTGGCCCGCAGCCTGGACATCCGCACCGTCCTGGCCGCCTGGCCGGAGATTGCCGACGCGGCGGAGGAGCTGGGACTGCGCCGCACCGCCTCCAACCGGGGCCTCCGTTGACGGGAGGTGAAAAAGCGGATACAATAGGGGCACCCAGTTTTATTTTGAAGGAGGAACCCCCTATGGTCCGTCACATTGTCTCTTGGAACTTCAAGCCCGAGCTCACCCCGGAGGAGCGCCGGGAGGCCGGAGCCCTTCTGGTCACCCGTGTCAACGCCCTAAAGGAGCTCATCCCCTTCGCCCTGGAGGTGAAGGCCTTCTGCCCGCCTCTGGACAGCAGCAGCTGTGATTTCGTCCTCTACTCCGAGGTGCCCCAGGCCTCCGACCTGCCCCTCTATCAGAACCACCCCGAGCACCAGGCGGTGCTCCCCCTGATCCGGCAGTACCTGTGCGACCGCCGGTGCTGTGACATCGAGGGGTAAGCCTTATACACGTGAAAATCCTCCGCGCCGGCGGCGCGGAGGATTTTTTATGGTCGTGCGTCACACGCGCTCCGGGTACAGCCCGGCCTGCACCAGACGGCGGCGGATCATGGGGCCCACCCACATGGCAAGGAGCATCTTCACCAGATCCCCCGGAATAAAGGGGATCACGCACAGGCTCAAGGCGGCCAGGGGGGTGCTGTCCATCACGAAGCAGAACCAGGCGGTGCCGAAGGCGTAGCACACGGCGGTGCCCACGATCATCCCCGCCAGCTGGAGCCCCCGGTTCCGGTACCGGTCGATCACCAGCCCCGCAATCACCGCCATGGGGATAAAGCCCACGATGTAGCCCCCGGTGGCTCCGGCCAGCTTGCCCAGTCCCCCGGTAAAGCCGGAAAATACCGGGACGCCCACCGCGCCGATGAGCACATAGACCAGATAGCTCACCGTCCCCCGCTTCCAGCCCAACAGGTAGAGGGACAGGTAGATGGCCAGATTGGTGAAGGAAATGGGCACCGGCCCGATGGGGATGGCCATGGGGGCGATCACACAGGTCACCGCCGCCATCAGGGCGGTCATGGCCATGCGGTAGGTCTTGCCCCGGCGGGCGGCGTGGGTCACTTCTTGATTCATGGGAGTGCTCCTTTCTTGGGTCGCGGTGTCTTTACTTAGATCTCATAGCCCAGCTGGGCGAACATGGTCCGGTCCTCGGCAATACCGGTTCCGGTTGTGGTGAGCATGTCCCCGGTGATGGCCGCGTTGGCTCCGCACCGGAACAGCTTCCTTCCTCCGTCGGCGAAGCGCCGCCGCCCCGCCGCCATGCGAATCCAGGCGGTGGGATTCAGCAGGCGGAAGATGGCCACCGAGCGGAACACGTCCCCCTCCGTCAGGGGCTCCGCCTCCTCCAGCGGGGTCCCGGGGATGGGGGTGAGCAGGTTCAGGGGGATGGAGACCACCCCCAGCTCCGACAGGTCCAGGGCCATGTCGAGCCGGTCCTCCCAGGTCTCCCCCATGCCCAGGATGCCGCCGGAGCACACCTCCAGCCCGGCAGCCTGGGCCCGGCGGATGTTCTCCAGCTTGTCCTCATAGGTGTGGGTGGTGCAGATGTTGGGAAAATTCCGGCGGGAGGTCTCCAGATTGGCGTGGTACCGGGTCACCCCGGCCTCCCGCATGGCCTGGAACTCCTCGACGCTCTGGAGCCCGTGGGAGGCACACAGGGCAAGGCCGGTCCCCGCCCCCAGACGGCGGTAGGCCTCCAGGGCGTGGTCCAGCTCCCGGCCGTGGAGGCCCCGGCCCGCGGTGACGATGGAGTACCGGTGGACCCCCGCGGCCTCGTTCCGCTTTCCCTCCTCCACGATCTCCTGGACGGGGAGAAAGGGGTACTCCTCCGCCCCGGTGTGGTAGTGGCAGGACTGGGCGCAGAACCGGCAGTCCTCACTGCACTTGCCGCTGCGGCCGTTGACGATGGTGCACAGCTCCCCCCGGTCCCCGCACAGGGCCCGGCGTACCTGATCCGCCGCCCGGCACAGTTCCTCCAGGTCTGTCTCCAACAGCACGTCCAGGTCGTCCCGCCGCCCCAGGCGCGCCCCGCTGATGATCTGTTCCGCCAATGATTCCATGGCCGCCCCTCCGTTCGTAAACCTTTCTTCCTCGTCAGTATACATTTTGCCGCCTGGATTGTCAACCATTTCTTTCTGTTGTTTACAATCCTCCAGGAAGTTCCCGCCCAAAAGTTCGAGCCGTATTTCTTGCATTTCGCCGTTTTCTTCGGTATAATAAGGTACATTCCAGAACCTGTGATACGGTTTTTTCGTGCGGAAGAGCCCGCACGTCCCGCCGCTGCCTTTTCGTTGGGCTCCAGGCGAGATTTTACCCTCGGGAGGAGCAACGATATGATGCTGAACCAATGGAAACGCGGCCTTTCCGCCGCCGCGGCTCTGGCGCTGGCCCTGACTTTGGCCCTGCCCGCCTCCGCCGCCGATCCCCTCGCCTCCGGCGGCTTCGCGGAGGTGCTGATTTCCGCCCAGGAGACGGACATCCCGGAGGAGTCCCTCCAGCTGGCCCTCTATCAGCGGGACAGCACAGGGGCATTCCAATATACGGAGACTCTGGATTTCACAACGCCGGTGAACCGGGTCACCAAGGACGTGGAGCTCCATGTGACCCCCAACGCCCAGCAGGTGACTTTGACGGTTGACTACCTCACCGACCTGAACGGAGACGGGGCCTATGAGCTGCTCACCGGCGAGGACACCCCGGTGTGGGACGTGCTCACCGCCTCGGGCTCCCTCGCCGCCGCCAGCAGCGGCGTCTCCACCGCCCTGACCACCGGCAGGACCTATACCATCTCCGCCGATGACCTGCTGCGCCGGGGAACCGCCGCCATTCAGGACCGCACCACCAGCGGCAGCACCAGTTACCTGTCCGGGCTCAGCGCCTCCAGCACAGAGCCCGAGTCGGTCATCTATATGGTGACGGTGACCTACCACTCCTCCGCCGATGACGCGGAGTATGAGCTGTGCTACTACCTGCGCCTCTATGAGGAGCTGCCCGCTCCCTCTGCCGCCGACTACCAGGACGTGCCGGCGGACGCCTGGTATTACGGCGCGGTGGATTATGCCGTCTCCCACGGCTATCTGTCCGGCACCAGCCGGAGCCAGTTCTCCCCCGAGGGCACGCTGACCCGGGGCATGCTGGCTCAGATCCTCTATCAGGTGGCCGGACAGCCGGACAACGGCGTCAGCCACTACAGCGACGTGCCTGACGACTCCTGGTGCTACGCCGCCGTCTCCTGGGTCTCTGAGACGGGCATCATGGACGGCAGCAACGGGAACTTCAATCCCGACCGGGCGCCCGCCCGCCAGGAGCTGGCGGTGGCCCTGTACCGCTTCGCCCAGAACGCCGGACTGGACACCCGGGACCGGGCGGACCTGTCCGGCTACGACGATGCCGGCCAGGTGGCCTCCTGGGCCCGGGCCGGCGTGGAGTGGGCCG
>JABLTR010098310.1_pt1 | contig 20421 bp, 17 predicted proteins | sample 7160071 | NCBI WGS metagenome assembly JABLTR01 (sample SAMN14651230, study PRJNA627086) | human gut metagenome | isolation source: feces | host: Homo sapiens | reverse complement strand
CGGAGGGCCGGATGGGGCGGATCGTCACCCGGTGCACCCAGGTGAACCCCAAAAAGCGGTACCAGAGCGTGCTGCAGCTGATGGAGGCTCTCTGACATGCAACAGGATCGAACTAACAGGCGCACATGCCCCTACTGCGGCGCGGAGCTGCCGGAGGAGGCCTCCTTCTGCCCCTTCTGCGCCCGGAGCGTCAACCAGCGGCAGAATGTTTCGCCGCCATCGGTACGATGGCGGAAGGCCCTGCGCAGGGCCTTCCCGGTGCTGATCCTCCTGCTGGTCCTGGGGCTGGCAGGGACCGCCCAATACCTTTCCACCCGGCCCCGGGTGTATGACGACAACGGCACGGGGGAGGTGATCTACACCGACGAGGACGGCACCTATCAGATCCTCCTGGGCTGGCTGAACACCCCCTATGAGCCCGCCCCTGTCATCACCCAAATCGCAGAGCGGGACGCAGACTGTACCTTCCCCATCTGCCTGTTCATCCACCACCAGGACACCGGCATCAACGCCGGGGAGATTTTCCTGCAGAAGGTGGCGTCGGTCACCGCGGAATTTGACACGCCGGACGATCCCACCGCCTACATCAGCTATGGTGATCCGGCCTACGACGACTATGCTCCTGATGCCGCCCTCACCAGCTTCACCCACTTCCTGGGCCGGGAAAACTCCGCCCGGGGCACCTGGACCATCACCATGGAAAACGGGGACGTGATCCTGCTCCACCAGACGCTGAACGTGGACCTGATCGAGACTGTGAACATCTACCCGGAGGACGCGCCCATGGATACCATCGAGGATCTCCAGGCCCTGGTGGACTCCATGGAGGACCGGGTGGGGTACAGCGACGTGGTGAATCTCCACCTGCCCGCCGTCACCTATGAGGGGGACCTGTCCATCACCGGCCGGCCGGTGAACCTCTACGGCAATACGGAGGGGGAGGGCCGCACGGTCTTTACCGGCACCGTCCAGGTGAACCCGGAGGGGAACAACAACATCGTCTATCTGTATGACATCGACTTTGTGGGGGACGGCGACGGCGTGGGGATCAGCAGCGCCAGGCGGACCTGGCCCATCGGATGCCGCTTCACCGGGTGGCGCACCGCCATCCTGTGCCACGGCACCGGCCGTGTCAGCGGCGGCATCTGCCTCTCAGGCTGTCAATTTACCCAAAACCAGACTGCGGTCCACTACAACAGCAACGGGACCGGATTCTTTAATACCATTTGGTCCAACTGTGCCTTTCTCAACAATGAAACCGGACTGCTGTTCGAGGGGGAGTCCACGGAGGTCACTCTGGGCCTGCCCGGCTGCCGGTTTGAGGGCAACGGCACCGACATCGACAACCGCAGCGGCCAGCCTTTGGACATCTCCCAGGCGTCTTTTTCCTAGGCCATGTTTGAACAATGCCAATATACCCGGGCGCGCCCTTTTGGAAAATATGCAGCTTTGGTCAAAAACTGAAATTTGTTTAAACCTCCGGGACCGTCTGATAATTTGGACGGTCCCTTTTTTGTCTTTCGTGCCGAAAAAACGACCATTCGGCGCACGTCTCTTGAAAAGCCGGAGGGGAGGAATAAAATATTATGTACTGCATCATTTGATGAACCCCAGGCCGGTGAATTTCCGCGGCGGGCATCCCGGCAGTAAGACTCCTGACGAAAGAGGAACTTCCCATGCGTTTTCTGATCCATATGAGCACTTCAGAGGAGGCCGGCTCCCTGGCCCGGATGCTCCGTCTCTGGACCTGGTCCACCTGCGCCGATATGGAGACAGAGCTCTGGTCCCCCGGCGCCTCCGGTCCGGCCATCGTCATTTGGGACCTGGACGCCGGGCTTCCGCCCTCCGGCATGGTCTCCTCCGCCTCCACGGCCCTGCTGGTCTGCTCCTCCCGCCCCCAGGCCGCCATTGACAGCTACTCCCTCCACCCGGACGGCTTCCTGCAAAAGCCCATCCAGCAGAAAGACCTCTTTACCGCTCTGCGCCGCTGTGCCAGGCTGTGGTGGGACTCTCTGGAGCGGCTGGAGATTCTCTCAGACCGTCTCCGGGTCCGCCTCCCCCTGTGCGACCTGATATGGGCGGAGGGCGCCCGGCGGGGCTGCCTGGTCCACAGCTCCCAGGAGTGCATCGTCAACTGTGAGACCCTGTCCTCTCTGGAGGCCCGCCTCCCCAAGGGGCTGTTTTTCCGCTGCCAGCGCAGCTTTCTGATCAACCTCACCCACGTCCGGCAGCTGGACAGCCAGGGGCTCCTCATGTCGGACGGGACCCTGATCCCCATGGGCCGCAGCAGCCGGAAGCCCATATCGGAGGCCTACCGGCAGCTCCGCCTTCGGATGGAGGGAGATCCGGCGGCCCCGCCGCCCTTTGGAAAGGGATGTGACGGCCTATGAATCTTCTTCCAATCGCAGTGTGTGACGACCTGGAGGAGGAGCGCGCCCTGCTGGGACACATGCTGCAGTCCTACGCCCAGCGGAAGGGGCTCTCTCTGCAGCTCCATTTTTTCGTCAGCGGGGAGGAGCTTCTGCACAATATCCGTCAAGTATGTGCCTGTCAGGTTCTGTTTCTGGACGTCTATATGTCCGGAATCTCCGGTGTGGAGGCCGCCCGCCGGCTCCGCGCCGCCGGGTGTGAGACCTCCATCGTCTTCGCCACCACCAGCACCGACCACGGGGTGGACAGCTTTGAGGTGCGGGCCTCTGACTACCTGGTCAAGCCCTTCCGGCAGGAGGAGGTGGACCGCGCCCTGGACTGGTGCCTGGAGCACATGCCGGAGCCCCTGCGCAGCCTCTCCGTCTATGCGGAGAGGGAACCACAGGAGTTTCCTCTGGCCTCCGTCCTGTACATCGAGGTGCTGGGCCATCAATCCCACATCCACACCCTCCGCCAGACTGTGGTGGTGCGCAAGAGCCTGGACGACCTGGAGCGCGCCGTTGACAGCCCGGATTTTTTCCGCTGCCACCGCAGCTTCCTGGTCAACCTGGGCCACGTGGAGCGCATCGAGAGCAGCGACTTCCTCATGTCGGACGGCGCGCGAATTCCCATCAGCTCCGCCAACCTGCCCCGGGCTCGGGACACATTTCTGGACTGGGTCTATCGAAAGGCGTGGGAGAGCAAATAAAAAACAGCGAAAGCCGCGGCTGGGCGGTTTTCGCTGTCTTTTTGCCTCCCATAGTAGGTTCAGATCTAAAAATATTTTTCCAGTTCCTTTTTCACTCTGCGGTTACCTGGGGTTCCTTCTTTTCTGCCTGAATTCTTCCTGGGCGTCCTCAAAGGACCTCACCTCCCCGGGAGACTTTGTTCCTTCCTCCACTCCTTTTCCGCCGCTGTTCAGACCCTTCGCATATTCACATACGCTTCTGGCATAGTCCAAATCGTCCAAAAATTCCTCATATCCCGGGTCTCCCTCTTGAATCGCCCCGGACCCCAAGACTTGACTCCCAATATCCCGGGTAATCTGCGCTTTTTTGTACAGCTCAGCCGTCTCCTGGTAACGTACCATAATATCATTTTGCGAGATCGGCCTTGCATTGTGATGATCTCCCAGCTGCGCCATCTGACTTCTCAGAACAGACACGGAATCTTTGAGCGGTTGCAACAGTTTTCGGCCATTCTCCTGCCTATTTACCGGGTCTTCTCCACTCGACCCCATAACTGCCTGATATACCGCATCCAGCTTCTCATCGCTCACATTCACATCCGCATCAGTCCCATTACCAAGGAATCGCACCAGGTCCCGGGTTGTAGTTCCCGCGACATATCCTGGGTGGTCTATTTTAAAGAATTGATCCGATCGGGCCTTGATACTGCGCGCCCGTTCACTATCTCGTTCCAGCGCGTCTACCTTACTGATGTCGCTACCGTTCATCTCCTGCCGCTGATACATCAGCTCTATACCTTCAATTTCTTTATTTTCTGGGTTTTGAGCGTAAGCAGACCGGGATTTCTCTCGCTGGACACCGTACCTTTCTCGCAGTTGGTCCGCTTTCGCCTTATACCCCGCTTCCATCGTGTAGTATCTGCCCAGAGAGTCCGCCATTTGCTCAGCCTGGGCATACTCGCTGTTCCCAGCCAAGACATTGTTCCGGAAGTCTTCCTCCCGCTGGGCCCGCCTTTCCCGTGAACTCTTCCGGAGTGCACCCCGGGCAGAGCGGGCATGGAAGTTGTCCATCTCCTCCGGGGACTCCACATCGGAATCGCGCACCGCGGCCAGAGCATCCTGATACCGGCTCAGCCGTCCCTGGTTCTGGTTGACACGCTGGAACATCAGCTGGGCCTGGATCTCCTGGTCCGTGTAGCCCTGCTTTTTCATCACGGCTGTGATTTCATCCTGTTCGGCGTTGTGCTGAGCGGTCATTTCCTTGACAGCCTGATCCCGTTCATCCAGCGCATGGCCCGCCTTCCGGGAACGGCCGACCTTTTGGAAAAACCGCTTGATTCCGCCAAAGAGGCCCTGCACCGGCGCGGCCTCCGCATTCAGGCCGCCCACGGACACCGGCGCTCCCGCGCCGGCGGAGACGTTCCCCAAATCCGCCTGGTGCTCCAGCCCCTCATCGGCGTTTACGTTGAGGCCCTCCACATCGGCGCGCACCCCTCCCCGGGCCTGCTGGGCCACGTGGGCCAGCTCATGCTGGATGAGCTGCTGTCCGTGCTCCGTATCGGGCCGGAACTGGCCGGGCGCAAACTGCACCACATTGCCCTTGGCAAAGGCTTTGGCATCCATCTCCGCCGGCTGAGAGGACTCCCGCAGCTCCACCTGGTCCATTCGAATGCCAAATTGTTCCTGCATCCGGCTGGACATGGCCGCATCCAGGCTCAGCCTCCGCCCCTCGTGGGGCCGGACCTCCTGAATCGCGTTCAGACTGCTCTCCCACGCGGCGTTCTGGGTCCTATTGGGGAGCGCCTCCATTGTGGATGCTGGCAGGTCCTCCGCTCCCCGCTGTGCCGTCGGTCTTCTCTGTCGTGTCATATAGATTTGGTCCATTCTGTTTTCCTCCGTTCACTGATGTGCCAATGTCCTGCTGTGATTCCATCGCCATAGAAACCTGTTATTTATATTATACTATGAAATAAGCTTCTCCGTTGTTACTATTTACCCCTTTTGGAACCTATTTAGGACAGCAGCTGGTTGGATGACAGAACTTCCTTGTCTGCTTCCCCGCCGTACAGCGCTGTTTAAAGATTCTTTCTGATGGTCAAGATATTCTTTCCGTCCACATACTCATAGTCCACCGCATCCATGCTCTTTTTCACCATCAGGATGCCCAGGCCGCCGATGTCCCGCTCCTCCGCGGAGAGGGTGATGTCGGCGTCCTCCTTTTCCAGGGGATTGAAGGGCTTCCCGTTGTCCAGAAACTGAATGGTGACCTGGAGCGGGTCGCCCCCCACGCTGCATCGGACGGTGGCCAGGCCGACCTCCGGGTGGTAGGCATAACGGACAATGTTGATGAAAATTTCCTCAACAGCCACCGCCAGCTGGATCTGAGCCTTGGGCGGGCAGTCGTACTGCTCCAGCTCCCCATCAATAAAGCTCTGGACCGGCTCCAGCTGATCCTCCGTGGCGGGAAATATGCGTTCAATCATGTTCCGTCTCTCCTTTGCTCTGATAGTCCAGAGCGAGCATCGTGATGTCGTCAAACTGATCCGCGTCGCCCACAAAGGCGTCGATGCACTCCTTGATCTTGGGCAGGAACTGCTCCACAGGCAGATCCATGTACTCATTCAGCGCATTCTGGAGGCGCTCGTCTCCGAAGAGCTCCTCATGGCTGTTGGTGGCCTCCGTGACGCCGTCGGTGTACAGGTAGAGCCGGTCCCCCGGTTCCAGCTGCAGGGTGTTCTCCCGATAGCGGACCCCCTCCATGCCGGCCAGCACAAAGCCCGGGCGGCTTTTGAGCCATTCAAAGGTTCCTCCAGCCCGCTTCAGCAGGGGCGGGTTGTGGCCCGCGTTTACATAGACGAACTTGCCGGTGCTGATCTCCAGCACGCCCATCCACCCGGTCACGAACAGTCCGGCGTCATTGCCCTCGCACAGCTGTTCGTTGGTCTGGGTGAACACCGTGCCCGGCGCCTCCTGATTCTGGGCGTGGTTTTTGATGAGGGTCTTGGCAATCACCATAAACAGCGCCGCGGGCACCCCCTTGCCGGATACGTCGGCGATAACCACCGCCAGGTGGTCGTCGTCCACCAGGAAGAAGTCGTAGAAGTCGCCGCCCACCTCCTTGGCCGGGTTCATGGTGGCGTACACGTCGAACTCCTCCCGCTCCGGGAAGGCCGGGAAAATCCGGGGCAGCATGTCCGCCTGGATCTGGGTGGCCACGTTCAGCTCGGCGCCGATGCGCTCCTTCTCCGCCGTGACGGTGGTCAGGTCCTGGATGTACTCGTTGATCTCCAGCTCCATGGTCTTGATGGCCTCGGAGAGGGCCTGGATCTCGTCGCCGGTGCGGATGTTCAGCTTGGAAATGGCCGAACGCTCCTCCCCATCTTCTCCGGTGGAGATTCTGCGCACCCCTGTGGAGGCGGAGCGCCCCTCACTGGTGCGGCGGTCGGACACGTACTGCAGAGCGGCACGGGCCACCTGATTGATGGGGTTGACTACAAACCGGTTCACCAGCAGCACCAGGATCACGCAGGCGGCGACCATGGCAAGCAGAATGGCAAAAAGAACAACCCGCAGAAAGTCCATCCGGTCCGCCATCACGTCGTTCATGGAGATGTCCACATTCATCAATGCATAGCCTCGTCCCTCATCATCATACATCCAAACTACTGCAGAACACAGCCAACCGTAGTCTTCAGTTTCACTAATATATACGGCATTTTCTCCTTCAGTCATTGAAATATATGCAACTTCGTGTCCAGGCATTTCAATTTCTGGATCGGTATCCATTATATCATAGAGATTACTCCCTATTTCAAAACTTCCTTTCTCCTCCGGAACTAATATATAAAGGTATTGCGCATCATCATTGACTTCTGCAATATTGCATAAAATTTCTCTTTGTGCTTCATAGGCTTCGTCTTTTTCCATTGTCTCTGCATATTGTTGAATCTTACTATTATCCAACACTGAAATAGCTGTCTCCGCTAAATCAAGAGTCATTTTTTGATAATGTTCATCCATAGTATTAGAATATGTCTTATAAGATAGTACAATAGCCACCGTACTAATAATTATTCCCATACAAACAATACCTAATACTGTTTTCATTTTTAGTGATAATTTCATTATTCTCCCTCCAATCTTCTTCACTCCATCATATGAGGCTAAGTCCTAACCACCCATTTTCAAAATTGGAAGAGCCAAACATACCTCCGTATTCTCTTCTCTTGTACTCTAGCATTGCTGGGATTCGTAATGAAATTTGTTCAGTTTCCCAATGAGAACACAGTGTTCCTGAAAGGAACTTTACCAGTTCTAAACTCATTGTTGTTTCCATAATTTCCAATATTTTTTCGTTTTTTTTCCCAAAAATAAGATACTCTTGTTCATAAAAAACTATGTGTGCAAAACCCCCGCAAAATTCATTTTCAGCTAATGCATATGCAATGGCATCTTTATCCCACTGCAAATAAGGTAATGCAGAAAATTTTTTATTTCTTAAGCGCTCATATTGACTAGGACTTACACTTCTAAACTCTACTCCAACATCAGGCATATCAGCTTTGATACTAAATTGGCTATATGAAAATTTGGGAATAAACCCTCTTTTTTGATAATATACCTCTGTACCAGCTGCTGGAACAAGAATTAAGGCTGATTCATTCCATTCGCATAACTTTTTAGAACAAGCTAATAAATTCTCAAAAATGCCTCTTCGTCTGTACGATGGCATCACTCCTCCTGCATATGCATAGAATGCAGGTTTTTGCTGGAGATAACAAGGCAATAAGTAAATCGCCCCCACAGCCTCCCCCTGCTCCAGCCACACAAAGGACTGGCAGGTTGGAAATCTCCGCTCCATAAAAAACCGGATGTACTCCGGACTGTCCCCAAAACATTCCTCCCAGATCCGGCTGAGGGCGGGAATCATCCACAGTTCTCCTGAAACAACCATAAAACCATCCTCATCAAATGCGCACCAGCAGAGTGTTGAACCCCTGAAAGTGCCGGTAATAGAACTCCTTCGCCTTCTTCTTTACCATGAGCACCCCCATGCTGTCCATGGCCAGCTCCTCGCTGTCTGCCTCAGTAATCTTATTGGTCCGCAGAGAAAACGGGTCAAAAGCCAGGGCATTGTCCCGGATGTGGAGATCAAATACCCCGGGCTCCGACTGAAACAGGGTGATCTGGATATAGATCCCGTTGCGCCCCGAGTCCTGGGCGTGGGTAAAGATGGCCTGGCTCATCTCCTCCACCGCCATGGTGACAAAAAAGGTCTGCTGCATGCTGGCCCCTTGGTCGGCGCAGAACTCCTCGCACTCCTCCAGCAGTCCGGCCAGTTCCCGGGTATCCTGCTGGAGCATCCGGTGAAAGATCGGCGCCTCGTCCAGATCCGTGATCTGGATGGTTTTTCTCCAATTCACCGACATCTGCCAAATCCCTACAACAGCCAGTGAGAGATACTCTGTGGCCGGATACACCACCCAGAAGAAGCTCAGAGGGCCAAAGGCCAGCGGGACAGCAAAGAGGAGATAAACCGCGAAAGAGCGCAGAAAAGTGAGCACCATGGTCTGCCGCTCTTTTCCCACCGACTGCCAATAGGCAGACAGGAGTATGCTTACCCCCACACCCACGCCGGCCGCACAGTAGCAGCGCAGGGCCAGAGTGCCCATCCCGATCATCTCCTGGGAGAGGCCGAACAATGCGGCCACCTGGGGAGCGAACACTGCCAGCACAGCCAGCAGCACCAATCCCAGGGCTCCGCCCCATTTCAGCGCCAAGTGCAGGGTATCCCGCTCCGCCTTTTTGTTGCGCTCCCCGTGAAAGGTGGCCGCCAGAGGCTGAATGGTGGCCCCCACACCGTCGAACAGGCCCACCACCAGATAGGAGATATTGAGCACCACATTGAACACCGCAAGGCCGCTCTCCCCGTGCCGGCTGATCAGCAGATTGTTGATGATCAGGAAAAACAGAAACTGCCAAATATACTGGGAGGAGCTGGAGAAGCCGGTCCGATAGCACTGGAACATGGTCCCCAGCTCCGGCCGCGTCAACCGAAGGCTGAGGATATTGGATTTTTTTAAAAAGTGCGGCAGATAAATCAAATTCGCCACAGCCACTCCCGCAATGGTGGAGTACACCGCGCCGTTGACTCCCATGCCGAAGCCCAGTACAAATACGAAGGACAGCCCCACATCCAGCAGATTGGAGACCGCCAGTCCCACGCTGGCCCGCCTCTCCCCATCATCGCACCGGATGAAGTAGTAAAAGAGCATGTTCAAAAAGAACAGCGGCGCGGCGGCAATCAGCCGGACGGCGTAGTCCCGCGTCATGGTATAGACGTCCCCCTGAGAGGGATCGGTCCCCAGCAGCCGCAGGATCGGCTCCAGAAAAATCTCTCCCAGCACCGCAAGGCCGATCCCGACGGCCAGAGCCAGTACCAGCATCTGCCGGAAGACCTCTACCCCCTGTTTCACCCTACCTTCTCCCATCAGCTGGGCAAAGGTCACGGAGCCGCCGATGGCGATTCCCAAATCCAGCACATTGAATACCATGTAGATGGGCGACACCAGGCTGATGGCCGCCAGAGCCGATTCGCCCAGCATCATCCCCACGCACAGGGCATCTGCTAGATTCGCCAGCCCCAGACAAACCGAGGCAGCTACTGCGGGGAAAAAAAAGCGGTAAAAAATTTTTTTTGTAAAGGCGGAATCCTTCATACCGGAAACCCCTTCCACAGTGAAATAATTTCTGGAACCGATTCCAGCTTGCTGGTACGCAAGCCTGGAATATTTAGATCCTCTTCCAAATTGATCCATTTAACTTTTTCTGGCAAACAACAATACAACTCCCACTTCAAATAGTTATCTACATTATGTATAATTGTTTTCGCTACATGTAAATCAAAAACATCGTCAGTAATATAGCTTCCGTAGGCAGTTGCCTGCGGTCCATTTTCAGATTCGATTATGATTCCAAACATTTCAAGTCTGTCAAAGTATTCCAAACTTAATAATGCTACAGACCGATCCGCAATGCCATGATGTTCCCAATTTTCTACAACATCCTTGCATTGTTTCAAATTATCTTTTGATATTTTAGCAACTTTCCACTGACAATAATTTTTTCCCCGATTTATTTTTGAACGTAACTTCCGAAATTTTCCTCCAGGTAACTCCACCTGTGTTTTCCGGTCACAGATGTACTCCGAATCTCCCCGCGCCTCCTCAAAACGGAATTTTCCTGGGAAATGTTCCTGGACAAATTCCACATCCTCCTGCCGCATATAGTGCAGGGAAAAGTCCGGCGTCTTTAATCCCCACTGGAGAAAACGCACCTGCTCCTCCTCGCTTCCGCAGGGATAGAACCAGGCATTTTCCCCGCGCTGTTCAAAGCGGACAAAAAAGGCGTCCTCCCGCAGGCAGATCGACAGCCCCATCACCTTCTGCCAAAGAAACAGAGAGGTAAACGCATGGGCGCTGATCTGGTGCCCTGCCCGGGCCCGTATGGCCTCAACGGCCGACCGGTCCTCCAACTGAACCGGCCGGCACTGCCACTGTGTACAGTCCAACATACGTCATGCCTCAATCGTCAAAATATCCACAAATCCTGTCACTTCAAAGACTTCCATGATGGTCTCGTTCACATGGCGCACTACCATTTGTCCCTGCTTGTTCATCCGCTTCTGGGCGCCCAGGATCACCCGCAATCCCGCCGAAGAGAGATAGGCCAGCTGCTGCAGGTCCAGGGTCAGCTGCTTCACTCCGTCCAAAGATGCGGACAGCTCCGCCTCCAGCTGGGGCGAGGTCGTCGTGTCCAGCCGGCCCTCCAGCTGAAGAGTCAGAGCGCTGCCGTTCCGGGTAGTTGTGATCGTCATTGTACTTTACCTCATTTCCTGATTTTGCGCGGCAAGTGCCGCAAGTGTATATTCTCCCAATATATCACTTTATCGGAATTTTCATATTTTGTCAACTGTGCCGCAGCTATGCAGCGGTATGGCCGCCGCTTTGGATTCAAAGGCGCTTTGTAAGTGTCAGAATGTTCTTTCCGTCTGAGTACACATAATCTACCGCGTCCATGGAGCGCTTCACCATCAAAATCCCAAGCCCTCCAATATTCCGCTCCTCCGCGGACAGGGTAATATCCGCATCCTTTTTGGCCAGGGGATTGAACGGGACGCCGCCATCCACAAACTGAACCTGAATCCGCAGCGGGTCCTGCTCCACCTGACAGCGAATCAGGGCCCACCCCGTCTGATCCGGGGGATATGCGTAGTGAGCGATGTTGACAAAGATCTCCTCCACCGCCACGTCCAGCTGCGCCCGGGTCCGCTCTGTGTAGGGGAACCCCCTCAGCTGATCCAGGACAAACTTCTGCACCGGCTCCAGCTGGTCCAGCTTCGCCGGAAAGTATTGTTCCGCCATAACCTCATCTCCTCGCCTGGTGTTTTCCGGCTGTCCCCCCGGAGGGCTCCGCCTCCAGCTGTTTTGTCACGGTGATCACGTCCATGCTGTCCCGGCTCTCAAAGGTCACCCGCTGGGTATTTTGGACCACATACTCCGCCGCCCGGGCCGCGGAATCCCCCTGCGCAGTCTTCAGAGGGTCTTTGGCCCCCATGGGACCCTTCAGCCGGAGCACCATCAGATTCTCTCCCTCCGGCATGGCGCACTGGGCCAAAAAGCGGGCGTCCGGCTCCGCCTGCTGGCAGCACAGGACAAACAGCTCGTCGGCCAGCACCGCCGCCTCCGCCAGGCGGCGGCCGGTAAAGCCGTTGGCCTTCAGCTGGCCCCGGAGAAAGTCCAGCAGCTTCTGCTCCCCCTCCGGGCCGGCGGTGAGCACGCAGTGGGCCATGGCCCGGTCCCGCCGGCGGTACTCCAGGGTCAGCATGGCATAGCCGTCCACCTGCACCCGGCTGGAGTAGGCCGCCGCCTCGTCCCGGACAAATTCCAGCTGCCGCTCCAGATCCAGTGCCCGGCTCTCGCTGAGGTTCAGGGCCGCCCGGAGCTGCTCCTCGGAAAAGGCCCTGCCCTGCTCGTCCTGGATCTCTCCCAGGCCCCGGGTGTGGAAGAACATCCGGTCCCCCTGGTGCAGCTCCAGCTCCAGCACCTGGTAGACCACATTCTCATTCTGTCCCAGCGGAGCGTAGGGGGGGGCCTGGACCCACTCGTACCGGTCCTGGCTCCGCATCAGCAGGGGGACCTCCTGCCCGGCGTTGATACAGGAAAATTTCCCTGTCATGCCGTCCAGCACCCCCACCAGGGCGTGGAGCACAAAAGTGCCGCTCATCTCGTGGAGCTGGCTGTTGGCCGCCGTCATGGCCGCCGCCAGCGGGAGGCCGGAGCGCAGCTGGCTCTTGATGGCCGTCTGAGCCATGACCGTGTAGAGGGCCTGGGGAATCCCCTCCCCCGGCACCGCCCCGATGATCACGCACAGGCGGTCCTGATCCAGCATGAAGTAGTCGTAGAAGTCGTACTCCACCTCCCGGCCGGAGCACAGCAGACCCCGGACGGCAAACTCATACCCCTGCTCCCGCCGGGGCAGCTCCTTGGGGAGCATGGAGCTGTTGAGCTCGTTGGCCAGCTGCAGCTCGATCTCCAGCTTCTGCTCCCGGACGGCCAGTTCCTTCTGCTCAAAGTTGTTCAGGTCGATCTCCACCAGCATCATCCGGAAGGCGTCGGAGAGGGTGCGCAGCTCGTCGTGGCTCTTGATCTTCACCTTGGTAAAGGTGGACTTGTCCTCGCCCCCCTCATAGTCCTGGGCCGCCTTGGTCAGAAGCCGGATGGGCTGAATGAAGCTGCGCCGGATCACCAGCATGTACGCCGCAATCAGCACCGCCGCCAGCACCGCCAGCAGTACGCCGGTCCCCAGCAGGAAATCCCGCTGGGCCTGGACCGCCGGCTTCATGTCCAGCTCCGCCACCACGTAGGCGCAGGCGGTGCCGTCCGTGCGGTACACCGGGGCGGCCGTCATCATCCTCCCGCCCAGCTCCCCGTCCTGCCAGGTCACCGGGTCCACGGTCCCGCCGGCGCGCATGTCGTCCAGCGCCCCTGCCAGGGAGCCCTCCAGCGGCCGGACATCCCCCAGAGAGGCGGTCCCCTCCGTGTCCGCCTCGCCGGTGCTGAACAAAACCAGCGCTCCGTTCTCCTGGGGGCGCACCACATCCAGGCGGGCCACGCCCCCCTCTCTGGCCGCAGCCACCAGAGCGTCTCGGAGCTCCCCATACCGCTCGTCCTCCGATCCGCCCTGGGCATAGCCCTCCAGCTCCTCCGGGTCCAGCTGGCTGGCAAAGGTTCGGGCGATGCTCTCGCCAAACTGGCCATAGAGGGCCCTGGTGTCTCGGAAATAGACATGGTAGCTTGCGGCCAAAGCGGCGGCGCTTAAAATCAGGCTCACCAGCAGCACCATCAGCAGCAGCTTTTTCCCCAGGGTAAAGCTTGTATTCCGTTTCAAGGGCGGTCCACCTCGTTTCCGTTCCTGCAGGCCCCGTCAGGTCGGGGGCCGGTTCAGCCGTCCAGCAGGTCCGCGTACTCCCGCAGCTCCTCCCGGACCACTACGATCTCATTTTTCTTCATCTCTCCCACCGCAGAGCGCAGCAGGTGGGACATTCCGATGCTCTGCCCCTCCAGGGCCGCCAGAAAGGCGGCGGAGAGGACGATATTCTTGATGTGTCCGCCGGACAGCTCGAACTTCTCCGCCAGAAAGGCCCAGTCGATGTCGTCGGACAGGGGGGCCTGCTGGGGGATGGTGCGGCGGTAGATCTCCTCCCGCATGGCCGCGTCCGGGAAGGGGAAGCGGACCACATAGGTGATGCGCCGCATGAAGGCCTCGTCGATGTTGCCGATCAGGTTGGTGGCCAGGATGCACACCCCGTCGTACTCCTCGATCTGCTGGAGGAGGTAGGCCACCTCCACGTTGGCGTTTCGGTCGTGGGCGTCCTTCACCTCGCTGCGCTTGCCGAAGAGGGCGTCGCACTCGTCGAAGAAGAGGACGCAGTTGGACCGCTTGGCCTCGGTAAACACCGCCTGGAGGTTTTTTTCCGTCTCCCCGATGTACTTGCTGACGATCTGGGAGATGTTGATTTTATACATCTCCATGTTCAGCTCATTGGCGATCACCTGGGCGCACATGGTCTTTCCGGTGCCCGGGGCCCCGGCGAACAGGATGGACAGCCCGCGCCCGTAGGCGATCTTCCGGTCGAACCCCCAGCCGTAGTAGACCTGGTGCTGAAATTTGATGTGTCCGCAGGCGTGCTGGAGGAGCTTTTTCTGGTCCTCCGGCATCACCACGTCGTCCCAGTGGAAGGCAGGGCGCACCCGGCTGGCCAGATCTCCCAGCTTGTGGACCACCTGCCGGTAGCAGCACTGGTGCATCTCCCGGCTGGAGATGGCCCCCTCCCCCCTGAGTTTGGTCAAGCCCGCCGCCTGCCGGCAGGCCAGCTCAATCTGCCGGGGGGAGAACCGGAATTTGGCGGCCAGCTCCTCCACGGTCAGGCCGTCTCCCAGCTCCGCCTCCCCCAGGAAAGCCTGAAACAGGGCGATGCGCTCCTCCTCCGTGGGGTCGGGCACCTCCAGCTCCACCGTCAGGCGGCTCAGGCGGGCCCGGATGGGCAGCTGGGACAGGAGAAACAGCTTCTCATGGGCGGGCTCCTGGTCCAGGATTCCCTGGAGCAGCTTTTCCTCCGCCGGGAGCAGCTTCCCCTCGGCGTCCGTCCGCTCCATGTGGGACACGCACAGGCAGGCCCCCGTCAGCCGGGCCACCAGCACCCCCTCCTGGGCCAGCTCCTCCGGCCGCTCCCCGTCCAGGGAGACAAACACGCAGCGCTGTTTTTCCCGCGCCATCAGGTGCTCCACCTGAAAGCGCTTGCCCGTGCCCGGCCCCCCTGTGAGGCAGATGACCCGCTCCCCCGGCTCCCGGAACAGCAGATCCAGGCGGCGGGCTGCCTCCTGGCCGATCACCAGGGGGCCGGAGGGGGCCTCCCCCGCCCCGTCAAAGATCCGCAGTCCGGGCATGGTGGCCACTGTCCCGGTGCTGAGAAACTCCAGCACCGAGGGGCGCAGCACCAGCTGCCCGGCCGCCAGGCGCTCCCGGTCAAAGAGGCTGGTAAACTTGTCCCGGCGGGCAAAGCGGGACAGGTACTCCTCCATGGTCCGCTCCAGGGGGAGGAACAGCTGGACCGCCAGGGCGGTGGTGGGGACCTTCTGGGTGATGTCGTCCTGAAGGTAGGCCAGCAGCTTCTCATACTTCTGATCCAGGGCGGCGGCGTAGGCGAGCACCAGACAGCCCTCTTCAAACTCCTCCAGCCCCAGTTCCCGGAACATGCGCAGCAGAGGGAATTCCGCCCTTGTCCGCTCCAGCCGGGCCCGGATGGTCACCTGGGAGGACTCCAGCTGGGCGGCCTCTCCCCCGTCCAGCTGGGCGGCCAGCCCCAGCTGGGCCGCCTTCACCAGGTTGTGCTCAAACTCCTCCCGGCTGACCACCAGCCCCATCATGTTCCGCATGTCGTTCTTGGGGCCCAGCCACTGGTGGTGCTCGTAGAAGAAGTAGATGCGCAGGTCCAGCCAGGCAAACAGGTCGTCCATCAGCTCCCACTGGTTCTCATAGCCCCGATTCAGTTTTTCATAGGAAACGTCCCGCAGGTCGTACTCCTCCATGGCCAAGCCCTCCTCTCTGCCGCCGGTCCGCGCTTACGGCACCTTCACCGTCATGGCCGGGGTCACGGTCACCTGGATCACGCCCCCGTAGGAACAGGTCAGCTTGCTGGTGCTGTTCAGCAGCGGCCGCTTGCACACCGTCACCGTGGGACAGCCCGGGGCCCAGGCCACCGTGGCTGGGACGCAGGGCATGGGGGTGAGCACCCCCATGGCCGCCGCGGTGGCCGACGCCACCGTGGGGTTGGCCGGGTTGGAGCACATGCCGAAGGTGGGCACGTTGCTGAGGGCCGCCCCATCCTGGATGGTGGCCGCCGGCATCTTGCAGATGGACACCGTCTGCTGGCTGGTCACCGTCAGGACGGCGGGGGCCGCCCCGAAGCTGCAGGTGCATGTCGCCGTTTGGACAACTGGATTTGCCATGGTACGCTCCTCTCAAAGCTGGATGGTGTAATGGTTCTCCCCCTGGGTCAGCTCCAGGCCGGCCAGAAGCTCCCCCTCCGGGCCGCACACCTCCACGGCGCAGGGCTCCCGGAAGGCGGCGGTGAGCACCCCCTCCCCGTCGGTGTGGTACCGCTGGGCGGGGAGAAGGGACCGGCTGCGGCTGTGGGGGCGGGCCAGGGGGGCGAGAAGCTCCCCCATCTCCTCCTCCAGGGCCCGCAGCAGTACGATCTCGCTGTTTTTGCCGTCGGCAATCAGGTAGGTCCCCGGGACGGCGGGGGCCGCCGCCCCCTTGGCAAACAGGCGCAGGCTGGCGCTCCCCACCTCCGCCTTGGTCTGGGCGATCTTCAGTTCGGTCTGCCCGGGGGCGGCCAGCCACAGAATCCGCCCGGCGGCGGGCGCGCCCCCCTCCGTCACCGTCAGGGTCAGCCGGATCATGTCCCGCTGGAGGGGATAGCCCCTTCCCGGCTTCATGGTCACATCCAGCTCCTGGGTGTCCCTTCCGGCGGAAAATTCCACCCACTCCTCCTGATAGCCGGGGCAGCGCAGGGACAGGCGGTGGGGCCCGGCGGGCAGGTCGGTGAGCACCAGATATCCCCCCGGCTTGGCCGTGGGGCGGCACCGGGCCCCGTCCAGATCGCACTGCAGGCGGGAACCCTCCAGAATTTTTCCGGTAAACCCGTCCCGTACCCGGCACACGGCGCTGACGTGAATTCGGATCATGCTTTCTCCTCCCGGGCCTTGTGCCCTGTGGAAATGGTGACGTCGGTGACCCGGCTGAACCGGCGCTCCCGGCGGGAGTCGATCTCCACCCCGGTGAGCAGCACCACAAAGGACAGCTTATAGGCGGTGGAGGTGTTGTTCCAGATCTTCAGCAGCTGGTCCTGGGGCGTTTTCTCCAGCACCACCCGGATCGTGGCGTTCTGCTCCGCCAGGGAGCCGCTCAGATACTGGGCGTCGATCACCGGGTGGTCCTTGAGCACCTGGAGGGCGGCCCCGACCATACGGTACTGGTCGGCCTCCCGCAGCTGCACCGGGGCCTTGGAGTGGGCCGTCACCAGAAAGCGCAGGTTGTACCGGGTGGGCCGCAGCCGCTCGGTGTTCTGTCCCACCTGGTAGTAGCCGCTCTGCACTCCCTGGGTGTCCTCCTCCACCTGGTAGAGGTAGAGGGTCAGCTGGTTGTTCTCGCTCTCATGGGGAGAACACAGGGCAATGAGCTCCCGGTTGCTGATGGGCTCCGGCGTCAGATTGTCCCGCAGCAGCTCCACCAGGGAGCTGCCCGCCTCCACCAGCGCGGTATAGTCCGCCATAGCACCCCACTCCTTTCCGAAATCATGCTGTTATCTCTCAGGCCGCCGGCTCCGTCTGGGCGGTCTGTTCCTCCTGCTGCTGTTGCTCCTCCTGCTGGGCCTGCTCCTCCTGGATGGCCTGGGCGGCCTCCTGCTCCTGCTGCTCCCGCTCCTCCTGGGCCGCCTGGGCGGCCTCCTGTCCCCGGAGGATCTCGCTCTGGAACAGCGTCCCGAAGGTGTCCGGCATCCAGTCATAGGTCTCCGCGATCCAGCCGCCCGACAGGGTGTTGAGCTGGTTGGCCTGCTTGGTAAAGGTCCCGATGGCCTGACACAGATCGGCGGCCGCCTCGTTCTGGGCGCACTGGGCGCTGTACAGCGCCTCCTTGGTGCCGGAGCCGGTGGCATAGGCCTGGGTCTGGGTCTCCACTTCGGAGGCAGCCTGGGTCACGCTCTCCCGGGCGGACCGGATGGACTCATAGGCCATGCTCAGATCCAGCACCGCCGACTTGACCTGCCGCTCCAGGGCGGCGGTATCCACCTCATACTGCCCGGCGGCGGCCGCCTGGGCGTACTCCACCGCCGCCGTCACCAGGGCGGAGGCGTCCAGTTCCACCGGGTCAAAGGTGATCAGCACCTTCTGCAGGTCATAGTCCTCCGGGTCCAGCTTGCACAGCTCCTGGATGGTCAGCCGCGCCTGCTCCTGGCCGGTCTGGTACTGGGCCAGCTGCCGGTCCAGCTCGTCCAGCTGGGCCTGGGCGCTGTCCACCGCCTCCTGGGTGCCGGTCCCCCGCTGCAGCTGGGTCTGGGCGGAGGCCAGGTTCTGCTCCAGCATGGGCTGGCTGCCCTCCAGGGCGGCGGTCATCTCCCGGTACATGTAGTAGTCGGTCAGCGCATCCACCAGCTCCTGACCGTCGTCCACGGTGAGCATCAGCCCCACCAGCCGCTCCACATCCCCCAGTCCGGAGGCGGCGGAGCTGCCGCTTCCGCCGGAGGAGCCGCTCCCCGCCGCCTCCAGGGCGGCCAGCAGGGAGTCCAGCCGCTCCTGGGCCTGGGACACCGACTCGTCCACCACGGTTCCGTCGGGCAGGGTCATATCCCGGCTCCAGCTGATCTCCTCGGGCGCGCCGTCCTCCTCCTGGCTGAGCAGGACCATAGCGCAGTCCTCATAGCGGTACTGGCTCTGGAACCAGTCGCCCCCCACCGTGCCGTCCGCCTGGTAGGCCGCCCCCTGGGCCCGGGTCACCTGGGGGGTCTCCTCCTGGTCCTGGGCCGCCCACAGGTCGGCCTCGCTCAGGCTTTCCCAGGGGATCAGCTCCCGGTGGGGGGAGTCCTCCTCCGGGGCGAGCCAGAGGCGGTACACCTGGGACTCGCTCTCCCCCTGCTGATAGCTGCACAGGGCGGTGAGGCCCAGCTCCTGGTTGACGATCAGGAAGCTGTCCCCCCGGTCGGTCTCGGTGAGCTTGGCCTCCCCAAAGGCCTCCCGCAGCTCCCCGGCGGTGAGGCCCAGCAGCCACGCCCCGTCCAGAGTGCCCCGGCTGAACTCGCCGGCGTAGATCACCTTTCCGCTCTCGGCGTAGAGGGTGCCGTAGCCGTCCACGGCCAGCTCGGTCAGGCCGCCCTCGTACCACAGCTTGCCGTCCTGGTACCACTGGATGGAGCCGTCCGGCTGTCCGGCGGCAAATTCGCCCCGGATCTGATCGCCGTCCTCCAGGTAGAGGGTGCCGCTGCCGTCGTAGAGTCCCTGGGCGAAGGAGCCCCGGTAGAGCACATCCCCGTTCTCCCGGTACGCGGTGCCCTCCCCCTCGTAGAGGCCCTGGGCAAAGGAACCGGTGTAGGCCCGCTCGCCGCTGGGGTAGTAGGCGGTGCCGTCCCCCTCCTGGAGGCCGGCCGCAAAGTTCCCCCGGTAGGCCAGGGCGCCGTCCTCATACAAGCTCCCCATGCCCTCGTACAGGCCGTTGGCAAACTCCCCCTCATAGACCAGCACGCCGCCCTCATAGCAGGAGCCGTCGCCGCTGCGCACCCCGTCCACAAAATTGCCCTCGTAGATGAGCAGGCCGTCCTCGTCATACTCCCGGCCCTGGCCCTGGAGCAGGCCGTCCTCCAGGGTCCCGCTGTACATGGGGTTCTCCTTGGCCTCGTCGTAGTAGACCACCACCCGGCCCGACCAGCTGTCCAGATCCCCGTCCTCCTGCCAGAAGTGGGCGGTAAAGAAATGGCTGAGGAGGAAGGGCCACACCACAAAGTAGATCAGCAGGGCGGCCACCACCAGCCCCACCGCCAGCAGGATCAGAAAGGACTTGGACACAAACAGACGCTGAGTCTCGATGTAGTCCTCCCGCTTGGTGGGCTTCTTCACCGCCGTGGCCGCCCCCTGGAAAGAAGTGGAGGCCACCTTGGTGGCATACCGGGAGACGTTGGTGATCCGGCGCCCATAGGCCCCTATCCGGGTCACCTGCCGGGTGAAAAAGGCCCGGATGGTGCGGAAAAAGATCCCAAACGATCCGGTGATTTGTCGCAACAGAAAGCTAAACAACGGAAATCCCCCTATGTATCATCTTCCGGGCCTATGCCTTGCATGAAAACCTGGCACATTTCCAATGTTCAAAGCAAGGTCTAGCGCCCGAACACGCCCAGCTGGCTGAGCAGGCTCAGCCCCACGCACACCACCGCGATCAGCACGATCACCTGGACCGCCCGAAGCGCCTGTCTGAAGCGGTAGTCCGCCGCCTGGTGGACCGGCTGCACCGGGGAGCGGCGCACATAGCCGTCCCGGCCTGGCCGGGTGGGGCGGGCCGCCTCCTCCACCGTGGGGCCGCAGGTGCTCCGGCGCCGCCCGGCGGCGCCCCGCTTTTTCCAGGCGGCCTCCCCCTTCCGGATGGCCCGGCCGGTGAGCTGGGAGGCCTGATTCACCAGGCTGGTGTCCCGGCGCAGGCGGCCCACCGCTCCG
>JABLTR010074695.1_pt1 | contig 20466 bp, 18 predicted proteins | sample 7160071 | NCBI WGS metagenome assembly JABLTR01 (sample SAMN14651230, study PRJNA627086) | human gut metagenome | isolation source: feces | host: Homo sapiens | reverse complement strand
GACGGCGGGACATCCGTGCCGTTCTGCTCCCGTTCCATGCGCGTGGTCCGCGTATCCGTGTCCATGCCGTCATGGGAGCGGATGCCCTGATTCAGGTCCGGGGTCTCCCCGCGCTGATCCAGCGAACCGTCCGATACCGTGGGCCGGTTGCGTGTGAACCAGTCCTGTCGGGCGTCCACGCCGTAGTTTTTCTGAAGTGTGTCGGCCCCAACGGACCAGTCCTGCCGGTGCTCGAAGGGCAAAGGCTGTCCGTCCGCACCCATGCGGGCCTCATAGAACATGAGTTCGCCCGTCATGGTGGTGGTGACGCCGATGCCCTGTTCGGCGAGCCGCTGGCGGAAGTCCTCGAAGTTGGTGCAGTGGTCGCGGGCGTCCTTCACCTTCTCCGCGATGGTCTGCGTTCGGCTTGGGGTCTCCTGCGCCTGCGCGGCGTGTTCCTGTGCGGGAGCCTGCTCCGGCGCGGTGCGGGGACGATCCGTGATGGGGATTTCCCTGAGCTGCGGCAGCTTCTCCGGGCTGACCGGCTGGCGGAGCGTTTCGCCGATCCACTGTTCATGCTGGCGTGCCACCTCCTGTGCGAACTGGGAAATGCTGGACTGCATTCGGTCGAGGTCCGCCACGGCGAACTGAAGGAAACCGTTGCCCTGCGGGTCCGTGAGCGGCATGGCGTACACGCCGTCCTGACGGCACATCTGTGCGAACAGGGCCGCGTCCTGTGCGCCGCCGAACGGCACGCAGACCGCCTCGCGGGCGGCTGCGGCCTGCGCTTGGGCCTGTGCTTGGGTCGGGTCCATGCCGTTTTCGATGAACCGCTGCCGGGTCCATTGCTCCGCATTTCTCTGGTAGTCCGCGAGGAAACGGCGCACTCCATACCCGACTGCGCGTCCAAGAAGTCGGAAAATCCGCTCTCCTATATCGTCGCCCATATCCTGTGCCATGTTGTTCCTTCCTTTCTCCCGCCGGGGCGGGCGTATTGGGCTGCCGTATCCCTTCCATCTTACCCGTGGCACCTCCTTTCCCGGCAGCCTCATTCTCTACACGATGCGGAATGCGTCTGCTGCCAATGGGGAATGAAAATGGCCCCGATCCGAAGACCGGGCCGCAGGCAGAGATTGGATTGTGTGACGGCATCTATGGGTCACGAATGCGCTTCCAACCGCCGCCTGACAAAAAGGATACCACAGGAAACGAAGGACTCACCGGATTCATGGTGGACATAAAAATCCCCCGAAGGTGGAAAACCCTCGGGGGTGAGTTTCATGAGAGAAGGGGCTGAGACCCAGGAGTATTTGAGCTGTACCTCAAGCCTCCGCCTGCTCCCTATTATACGGGAAACACGGATGTGACACGCCGGTCATAAAAAGCCCCGGCGCTGGGGAAGGCCGGGGAAGATGGTGCGGCGGATGGCGAAAATTGGGATGGCCGACATCCGCCGCGATTCATCATTATACACAGGAATCACCGGAACCAACGGGACACGCCGGGGAGACGGTGAATAGGAAAAGACCCCGATGCTGGTAACATCGGGGTCAACGAATCTAAAAACATAGCCATCATAGCACACCGCTGGTAACGGTGATGACGGCGACACCGGCGCGCTCGGGAGATTTTTCGCACGGTATATAAGAGGCCCGCCCGGCTGAGGGGTACGACCACCGGTGGGAGGCGTCAGAGGCTAGGTCCTCAACAGACCCCTGAATCGCGGATGGCATAAAAGGGATGCCCGACATCCGCTTTGGTTTACCGGACCTCAAAAATGGCGTTCAGGGGGTTCTCCGGCTTCTCCGGGCGTAACGACCCCGGCTGGTTTCGATTGTCTTGGCTCCGTCCGAACCATCGCACCCTGCTCCCCTCGCATACAGGGGACAGGAATCTCCCAAGCTTCCACCATCCGAACCTGTGACGGCAATGACGGCAATGACAGCAGTTTGGATAGCAACATGTGCCGTCATCGTGCGGTAGGTCCTCTTCGCCCTTTGAAAAGGGCGGGCCGGACGGCAACCCTAAACTTTCCTGCGGGGCGTCGCCCCGCACCCCACACTCGCCGTGGGGCAGGAGGAAAGACGCCTCTTCTTTCCTCCGCTTTCGAGTGTGGCGCTCCGCTTTGTTCAAGCCCTTTCGCGGCATATCCTCCCTCGCTGCGTTCGGTCCGGTATTCCACGGTGGCTTGACCACGCTCCCGCGCGATGCTCTGCGCGAATAAAAGGAAACCGCCGTATGGGAATCCTGTACGGCGGATTTCGCTCCCGGTTGGGCTGGCATATCAAGGCCCGTCCTGTCTTGCAAAAGTGGTAATTGAGTGGTAAATCGGCTGGCTCCATGGGCCGGAACCCCCGGTTTCATGCGGTTCCCAAGGTTTTTATGAATTTCCTATAGAAGAAACGTGCGTGTTTTACATAGAAGCGGGTTTACTTCTTCCCGCCTGGCCGCCTGCGGTAGAGGACTGCCGCCGCGATGATTCCCCCAACAACGGCCAGCCCGCCCACCACCAGGACGGCCACGGTGATGATTTGAAACCCCAAAGCGGCCGCGCGCACCGGCCCGCCGGCCTGCAGCAACAGCTCCAAAGGCGGGAACATCGGCCCCATGAGGAAGCGAGCCAGCAAGCCCAGCCCAAAGGCGAAGGCGCCGTAGGCGGCCAGCACCAAGCCGCCCACCCAGCCCCAGCGCCGGAACAGCCAGGCAAGCTTCCCCACAGCCCCGCCTTTGGCAGGCATGGGCCCGGCAGGCTGGGGCGGGGCTTCCTCCTCCCCGGACAGCAGCGCGTCCAAAGACACGCCCAATGTTTTGGCAAGCAGCGGCAGCTTGTCCGCCTCCGGCAGGGATTCATCCCGCTCCCACTTGGAAACCGATTGGCGGGAGACACCCAGCCGCTGGGACAGCTGCTCCTGGGACAGCCCCTGCCGTTTGCGATAGTGGATAATCCTCTCTCCCAATGTCATGGCACATCCTCCTCTTGTCACACAGGGCGGCCCCGGGGCCTTTCCCCGGGACTCTTCCCACCTGTATCCTAGCAAAAGAAGCGGTTGCGCGCAAGAAGACAGCAGGCGCCTTTGCGCAACCAGCGGTTGCAACTTGCCCAGGGGGATTCACTCCCCTTGCAGAAAGCCCTCCAAGCCGCCTTCCCGCAGCTCCACATACCGCTCCCCGTCGTCCCGGGACACCAGCCGGACGTACAGGGGGCTTTCCTCCAAAGAGGGGCCTCCCACCATCACATAGTATTCCTCGTTTACATCGTAGACGCGGATGTACAGGCCGGAGCCGGCCTCCTCATAGGCATAGCCCTCAAAGTCGCTCCAGGTGAGGGCCTCTCCCTTTTCAGCCAGCTGTTCCACCCTCTCCAAGGTGAGCTGGCCGGGTTCGGCCGCGCAGCCAGCCGGGGCAACCAACAGGGCCACAGAAATCAAAAAGGCCAAAGCTTTTTTCATCGCGAAACGCCTCCCTTTCCGCCAGCGGAACCAATTCTCGCTCCTTGTCTTTTTATTGTAGCATCCGGGCTTTCGCCCTGTCAATTTCCGCCCAGCAGATTCTCAAGGCAAAAGAAAAAATCCGAAGTGCGTAACTTCGGATTTTTCTGGTGGAGATAAGCGGGATCGAACCGCTGACCTCTTGAATGCCATTCAAGCGCTCTCCCAGCTGAGCTATACCCCCATATTCACTTGCCGCAGCCTGGCGTTTTTTGTCTCTCGCCTTGGCGCTTGATTATAATACCACAGGCCTCCGGAAAATGCAACCCCTTTTTTCAAATTTTTTTAAAAAGATTTCTTGTCCCCTTTTCCCGCACCAAAAAGGCCGCCGGTGGATAGTATGGCATAGGCAGCAGGCGGAACCCACCCTTGGGTGATTAAACCGGCCCAAGCCAGGCAAAACTAAAGACAACCAACTTACATGGAGCGTGAAAACCGTGATTGTACACAGAGGAGAGATTTACTACGCGGACTTGAGCCCCGTGGTGGGCTCGGAGCAGGGCGGCGTGCGGCCGGTGCTCATTGTGCAAAACGATGTGGGCAACAAGTTCAGCCCCACGGTGATTGCCGCCGCCATCACCAGCCAAAAGGACAAGGCCAACCTGCCCACCCACATCGCCGTAAACGCCCAGGGCTCTGGGCTTATCAAAGATTCCATCATTTTGCTGGAGCAGGTGCGCACCTTGGACAAACACCGGCTGCGGGAAAAAATGGGCCGCCTGGACGCGGAATCCATGGGCCGGGTGGACCAGGCCCTTTCCATCAGCTTTGGCTTGCGGCCTACATAAGGTAGGCCGGGCCGCGCCGTGGGGGATGCCCCGCGGCGTTTCTTTTTTATAGGCCCCGTTTCAGCAGGCGCTTGGCCAGCTCCCCCAGTGCGGCGGGGGTGTTGGCTGCCTCCCCCCGCTGGACGGCCTCCAGCAGGCGGCGCAGCAGCTTGCCCATCTCCGGGCCGGGGGCCACCCCCAAAGCTTTTAAGTCCTCCCCGGTGAGGGCCATGTCCCCCAGCGTCAGGCAGTCGCCCCGCTCTAAAATGGCGCGGGCCAAAGCGCGGCTCTCCTCCAAATCGGGCAGGCGGCGCGCAAAGACCCCCGGCGCCTTGGCGGACATGTCCGCCTCCTGCAGCTGGAACAGGGTAAAGACAAACCGCTCCCCGTACCGGCCCAGCAAGCCCTTTAGGTGGGCCTCCCCCATGGGCATGGCGTCCTCGTGGTGGTCCACCAAGGCGGCTATCCAATCCCGCTCCTTGTTGGAGAAACGCAGCCGAGTGAGGAGCTGCCGGGCTATCCTGCCGCTTTCCGGGGGATGGCCGTAGAAATGGGCCACACCGTCGGCGGAGCGCGTCTTTCTGCCGGGCTTGCCCGCGTCGTGGAGCAGGGCGGCCCAGCGCAAATCCCCCTGCTGGGGGGCGTAATCCACCGCGTGGAGGGTGTGCTCCCACACGTCGAAGCAGTGGTAGGGCGTCTCCTGGGCGCAGCCCTTCATGGGAGCCAGCTCCGGCAGGACGGTGAACACCACCGCCGCGTACTGCCGCAGCACAGCGGCCGCCCCCTGGCCACAGAGGAGCTTTGTCAGCTCCTCCCGCACCCGCTCGTGGGAGAGGGCCAGCAGCAGCTCCCTTTTCTCCCACAGCGCCTGGGCGGTATCGGGGTGGATGGCAAAGCCCAGCTGGGAGGAAAACCGCAGGCACCGCAAGATCCGCAGGGCGTCCTCGGAGAAGCGGCGGGCCGGCTCCCCCACGCAGCGGAGCAGCCCGGCGGACAAATCCTCCTGGCCGTGGAACAAATCCACCAGGCCCCGCTGGGGATGCCAGGCCATGGCGTTGACGGTGAAATCCCGGCGGGAAAGGTCGTCCTCCAGGCGGCGGGAAAAGGCCACGGAATCCGGGTGGCGGCCGTCGGTATAGGCCCCGTCGCTGCGGAAGGTGGTGATTTCAATGGGGTGGTCCCCGGAGGGCACCCAGGCGATGGTGCCGTGGGCCGCGCCGGCCTCCACCAGGCGCTCCCCGGCAAAGCAGGCCTTTGTCTCCTGGGGCAAAGCGCTGGTGGCGATGTCCCAGTCAGAGGGCGCCTTGCCCAGCAGGGAATCCCGCACGCAGCCCCCCACGCACCAGGCCCGGAAGCCCCGGGCCTCCAGGCGGCGGAGGGCCTCCCCTACCACGGGGGGCGGCACAATGGTCAATCCCTGGTTCATAGCAATGCTCCTTCCCTGCCTTTGGCGGCGCAACCGTTTCCCGCCGGGATGCCCGGCGGCAGTACCGCTATTATACTACAAAAGCCGCCGGGTGGGAAGGGCTCCGTTGACAGGGGCGGCAAAACATGGTAAGATACAACACCAGAGAACGTGGAAAAATACAGAACGCAGAGGAGAGATTCTCAATGGCATTGCTGGAGCAGTGGCAGCAGTACGCAGAAGAACAGCAGAACGGCCCCAAGGGCATGAAGTTCTGGGAGGAATATTTATCCCAGGAGGCGGAAATCTACAAGCGCATCCTGGAGAGCAAGCCCCGGAAGAACACGGTGAAGGGCTACGCCGAAAAGTACGGCGTGGACCTGCTGACCATGGTGGCCTTCCTGGACGGCATCAACGACAGCCTGAAGGAGCCCAACCCCCTGGAGACCATGGAGGAGGACACCGAGGTCAACCTGAACTACGACAAGGAGCTGCTCTACAAGAACATGGTAGAGGCCAAGGCCGAGTGGCTGTACAACCTGCCCCAGTGGGACAAGCTGCTCACCGAGGAGCGCCGCAAGGAGCTCTACCGGGAGCAGAAGCGCTCTAAGACCGTGGTAAAGGGCGAAAAGATTGGCCGCAACGACCCCTGCCCCTGCGGCAGCGGCAAAAAGTATAAAAAATGCTGCGGCCGTGATTTGTAAGCCGCGGGCTATATGGGCCGCCCTTCCCTTCCCGTGCGGGGGGAGGGGCGGCCTTCCCTTTTGATTAAAGCATCCAAAAAACGCAAAGACTACCTCCGGAAGGAAATTTTCGGAGGTTTTTCTATGCAGGGAAAAGTGGAGATATGCGGCGTGAACACATCCAAGCTGAAGGTGCTGAAAAGCGACGAGACCCGGGAGCTGCTCATCAAAAGCCACAACGGGGACAAGGCCGCCCGGGAGGAACTGATTTCCGGGAACCTGCGGCTGGTGCTCTCGGTCATCCAGCGGTTTGGCAACCGGGGGGAAAATCCCGACGACTTGTTCCAGGTGGGGTGCATTGGGCTGATGAAGGCCATCGACCACTTCGACGTGGACCAGGGGGTGCAGTTCTCCACCTACGGTGTGCCCATGATTATCGGGGAGGTGCGGCGGTTTTTGCGGGACAACAACTCCGTGCGGGTCAGCCGTTCCCTGCGGGACACGGCCTACAAAGCCATCCAGTGCAAGGAGCGCCTGACCGCCCAGAAGAACCGGGAGCCCACCGTGGAGGAGATCGCCCAGGAGCTCTCCATGAAGCGGGAGGACGTGGTGCTGGCCCTGGAGGCCATTGTGGAGCCTGTCTCCCTGTACGAGCCGGTGTTCTCCGACGGGGGCGACACCATCTATATTATGGACCAGGTGGGCGACCCCACCGGCGACGGGGACTGGCTGGAGGAAATCGCCGTGAAGCAGGCCATCCAGAACTTGAGCCCCCGGGAGAAGAAAATCCTCTCCCTGCGGTTTTTGGAGGGCTGCACCCAGGTGGAGGTGGCGGGGCAGATTGGCATCTCCCAGGCCCAGGTGTCCCGGCTGGAGAAGGGGGCGCTGAACAAAATCAAAGAGGAGCTGCGCTGAGGCAGCAAAAAACGGGGCGCCGCCAACCACAGCGGGCCCCGTTCCTGTTTACTTCTTTTCGTGCTCTTTTAGGAAAGCCTGGACCTCCTCCTCGGTCTGCAGGGACATGGCCTTCTCGGTGACGGCCTTGGCCTCCTCCATGGTCCACAGGGAGATGGCCTTGCGCACCGGCAGCAAGGAAACCGGCGCCACGCTGAAGGCCTCCAGCCCAAAGGTGAGCAGCACCGGGGTGAGGGCTGTGTCCGCGGCGGCCTCGCCGCACATGCTCACCTTGGTGCCGGTGCGCCGGGCCGTCTCCAGCACCTGGCGCACCAGGCGCAGCACCGCCGGGTGGAAGTAGGAATAGAGGTGGGCCACCCGGGCGTTGCCACGGTCCACGCCCAGGACGTACTGGGTCAAGTCGTTGGTGCCCAGGCTGAAGAAGTCCGCCTCCTTGGAGAAGGCATCGGCCATCAGGCAGGCGGAAACCGTCTCCACCATCACGCCCATGGGAAGGTTCTCATCAAAGGCCACCTTCCGGCGGCGCAGGGCCTCTTTCTCCTCCTCCAGGATTTCCCGGGCCCGGCGGACCTCCTCCACGCCGGTGACCATGGGCAGCAGCAGCTGGGCCTTCCCATAGGCGCTGGCCCGCAGCACCGCCCGCAGGTGAGAGCGGAACATGTCCTCCTCCCGCAGGGAGAAGCGCAGGCCCCGGCAGCCCAGGAAGGGGTTCTCCTCGTGGGGCTGGTGGAGGTAGGGCAGCGTCTTGTCGCCGCCCACGTCCAAGGTGCGGATAATCACCCGCTTGCCCCGCATGGCAGCCAAAATCTGCCGGTAGGCGTGGAACTGTTCCTCCTCCCCCGGCTGGGAGGTGCGGTCTAAGTACAAAAACTCCGTGCGCAGCAGGCCGATGCCGTCGCAGCCGTAGCCAGCGGCCCGGGTGGCGTCCCCCACGCTGCCGGCGTTCGCGCCCAGCTGGATGCGCTTGCCGTCGGCGGTGACAGTCTCCCGGCCCACAAACACCCGCAGGGAAGCCCGCAGCTGCTGGAAGTCCTTCTGCCGGCCCTCGTAGACGGACTTCATCACCTGGCCGGGGGAGAACACCACGCAGCCCCGGTTGCCGTCCACAATCAGGGTCTCGCCGGTGGCGGCGTCCAGCACCCGGTCCTCCAGGCCCAGCACGGCGGGGATTTCCAGGGCCCGGGCCAAAATGGCGCTGTGGGAGGTGGGCCCGCCCTTGCCCAGCACAATGCCCGCCACATTGGCGGAGTTGAGCACCGACACCGCCGAGGGGGAAAGCTCCTCGGCCAGCAGCACGGTGCCCGGCTGCAAAGCGGAGAAGTCCATCTCCGGCAGGCCCAGCAGCAGGCGGAGCATCCCGCCCCGCAAGTCCCGCACATCGGCGGCCCGCTGGCGGGTGACTTCATCCTCCGCGGCGGTGAACAAATCGATGAACAAATCGCAGGAGGCGGAAAGGGCCGCTTCCGCGGACTGGCCCGAGGCGATGCGCCCCTCCACCTGGCCGTTTAAGTAGGGGTCGCGAATCATGTCCGCCTGGCAGCGGATGATGTCCCCCCGCTCTTTCCCGGCCATCTCCGCCACGCGGTCGGCCTTTACCTGGGTGACATGGCAGAAGGTCTCCACCGCGCTGTGGTAGCGCTCCAGCTCCAGCTTGGGGTCGGCGATTTCCCGCTCCAGGCTGCCCATGGGTTTTTCCTTATAGACCAGCGCGTGGCCAATGCCGATGCCCGGGGAGGCCGCCACGCCGTAGAGCACCCGCTCGCCTGTCATACACGGCCACCTCCCGCTTCGCCCAGGCCGGATTCAATCAGCTCTACCGCCCGGGAAAGGGCCTCTTCCTCGTCGGGGCCGGAACAGCGTATCTCCACCTCGTCCCCGCACTGGATGCCCGCGGCAATCAGGTTCATAATGCTCTTCCCGCTGACGGCGGCCTCCTTGTGGCAGACCCACACGTCCGACAGGAACTTCTGCATCTCGTTGGAAAACAGCCCGGCGGGCCGCACATGAAGGCCCTCCCGGTTGTTCAGCATCACTTTTTTCGCTACCACGCTGATTTCTCCTTTCCCTTGGGTTTTTCTTCCGGAGGCCGCCTAGGGGACAGAAAGGGTTTATTGCCCTGAGGCGGGGGGCTCTCCGGGGGTGACAAAGACGGTTTTGTATTGGACGTAAACCACCATGCCGGGCTTGGCGCCGGCCGGCTTGGAAACATGGCGTATCTGGGTGTAATCCACCGGCACCTGGGAGGAATCCTTGGCGCGGCTGTGGAGGGCCGCCAGCTGGGCGGCCTGCTCCATGGCGGTCTCCGTGGGCTGCCTGCCCTGGGTGACCAGCACCGTGTGGGAGCCGGGGATGTTCTTGGTGTGGAACCAGATGTCGTTGTTGTTGGCGGTCTTCAAAGTGAGCTTGTCGTTCTGGCGATTGTTGCGGCCCACCAGCACGGTGAACCCGTCGGAGGTGGTGAACTCCATGGGCGCGCTGACCCCGGCGGGCTTGTCCTTTTTGCTGCGCAGCTTCCGCAGGTAGCCCTGCTCCTGCAGCTCCGCCCGGATTTCCGAAAGGTCCCGCTCTGTCTCGGCGCGGGCCAGGGCGTCCAGCACGCTTTCCAGATACTCCAGCTCCTTGCCCGCCAAGTCAATCTGCTCGGTGAGCTTCTCCTCGGCGGTTTTGGCCTTGCGGTACTCCTTGTAGTACTTCTGGGCGTTCTGGGAGGGGGTCAGGGCCGGGTCCAGCTGGATGTGCAGCAGGGGGCTGCCCTCCTCGTAGAAGTTGGGCAAATCCACCGCCTCCAGGCCCTTTTCCATCTGGTACATGTTGGCGCTGATTAAATCCCCGGCCACACGCAGGCCCTCCCGGCCGGCGCACTGCTCCAGCTCGCCCCGCTGGATGCCTATCTTCCGGGAAAGCCGCTCGGAGTGGGTGGAGAGCAGCCGCAGCAAGTCCTGCTCCCGCACGCGCATGCGCTCCTGCTTATCCCGCTCCCGGTAGAACTCGTCCAGCAGCTGGGAGAAGCTCTCCCCCTCCTTCACCACGGCGGCGGTGCCGTACTGGTGTATCTCCACAAAGGAGAAGTCCATGGGCTTGCCCTGGGGGCTGACGGCCACGAAGGGCTTGCCGGAGACAGCCTGGATGGTGTCCTTGAGCTGCTGGTAGAAAAAGCCAGCCCGGAAATACTGCTCCTCGTCCATGGTTTTCACGGTGAGCTCCCGGCCCCGGCCCACCTGGTGGGCCAGCTCCCGGCAGACGATGGGCGAAACGCCCTGGAGCACCGCCAGGTAGCCCTTGGAGAGCTCCATGTCCCGGGGCAAAGCTTGCAGGGCCCCCACCACCTGCTGGGAGGTGGCCGACAGGGGGCACAGCTTATCCTGGGGCGGGGGCAGCTGGTAAGAAAGCCCCGGCAGCACTAGCCGCTGGGAGGACATCTCTGCGTCCACCCGCTTGAGGGCGTCGATGATTTTGCCGTCCTCCCCGGTGAAGATGATGTTGCTGTACCGGCCCATCACCTCCATGGTCAAGGTGAGGGTGACGTGGTCGCCCAGCTCGTTGATAGCATCGAAGTCAAAGTGGAGCAGGCGCTCCAGCTCCGGCTGGCGGATGGCTGTAAGTTTTGCCCCCAGCAGCTTTTTGCGCAGCAGCATGCACAGCATGGGCGGCTGCTTGGGGTTCTCCAGGGGGATGGTGGTAAAGTGCACCCGGGCCGAGTTGGCCCTGGCGGAGAACAGCACGCGGTAGGCCGCCTCCCGGGTGCGGAAGGCCACCACCAGCTCCTCCCGGTTGGGCTGGTGGATTTTATCCACCCTGGCCCCCAGGAGGCTGCCCTCCAATTCTTGTTTGATATGCCGCAGAAACGCGCCGTCCAATGCCATAGGTATGGTTGTCCTTTCTCAGATATGTGTTACAGGGAGCCCATGGGGGCTGCCTCTGCCTGGGAGAGCAAAAAGGCCGTGTCCGGCACCCGCTTGCGCAGGTAAGAGGCCAAAAACTCCCCAAAGACCTTCTCAGTGTGATAGTGGCCCGCCGCCACGCAGGTCAGCCGGGACTGGGCTGCCTCCAGCTCCTCGTGGTGCTTCATCTCCCCGGTGAGGTAGGCGTCCGCCCCCCGGCAGGCCGCCTGGTGGACGTACCCCCCGCCGGCGCCGCTGCAGAAGAACACCCGCTGCACCTTGCCCTGCCCGGGGCAGAACTTCACCGCCGGGGCGGAGAGCTTCTCCTTTACCAAGGCGGCGAAGGCCTGGGGCTCCAGGGGCTCCTCCAAATCGCCGGAGAAGAGCACGCAGTCCGCACCGAACACGTCCTCCCGGCGGACGTTGCGCAGCCCCAGCTTGCTGCCCAGGGCCACGTTGACCCCGCACACCGGGGACAAATCCAAATTGGTGTGGCAGCACAGGGCGGCAATGCCCCGGCTGGCCAGCTGGTAGGGCACGTCCTGGGGGCCCAGGGATTTGAGGGGGTGGAAAATCACCGGGTGGTGGGAGAGGATGAGGTTGGCGTTCATAGAGGCCGCCTCCGCCACCACGGCGGGGGTGATGTCCAAGGCCAGCAGGGCCCGGGTGACGATAGTGTTGCCGTCGCCCACCAGCAGGCCGGCGTTGTCGAAGTCCAAGGCGGTGGAAAAGGGCGCCACCGCGTCGATGATGTCGTAGATGTCACGAATCCTTGCCATAAGTATGTTCTCCTTTTCCGTTTGAGAAGTGTGGGACCGCACCTTGTTCCCCTTCTCAAAGGAGAGGCTCAAGCCTGGGGCAGATAGGCCTGCCCTATCTGGGAGAGGAGCTCCTCCAGCTGGGCGGCCCGCTGGCTGTCCCTCTGGTGAAGGGCGCCCTGGCGCTGGGCCTCCAGGCCCCGGAGCACCTTGCGGGCGTAGTCCTCCACATGGGGGGTGCCGGGGATAAGCTTGCCCAGGTAGGGATAGAGAGGGCCGTTCTCCACGGGGGCCCCTTGGTAGGCGGCGGAAAAGGCCGAATAGACCTTGCCGCCGTCCACCACGGCCTGCTCCTGGAGCACCTGGAAGCCCAGCTCCGCCAGGCCCCGGCGCAGCTCCGGCACGGAGCTCATGGGCTGGAGCACCAGCCGCTTGGCCCCATCCCGCAGCCAGGGGGTTTCCCCCACAATGCGCAGGATGAGCTCGCCGCCCATGCCCGCCAGCACCACGTCCCCAGCCTCCTGGGGCAAGACAGCCCGCAGGCCGTCGGACAGGCGGAAGGAGAGCTCCTCCCCCACCTCGTACTTGGCGCCGTCCCGGCGGGCGGCCTCCAGGGGGCCGGGGTTGATGTCGCAGGCCAGGGCCCGGGGGATTTTCCCCGTTTTTAACAGCCAGATGGGCAGATAGGCGTGGTCGGTGCCCACGTCGCAGAGGGGGCTGCCCTCCCGGACAAGGGCGGCACACAGGGCCAGCCGTGGGCCCAGGGAAAACAGCGGTCGCATAGAAACCTCCCCAGATACAGCGCTGCCGCCCGGCAGGACCTGTCGCGCGGCAGTGGAATTTCCTTCTTACTTGTTCTGCAAATGCTCGTTGAGCTTTGCCACCAGCTCATCCGCGTTGACGCCGTGGACCATGCAGGCCTGCTCCACTGTTTCCCCGCGCGAAGAGGGGCAGCCCAAGCAGTGCATGCCCATCTCCAGGAAGAAGGGGGCTGTGGTCTGGTCCATATCTAGGATATCGCCGATGATGGTATCTTTTGTAATGGAAGCCATTGGTACATTCCTCCGTTTGCTATTTTTATGGATACTAGTATTATAATACCCTTTTCGCCCCACCGCAATACAAAAATGATAAAAAAAGGCCCCACCCGCAGGTGGAGCGCTGGGGCCTTATTCCCATTCGGCTTTCATCTGGGCGTAGCACTGGCTGCAGTAGACCAGGCGGTCGTCCCGGGGCTGGAAGGGCACCCGGGCCTCTTTGCCGCAGGCGGCGCACACGCCGGTGTACATCTCCCGCTGGGGCGCGGCGGCGCCTTTGCGGGCCTGGCGGCACGGGCGGCAGCGCTGGGGCTGGTTCTGAAAGCCCTTTTCCGCGTAGAATTCCTGCTCGCCGGCGGTGAACACAAACTCCTTGCCGCAGTCTTTGCAGATGAGCGTCTTGTCTTCGTACATGGTCTTTCCCTCGCTTTTTGCTTTGTTGCGCGCCCTGGACGGAGTTGCACCGTGCCGGCAGAAGCCGCCGCGGGGCAGGGCGGAAAGTCACATCCGTTTCAGCTTGGAGCGCACCCGGTGCAGGGCGTTGTCGTAGGAGCGCAGAGACAGCCCGGCCCGCTTGGCGCCCTCCACCCGGCGGTAGCCGCTGAGGTACAGCGCCAGCACCCGCCGTTCCAGGGGGGACAGGGAGACGTCCATCTGGCGGCACAGGGCGCCAAATTCCTCCCGCAGCTCCAGCAGCGCCTCGGGGCCGGCCTCCACAGCGGCCTCCCCGGCGTCCTCCAGGGGCACGGATTCATTTAAGGGGCGGTTGCCGCTGCTGCCGTGGCGGCGCACGGCGCTGGCCATCTGGTTGTAGACGCACACCCCCGCGTAGGTGGGGAACGAGGCCCCTCGCCCCGGTTGGTAGGAGATGGCGGCGGCGTACAGGCCCAACAGGCCCTCTTGCCACAAGTCCTCTTTCTCCGGGGCGCTGGCGCCCTCGAAGAGCTTGGCCTTGGCCCGGATGAGCCCCAGGTACCGGGCGGAGAGCTCGGCAAAGGCCTCCCCCTGGCCAGCGCGCACCAGGGCGGCCAGCCGGGCGTCGCCGCAAGCTTGATAGTCCATGGCCAGCCCTCCCCTCTCTTTGCCCTTATCATAGCCTAAAAGGCCCCGGTTCGTCAAGATGCGTTTCTCTCACCCTCTTTCTCCATGTTTTTTTAACAATCCGTTGTATATATAGGGATTTCGTCGTATAATGAAGAAAACCACGCCTGCTTTGGCGGAAAGGGGTAAACACTATGGTGGAAAAGACCTACAGCATGGGCCTGTACGGCCTGGAGGCCTTCCCGGTGGAGGTGGAGGCCGACCTCTCCCAGGGGCTGCCCGCCTTTGAGCTGGTGGGCCTGCCCGACGCCGCGGTGAAGGAATCCCGGGACAGGGTGCGCTCTGCCCTGAAGAACTGTGGGTTCGAGTTCCCCGTCAGCCGCATCACCATGAACCTGGCCCCGGCGGACAAAAAGAAGGAGGGGCCCATCTACGACCTGCCCCTGCTGGTGTCTCTGCTCAAGGCCTCCCGGCAGCTGTGCTGCCACACCGAGGACGCCATCTTTTTGGGGGAGCTCTCCCTCTCTGGGGAGCTGCGGCCCATCCGCGGCCTGCTGCCCATGGCGGACAAGGCTCGGGAAGAGGGCTTTAAGCGGCTGTACGTCCCCGCGGAGAACGCCGGGGAGGGCGCCGTCATCCAGGGGCTTACGGTGTACGGCATCCGGGACGTGCGCCAGCTGGTGGACCACCTGCAAGGCATGCTGGAGCTCTCTCCCGCCGTGCCCTCCTACGGGGAGACGGAGGCTTTGGAACCTCTGGACTTTGCCGACGTAAAGGGCCAGCCAGAGGCCAAGCGCGCCTTGGAAATTGCCGCCAGCGGCTGCCACAACGTGCTGCTCATCGGGCCGCCGGGCTCGGGCAAGAGCATGCTGGCCAAGCGCCTGCCCACCATCTTGCCGGAGATGACCTTTGAGGAATCCTTGGAGACCACCAAGATACACTCCATCCGGGGGAAGCTGCCCGCCGGGGTGTCTCTCCTCCGCACCAGGCCCTTCCGCGCGCCCCACCACACCATCTCCACCGCGGGGCTGGCGGGCGGCGGGCCCTCCCCGCAGCCGGGGGAGATCTCCCTGGCCCACAACGGCGTGCTGTTTTTAGACGAGCTGCCGGAGTTCGCCCGGCCCGCTATGGAAGTGCTGCGCCAGCCCTTGGAGGACGGCAAGGTGACCATCTCCCGGGTGGGCGGCACTACCTCCTATCCCAGCCGGTTTATGCTGGTTGCCGCCATGAACCCCTGCCCCTGCGGCTACTTTGGGCACCCCACCCATCCCTGTTTGTGCCATCCCCACGCGGTGGAGCGCTACATGGGGAAGGTCTCCGGGCCGCTTCTGGACCGCATCGACCTGCACATCGAGGTGGACCCGGTGGCCTTTTCGGAGCTTTCCTCCACCAAAAAAGAGGAGAGCTCCGCCCAGATTCGGGAGCGGGTCAGCGCCGCCCGGAAACGCCAGCAGCAGCGCTTCGCGGGCAGGGGCTACGCCTGCAACGGGGACATCCCCGACTCCCAGCTGCAGGAGATGTGCCAGACCACCGAGGCCGCCGACCGACTGCTCCAGCTGGCCTTTGAGCGCTTTGGCTTCTCGGCGCGCACCTACAGCCGGGTGCTGAAAGTGGCCCGCACCATCGCCGACCTGGAGGGCAGCGAGAAGATAGACTCCTCCCACGCGGCGGAGGCGGTGCAGTACCGCACCCTGGACAGGAAATACTGGCTGCAAAAATAGGCGCGAAAAAGCCGCCCCCTCCTGGCATGGAGCGGGCGGCTCTTCGCTTTTCCAAAAGTAGTTTACTGCCGGCGGTCGTACTGCTCGCACTCCTCGGGGAAGTGGAAGCCGTAGGTGTTGTAAGAGTAGTTGGCGTTGGAGTGGTAGGCCTCGTCGTAGTTGCCGAAGAAGAAAATCTTGCACTCCGCCAGGCGGCGCCACACCAGGCCCGCCACCACACCGCCGGCCTTGTTCCACTGGAGGAAATTGTTGGCCAGCACGGTGGAATCGGCCCAGGCCAAATCCCGGGTCCAGCTGCCGGAGAGCTGGACATAGCCGGCGGGCATCCAGCCCACCTGGCCGCCGGAGGTGGTCACCTGGTACCACACCTCCTGCTTGGTGCTGGTGCGGGTGGAGGAGACGCTGGTCACGGTGACGGTAGCGCCAATGTCCAAGGTGGTGACTTGCTGGCTGGCGGTAGAGGCGCTGCTGTACACCGGGGCGGCGCCCAGGTCCACGTCATCCACATTCACCGTACCGGTGGCACTGCCGGAGAACCCGGACACATCCACCGCGTTGAGCAGCGCCCGGCGGAAGCCGTAGTCACTGGACAAGGTGCCGACGCCGCAGTTGAACACAAAGCTGGTCAAGGCGTCAAAATGGGCCTGGTTCATCTTGATATTGTAGGTAGAGCGGAAATTCTCCACCGCGGGGGAGTAGGTCTCGTTGGCAATCTGCACCAGCTGGGCAAAGAGCTCCGAGGTGGTCAGGTTGTTGTAGAAGGTGGTGTTCACCGGCACCACGTAGCCGTAGCCCACGGTGGGGTTGCCGGAGGCCAGCACGTCGTCCTCTATCTCCGGCACAGAGCCCTCGAAGTTGGCGATGATGTTCAGCCCCTCGGTGCTCACCCGGCGGGACTCGGTGGTGGTGGTGCTGGAATGGATATCGCTGGAAGTGACCACCACAGTGAACTCGCAGTAGTCGGTGGACCAGCTGCCGCCGGAGGTCTGGGAATAGGCCCGCACGGTGTAGGTGCCCGCCCTGCCAAAGGACACGCTGCGGGTGAACACCCGCACCTGGTTGGTGGGCAGGCCATAGCTGGAGACGCGGCTCTCGCTGGTGTAGGAGGTGGTGTCCCAGCTGCCGGTGGCGGGGCCGCCCACAATGGTGAACCGCACGCCCGTTTTGCTGGAGTCGGTAATGGCGGTCAAGTTGAAGTTGTCCCCCACGCCGATGATGTTCTCGTCGGAATAGGCAAAGCGCACGGACTCCGCGGCGGTGACAGTCACCGTGCAGGTGGCGGTGGCGCCCGCGCCGTCGGTAAAGGTCAGGGTGGCGGTGCCGGGGCTGGCGCCGTAGACGATGGCGCCCTCGGTGTTGCCGCCATAGGGCACGGTGTAGCCCACATAGGCCACGCTGGAGTTGCTGCTGGTCCACTCCATGGCGGAGAGGTTGGAGGTGACCGAGCCGTCCAGCCGGGCGCTCTGGTACTGGGCGAGGGTCAGGCTGTTGGTGCTGACGGTGGCCCCTGTGGCAGTGCCTCCGCCGCCACCACCGCCGGTGTAGACCTCCACGTAATCCGGGTGGACGTAGCCCTCCACGCCGCTGGCGGTTTCCACGCCCAGCCAGCCGTTGCTCTCAATGGAGGTGATGGTCAGCCGCACGCCGGTGGCCAAAGAGGTGATGGCCTCGTAGTTGGTGCCGGGGCCTGCCCGCAAATTCAGGCTGGGCTCGGCGGTGACCTGGACGGTCTGGCCCACCTCAAAGCCGTCGGGGTCCGGGTCGGGCTCGGGCTCCGGGTCGGGGGTGTCCGTGGGGCCGGAGACGTACTCCACAAATTCCCCGCTGACGTAGCCGGTGCGGCCGCTGCCGGTGCGCACCCCCAGCCAGCCGTTGCTCTCCACCGAGGTGACGGTCAGCTCGGCGCCGGTGGGAAGCACCGTCACCACCGAGGAGGTGGTGCTGGCGCTGGAGCGCAGATTCAGCCCATTGGTTGCGGTGACCCGCACGGTGCAGCCCGTCTCGATGGCGCTGCCCACGGGGTCGGCGGCCTCGGCGATATGTTCATAGGCCCAGTGACTGCTGGGCACGTCCACAAACTCCGGTGTAACAGCGTCGGCGGCAAAGCCGGAGCCGGTGCGCTCCAGGGCTTTATTTAAGATTGGTGTTACTTGAGCACGGGTCAAATTGGCGTTCGGTTGGAAAGTTCCATCTCCCATGCCCACAATCCATCCCCTCTCGACAGCGGCATTGATATAGCCGGATGCCCATCCTGAAACATCTGAAAAGCCGCTATCTGCCCCATCCGTAAGGTCAAAGCACTTGCACACGGCGGTGACGAACTCCGCCCGGGTGACGGCGTTGTTGGGCCGGAAGGTGCCATCTTCATAGCCGCTGAGAACGTCCAGCTCCACCAAGGTGTTCACCTCGGTGGCGTACCAGGCGCCGGCGCTGACGTCGGAGAAGCTGCCGCCTGTCACCGGCGGGTAGGAGGCCAGCAGGTTGTAGAGCACCTGGGCCATTTCGGCGCGGGTCATGGCCCGGTCGGGATAGAAGCGTGCGCCCGCCTCACCGGACATGTACGCTTCGTGGCCGCCCACCACCAGCAGGGGGTAGGAGGCAAAGGTCTCCTGCTGGCTGTCCTCCATGGAGATGCCGCTCTCCTCCCCGGAGCTCTCGTCCTCCGGAACCTGAGAGGAGGACTCCTCCTGGCTGGAAGAGGGCTCTTGGCTGGAGGGCTCCTCCTGGGAGCTCTCCCCTTCCCCGGGCTGGCTCTCCTCCCCGACAGGCTGGGAGCTCTCCGGCGCGGAGCTTTCCTCCGCCGGCTGGGCGGCGCTCTCCTCCCCGGAGCTTTCCCCCTCTGGGGCTTGGCTGGAAGCGCTGGAGGCGCTTTCAAGGGCGGACTCTGCCGCCAAGGCGCTGGGCGCCGGCAAGGCGAGCAGCAGCGCCAGCAGCAGCGCCGCAATCCTTCTGGTTCGCTTTTTTCCCACGGTAAACCTCCCATACATTGCAAAGGCAGTTGCCCTGGTTTACAAAATACACGGCACCATTATACCGGAAAGATTACAAATTTGCAACCTTTTGCCCCCAGAATTCACAATTTGCCACAAAATGCCAACAAAAAAGGCCGCCAGGTTTTGGCTGGCAGCCTTTGTTTCTAGGGGATTTTTTACAGCTTTTCCACCAGGGCCTTGGTGTCCCGGGCGATGACCAGCTCCTCGTTGGTGGGGATGACGTACACCTCCATGGAGGAATCGGGGGTGGAGATTTTGCCCTCTTTGCCCAGCACCATCTTCTCGTTGAGCTCGGGGTCAATCTTCACGCCCAGGAACTTCAGGTACTCGCCCACAACCTGGCGGTGGTGGGACTGGTTCTCGCCCACGCCGGCGGTGAAGACAATGGCGTCGCAGCCGCCCAGGGCCACCAGGTAGCCGCCGATGAACTTGGAAATCTGGTACTCCAGGATGTCGTGGGCCAGCTGGGCGCGCTGGTTGCCCTCGGCAGCGGCCTTGGTCACGTCACGGTCGTCGCTGGAGACGCCGGAAATGCCCAGCAGGCCGGACTTCTTGTTGAGGATCTGGTCCATCTCAGAGGGGGTCAGGTGCTCCTTCTCCATGATGAAGGTGACCACAGAGGGGTCCAGGGTGCCGGTGCGGCTGCCCATCATAAAGCCGTCCAGGGGGGTCAGGCCCATGCTGGTGTCGATGACCTTGCCGCCGTCAATGGCGGTGATGGAGGAGCCGTTGCCCAGGTGGCAGGTAATCATCTTCAGGTCTTTGATGTCCTTGCCCATCAGCTGGGCGCAGCGGTGGCTCACATAGCGGTGGGAGGTGCCGTGGAAGCCGTAGCGGCGCACGGCGTACTTCTCGTAATACTCATAGGGGACGTTGAACATGTAGGCCTTGGGGGGCATGGTGGCGTGGAAAGCGGTGTCGAACACCACCACCTCGGGGACCTGCTCGCCGAAGACCTCGCGGCAGGCGCGGATGCCCTGGCTGTGGGCCTTGTTGTGAAGGGGGGCCAGGGGGATAAGGCTCTCAATATCCTCAATGACCTTCTCGTCCACCAGCACGGACTCGTGGAAGATAGAGCCGCCCTGCACGATGCGGTGGCCCACGGCGGCAACCTCATCCAGGCTGTTGATAACGCCGTACTCCCCGTCGATAAGGGCGTTTTTCACCTGCATAAAGGCGGCGGCATGGTCCAGCATGTTCACGTTTTTGTGGAGCTCCCGGCCGTCGGCGGTCTTGTGGGTGAAGATGCCCCCGGGCATGCCGATGCGCTCGCAGTTGCCCTTGCACACCATCTGTTCGTTGTCCATGTCGATGAGCTGGTACTTCAAAGAAGAGCTGCCCGCGTTGATGACGAGAATTTTCATGGTTCGAATCTTTCCTTTCCTCTTTCCCCAAAAAGCCTGCGGACCCGCGTTTCCCGGCGGGCGCCTTTTGGGATGGTGGTTATTTCGCCCGCCCTCTTGCGAACAGGCGGGTGCTTCGTGTAAAATGATTTAGAAAAAGTCGCAGTCCCATTTTAGACCATTTCCCCTGTAAATTCAAGGAGTTTCAAAGGAAAATGCGAGAGAAAATGAAGATTTCCGCCATCATCTGCGAGCTGAACCCCCTACACAGCGGCCACCAGGCCCTGTTCGCCCACGCGAAAACCCGCTTTGGGGGCCTGGTGTGCGTGCTCTCCGGGAATTTCGTCCAGCGGGGAGAGCCCGCCCTGCTGGACAAGTGGTCCCGCACCCGCCTGGCCTTGGAGAGCGGCGCGGACCTGGTGCTGGAGCTGCCCCTGCCCTGGGCCCTGGCCGGG
>JABLTR010008874.1_pt1 | contig 20561 bp, 15 predicted proteins | sample 7160071 | NCBI WGS metagenome assembly JABLTR01 (sample SAMN14651230, study PRJNA627086) | human gut metagenome | isolation source: feces | host: Homo sapiens | reverse complement strand
GACACGGCCCTCGAACAGCCCCTGTCCCGCCGCTCGCCTACCGCCGCTCGGGCGCGATCGGCTTCTTGGCCGGGCCGTCGAGCACCGCGCCGTCGGAGCCGAAGCGCGAGCCATGGCAGGGGCAGTCCCAGCTGCCTTCCGCATCGTTGTGCGCAAGGCAGCATCCCAGATGTGAGCAGCGGCGCCCTCCCTTCACAAGGTTCGAGGCGGATACACCCAGATTCGTGAACAGATCCTCTGTCATCATGGAGCGCTGCGGCGAGAACAGGTCCTCGACGGGGCTCTTGCCGGTGGTTATGAGATCGGTTATCGTGTGCGCCGCAAGGAACGACCCGGTCATGCCCCACTTGTTGAACCCCGTGGCCACGAACTGGTTCGGACGCCCGCGTCGATGGACGCCGATGTAGGGCAGCTTGTCCAGGCTCATGCAATCCTGCGCCGCCCAGGCGAAACGCTCTCTGCCGTCCGGATACGCGATGCGGGCGAACTCGCGCAGCGCGGCGAAGCCCTCATCTGGTCTCGGCCCCTCCCCCGTGCGATGGCCGCCGCCGCCTAAAAGAAGGGAGTCACCATAGGTGCGGAACGACAGGCCGCCGTCCGCGCCGATGAACATGCCGTCGACCGGCGCTGCCTCGCGCAGCGCCAGGACGTAGGAGCGCACCTGGTGAAGCTTCATGAAGTAGAGGCCGGGCACGTTAACCAGCGGATAATGCGTCGCGAACACGATGTAGTCCGCCGTGATCGTCCCGCGCTCGGTGCGGGCCGTATTGCCCGACACCTGCTCGACGAAGGTTTCTTCATACACGTCGAGCAGGGGCATGAGCCCGCAGAGGAGCTTGAGGGGGTTGAACTGCGCTTGCCGCTCCATCCCGAGTGCGCCCCTGTTCGCAAGCGGCAAGGGCGCGTGCTTCAGCACATGGTGCGGGATACCCAGCTGCTCGTACACGGCGCGCTCGCGCTCCAACGGCTCGGTCGAATCCTGCGCGTACACGTAGGCGGTCCGCTCCTCGAAGTCGCACGGCACCTCGGAGGCGAGTCGTCGGAGCCCGTCGACGGCCGCCTGGTTGGCCTCGTAGTACCTCCGGGCCTTCTCGATGCCGTCGAACTTGACCAGGTGGTCGTAGATAAGGCCGTGCTGCGCGGTGACCTTCGCCGAAGAGCCGCCCGTCACGCCCGATCCCACGCGTCGGGCCTCCGCCACGGCACAGCGGTATCCGGCTTGCTTGAGCAGGTAAGCGCACAGCATTCCCGCCATTCCGCCGCCGATCACGAGCACGTCGACGGAGACGTCCCCGTCCAACGTCTTCACGACGCCGTCCGGCCGTTCCGCGTTCGCTTCCCAAATCGAGGTCATGGGCCCGCCCTTTCGTCCGCTTCCGTTCGCGCATGTCCAGCAAACGGTACCCGACGGGGCGGATTGCACGAGGGCTCTGCATGCAAGCGTGGACCGGCCTTGAACGAACGGTTGCCTGTTTGCAAGGCGCGAGCGGGCAGGAGCCCGCCCCTAACCGATCAGCTTGGAAGACTCCACCTGCTCGACATACCAGGTCATGAAACGCGCGAGCGGTTTGCGCAGCACGAGCCCTATGAGCGCGGCCGGAATGATGAACAGCGCGAGCAGCCCCATCTCGATCCAGAAGTCGTTGCCGTATACGCCGAACATCGCAGCCCGCATCGCGTTCACCACATGCGTGGCCGGCAGCCACGGGCTGATATTCTGGATGAACGAGGGAAGTATCTGCAACGGGAACGATCCGCCACAACCTGTCACCTGGACGATAAGCAGCAGCACCGCCACCGCCTTGCCCAGGTTCGCGAATGCCGCCACAAGCGCGTAGATGAGGAACGTGAACACGAGCCCCGCAAACCAGAAGCACAGCATGAACAGCACGGGCTCGGCCACCTGCACCTGTAGGAACAGCAGGTTGCCCAGGCCCATGACGGTCGTCTGCAGAAGCGACAGAAACGCCATGATGCCGAAGCGCCCCAGGAACAGCTCTCGGGGCCGCGGATCGTCCAGACCTTCCCGCACGCGCTGCGAGACGGCGGGCTTCACCGCCACCAGAATGAGCAACGAGCCGATGAACAGGGCGAGCGTCGTGTACAACGGAGCCATAGCCGATCCGAAGTTTTCAACCGGGAACACGGCCGTACGCTCGATGCACACCGGGGCGGCGAGCGCCTTTGACAGAACCTGCGCGTCCGAGCCGAGCACCTGGCGCAGGAAGCTCGCGTCGCCCGTCGCGAGGGCGCGGTCGATATCGTCCGCCAGCGCCCGCAGGCCCTCCGCGGACTCGTTCATCTTCCCGATGGCCGCATCGATCTTCTCCGACGCCTCGCCCAGCACCGAGCCGACCGATCCGGCCGAATCGGCCAGGCCCGAACCCGATGCGCGGAGGTTGTCCAGGCCCCCGCTCACGATGCCCGCAAGGTCGGCCGCGCGGTCGGCGAGATCGCGCAGCGCCGGTTTCAGATTGGCATCGTAGTTGCTCTTCAATTCGGCGACGTTCGAGCGCGCCTGGTCGGCGAGGGCCTTGACCTCTTCGCGCTCGGCCTGCGCGTCGTCGTTGCCCGACTCCAACTTGTCGGCGGCCGTGCGCAGGTTGTCGCGCATGCCCTCTTCCAGCGCTATCAGCGCGTTCATCCTCGAGATGACGGCGTCGAGCGCCTCTTCGTACTCCGGGGGAATGCTCCCGTGCATCTGATCGAGCTCGCCCACGATGCTTTGATACTGCGCGATATGCCCGTCGAGGGCGTCCGCCTCGTCCCGCATCCCCGCGGCGCTCTCCTGGGCCCCCGTCGAGGCGACGTCGAACAGCTCGTCCACCGATCCGGACACGGCGGAGAATCCCCGGCTGCTCGCCTCGAGGGCGCGCGAAAGCTCCTCGGCCGACTCCTTGAGCGCCGAGGCCATGTCGGAAGCCGACGAGCCCCCTTGCGACGCCGTTGCACCGAGACCGTCGACCTCGCGCTGCGCGGAATCGATGAGCTTCGCGGAGTCGCAGACGAGCGATCGGGACGTATCCGCGAGCGAGGCGTACAGGCCCAGGACCGACGCCATGCGCCCCACATCGTCGCCCATGCTGCGCACGTGGCCCGCGACGGCCGCGATGCGCCCGTCCATGTCGGCCTCGTCGGCGTACTCGGACAGCGACTTGGCGACGTTCAGCGCTATCTCCGAGAGCGTTTCCACGAACACTTTGTTCACCTGGTACGATACCGTATCGGCACCCTGATCGGTGATCTTGGGGGCGATGGCGCTCTTCTTCTCGTTCGAATAGTAGACGATGCGCGCATGCTGCACGTCCTCGGAATAGAACGTGAGCATGTCCCGGCTGAAGCCCTCGGGGATGACCACTGCCGCATAGTACCGGCCCGAGCGCGCCCCGTCCACCGCATCCTCCTCGGTGGTGAACGTCCAGTCGATCTCCTCGTTGGCGCGCAAAGCCGATACCACCTGCTCGCCGATGTTGACGCGCAAGGGGATCAGGTCGCTCTCGTAGCCCTCGTCCACGCTGGCCACGGCCACGGTCAGGTTGCCCGTGTTGTCGAACACGTTCCAGCAGGCGATGACGTTGTACCAGGTGAAGATCGACGGCATGACCACCAGCCCGATGGCGATGATGACGCTCATCGCGTTCGAGAACAGGTGCTTGAAGTCGCTGCGCACGAGGCGGACGATGTTACGCAAGCCCATCGCCCCCCTTCGGATCGCCCGCCGGATCGACGGACAGCCGCTCCATCTCGTTGCGCGAGGACCCCAGCTTCAAAAGCCCCTCGTCGGTCATGCCGTCGAGCTTCATCTGCCGCTCGAAGCTGTCGCGCAGGCTCTCCACCACCACGAGGAACACGAACACCGCGACCAGCCAGACGAGCCATGCGGTGAGCAGCTGCACCTTCTCGGCGGGCGTGAGCGCGAACAGCGCCGCCAAGGCGATGGGCACCGCCAGGCCGAGGGCGACGGACCCCCTGATGAGGCGCGGGTACCAGCGCGAGAAGCGCTCGTAGCGCCGGCTCAACTCTTCCCGGTACTCCTCTTTACCCGACAGCGCCTTGAATATCTGGGAGAAGCGGTACGGGCGCGCTGGGATCTCGACGTCCTCCCCGTTGAAGATGCCGCTCTGCCTGACCTGGCCCGCCACCATCCGGTTGACGTTCGCCATGAGCGGGTGCACCAGAACGCCCAGGGCCATGAACAGCGCGAAGAAGAACGCCAGCATGCCCAGCGCATCCGCGTACTGCGTGCCGTAGAACCCGCAGATGGCCTCGCGCATGGCCTCGATGCCGTACGTGAAGGGGAACAGCGGGTAGACCGTCTGGAAGAAGCTCGAGGTCATCTCGATGGGATACAGCCCCGTCGCGCCGGGTATCTGCGCGAACACCAGCACGATGCAGATGCCCTTGCCGATGTGTTGCAACGTGACCGAGAGCGCGTAGATGATGCTGAGATAGGCGAGTGAGGCCACGGCGGCCGCGAAGAAGAGCGCCGGCACGTTGACCGCCTGCACCCCGATGAACAGCACGCCCGCACAGCAGATCACCGCCTGGAGCACGGCCATCCCCGCAAGGAGCAGGAAGCGGCCCAGATAGCGCTGGGTCACGGTGAGGTTGCGGATGCCCTCGCCGTCCACCTCCTGCTTCATGATGACGAGCAGCATGAAGGCGCCGATCCAGAACGTGAGGTTCATGAACAGCGGGGCCATGGCCGAACCGTAGGCGTTCAGCGGGTAGAGCTCCTCGGTGACGAGCTCGGTGGGCGATCCCATGAAGTCGGCGACTTTCGACGCGTCGAGGCCGTCTTCGCCAAACGCCTTCACCAGGGCATCGGACTCGCTCAGGGCCAGCACATCGGTCAGCACGGTGTCGAGCCCCTGCTCGAGCCCCACCAGGATGCCGTCGGTCTGGCAGAGCGCCTCTTTCGCGTCGGCCATCGTGGAGGACAGCTGGTCGAGCACGAGCTCGGCCTGGTCGATGAGGAGGCGCTGGTTCGACACCGCGGTTCCCAATGCCGCCGCAGTCGTCCCCATCCGGGACAGGCTGCCGTTGATGGCCGGTATCGTCGTGCCGAACAGCACGTCCGAATACCCTTGGGCCTCTTGTGTGGCGTTCTGGACGGCCGTATCGAGCGCGCCGCTCGCCTGCGAGACAGCCTGGGAAAGCTCCCCCGCCCCTTCGTTGGCAGCGGTCAGGCGCTCGAGCGTTTTCTGAGCATCGTCGGCGCGCTGATCCAGCTCGTCGGCGACCGCGAGGATCGACTCCTTGTTCGAATCGGTATCGGGCAGCGCCTCGCCCTGCTCGCGCAGGTACACCGCGAGCGCCCTGTTCTCGTCGACCATCGCCTGGCCCTGCACGATGGCCGTCGAGATGGCGGCCCGCGCATCGCCGACATCGCCGACGATTCCCGCCACCGCGCCGTTGGCCTTCGAGGACGTTGCCGAGGCCGCGAGCAGGCTCTGATTGACGGCCGGCATCGCCGAAGCCGAGAAAGAGGAGAGGCCGCTTTGCAGCTGGGACGTCAGGCCCGATACGGTATCGAGGGTCTCGCCTGCGGTCTCGACACCCGACCGGGCGCGCTCGAGCGCGCCCTTCGACTCGTCGGTCTTGGCCTGCGCCTGATCGGTGGCCGACGCTATCCCCGCGATCGATTCGCGCGCGTCGGTTATCACCTGCGTCGCCTCCCCCAGCTTGGAGGCCGCCTGGGAGCGGGACGCGTCCAAGGCGGTGCGCGAGTCGGCGAGCGCCTGGTCGATCGCATCGGCGGCGACGTCGCTCACCGTGGAGACGAACGTGGAGTTGATGGTCTCGTCGAGGGTGCTGGCGCCCGTGTCGGTTATCTTCGGTGCCACGGGGCCGGTTTTCTCGTTCACGAAGTATTCGATCTCGGGCTTCGAGAACTCGCCCGTGGTCAGGGAGAGCAAATGCTCGGTGAAGTCCTCGGGGATGACGAACACGGCGTAGCTCTTCCCCGCCTCGAGCTCGGACAGGGCGGTGCCCCGGTCGGAGAACGTCCAATCGAGCTGGTCGTTCACGCGCAGCTCGTCAACGATGAGATCGCCCACGTGGAGCTCGCCGGTCAGCTCGCTCGAACCGCCCGCGTCCTCGTTCACCACGCAAACGCGCAGGTTGCCCGTGTTGTCGTATGGATTCCAGAAGCCCACGACGTTGTACCAGGTGTATACCGAAGGCAAGACGAGCAGTGCAAGCACCACCACGAGGGCTGGCGGCACATGGAGCAGGCGCAGGACATCGCGCTTGAGCACGCGCAAAACGTTCCCCATGCCTTACCGCCCCCTTTTCGCAACCGCTTGAAACAACCAGGCAATCATACCCCTCCTGAGAGAAAACGCCAGGCATCCGGTGCGTTTTGAACGGTTTCTCCTCATGGCAGGCGGAAAGACGGGCAGCAAGGTCATGCTCTCGCGATCCCGACGGCGCGCAGCACAGCGCGATGGAGAACGCCGTTCGGCCCTCCGAACCAAGCGGCGCCCGGGAAGGATCCCGGGCGCCGGGGAACTTGGTGAGGGAGGGGCGCGCCGCCGCGCCTTTACGCCGCTAGGCGCTTCGCGATAGCGAGGATGAAGTCGCGGGTGGAGAGCTTCACCGGGTTCGGCAGCGTGGTGATGAGAGCGAGGTCGCCCGTCATCTCGCCGGCCTCGATGGTGTCGAGCGTGGCGCGCTCCAGCTTGTCGGCGAATGTCACGAGGTCGTCCAAACCGTCCAGCTCGCCGCGCTTGCGCAGCGCCCCCGCCCACGCGAAGATCGTGGCCACCGAGTTCGTGGACGTCTCCTCGCCCTTGAGGTGCTTGTAGTAGTGGCGCTGCACGGTGCCGTGCGCGGCCTCGTACTCGTAGTACCCCTGCGGGCTCACCAGCACCGACGTCATCATGGCGAGCGACCCGAACGCGCTGGACACCATATCGCTCATCACGTCGCCGTCGTAGTTCTTGCACGCCCAGATGAAGCCGCCGTCGGCCTTCATCACGCGCGCCACCGCGTCGTCGATGAGCGTATAGAAGTACTCGATGCCGGCTTCCTCGAAGCGCGCGGCGTACTCGGCATCGTAGATCTCCTGGAAGATGTCCTTGAAACGGTGGTCGTACTTCTTCGAGATGGTGTCCTTCGTGGCGAACCAGATGTCCTGCTTCACGTCGAGGGCGTACTCGAAGCAGCTGCGCGCGAAGCTGGCGATGGACGCGTCGAGGTTGTGCATGCCCTGGGCGATGCCCGGGCCGTCGAACTCGTGGACGAGCTCGCGCGTCTCGGTGCCGTCAGCCGCAGTGTACACGAGCTCCACCGTGCCGGGACCGGGCACGCGCAGCTCCGTGTTTTTGTACACGTCGCCGTAGGCATGACGGGCGATGGTGATGGGCTTGACCCAGTTGCGCACGCACGGCTCGATGCCCGCCACGGTGATGGGCGTGCGGAACACGGTGCCGTCGAGCAGGGCGCGGATGGTGCCGTTGGGGCTCTTCCACATCTGCTTTAGGTCGTACTCGTCCATGCGCGCAGCGTTCGGCGTGATGGTGGCGCACTTTACGGCCACGCCCAGGCGCTTGGTGGCCTCGGCGGAATCCACGGTCACCTGGTCGTCGGTGGCGTTGCGGTGCTCGAGGCCCAGGTCGTAGTACTCGGTCTTAAGATCGACGTACGGGCAGATCAGCTCGTCCTTGATCATCTGCCAGATGATGCGCGTCATCTCGTCGCCGTCCATCTCCACCAGCGGCGTGGTCATCTGAATCTTCGCCATTGTCAGCCTTTCGTCATCGTGCGACATGCAGTCCCGATCGCATGAGCGCGAGCATGCCCCTCTCCTCTGTGCACGTCTATGATACCGTTGAAATGTTCCGAAAGAGTAAAAACACGCGTCGATTCCAGCGCACGGCACCAACTCGCCACATCGCCTTGGTTCCCGCGGCGCGCTGACAGACGTTGTCGCCCCCCTTGCGCAGACCGTTCGACGCCGACGCGAGGGCAGCCGGAAGTTCGGGAGACCGAGGGCCTTCGCACGACTTCATGATAGAATTCGTTGGGATCAAATCCGGAGCTGCGTCGTTCGCGCGTACAAGCCGGACTCGTAAAGCCGACGAAGACGGGAGTACCATGATCAAGGAACTGGTCAAAGACGAGGCAATCCTCTCGCAGCCCTGCGACGCCGCCACAGCAAAGGACGCGCAGGTGGCGCAGGATCTGCTCGACACGCTGGCATCGCTCGACAACGCCGCCTGCCTGGCCGCCAACCAGATAGGCGTCTCCAAGTGCATCGTCGCTTATCTCGACGAAAACGACCAGCCTCATGTCATGTACAATCCTACACTGAAGCTGGCCCTGGGAGCGTTCAAAGCGGAAGAGGGCTGCCTTTCCCTCGAAGCCGACTCCAAGGTGACGCGCTTCGCCAAGATCAAGGTCGCCTACGAGGAGCTTGCGGAGGGCGAACTGCAACCGCGCAAGCAAGATTTCACCGACTGGACGGCGCAGATCATTCAGCACATGATTGACCACTGCAAGGGCAAGCTCGTCTGAGGGCGCACCGGTTGGCATGAGTCCGTCATCGACATCCAAAAGATCGCGTGCAAAGCGGCAGCAGGAGCTGCTCGAGCGAATCGAACGGGCGCGCACGCTGCTGGAAGGCGCGGACCGTGTGCTCGTTGGTGCCGGAGCGGGTCTGTCCGCGGCGGCCGGACTGCGCTACGACGGCGAGCGCTTCCATCGCGGTTTCGCGCCCTTCATCGAACGCTACGGCATGACCGATATGTACTCGGCGGGATTCTACCCCTTCCCTTCGGAGGAAGACCGCTGGGCCTACTGGGCGCGGCACGTATGGGCCAACCGCTACGAGCCTCCTGCGCTGCCCCTGTACCGCTGCCTGCTGGAGGCGATACACGGAAAGGAATGGTTCGTCCTCACCACGAACGTGGACGCCCAGTTCGAGAAAGCCGGATTCGATCCCGCGCGCATTTTCGCCGTCCAAGGCGACTACGGCTTCAACCAGTGCGCGCGAGGCTGCCACGACAGCCTCTACCCGAATCGAGAGCTCGTCGAGGACATCCTCGCGGCGGCGGACGAAGGCGACCCGACGCGGGCACCGAGCGGTCTCGTTCCGCACTGCCCCGTGTGCGGCGGGCCCATGGCAGTGCACCTGCGCATCGACGGTGCATTCGTCGAAAACGCCGCCTGGCATGACGCTCGGGAGCGCTGCCTGCGCTTCGCGGAAGGCGTGCGCGACGAACGCACCGTCCTGCTGGAGCTGGGCGTCGGATGGAACACGCCCTCCATCATCCGCCTGCCGTTTGATCGCCTGGCCACGTCATGCGATGCACCGCTCGTGCGCTTGAACCGCGACGATGCGCGCGTCCCGGATGGCAGAGAGGGCCGCGCTGCGGGCTTGCAGGGCGATATCGCCGAGCTCCTCCCTCAGATACTGCCTACACCTGGAACTGCGACGGACGGATAGCGCCCCGAACGCAGGACACCCCCGATCGCTCCCGAACGCCCGGCGACTCTCATGCCGCCATCGAACGCTCCCGATCAGGCTTCTGCAAGCTCCTCTGCGAAACCGGCTCGGATACGCAGGAACACGGCCTCGCCCTCTTCCTGCGTCGCGTCGAGGTCTACGTCCGCCACGATGGCGAAGTCGTGGTCGCCTTCCGGATCGCTGAATATCTGGCGCACGCGCCACCTGCGCTCGGTCCGCTCGTCCGACTCGTCGATGACGAAGTAGGCCGTCGAGCGCGCATCTGCATCGAGCAGGATGTCTTCGTGCGCTTCGCGGTACGCCTCGAGCGCCTCGCGCCAGCGCTGCTCGCCGAATCCCCCGTCCTGGTCGAGCCTGCCGAGCTCTTCGATCTCGCCGCGCGCTGCAAGCCGCACGCGCCTGAACAGCGCATTGCGCACGAGCACGGTGAGCCCCCGCCGATCGCGGACAACCTCGTCCGCCGCCAAATGAGGCGCGGCGGCCGTGCCTGCGCCCTCCCATTCGTCCATCAGGCTGGAATCCACCGAACGCACGACGAATCCCAGCCATGCGACCACATCGTCCAGGCGCTCGTCGCGCTTATCGGCGGGGACCGTCCGGTCGAGCACGCGGTAAGCGTCGGACAGGTAGCGCAGGAGCGTCCCTTCGGATCGCGCGATCTTGTAACGGCCCACGTAGGTCTTGAAGTCCGAGGCGGTCTCCAGCATGTCGCGCAGCACCGATTTGGGCGCCAGCTCGAAATCGCGCGCCCAGGGGACCTCGCGGCAGTAGCGCACGAACGCCGCATCCAGCAGATCCTCGAGAGGTTTGGGGTACGTGATCTCGGCTATCCTCTCAAGCCGCTCCTCGTATTCGACCCCGTCGGCCTTCATCTCCGCCATCGCCTTCTCGCGCGCCTGGCGCTCTTGGGCACGCAGCACCTGTCGCGGATCCTCGAGCGTGGCCTCGGCGAGCGAGATGACGTCGAGCGCGTACGTCTCCTCCTGCGGATCGAGCAATTCGAGCGCTGCCAGCAAAAATGGTGAAAGCGGCTGGTCGAGTGCGAAATCCTCCGGCACGTCAATCGTGGTCACGTACTCGGTCGCACCCCCTTCACCTTCGAAACGCTCCACGACACCCGCCGTAATGAGCGTATCGAATATCTCGTCGGCGCGCACGGCGAGCGCCGCCTTCTCCTCGGGCGGCTGGGCCGAGTCCTCGACGAGGCGCCGCACCCGGCTGAAGGCATCGCCGCCCTGCACCACTTCGGAGAGCACCATCGAGTGGGTGATCTTCATACGCGGCTTGAGCGTTTCCGGCGCGGCTTCGATAAGGCGCTGGAACGTCTGCCTGTTCCACGAGACGAACCCCTCGGGAGCGCGCTTCTTCTTGATCTTCCTCAGCTTCTTCGGATCGTCCCCCGCCTTGGCGATAAGCTTCGCGTTCTCGATGTCGTGCTCGGGCGCAAGGGCCGCCACCATGCCCTCGGTATCGAAGCCGGATCTGCCGGCCCGCCCGACGATCTGATGGAACTCGCGAGCGCGCAGGCGGCGCATCTTCCGTCCATCGAACTTCGTGAGCGCCGTCAGCACCACGGTATGGATGGGCACGTTGATGCCCACGCCGAGCGTATCCGTGCCGCATATGACCGGCAGCAGGCCCTGTTGGGCGAGCTTCTCCACGAGCAGGCGGTAGCGTGGGAGCATCCCCGCATGGTGCACGCCCACGCCACTTGCCAGCAGGCGTTTGAGCGTCTTGCCGAACGCCGTGGTGAAGCGCGTGCCCTTCACGGCCTCCTTCACAGCCTCGCGCTGCTCCTTGGTCGCCACCCCGTAGCTCGCAAGCGACTGGGCGGTTGACAGCGCCGCATCCTGCGAGAAATGCACGAGGTACAGCGGCGCCTCGCCCTTGCGCAGCGCGAGCTCCACCGTGCCCTCGAGCGGCATCTCCACGTACTCGTATGCCAGCGGTACGGGTCGCGGTGCGTCGGCGATCACGTCAACCTGGACGCCCGTACGCTCCCCAAGCGACTCCGCAATCGCTCCTACGTCCCCCAACGTTGCGCTCATCAGCAGAAACTGCTTCTTCGGCAGCGTGAGCAGCGGCACTTGCCACGCCCACCCCCGATCGTAGTCGCCGTAGAAGTGGAACTCGTCCATGGCGACGCAGCCAACATCGGCGCGCTCCCCTTCTCGAAGCGCCTGGTTCGCTAGGATCTCGGCCGTGCAGCAGACGACGGGCGCCTCGGCGTTGATGTGCGCGTCGCCCGTGATCATGCCCACGTTCTCGCGCCCGAGGACGTCCACCAGATCGAAGAACTTCTCGCTCACGAGCGCCTTGATGGGCGCCGTGTAGTACGACCTGCGCCCGGTTGCCATCGCCATGAAGCACATTCCAAGAGCCACGAGCGACTTGCCGGAACCCGTCGGAGTACCCAGCACCACGTGGTCGCCCACCATGAGCGCCATGAGGGCCTCTTCCTGATGCGGCCACAGCTCGATGCCGCGCTCGGCTGTCCAGGCAAGGAAGCGATCGAGCGCCTCGTCGGCCGTCGCCCAAGGCTCCGGCTCGGCCCCTTCCTCCTCGGGTTCCCACCACGCGGGCGAAAGCCTGCCGAGCGAACCGTGGGTGTATGCGCCGCCTTCGGCTTCGCCGGGGGCAAGCATGCTGCGGCCGCCCTCGCCGAGCGCCGTCGTTTCGTCTGCCTCTTGTTCTGCCATGGACGGGCCTCCGGGTCAATTCGATCGTATCGTAGAATGCGTATTCTACCCGCACGCGCCTGCAGAGGGCGACAGACGCGACAAAAGAACACGCGCGAGACCCCGCAACGCGCACGAGCACACACCCAATGCGCGGGCTTCAGGGCCGCCTACGCCGCCGGACAACCGTGCAGCACCAGCGTGCTCAACCCGCGAGAGCAGCACGGTACAATGGCCGCAACGATCGCAATCGACAAGGCCGCTGCAGATGAACACCGATAGAACAAACGATGGGATCGTCGGGCGCCCGGCTTACCGTGTGGAGCGAATGCGTGCGGAAGATGGACGGATCGCCGAGCATTTCCTCAACGGCCTCGCAGGAGGCTCGGATGCGTTCGCCAGCGCCATGAAAGATCCAGGCTTCGCGGAGATCATAGCCAACGAGCTGCGAACCGAGGACATAGCCGACGAGCCGCTCGAGCCGCTTGCTCGGCAGGCGCCGACCGATCGCGTCCGACGCGACTTCGAACGCTGGCTTGCGTTCATCGACGGCGACCTGCAACCTTGGACCACGGGCGGCGCCATACACTTCAGGCCGCACTGGGCGCGTGTGCTCATGTTATCGCTCGTCATAGCAGACCTCGAGGGCCTGGCTGACAAAGACGCATGCGCGCTGGCAATGGCCGCCGCCTTTCATGATTCTCGGCGCAAGGACCCGTACCTCGACACCGGCCACGGAGCGCGTGCCGCGGCCTACTACGCGCAGTTTTGCCGCGACACGGGCACCGGTGCGCAGCGAAGCACCACGGCGGGAGCGAACATCGATTTCGACCCGCGTACGTACCTAGCCGTCAAGTGGCACGACCGCGACGACGATGCAGGACTGGAGGCCATCGAGGAAGCGATTCGCCGCAACGCCCTTCCTGAACTGGGCATCGACGATCTAGGATCGCTTGTTCCAGCACGCGCCCGAGCCGACGCCGCAACGGTCTACCGCATGTTCAAGGACGCCGACGGCCTGGATCGCATCAGGCTGGGGCCGCAGGGCCTCGACGAGGGCTACCTGCGCACAACGCATGGCAGAGCGCTCGTGCCGTTCGCGCGCAGACTCCTGGAAGCCTCCGAGCACACAAGGATATGAAGGCGTGCTGCTCCGTATTTCGACGCCGCGAGAGCCTACCCCGATCCGTAGCCCAACGCCCCGACGACCGCCCACGCGAGCGCGGCGGTCCACAGCACAGCCACGACGATGCGCACTGCATTCGGCACGCATAGGTTCTTCGAAGGCACCATGAACATGGCGATGAGGCCGCCGAGCGCGCCGCCCAGATGCCCGCTCACGGAGATGCCCGGCACCAGGAACGTGTACGCCACGTTGACGCCGATAATGGCGAGCATGCTCTTACTGTACTGGGCGAACACGTGGCGGTTGCCCTTGTGCAGCACGCCGAGCAGCGCCACAGCCACGAACAGCGCGAACACGCTCGTCGACGCTCCAGCGCTCACAGCGGGCATCCCGCCCGCCAGCACGTCGGCCGCATACGACACGGCGTTGCCCGTGATGCCTCCCACGAAGTAGAGCGCCAGGAAGTTGCCGCGCCCGAGCACGCGCTCCAGCACCTCGCCTACGCTGTAGAGCGCCACCATGTTGAAGCCGAGATGCATGAGGTCCATATGCAGGAACATGGGCGTGACGAACCGGAACAGCTCGCCCGCCTGCACGAGCGGCGCGTACATCGCCCCCATGCCCACGAGCACGAGGGGCGGCACGTCGACCCTGACCCCCACGTGCGCGCCGGCAAGGACGGATACCGCCGCCTCGGCCGCGAAAACGATCACGTTTATCGCGATAAGCGCGAGCGTAACCAGACGGAACCGGTTGCGCGCGAAGAATCCGGGCGTGCTCGCGCCCATCATGCGCTCGAGCTGCTCGTCGTCGATGACGGGCCGCTGTCCGCCGCGATCGTTCACCTTGTACGGCATGGAAGGCTCCTTGCAATCTTCGCTCCCGCACGCTCTGGCATCCGCGGCGAATCCGACGTGCACGCCCTCATGCGGGGCCGCGCCCGTCCACCGCACTTTCGGCACTTCCCGCTTCGACACGGCGGGCAAGGAGGCGACGATAGTCTTCCAGGTTCTCTTTCAGCACCGCCGGAACGTCCAGCCCGTACGGGCAGCGCTCGACACATGACCGACACTCGGTGCACGAATCGATCTTGTCCATCTCCGTCTGCCACGCTTCGCTCAGCCAGACATCGGAAGGCGCCCGGCGCACCATCAGCGACATACGGGCGCACTGGTTGACGACGATGCCCTGCGGGCAAGGGGCGCAGTAGCCGCAGCCACGGCAGAACGAGCCTGCCAGCTCAGCCCGATCCGCTTCGATGGCCGCAGCCAGCTCCGGACTCATCCGAGGCTGCCCCTCCTCGATGTACGATAGCCATGTCTCGAGTTCTTCCAGACGCTGGATGCCCCAGATGGGCAGCGCGTTCGGGAAGCACGCCATATGGGCCATCAGCGCATCGGCATTCATAAGAAGGCCGCCGGCGAGCCCCTTCATTGCGATAAACCCCATGTTCTTGCGCTCGCACGCCGATACGAGTTCCGTCTCGCGCGGAGAGGACAGATAGTTGAATGGAAACTGCATCGTCTCGTACAGACCGGTCTCGACGGCCTCGAAGGCCGTCCCCACCTTGTGCGCCGTGACGCCGATATGATTGATTTTGCCCTGTCGCTTGGCTTCGACCATGCATTCGTACATGCCGGTACCGTCGCCGAGCTCCCACACGCGGTCAATACAATGGAATTGGTAGAGATCGACATGGTCGGTTCGAAGGTTGCGAAGCGACGTATGCAGATCGTCCCAGAAATCCTCGGGGGTTTTGGCCATGGTCTTGGTGGCGATCGCAACGCGATCACGCAAGCCGTGCAGGGCACGCCCCATCTTCTCCTCGCTGTCGGAGTAGGCACGCGCAGTGTCGAAGAACGACATGCCCCCGTCCACGGCGCGGCGCAGAAGGCGCTCCGCCTCGTCGAACGAGATGCGCTGGATGGGCAGCGCGCCGAAGGCATCCTGGGGCGACACGATGCCCGTCGACCCCAGAACAACGCGATTCATCGGCACGGTGGCTTCCGTCCTGCTCATGCATCGTTCCCTTCTTCTTCGAACGGCAAAGGATCGCCGTAGCCCTTCCATCGGGGCACGTCGAACCGGGCCGTCCACAAACCCGCCGCGCGGATCGACACCGCGTTTACGAACGCAAGGAGGGCGAGCGCCGCCACGAGGCCGGCGAACGTCCCGAACGTCGCAAGCGGATCGAGCTGCGCCGACAGCGCCGCATCGGAAAGCGGCCCGCTCAAAGCCGATACAGCCTCCTCCGCCAGCGCCGTGACCACAACGATGACGGCAATGCTCGCGAGGCCCTTCCGAACCATGGCAAGAACGCGGCCGAACTGCAAGCCAGCGCCCAGGCGACCGTAGATACTCATGCGCATCATCGAGACGAGCATGAAAGGAGAGATAACGAGGGAGGCCGCATAGTAGACTGCAAGCAGGATAGGATGGATAGCGACGCGCTGCTGGGCGTATGCGTAGAGATCGAGGACGGCCGGCTGCCCGGCTGCAGCCGGAAACGCCGATTGCGACAGCGAAACGCATGCGGCGTATACGAGGGCCAGCGCAAGCCCGTACACCAAGCTGATGACGAAGGCGTACCAGCCGCGCCGATACAGCGCCCCGTCCTCGTTGCCGAACAAGCGCGCCGGCAGGGGTTCCGTGCGTCCCCAGGCCGCATCGCGCGCCCAGCCGAGGAGGTATCCGTTCAACACGACAGCCCCGAACACGGGCACAACCGACACCAGCCCCATCTGCAGCATCTTCACCGGCCAGCTGGGCGAGCGAACCACGTCGCCGAAGGCCATGACGAGCGTCTTCCAGCCGGATGCGGGCTTCTCTTGCAAGATTTGATGTTCCATGGGACCATTGTACCTTATGTACGCCGCTTCGAGCAGGACGTCCCCGCCCACTCGGCGGGATGCTCTTCGACGCGGTCGCGAGACGCGCGGAAAACCCCGGCCGAGCGAAAGCAGACGCCGCTCGGATTGGTCCGTGTTGCATTGCGGACGACATGTGCACATTCGCTCGCCGCTATGGTAAGGTGCCTTTATGGACATCCGCCAGACAAACGTCGATGAAACTGCCACGCCACGCCCGCGGAAGATCCCCCGCGCATGCCGCGCCGCCATGCGCTGGGCCCTCGTCGCCGCTTGGGCGTGCCTCGTCGTGTTCATGTCGTCGAACACCGGATCGAACCTCAGCGGCGATCTCGGCCTCTTCTCGGAACTCTACCGCAACCTGAAAGCCATGCAGCAGAGCCTGCTGGGGCCGTACGTCGACTTGCTCTCGCCCGCGGCCCACTTCTGCGAGTACGCGATACTGGGATTCCTTCTGGCCAACGCGCTGCGCCTCCATATTCCGCTTGCGCGCGCCTGCCTTGTCGCGATCGCCTGCGCGAGCCTCTTCGGCGTGACCGACGAGCTCCATCAGTACTTCGTGCCCGGACGGATGTGCGACCCGCTCGACTGGTTGGTCGACACGCTCGGCGCGTCCCTTGGCGCGCTCGTCGCGCGTGCGGTTTTCTCGCGCAGCGAACGCTGATGCCGCAGGAACGCCGACGCCCCAAGCCCCACTCCCAGCGCCACGGCTAGGATGACCGCGGACTGCGCAAGCATGGGCACCTCGAGGCCCGGCGAGCGTCCTTCGATGTTCTGCGCAGGCTTCGCCGGCATTGCCAAAAACCACGCCATCGTGCCCGCCGCTTTCGATCTCGTTGGCGAAAGGACTCTCGAAGGTTGCGTTCGCGCCGACCAGCTCGACGCCATCGTTGAAGCCCAGCTCGTCCGCCTGCAACCCGGGCCAGGCCAAGCGGACCTGTCGGCTGTCGAACGCATCGAGAAGGCCTTCTGGAGCGTCCTCATGAAGTGGCCGCCAGCCGCCCATCTCGCCGAGCAGCCGTACGGCTTTCGCGACGCGCGCAGTACATCGTCCAGCCCGACACGCGCCGCACGCGCACGAACCCGACCTGCAACCGTGGGTTAAACCTCTTCTATGGAGCGCCATCGGGGAAAACGGCGCGCTATAATCGCCTGTGGCCCATCGCCGAGCGGACAGGGAAGGTTTACCTGGCGATGGCCGAGACCGATTTTCTCCCCTGTGCGAGCATTGGAGCACCGTCTATGCCAAAGGATTTCAGCGACCCGAAGAAGCTCGGCTTCATGCGCCTCATCGAGGTGTTCTTCGCCTGCAATGTCGTCTTCACCATCTCGCTTCTGGTGTTCGTGGTGAAGGGCGGCGACGAGTTGGGCTTCGGCGAGATGCTCGACTTCGCCAACCTTGTGTTCGACGGCGTGAGTCTTTGGCTCATCTGGCAGCGCAAGCGCCTTGCACGCCACTTCATCATAGGGTTCAGCCTGTTCAACATCGTCGTGGGCAGCGCCTACAACCTAGCTACGGGGCAGTTCGACATCGTCGGCCAGCTCATCGCGTCATCGTCCGACATCATCCTGCTCGCCTACTTCCTTACGTCGCGCCGCGCCAAGGCCGTGCTCACCCAGCCCTTCTCGGCAGAGATCAAGCACGCCGATCTCCAGCGCCACATCGACTTCTACCGGCCGCGCACATGGGGCTTCTGGCGCAACCTCATCATCTACTTCTGCGTGTTCAGCGTGGTGGGGCACTGGATGGAAGCGGGCTATTGCACGTTGATCCGCTTCGGGCTCATCCCCGGCATCTACGACCCGAACTCTCAGATCTGGTCGGATTGGCTCTACCCGTTCTGCGTGTACGGCTTCGGGGCCGTGGCCTGCGTGCTTTTGCTGTTCCCCGTGAAGAACTTCCTGCAGAAGCACCTCAAGGGCCACGCGCTGCCGCTCGCGCTCAGCTTCGTCGTGAACGCGCTCGTGTGCACCGGCATCGAGCTGGCCATGGGCCTCATGCTCAACCAGCCCGGCCCCGACGGCGCGTACCCACTGTGGGACTACAGCGACATGTTTTGCAACTTCATGGGCCAGGTGTGCCTACAGAACGCCGTGGCGTTCGGTATCGTGGCCACACTCATGACCTGGGTCGTCTACCCCGGTCTGGAAACGTTCCTCGCACGGTTCTCCAAGGACGTCATGAACGTAGCGTTTGTCGCCGTGGTCATCGTGTTCTGCATCCTGTTCTTCTTCTACTGCGTGAACGTCCTGCTGCCCGACTTCGACACGTCAACGATTGCTGCGGAAGCGGAGGCTGCAGCCGCCCAAGCGCAGCAGGCGCAACCCACCGCGCCCGAGGCCGGCTAGCCCTGCGGGAGGATCATGCCGCATCTCGCGAACGATCGCAAGCTTCATGGCGTTTTGCCGGGCACGTTCTCGTTCTGGCGCAACCTCGTCGTGCACTTCTGCGCGTTCAGCGTCATCGGGCATTGGATGGAGATCGCCTATTGCTCGTTCATGAACCTGTTCGGCATTGTAGACGCCGACTCGCTCGTGTGGGACGACCCGTTCTACCCGTTCCTCGTCTACGGCGTAGGAGTCGCGGTGTGCGTGCTTTTGCTCGAGCCGCTCAAACAGCGCCTCGTGGCGCGCCGGCGCACGCTGTTCGGTGCCGGCGCGCAGTTCTACCTGATCACCATTGCAGTGTGCCTGGTCATGGAGCTGGGCATGGGCCTCATGCTCAACCAGCCCGGCCCCGACGGCGCGTACCCACTGTGGGACAACTCACAGCTGCCCTTGAACGTGCTCGGCCAAGCGTGGCTCGTGAACGACATGGCGCTGGGCGCCGTGGCCATGCTCTATACCTGGTGCGTGTACCCGCTCTGCGAGAAGGCACTGGCGAAGGTGCCGCCGCGCGCCATGAACGCACTTGCAGCGAGTGTCGTCGTGTGCTTTGCAGCGCTCTGCGCCGTGAAGTTCGCCGCGGCCTAGACGCTTCGCCCTCGAAGCGCAGGAAGGCCTCGCCGTCCTGACGCGCCCGTTGCAGATCGCCCACGCAGCGGCGACGCGACGGCACGCTTCAAGAACGAGTCCTCCCCGCCCGAGGTACGGTTGTGCTTGCCGCCTGAAGCCTCGTCCGACGGGACCGGCCGCGCCCCGGATCCCTCTTCCGTCGAAGCGCAGCCGAGAAGGCGGCGCCCGATGATCGAGAGCGAAGGAGTGCATATGAGCTCAAAGGAAACCAAAGACAGCAGCACGCGGCCCGGAGCGCTGGGACGCGGCATGGACGCCCTTATGGGCGACGGCGAGACCAGGAATACCGAAGAGGAGCATCGAGGAAAGGAGGAAGGCGAGCCCGAGAAGATCGAAGCCGATCGCCGCAACGATTCGCCCGGTACGTCCAACGACGAGTCCGCAGCGCCCGCAACGGAGAACCACCGCCAGGCCGACGATAGGGATCCGTCCGGTGCAGGGGACGACATCGACAGCGAAGAGGAGGGCGGCTCGGCCATCTACATCTACGACCGCTCGCCCTTCGACTCATGCCCCGTGCGGCTCATCGCGAGCGGGGCGGCGGGAGCTATCGTGGTCGCGGCATGCGCCCTCGTCGGCGTCAAGGCCGTCCTCTCCATGGAACGGAGCGGGCGCCTCTTCTAAGATGCGGCGGTAAGGGTTCTTCGCTCCTTTGCCGCTGGCCGCGAGCGCGGGAAACGGCGAGGACCCGCCGCAGGCGCCTGCGGCGGGACATCCGGCCGAGATCGCTCACGAACCCGATACGAGCGCCCGGTACTCCTCTAGGCACAGGCCCGCCTCGTGCATCTCGCGCGCGGCGGGCTTTCCCACGTAGCGATAGTGCCAGGGTTCGTAGATAATGCCGGTTACATCGCTCTTGTCCGAAGGATACCGCAGGACGAATCCGTATGACCAGCTGTTCGCCATCAGCCATTGCTGTACAGGCATGCTCTCCTGGCTTGAGTCCAGAAGCTGGTTGCGAGCGTCCACGATATCCGCCGCTAAACCGAGCTGATGCTCACTTGTGCCAGGAAGTGCGACAGACGTACCCGCTTTCACCCGTGCTTCCCCTTCTGAGAGTCCTCGGGATTCCAGTATTCGAACCTGCTCGTCGAAAAGCTCCTGCTGCTTGTCCTGCGTGCGGTAGGACGAGCAGATGACCGGCTCGAGCCCAGCAGCTCGGCAATCATCCATCATAGCTTGCAGGTCGGCAAGGCAGCGCTCGTCCACGGCTTGGCCGCCCGCCAACGGCGCGGTCGTCACCTCGTATCCTTCCGGAAGCGGGTTGTCCCGATTGACGAGCACCAGATTCCAGTCGCCGGCACTCGAGGGTCCGTCGTAGCCGGTCTTTCGCGCCTCTGCTTCCTGGCCCGCGGTCTGCGCAGCAGGCCGCTCGTCCTGCTGCGCCGCAAGCGCTCCGTCCG
>JABLTR010089953.1_pt1 | contig 20578 bp, 19 predicted proteins | sample 7160071 | NCBI WGS metagenome assembly JABLTR01 (sample SAMN14651230, study PRJNA627086) | human gut metagenome | isolation source: feces | host: Homo sapiens | reverse complement strand
GAGCCGCCGTAGGTGTCCACGATGATCTTCCGGCCGGTCAGTCCGGTGTCGCCGCAGGGGCCGCCCACCACGAAGCGGCCGGTGGGGTTGACATAAATTTTCGTCTCCGGCCGCAGGAAGCGCTCCGGAAGGACGGGGCGGATGACGGCCTCCAAAACGGCCTCCCGCAGATCCTCCAGGGCCACCTCCGGGGCGTGCTGGGTGGAGACCACCACGGCGGGGCACCAATCCACATGGTTCTGCTCGTCATAGGCCACAGTCACCTGGGTCTTGCCGTCGGGGCGCAGCCAGGGCAGGGTGCCGTCCTTGCGCACCTCGGTGAGCCGGTGGGAGAGCTGGTGGGCCAGGGAGATGGGGGCGGGCATCAGCTCCGGGGTCTCGTCACAGGCGAAACCAAACATCATGCCCTGATCCCCGGCGCCCACCAGGTCGGCCTCGTCCTGCTGCCCCGCCTTGTACTCCAGGGAGTGGTCCACCCCCAGGGCGATATCCGGGGACTGCTCGTCGATGCTGGTGAGCACGGCGCAGCTGCGGGCGTCAAAGCCGGAGGCAGAGTCGGTGTAGCCGATGCGCTCCACGGTACGGCGGACAATGGAGGGGATGTCGGCATAGGCACTGGTGCTGATCTCCCCCATGACCATCACCATGCCGGTGGTGGTCACCGTCTCACAGGCGACCCGGCCATTGGGGTCCTGGGCCAGGATCGCGTCCAGCACCGCGTCGGAGATCTGGTCACAGATTTTGTCAGGATGTCCCTCAGTGACGGACTCAGAGGTAAAGATTCGATTTCTCATGGCTGATTTTCCTTTCTCTTTGCTTTTTCTAAAAAACAGCCTTCTGGTAGAAAAAAAGCACGTTCCCGGCGGAACGTGTTTTTCGTAAGTACCCTCATCTTTCGATACATACCGCCGGAATTGGCACCTTACCGCGCATCACAGACACACCGCAGGTTGCCGGGCTTCATCGGGCCGATCCCTCCGCCACTCTTGATAAGGCTGTTCAATTATAGCTGTATTATAGAGGCCATTGACATACTTGTCAAGGGGGGATTGACCTGCCGGCGATTTCTGTCAGTATGCGAAAATCTTGACAAATCCAGCCCGAGACTATATAGTAAGTAAAGTTAGAGTGCGTTGCTATGCTTTGCGCTCGATTTCCGCCTCTTTGGCGGAGAAAGACCCAAGCAAATTTTTTATTCAGGAGGAACAAATTATGGATATCTACGCTAAGCTGACCGAGGTTCTGGCCGAGCACACCGGCCGCGACGCTTCCGAGTTCACCCGCGATACCACCTTCGAGAGCCTGGGCATCGACTCCCTGGAGACCGTTGAGATGGTCATGGAGCTGGAAGAGGAGCTGGATGTGGAGCTGGAGCTGGAAGAGAAGATGAACACCATCGGCGAGCTCGTCGACTTCATCGAGAGCAAGCTCTAATTCCGCATGGGCAAGATTGCATTTGTCTTCTCCGGCCAGGGGGCTCAGGCCCCCGGCATGGGGAAGGAACTCTACGACTGCAGCGCCGCCGCAAAAGCGGTCTTTGACGCCTGCGACGCCATCCGTCCCGGCACCTCCGAGCAGTGCTTCAACGGCACCAAGGAGGAGCTGACCGTCACCGCCAACACCCAGCCCGACATGTTCGCTGTGGAGGTGGCCGCCGCCCGGGCCCTGGTGGAGGCAGGCATTCAGCCCGACGCCCTGGCCGGGTTCTCCCTGGGCGAGATCTCCGCCCTGGCCTTCTCCGGGGCGGTGTCTCTGGAGGACGGCTTCCGGCTGGTGTGCCGCCGGGGCGAGCTGATGCAGGAGGCCTCCAACGCGGCGGACTCCGCCATGGTGGCTGTGGTCAAGCTGACCCCTGAGAAAGTGGAGGAGCTGGCTGGCCAGTTCGACCAGGTCTACCCCGTCAACTATAATTCCCCCGCCCAAACCGTCTGCGCCGGCCTCAGCTCCAGCATGGACGGATTCAAAGCGGCGGTCAAGGAGGCCGGCGGCCGGGCGCTGCCCCTGAAGGTCAGCGGCGCCTTCCACTCCCCCTTCATGGCCTCTGCCGCCGAGGGGCTGAAGCAGGTGCTCTCCGGCATGGACTTCGGCGCCCCCTGCTGCCCGCTCTACTCCAACGTGACCGCCCTGCCCTATGAGCCGGGCCAGTTCCAGGAGCTGCTGGAGCGCCAGGTGATCAGCCCGGTGCGCTGGCAGACCATTGTGGAGAACATGGTCGCCGACGGAGTGGACACCTTCATTGAAGTGGGCCCGGGCAAGACCCTGGCCGGTCTGATCGCCAAGATCAACCCCGACGTGAAGGCGCTGAATGTGGAGGACGCAGAGAGCCTGCGCCGCACCATTGAGGAGGTCAAAGCATGACACTGGAGGGAAAAGTCGCGCTGGTCACCGGCGGAAGCCAGGGCATCGGCGCCGCCATCGCCAAGAAACTGGCCTCTGAGGGCGCCGATATCGCCATTCTCTATGTGGGCAACCCCGCCCCCGCCGAGGAGACCGTGGCCGCCATTGAGGCCATGGGCCGCCGGGTGGTGTGCAAGGTGTGCGACGTGTCCAACTACGAGGAGACTCAGGCCGCCGTCAAGGACGTGATGGCCCAGCTGGGCGGCGTGGACATCCTGGTCAACAACGCCGGCATCACCCGGGACAAGGTGCTGCTGGCCATGTCCGAGGCGGACTGGGACGCGGTGCTGGACGTCAACCTAAAGAGCATGTTCAACACCATCAAGGCCTGCTACCGCAACTTCATGAAGAAGAAGGCGGGCCGGATCATCAACGTCAGCTCTGTCTCCGGCCTCACCGGCAACGCCGGCCAGGCCAACTACGCCTCCTCCAAGGCCGGCGTGGTGGGACTGACCAAGACCGTGGCCAAGGAGCTGGCCAGCCGCCACATCACCTGCAACGCCATCGCTCCCGGCGCCATCCGCACTCCCATGACCGACGCCATGGATCCCAAGGACCTCCAGGCCATCCTGGACTCCATCCCCCTGGGCTTCATGGGCGAGGGCGAGGACATCGCGGAACTGGCGGCCTTCCTGGCCAGCGACAAGGCCAAGTATATCACCGGCGAAGTCATCCGCGTGGATGGCGGCATCGCCATGTAATTGCGATTCTGCAAAGAAACAGCCCTTTTGAATTCGCCGCCTGCGGGCGGCGAACTCTACAAGGTCGGGCTTTTGATTTTCTTTGCTTTTCTGAACCGGAAAGGAAGATCATAGGATGAGAAGAGTCGTTGTGACCGGACTGGGCGCCGTCACCCCCGTGGGCAACACCGTGGCCGACACCTGGGCCAGCCTGCTGGCGGGAAAACACGGCATCGCCCCCATCACCAAATTTGACACCGCCGACTACAAGGCCACTTTGGCGGCGGAAGTAAAGGGGTTTGACCCCCTGCTGACCATGGACCGCAGCTTTGTGCGCCGGAACGACCCGTTCTGCCTCTTCGCTGTGGCCGCCTCCGTGGAGGCCATGGAGGACGCAGGACTGGCGGGCAAGATCGACCCGGAGCGGCTGGGCGTCTACTTCAGCTCGGGCATCGGCGGACTCTCCTCCCTGTGCGGCGAGTATGACAAGCTGCGGAGCAAAGGCCCCCGCCGGGTGTCCCCTTACACCATCACCATGATGATGCCCAACGACGCCGCCGGCGAGATCTCCATCCGCCACGGCGCCAAGGGCCCCTCCATGGGCTTCACCTCCGCCTGCGCCTCCAGCACCCACGCCCTGGGTGAGGCCTACCGGGCCATCGCCCACGGCTATGCCGACGCCATCATCGCCGGCGGCAGCGAGGCCACCATCACGGAAATCGCCACCGCGGGCTTTGCCAACTGCATGGCCCTGGCCTCCACCGACGATCCCGACCGGGCCAGCATCCCCTTCGATGCCGAGCGCAGCGGTTTTGTCATGGGCGAGGGCGGCGCCTGCCTGATCCTGGAGGAGTATGAGCACGCGAAGGCCCGGGGGGCGAAGATCTACGCCGAGTTCTGCGGCTACGGCGCCACCAGCGACGCCTTCCACATCACCGCCCCTGACGACGAGGCCACCCAGAGCGCCCGGGCCATCCGCATGGCCTATGAGCAGGCCGGTGCCGACGGCAGCGAGGCCGTCTATATCAACGCCCACGGCACTTCCACCCCCCTCAACGACAAGACCGAGACCATCGCCATCAAAAAGGCGCTGGGGGAGGAGCTGGCCCGCAAGGCGGTCATCAGCTCCACCAAGAGCATGACCGGCCACATGCTGGGCGCCGCCGGCGCCACCGAGGCGGTGGCCACAGTGCTGGCCCTGTATCACGGGGTGGTGCCCCCCACGGTGGGGCTGCAGAATCCCGATCCCGAGTGCGATCTGGACTACTGCCCCAACGTCAAGCGGGAGATGTCCATCGACCTGGCCCTCTCCTCCTCCCTGGGCTTTGGCGGCCACAACGGCTGCATCGCCTTCAGGCGCGCGGAGGGCTGAGATATGGATCAGGAAGCGATCAAGAAGATCCTGCCCCACCGGGACAACATGCTCCTGGTGCAGGAGGCGGAAGTGGTGGACGGCGTGGCCCACGCCAAATACCACGTCAGCGGGGAGGAGTGGTTCCTGAAGGGCCACTTCCCCGGCAATCCCGTGGTCCCCGGGGTCATCCTCTGTGAGATGATGGCCCAGGGCGCCTGTGTGCTGCTGGCCGACGGGCAGATGGGGGACGTCACCCCCATGTTCAGCAGCATGACCAACGTGCGCTTCAAGCATCCGGTGAAGCCCGGCGACACCCTGGAGAGCGAGAGCGTCATCACCAAGAACAAGGGTCCCTTCTACTTCGCCAGCGCCAAGGGATATGTGGACGGCAAATTGTGTGTGTCCGCAGAGTTCTCCTTTGCCCTGGTCAAGGGACAGAAATGAGAAATACAACCCTGCCCTTCCGGGCAATGGCGAGAAAGTAGGCGTTTTCTATGCAGCTGAACAATCTGTTTAAACGGTCCAAGCCGGAAGAGCCAGAGACCAAGGCACCGGAGGCGGAGCAGGCCGCGCCGGTCAGCACCAAGACCTGCCCCCGCTGCCAGGCGGAGCTGACCACCGCGGAGCTGGAGGCCCAGGAGTATGTCTGCACCTGCGGCTACCACTTCCGCATGCCCGCCCGCAGGCGGCTGATGGCGCTGGTGGACGAGGGCAGCTTCTGGGAGCTGGACCGGGACATGATGGGCGGCAACCCTATCAACTTTATCAACTATGAGGCCAAAAAGGAGAAGCTGAGGGCCAGCAGCGGCGAGAACGAGGGTGTCATCTGCGGCACCGCCTCCATCGGCGGCCAGAAGTGCGCTATCTTCGTGATGGAGCCCTACTTCATGATGGGCTCCATGGGCTGTGTGGTGGGCGAAAAGGTGACCCGGCTGTTCGAGTACGCCACCCACAACAACCTGCCTGTGGTGGGCTACACCGTCTCCGGCGGCGCCCGGATGCAGGAGGGCATCCTCTCCCTGATGCAGATGGCCAAGACCTCCGGCGCGGTCAAGATGCACTCCGACGCGGGACTGCTCTACATCGTGGTGCTCACTGACCCCACCACCGGCGGCGTCACCGCCAGCTACGGCATGGAGGGGGATATCATCCTCTCCGAGCCCGGCGCGCTGATCGGCTTTGCCGGCCCCCGGGTCATTGAGCAGACCATCCGCAAGAAACTGCCCGCCGGCTTCCAGCGGGCGGAGTTCCAGGTGGAGCACGGCTTTGTGGACGCCATCGTCCCCCGCAACGAGCAGAAGGCGATGCTGTCCCACCTGCTGAAGCTCCACGCCTGGAAGGACATCAAGGAGACCGTCACCTGGGATCCGAAGGATATGACTGTGGAGCAGGGCGCGGGCGCGGACGATGCCCCGGAAAAGCCCATGACCGCCTACGAGCGGGTGCAGGCCTCCCGTTCCAGCAGCCGCCCCACCGGCATGGACTATATCCGCACCATCTTCCACGGCTTTGTGGAGCTCCACGGCGACCGCCGGTATGCCGACGACGCCGCCATTGTGGGCGGCGTGGCCTGGCTGCGGGATATGCCCGTCACCGTCATCGCCATTGAGAAGGGCAAGGACCTGGCCGACCGGTTCAAGCGCAACTTCGGCTCCCCCATGCCCGAGGGCTACCGCAAGGCGCTGCGGCTGATGAAGCAGGCCGAGAAATTCCACCGGCCTGTAGTGTGCTTTGTGGACACCGCCGGCGCCGGCTGCGACATGGGCGCTGAAGAGCGGGGCCAGGGTCAGGCCATCGCCGAAAACCTGATGGAGATGATGTGGCTCAAGACCCCCATTATCTCCGTGATGGTGGGCCAGGGCGGCAGCGGCGGCGCGCTGGCGCTGGCCGTGGCCAACGAGGTCTGGATGGAGGAGAACGCGTGGTACAGCGTCATCTCCCCCGAGGGCTGCGCCTCCATCCTCTGGAAGGACAGCAAGAAGGTCCATGAGGCCTGCGACTGCCTGCGGCTGACCGCCGCCGACCTGAAGGAGCTGGGAGTCATCGACTGGATGCTGCCGGAGCACGATCCCAAGGACTTCTCCCCCATCTTCCAGTCCATGGAGGCCCATCTGGCCCACAAGCTGCCTCAGCTGATGGTGCTCTCCGGCGAGGATGTGGCCCAGCAGCGCTATGCCAAGTTCCGGGTCTTCGGCACCCTGAACGGGGCCATCTGATGCCACCGCATCAAATTCAAAGGGGCTGTTGCAAAACAAAGCGTTCCTGTCATGCTGAGCCCCTAAAGAGGCGAAGCATCTTTTCCTCAGGGAAATGCTGGGGAAAGATCCTTCGCCGGCGCTCAGGATGACAAAATGCGGGGCTGTTGCGAGTGCTGCAACAGCCCCGCTTGCTCTGCCCGGAAGAAAACAAATGGAGGAAGCGCAATGCGTTTGGACATCAACGTCTTTTTCCCCGGCTATCGTGTCTCTCCCCTGGGGGAGGCGGATCTGGCCGCCGCTCTGGCCCTGTGTCAGAGCAATCCCCTCTACTACCGGCACTTTGGAATTCAGCCCACCCTGGAGAACCTGCGGGAAAATTTGACCGCCCTCCCGCCGGGCAAGGCGCTGGAGGACAAGTATTTTCTCGGGCTGTGGCAGGGTGGAAAATTGATTGCTCTGCTGGACCTGATCGCCGGATACCCGGAGCCGGACACCGCCTGGATCGGCTGGCTGATCCTGGATCAGAGCTGTCAGGGCCGGGGGCTGGGCTCCCGGCTGGTGGAGGCGCTGCTGGAGGGGCTGAGCGGGGCCGGATTTGCCCGGGTAAAGCTGGCCTACGTCCAGAGCAACCCCCAAAGCCGGCATTTCTGGCAGAAAAACGGTTTTTCCCCAGTCCCTTCAGATTCGGAAGAGGCACGCGGCAATGGCGCACTGGCGCCCATGGAGCGCATTCTCTGAGGCCAAGGCCCGAGGGGCGCAGCGCCATGAGAAGCAGCCAACATTTGTGGGGAGGGTGATTGGGATGAACTGGCTGAAACAGCTGTTGGGCAGAACAGGCGGAGACGCGGCGGAAAGCACAGCAGTTTCAAACGACCCGCGGGAGCTGTTGGAAAACAATTTTAACGTCATGTTTATCCCCGCCTTTCACATATTCGGCGACGGCGACTGCCTTCAATGGAAGTATCCCTATGACAATGCCCATCCGTACACCTGCCTTCGGAATAACTGCCCCGGCCTCCCCTTTGACACCCGGTTCTGCCTGCAGTGCATGCGCAGCTACAAATGCGTCCTGATCGAGATGCGCGGGCTGGGGACCTTTGTGTTCACAGACCACCCCCACAGCGACCTGTTTCTGATCCTGCAGAGGGCGTTTCAGGATGTCACCTGCTATGTTTTCTGCGGGAATGACACTGGGGGATATTTTAAAATCCTGCGAAACGGGAAGATTCAGCGGAAAATCGCAAGTTTTCTGTGTATGGACGGCATCCGGAACTACCCGGAGACCCGGGGAGCGCCCTGTGCCTACGAGCTGGAGACCGGCCGCATTTTCCGGGTTGATCCAAAGGCGGCCACCATGGCCGAGATGCTGACAGGCTTTACAAAGCACGAAGTGCGGGCGCTGTTTGACTACTATATCGGCCTGGAACAGTTTCAGCGGGAAAACATAGAACGCGTGCTGATCTATTCATTGATCTGAAAACCGACAGCCGACAGGGACCGTCTCCCGGGCCGCCGCACTGTATCCAATAAAATTTCCTATTGACTTTTTACTTTAATGTGCTAAAATGGCAGAAACAAGTAAATCACACCAAAAACCGATGACGTGGAGATAACGTCAGGACACGATCTCACAGAGAGCCGGCGGCGCTGGGATGCCGGCAGACACGGCCTGGCAAATGGACCACCGAGGGCGCGGTCAAAGGCAGGAGCTCCCCCGCCGAGTATTCCGCGACGCAGGCCGGCGTAACAGGCACAGGATATGTTGGTATCCCAAGAGCGCGGGGCGTGTTCAGCCGCCCCGAATCAAGGTGGCACCGCGGAACGTATATTCCGTCCTTGACAAGATTTTTGTCGAGGGCGGTTTTCTTTTTCCCTCCGCCCCGGCAGCCTGGAAAGGAGCGAAGGTTATGTCCATGTACACCCCCACCCTGGAGCAGGCCAGGGCCTATGGGGACGGCTATCGTGCCGTGCCCATCAGCCGCACCCTGCTCTCCGACCTGCGCACCCCCATCGAGGTGCTGCGGGTGCTGAAGAATGTCTCCCGCCACTGCTATCTGCTGGAGAGCCTGGAGGACAGCGACCGCTGGGGCCGCTACACCTTCCTGGGATTCCGGCCCAGCATGGAGATCACCTGTGGGGACGGCGCCGTCCGCATCACTGAACAGGGCCGGACCCGCACCGTCTTTACCCGATCTCCCGGAGATATCCTGCGTCAGGTCCTGCGGGATCACAAGAGCCCCAGGATACCGGGCCTCCCCACCTTCACCGGCGGGCTGGTGGGCTACTTCTCCTATGATTTCATCCGCTACGCCGAGCCCAACCTGACGCTGGACGCGGAGGATCAGGAGCACTTCAACGACTTCGACCTGATGCTCTTCGACAAGGTGATCTGCTTCGACAATCTGAAGCAGCAGATCATTCTGATCGCCAACGCCGCCGCGGAAAACCTGGAGGAGAGCTACCCCCGGGCTGTGGCAGAGCTGGAGGAGATGGCCCGGCTGATCTGCCGGGGCGAACCGGCGGAGATCCGGCCCCTGGCCCTCAAGAGCCCATTCCGCCCCCTCTTTGACAGCGCCCAGTTCTGCGGCATGGTGGAGCGGGCACGCCAGTATATCTATGAGGGGGACATCTTCCAGGTGGTGCTCTCCAACCGGCTGGAGGCGGAGTGCGAGGGCAGCCTGCTGGACACCTACCGGCTGCTGCGGGTCATCAACCCGTCCCCCTACATGTTCTACTTCTCCAGTGACGACATTGAGATCGCCGGGTCCTCCCCGGAGACCCTGGTCAAGCTCACCGACGGCACCCTGTACACCTTCCCGCTGGCGGGCACCCGCCCCCGGGGCAGGACGCCGGAGGAGGACATGGCGCTGGAGCGGGAGCTGCTGGCCGACCCCAAGGAACGCAGTGAGCACAACATGCTGGTGGATCTGGGCCGCAACGATTTGGGCAAGATCAGCCGGTTCGGCACGGTGGAGGTGGAGCAGTACATGCAGGTGCTGCGCTACTCCCATGTGATGCACCTGGGCTCCACGGTGACCGGGCAGATCCGCCCTGACCGGGACGCGGTAGATGCGGTGGAGGCCGTCCTCCCCGCCGGCACCCTCTCCGGGGCCCCGAAATTCCGGGCCTGCCAGATCATCAACGAGCTGGAGCAAAACCAGCGGGGCATTTACGGCGGGGCCATCGGCTACCTGGATTTTACCGGAAACCTGGACACCTGTATCGCCATCCGCATCGCCTTCCAAAAGAACGGCAGGGTGTTTGTCCGCTCCGGGGCGGGCATTGTGGCCGACAGCGTCCCCGAGCGGGAGTATCAGGAGTGCATCAACAAGGCCCGGGCAGTGGTGGAGGCTATCCAGGCCTCGGAGGGAGGTTTGAGCCGGTATGGTTCTGCTGATTGACAACTACGACAGCTTCTCCTACAACCTGTACCAGCTGGTTGGACGTCTGACAGGGGACATTCGGGTGGTGCGCAACGACCAGCTCACCGTGCCAGAGATCGCCGCCCTGGCCCCCAGCCATATCATCCTCTCCCCCGGCCCGGGGCGTCCCGGTGAGGCCGGGGTGTGCGAGGAGGTGGTCCGGGCGCTGGCGGGTAAGATCCCCATCCTGGGGGTGTGCCTGGGACACCAGGCCATCTGCGAGGCCTGCGGGGCCGACATCACCTACGCCCGGGAACTGATGCACGGCAAACAATCCCAGGTGACACTGGATCTCTCCTCTCCCCTCTTCCGGGGGCTGCCCCAGGTGATCCCCGCCGCCCGATACCACTCCCTGGCCGCGGCGGCGGACACCATCCCCCCCTCCCTCCGGGTGACCGCCCGGGCGGAGGACGGGGAGGTCATGGCGGTGGAACACCGCGCCGCGCCGGTCTACGGCCTTCAATTTCACCCGGAGAGCATCCTGACCCCCGACGGGGTTCAGATCGTGAACAATTTTCTCTCCCTCACCACAGCTTGAACACAGCAGGAGGTTTTTGTTATGATCCAAGAGGCCATCATCAAGATCGTCCAGAAGGAGGATCTGACTTACGAGGAGTCCTACGCCGTCATGAACGAGATCATGAGCGGCCAGACCACTCCCACCCAGAACGCCGCTTTCCTGGCCGCCCTGTCCACCAAGAGCACCCGGGCGGAGACCATCGACGAGATCTCCGGCTGCGCCCGGGCCATGCGGGACCATGCCCTCCCCCTGGACCGGGGCGGGCTGGACACCCTGGAGATCGTGGGCACTGGCGGCGACGGCTCCCACAGCATCAACATCTCCTCCACCGCCGCCTTCGTCCTGGCCGCCGCCGGGGTGAAGGTCACCAAGCACGGCAACGTGGCCGCCTCCTCCCAGTGCGGCGCGGCCAATGTGCTGGAGGAGCTGGGGGTCAGCGTCCGGCTGGCGCCGGAGAAAATGGCCCAGGTGCTCCAGAAGACCGGCATGTGCTTTCTGCACGCCCAGGTCTACCACACCTCCATGAAATATGTGGGGGCCATCCGCAAGGAGCTGGGCTTCCGCACCGTGTTCAATATCCTGGGGCCGCTGACCAACCCTGCCCGGCCCACCATGCAGCTGCTGGGGGTGTACGACGAGTACCTGCTGCTGCCCATGGCCCAGGTGCTGGGTACCATGGGGGTGCGCCGGGGCATGGTGGTCTACGGCCAGGACAAGCTGGATGAGGCGTCCATCAGCGCCCCCACCTCGGTGTGTGAGTTCAAGGACGGCTGGTACAAGAGCTATACCATCTGCCCGGAGGAGTTCGGCCTGAAGCGGGGCAGAAAAGAGGATATTGTGGGGGGCGACGCGGCCTATAACGCCGCCGTCACCCGGGACATCCTCTCCGGCCGGCTGGCTGGTCCCAAGCGGGACGTGGTACTGCTCAACGCGGGCTGCGGACTCTATATCGCCGGAAAAGCGGCGTCCATCGGCGAGGGCGTCGCCCTGGCCGCCCGCACCGTGGATTCCGGGGCGGCGGCGGCCAAGCTGGAGGAGTTCATCGCCGCCACCCGGGGCTGAACGTCCGCCCCCCCCTATACACAAGCTATCATGACCGGCGGGGCATTATGCTCCGCCCTGGAGGTTGTTATGTCTACTATCTTGGACACCATTGCCGGTTATGCCCGCATCCGGGTCGCCCGGGACAAAGAGGAGAACTCCCTGGATGTGCTCCGCGCCCTCTGCCAGGGCATGGAGCGCGGACGCGGGGACCGCTTTTACAGGGCTCTGAAAAAGCCCGGGATGAGCTTCATCTGCGAGGTCAAAAAGGCCTCTCCCTCCAAGGGGGTTATCTCCCCCAGCTTCCCCTATCTGGACATCGCCCGGGAATATCAGGCGGCCGGGGCGGACTGCATCTCCTGCCTGACGGAGCCCAAGTGGTTCCTGGGGTCAGACCAAATCTTTGCCGACATCCGGGCCGCCGTCACCACCCCCATGCTGCGCAAAGATTTCGTGGTGGATGAATACCAGCTCTATCAGGCCAGGGCGATGGGAGCGGACTGCGTCCTGCTGATCTGTTCTCTGCTTGACAGGGAGACCATCAAGCGGTATCTTAATATATGCGAGGCCCTGGGCCTGGCCGCTCTGGTGGAGGCCCATGATGCCCGGGAGATCACCGCAGCCTTGGAGGCCGGGGCACAGATCGTCGGGGTCAACAACCGGAACCTGAAGGATTTCTCGGTGGACTTCTCCAACGCCGCCCGGCTGCGGGATCTGATCCCGCCGGAGGTGATCTTTGTGGCCGAGTCCGGGGTGCACAGCCCCGAGGACGTGGCGGCCCTGCGGAAGATCGGCGCCGACGCCGCCCTGATCGGCGAGGCGCTGATGCGCGCCGGAGACAAGGCCAGGCTGCTGGAGCAGTTCAGGAGGTTTGCCCAATGACCAAGATCAAGGCCTGCGGCCTGACCCGGGAGCGGGAGATCGACTATGTCAATCAATACCTGCCCAACTACGCCGGATTTGTGCTGTGTTTCCCCAACAGCCGCCGCAGCATCTCCCCGGAGCGGGCCGAACAGCTGATCCGGCTGCTCAACCCGGGAATCGGGGCGGTGGGCGTGGTGGTGGATCTGCCGCTGGAACAGGCCGCCGGCCTGTTGAACCGGGGCTTTCTGGACGCCATTCAGCTCCATGGCAGCGAAGATGCGGACTACATCCTGGCGCTGAAAGCGGCCACGGGCCGCCAGATCTGGAAAGCTTTCCAGATCCGCAGCCCTGCTGACCTGGAGGCGGCTGATGCCAGCCCGGCGGACATGGTGGTGCTGGACAGCGGCCAGGGCTCCGGCCAAATGTTCGACTGGTCCCTGCTCCGGGACTTTGGGCGTCCCTACTTCCTGGCCGGCGGGCTGGGCCCGGGCAATGTGGTCCGGGCTGTCAAACAGCTGCACCCCTATGGAATCGATCTCTCCAGCGGCATTGAAACCGACGGAGTGAAAGATAAAGGAAAACTGTCCTCTGTCATCAGCTCGGTGCGGAGGATCAAATGAAAGGAAAAGGTGAAAACGTATGAAACTGTTCCTGGATACCGCCAACGTGGAGGAAATCCGCAAGGCCAATGAGATGGGCGTCATCTGCGGCGTCACCACCAATCCCAGCCTGATCGCCAAAGAGGGCCGGGATTACGCAGAAACCCTGAAGGAGATCTGCTCCATCGTGGACGGTCCCATCTCCGGCGAAGTCAAGGCCACCACCGAGGACGCTGAGGGCATGATCCGTGAGGGCCGGGAGATCTGCGCCATCGACCCCAAGCACATGGTGGTTAAAATTCCCATGACCGCTGAAGGGCTGAAGGCCATCAAGGTGCTCTCCGCCGAGGGCATTCCCACCAACTGCACCCTGATCTTCAGCACCAACCAGGCTTTGCTGGCCGCCCGGGCCGGTGCCACCTATGTCAGCCCCTTTGTTGGCCGCCTGGATGACATCAACGAGGACGGCATTGCCCTGATCGAGGACATCGCCAATGTCTTTGCTCTTTATGACGATATCCACACTGAGATCATCTCCGCCTCCGTCCGGAACACCAGCCACGTCTTGGGCTGCGCCCGGGCAGGCGCCGACATCGCCACCGTGCCCTTCAAGGTCATCGAGCAGATGTGCAAGCACCCCCTGACCGACTCCGGCATCGTCAAATTCCAGGAGGATTACCGCAAGGTGTTCGGCGATTAAATCGCCTGGGACGAAATTTACCAGAATACATACTTCTCGCCAAACCCCTGGGTTTGGCGAGAAGCTTAAATACATCAACACTTGAAATTGGCAAAGGAGCGAGACACCATGTCCAAGGGTCGATTTGGCATCCACGGCGGCCAGTATATTCCTGAGACCCTGATGAACGCGGTCATCGAGCTGGAGGAGGCCTACAACTATTACAAAGACGATCCGGTGTTCCAGGCGGAGCTGGACGAGCTGTACCGCAACTACGCCGGGCGCCCCTCCCTGCTCTACTGCGCGGAAAAGATGACGGCGGATCTGGGCGGGGCCAAGATCTACCTGAAGCGGGAGGATCTCAACCACACCGGCGCCCACAAGATCAACACCGCCCTGGGGCAGGCCCTGCTGGCCAAGAAGATGGGCAAGACCAGGCTCATCGCCGAAACCGGGGCAGGCCAGCACGGGGTGGCCACCGCCACGGTGGCAGCCTATCTGGGCATGGACTGCGAGGTGTACATGGGGCGGCTGGACATGGAGCGCCAGGCCCTGAACGTCTACCGGATGCGGCTGATGGGCACCACCGTCCACAGCGTGGACACCGGCACCGCCACCCTGAAGGACGCAGTCAGCGAGTGCTTCCGGGAGTGGACCAGCCGGATCAGCGACACCCACTATCTGCTGGGCTCCTGCATGGGCCCCCACCCCTTCCCCACCATCGTCCGGGACTTCCAGGCGGTCATCTCCCAGGAGATCCGGCAGGAGATGCTGCGCCGGGAGGGAAAGCTCCCCGACGCGGTGATCGCCTGCGTGGGGGGCGGCAGCAACGCCATCGGCTCCTTCTACCACTTTATTGACGACCCGGAGGTGCGGCTCATCGGCTGTGAGGCCGCAGGGCGGGGCATCGACACCTTCGAGACCGCCGCCACCGTGGCCACCGGCCGGGTTGGCATCTTCCACGGCATGAAGAGCTATTTCTGCCAGGACGAATTCGGCCAGATCGCCCCGGTCTACTCCATCTCCGCCGGGCTGGACTACCCGGGCATCGGGCCGGAGCACGCCTGGCTTCACGACACCGGCCGGGCCGAATATGTGCCCGTCACCGACGAGGAGGCGGTGGAGGCCTTTGAATACCTCTCCCGCACCGAGGGGATCATCCCCGCCATCGAGTCCGCCCACGCGGTGGCCTACGCCAGAAAACTGGCCCCCACCATGGGCAAAGAGCAGAGCATCGTCATCACCCTGTCGGGCCGGGGAGACAAGGATGTGGCCGCCATCGCCCGGTACAGAGGGGAGGATCTCCATGATTAAAATCGCCGACGCCTTTCAGAACGGAACAGCATTTATCCCCTTCGTCACCTGCGGCGACCCGGACCTGGAGACCACCGCCGGCCTGGTCAAGGCCATGGCCCAGGCCGGGGCCGACCTGATCGAGCTGGGCATCCCCTTCTCCGACCCCACCGCCGAGGGTCCGGTCATCCAGGGCGCCAATCTCCGGGCGCTCTCTGCCGGCACCACCACCGACAAGGTGTTCGAGCTGGTCAAGGAACTGCGGAAGAGTGTGGCTGTACCCATGGTATTCATGACCTATGCCAATGTGGTCTTCTCCTATGGGGCGGACCGGTTCCTCTCCAGGGCCGCCCAGGCGGGCGTACAGGGGCTGATCCTGCCCGACGTCCCCTTTGAGGAGAAAAGTGAGTTCGAGCCGCTGTGCGCCAAATACGGCCTGGAGCTGGTGAGCATGATCGCCCCCACCTCCCACCAGCGGATCACCGCCATCGCCCGGGAGGCCCAGGGCTTTGTCTACTGCGTGTCCTCCCTGGGGGTCACCGGGGTGCGCTCCAATATCACCACTGACATCGGGGCCATGGTGTCACTGGTCAAGCAGGCCAAGGACATCCCTGCCGCCGTGGGCTTCGGCATCTCCACACCGGAGCAGGCCCGGGCCATGGCGGCAACGGCCGACGGGGTCATTGTGGGCAGCGCCATCGTCAAGCTGGTGGCCCAATACGGCCGGGAGAGCATCCCCGTTGTGGCCCAGTATGTCAAAACCATGAAGCAGGCCATGCAGTAAACGCACGGCACCGGGCCTAATATCAAAAGCGCCTGCCGGACTCCTGGTCCGGCAGGCGCTTTCTGCGTTGTATCCTGTGATCAGTTGGCCGCGTCAATGCCATGCTCCGCTGCGGGCGTATCACTGTACAGCCATTCTTCCAGGTGCTGCTGGGCGGCATCCCAGTCCAGCACCAGCACCGACATGCCGTTGATGGTCTCGCCGGTGTATTCCCCGTCCTGGGGCAGACGGTAGTTCTGGAGATTGTCAATGCCCATGTTGTAGAACTCAGTGCCGATACTGATGATCTGGGCATTGGTCATGTCGGTCTCCACGCAGCTCATGATGGAGTCCAGAATCGTCCAGATCTCCGGCAGGCTCTTCTTCATCATTTCCTGGTACACCGTGGTCATCACCACACGCTGACGGTAGGTGCGGCCGAAGTCATTGGCCTCCTGACCGGTGCCCACATAGCGGGTACGGGCATAACACAGTGCCTGCTCGCCAGTCATGTGGTTAACGCCCTCCACCATGTCCGGGAAGCCCCAGAGGGCCATATACTCAGCCTCGGCGGCAGTCAGGGTAATGTCAATACCGCCCAGCTGATCCACCACCTGCTGGAACCCCTCAAAGTTAACACCCACATTGAAGTCAATTTCAATGCCGAAGTTCTGGCTGATGGTCTCATCCAACAGCTCATAACCGCCGAAAGCAAAGGCGGCATTCAGCTTATTGTTGTTGTATCCCGGAATCTGGACATAGCAGTCCCGCATCAGGGAGACCAGTGAAATCTGTTTGGTGTTGCGGTTCAGGCTGACTACAATCATGGTATCCGAGCGCCCCCGCTCCTCTCCCCGCGAATCGCCGCCCACAAGCAGGATATTGATAACGTCGGCGTCAGCTTTCACTTTTGTATCGGAGAAAGTAATGGTGTCATCTGAGATTGTATCGCTGGCATTGGGATTGTCCTGCTCAAAGTTCTCAGAGGTCTGCGCCTCATTGCCGATCTGAATCCGGTTGATTCCGCCCAGCTTGGTCCAAACCAGGGCCACCGCAGTGACCATCAGCAGAATGATGAGCGCCAGAATGATGATGATGACCTTCTGCCAGACCGGCATGCGGCGCTTTTTGGGTCTTCTGCCGCCGCCCCGGGGCGGGTCACTGGGCGGACGGCGGGAACCCGAGGAAGTGCCGCTGCTCCGGCGGCGCTCCCGGCCGTAGTCCTCCTCCTGATATCGGGTCTGCCGGGCGCGGGGGCGCTCGTAGTCATAGCTGGATTCATAGCGGCTGTTCCGGCTGCGGGGACGATCCTCCTCAAAATAGGCATCGCGGGATCGGGATCTGCTTCTGCTGTCCTGGGGCCGGCCGCTGTGCCCATACCCATTTCGGGCGGGCTGGGGGGCTTCACGTTTTCCTGCCATTGGTTACCTCTTTTCCGTGTCGTCAGCCCAGCTCCCGGGCGGCAAAGCCCAGGGCAGAGGCGATGACCTTGTCCATGTCGTAATATTTATACTCGCCCAGACGGCCGCCGAACAGCACGTCCGGTTCCCGCTCCGCCAGGGCGGCATAGCGCTGATAGAGGGCATTGTTGGCCTCGTCGTTGACGGTGTAGTAGGGCTCCGCGCCGGGCTGCCAGTCCATGGGATACTCCCGGGTGATGACGGTCTTGGGCTGGCTGCCGAACTCAAAGTGCTTGTGCTCGATGATCCGGGTATAAGGCGTCTCCCGGTCGGTGTAGTTCACCACCGCGTTGCCCTGATAGTTTTCCTGGTCCAGCACTTCCGATTCAAAGCGCAGGGAGCGGAACTGGAGCGGACCGCAGCAGTAGTCGAAGTAGCGGTCAATGGGTCCGGTGAACACCACCTTGCGGCACTGGGCCCGCAGCTCCTCCTGGTGCTCGAAGTAGTCGCAGTTCAGCCGCACCTCGATCCCCTGCAGCAGCTTTTCAAAAATGGGGGTATAGCCCCCCTCAGGGATGCCCTGATAGCGGTCGTTAAAGTAGTTGTTGTCATAGGTAAAGCGGACGGGCAGCCGCCGGATGATAAAGGCGGGCAGTTCGGTGCAGGGGCGCCCCCACTGCTTTTCCGTGTAGCCTTTGACCAGCTTCTCATAGATATCCCGGCCCACCAGGGAGACGGCCTGCTCCTCCAGGTTTTGGGGCTCTGCCGGGGCGTCGGCGCGCTGGGCGTCGATGATGGCCTTTGCCTGGGCGGGCGTGGCAATGTTCCACAGCCGGGAGAAGGTGTTCATATTGAAGGGCATATTGTATATCTCGCCGTGGAAATTGGCGATGGGGGAATTGACGTAGTTGTTGAAGCGGCAGAACTGGTTGATATACTGCCAGACCGCCTCGTCCGAGGTGTGGAAGATATGGGCGCCATACTGGTGGACATGGATGCCCTCCACCGTGTGGGTATAACAGTTGCCGCCGATGTGCTCCCGGCGCTCCACCACCAGACAGCTTTTTCCCTTTTGATGGGCCTGATGGGCAAACACGGAACCAAAGAATCCGGCCCCAACAATCAGATAGTCATACATAGCGGGAAAAGCCCCCACTCCTTTCTCGTTCATCTGTTTCGACATTTCTAGCATATTCTAAGACATTTCTCCCTCTACGTCAAGCAATTCACCCGCCAGGCAACATTTAAGGCCGCGAAAAAGTGCGCAAATTCGCATGTTTTTTTAGCATTTTTGACTATTATCAAGAAATCTTAACAAAACATTCAAAAGCGTGCGGTGCAAAACCGTCCTCTCGGAGGCGAAAAACACGCCGTCCGGGGCGGGAAATTCACCATTGATTAACACTTCTTTCCCACCGATGTGTTAAAATAACGAAAAATACAAAAGAAGGAGGATGGCTTTATGAGCATCATTGGGATTGATTTGGGCACCACCAACAGCTGCGTCTCCGTCCTGGAAGGCGGAAAGCCCGTCATCATCCCCAATGCTGAAGGCGGGCGCACCACCCCCTCCGTCATCGCCTTTTCCAAAAATGGGGAGCGGCTGGTGGGCGAGCTGGCCCGCCGGCAGGCCGTCACAAATCCAGACGGGACCGTCACCTCCATCAAGCGGCAGATGGGCACCGACTACCGGGTGGAACTGGGGGGCAGAAAACGCACCCCCCAGGAGCTCTCCGCCATGATCTTGCAGAAACTGAAGCACGACGCCGAGGCGTATTTGGGCCAGAGCGTCACCGAGGCGGTCATTACAGTCCCCGCCTATTTCAACGACGCCCAGCGCCAGGCCACCAAGGATGCGGGCCGGATCGCCGGGCTGACCGTGCGGCGCATCATCAACGAGCCCACCGCCGCCGCCCTGGCCTATGGGCTGGACCACGAGGCCAACCAGAAAATCATGGTCTACGCCCTGGGCGGCGGCACCTTTGACGTGTCGGTCATCGAGATTGGGGACGGCGTGATCGAGGTGCTGGCGGTCTCCGGCGACAACCACCTGGGCGGAGACGACTTTGACCGGCGGCTGGCCAATTATCTGGCGGGAGAATTCCGCGCCCAGACCAAGATCAATCTGCTTAAGGACCCTGCCGCCATGCAGCGGGTGGTGGAGGCGGCGGAAAAAGCAAAAATTGAACTCTCGACCACCCAAACCACCCATGTGAACCTCCCCTTCCTGGCCCAGGCCAAGGCGGGGCCTGTCCACATGGACATCACCGTCACCCGCCAGAAGTTTGAAGAGCTGACCCGGGATTTGATCGAACGCACCGCCATGCCGGTGCGCACCGCCCTCAACGACGCCGGACTCAGCTTTTCTCAGCTCAGCAAAGTGCTGCTGGTGGGCGGCTCCACCCGGATGCCGGCGGTGGCGGAACTGGTGCGGGATCTGACCGGGCTCCAGCCCAGCCGCAACCTGAATCCGGACGAGTGCGTGGCCATGGGGGCCGCCATCCAGGGGGGCACTCTGGGGGGGCTGTCCCCCTTCCAGGGAGAGATTCTGCTGCTGGACGTGACTCCCCTGTCCCTGTCCATTGAGACGGTGGGGGGTGTGGCCACCCGGCTGATTGAGCGCAACTCCAAGCTGCCGGTGCGCTATGCCCAGATCTTCACCACCGCCGCCCCCTTCCAGTCCTCGGTGGAGATCCATGTGCTTCAGGGCGAGCGCCCCATGGCCAAGGACAACAAGACCATCGGCAAATTCCGGCTCACCGGCATCAAGCGGGCCCCCCAGGGGGTGCCCCAGATTGAGGTGGCCTTCGACATCGACGCCAACGGCATCCTGAAGGTGTCCGCCCGGGATCTGGACACCGGCCGGGCCCAGGAGATCACCATCACCGACAGCAGCAACCTGTCCGGGGGTGAGATCGACGAGGCCATCCGGGACGCCCAGCAGTACGCCGCCCAGGACGGGCTGCGCCGGGCCCTGATGGAGGAGCGCAACGAGGCCGAACAGCTCATCTCCCAGGCCAACCAGGCCCTGCGGGAGCGGGGCAAGGGGCTGGACCGGAAACTGCTCAAGGAACTGAAGGCGGAGATGGGCGAGGTGTCCAAGTGCATCTCCCGGCTCAAGCCCGACAAGCTGGACGAGGGCCAGCTCTCTGAGCTGCGGGGGGCTGTGGCCCGGCTCAGGACCTCTCCCGCTCTGGCCGCGCTGGGAGGTGACAGGTCATGATCCGGCTGACCATTGAGCTGGAGGACATGGACTTTGACGCCCTGATCGACCGCTATCTTCCGGTGATCGGGGAACAGCTCCGCAGCAGCGGCAACCCGCTGGGGGCCCTGCTCTCCGGCGGCGCGTCCGCCTCGGTGGCAAAGGG
>JABLTR010112431.1_pt1 | contig 20579 bp, 21 predicted proteins | sample 7160071 | NCBI WGS metagenome assembly JABLTR01 (sample SAMN14651230, study PRJNA627086) | human gut metagenome | isolation source: feces | host: Homo sapiens | reverse complement strand
ATCAGTTGTGTAGACTATTATTTGAATGGAACCGCCGTACGGCACGTACGGTGGTGTGAGAGGGACTAGTGATTAGTCTCTACTCGATTTCAATAAAAGGAAAGGCGTCAGATCTGCAGCCATCGGCGGATCTCTTTGATCACACCGTCTTCCTCGTTGGTAAAGGCGGTTTCGTAGGTGGCTACTTCTTTGATGGCAGGGATGGCGTTTTTCATGGCAAAGCTGTAAGCGGCCTCCTGCAAAAGCTCATAGTCATTCATGAAGTCGCCAAAGGCCATCGTTTCATCCCGAGAAACGCCCAGTCGCTGTTGCAGGTCGCGGACTCCGATGCCTTTATGGACGTTGGGCATCATGATGTCCATCCACTCAAAGGCGGATACGGCAATGGAAAACTGTTCCTTGTAAGGGGCAAAATGGGGATGGACGAACTCCTGGGTGCCATGGATGTTGAGGATCGCCAGCTTAACGAGCTCTTCATTCAAAGCGGTCAGGTCCTTTACGAGCATGCGCCGGTGATAGTACGCGGCCAGATTGCGTTCCAGGATCGGACTGTCGGATTCATAATAAGCGGCCTGTGCTCCACAGGCGACGACAAAAGTGTCCGGCAGACTGCGGGCGATACGGATCAGTTCTATGGCCTTGTCTAAGGGCAGCGGATGTGTGCGCAGGATCGTGTCCGTCGCTCCATCCGCACTGACGGCTCCGTTTTCCGCGATAAAATGCATGTAAGTGGCATGCTCTTTGAAGTTGTCTCGCAGGGATGCGTACTGGCGTCCGCTGGCTGCCGCAAAATGGATGCCGCGCGCATGCAGGGCATCGATCAGCGCAAAGGTACCATCCGGCATGGATTTGTCATCGTGCAGCAGCGTTCCATCCATATCGGTGACGATGAGTCGTATCATGAAAGCTCCCCCTTTTTTCACGTTACGATTGTATCACAGCCATGGACAAATGCAAGAAAAAAGCAGGGGCGTTGTCCTCTTGGGGGAATTTTGTTACAATGGATGCAAATGAGAGGAGCGTGAGGACATGCACCGGATGGCCCGATTTGAAAAGGTGTCGAAGGAGCAGTTTTATGCGGATCTTGAAAAACAGTCCGGACTGTGTGAGAGCGTGAGGAATCTGCAGATCTATGAACAGATCCAATTGCCGCGACGGGCAACTGCAGGATCGGCTGGCTATGATTTCTTTTTACCGATGGATCTTTGCCTGCGCCCGCAGGAAAGCGTGCGCATTCCCAGCGGGATCCGCTGTCATATGCAGCCGGGATGGGTGCTGACGCTCTATCCGCGCAGCTCGCTGGGCTGTCGTTACCATCTGCAGCTGGACAATACGGTCGGTGTGATCGATGCGGATTATGTGCAGGCGAAAAATGAGGGGCATATCCTCATTCAGATCACCAATCATTCGCCCAAAGGAGAAACGCTGCGTCTGTCGCAGGGGAGCGCTTTTGTACAGGGGGTGTTCCTGTCTTTTGGCATCACGGAAGATGATGCGGCAAGCGATCCGCGCAGTGGTGGCTTTGGCAGTACCGGATGACAGACGAAAAGAGATGGAAAACGGACGGCAGGAACAGCCGTCCGTTTTGAGATCGACAGGGTCATGAGGAAAGCGAGCGCAGGTAAGAAAGCAGTTGTTCCTTCGTGTTGCGGTCAGGGTCTTCCAGGACCTGCTGCAAAGCGAGCTGCAGTCCCTCTTTGATCTGTCTGCCCGCAAGCCCCAGGGTTCGCAGATCATCGCCGTTGACGGCGAGCTCTCGCAGCGTATAACGCTGTCCCTGCGCTTCCATCTGATCCAGCAGCGCCTGCGCTTGGACGATCGTTTCATTTTCCTTTGCGGCCAGGGCCGGATTCTTGGCGAGGTTATCGGCCCTCTGTACGCGGAGGATGCTTCTTGCCAGATCGTAGCGAAAATCGATGTTGCTCAGAAACTGCCGCAGCCAGACCTCATCGGCCTGTACATATGTGTCATGCCAGCGGATCAGCGTGGTGACTGTCCGGATCGTCTCTTTGTCAAAACAAAGCCGCCGCAGGGCCTTCTCCGCAATCTGTGCGGACAGCTGCGGATGGCCCTTGAAATGGGCGATCCCGTTTTCGTCCATACACATGGTCTGCGCCTTGGCACAGTCATGATAGATCAGGGCCAGCCGTTCACAGAGCGGCGCATGGATGCTTTGGTCCAGCGCAATGTCGGTATGGGTAAATGCATCGTAGAGATGCCAGGGCGTCTTTTGCGGCAGATCGATGAGTGCAATCAGTTCCGGGAAGAGGTGGGGCAGCAGCTTCAGTTCGTTCAACGCCTGCAACAGTCGGGTCTGTTCGCTTTCCAGGATGCGGATCAGCTCTTCGCGGATGCGCTCTCTGGACAGGCACTCGATCAGCGCTGCTTTCTGGCGGATGACCAGACGCAGGGAAGGGTCGATCGAAAAGTTCAGCGTACAGGAAAAGCGGAAGGCGCGCAGGATGCGCAGCGCATCCTCTTCGATGCGTAGAGATGGGTCACCGACACAGCGGATGCGCTTTTTTTTGAGGTCGCGCTGTCCGTCAAAGGGGTCGATGATCCCCAGCTGTGGATGCATTGCCATCGCGTTGATCGTAAAGTCCCGGCGAGAGAGGTCCTGGATCAGATCGTCGGTAAAGGTGATCGTCTGCGGTGTACGATGATGGATGTAGTTTTGTTCGATGCGGTAGGTCGTCACTTCGATGGCCATCGCATCAAAGCGCAGCGTCAGCGTTCCATGACGGATGCCGGTGGGGATGACACGACACTCACCGGCAAAAATCGCACTTATCTGCTGCGGAAGTGCGTTGGTTGTGATATCATAATCATGAACAGAGCGCCCAAGCAGCCAGTCGCGTACACAGCCACCGACCAGAAACGCTTCATAGTGTTGCTGGTTCAGGGTCTCGATGACGTGGCGTACAGCTGCGGGCAGCCGCAAAGAACCGTTTGTTTTCATACGATCATTATATAATGGGATGGCAGAAAGAAAAAGGTGAACAGATGAAAAAAGTGGTGCAGATCGCACATGACATCCTGCTGCATGCTGATGTAAAAGGTGCAGCGGCAGATTTTACGCTGGGACAGGGATATGACTGTGAGTGTCTGATGGGCATGGCACCGATCCATACGGTCTATGCCTTTGAGATCCAGGAAACGGCCATGCAGGAGGCAAAGGCATATCTGCAGGGACGTTTGGGCCATGAAAAGGTCCGTTTTCTGCAGCATGGACATGAAGAAGCAGCGCGATGGATCGATGAACCGCTTTCGGCAGGCATCTTCAACTTTGGCTACTATCCAAAGGGGGATCCTTCGATCACCACACGGGTGGAGACATCGGCCCCGGCTTTTGCGGCCGCTCTGGAATTGCTGATGGTCGGCGGCCTCCTGGTTCTGGTCCTCTATCCGGGCCATCCACAGGGACGGCGGGAGTGTGCTTATTTTGATACGCAGATCGCTTCTCTGCCTTCGCGCAACTATGACTGCGCCTGTCTGCGCATGAGCAACAAACGGGACTGTCCGTATATTCAGATCATTGAGAAAAAACGGATGTAAAGACGATGACAGAGAGGAGGAGATAGAAATGTGGATCGCTTTTGGTCTGATCGCTCTGGTATTGACGGTGGGAAATGTGCTGACGGTGAAGAAAGATGGCAGATGGGTGGGATTCCTTCCTCTGGTCGCTGTCAGCTTTACGCTGCTGATGCTGTTGTTGCTGTATGGAACTGCTGCAGAGTGGGTCGTACAGAAGGACTGGACAGCATTGGCGGATGTCCTTCCTTCGATGCGCTGGCTGCTCACAGGGCTGGTAGCGGCATCGTTGGTGGTCAACATCGGGAGCCATCTGATTCGCTGTTTGTATCGACAGTGAGGAAACAGATGATCGGGGCTTTTCAGGAGCGAAAGCCTCTGTTTCTTTTGCTTTTCCCGAAATGATGAAATTTTTTCATTTTTTTCTTGCATTTCTGCGGTAAAGTGGTAGAATAGTGGATGCATCGGGATGTAGCACAGCTTGGTAGTGCACTTCGTTCGGGACGAAGGGGTCGCAGGTTCAAATCCTGTCATCCCGACCATGTGGAAAAGAAAGCCTTTGAAAAAGGGCTTTTTTTATTTGATATAGGATGTTCGGTCCATGGAAGCAGAGCGGGGGATCGCCTCATGCGAATGGGGTCGATCGGCATACAGAGCGTTTTCATCGACAGATGAACGTTACAGGGAACGGATGTCGTGCATGCGAAAGAATGGCTATCATAACGGTCGGATCGTGAACGCTGGTACAGAGACAGGGGGGGGAGCGAAGCGGGAATCCGATGAATGAGCCTCCCAGAGAAGAAAAGTAAAAAAATTAGCACTCTACACTTTACAGTGCTAAAAAATGTGCTATAATACAGTTAGCAGTTGAATAGAAAGAGTGCTAAAGGAGGGATTCCTATGAATTTTGAACAAATGTCAGAAAAGCTGCAGCAGATCATCGTGAAGGCGGCAGAGATCAGCCGGTCCTATGGACACGCAAATGTCGATACGATCCAGATGCTGAAGGCCATCTTTGAGGATGATGTGCTGGATGGTCTGTTCCGACGCTTGAACATAGACAAACGGCAGGCCTTGTCGACCATCGATGCGGAAATGGGGCGGATCGCCCGTGTTTCGCAGAGCAATCCGCAGCTGAGCCAGGAGGTGGCGCAGAGCTTTGATCAGGCGCAGCGTTGGGCACAGGAACATGAGGAGACGTACCTGAGCGTCGCCTCGGTCTGGATCGCCCTGATGTTCAACCGTTCCTATATTTCCAAGCAGCTGGTCAAGCAGTTCCATCTCAAGGAAGAACAGTGCAAGGAAGAAGAGCTGAAGCGACGGGGAGGGATGAAGATGAACACACCGAATGCGGAAAACAACGTGGAAGCGTTAAGCAAATACGGACGCGATCTGGTCGAGGAGGTCAAAAACGGCAAGATCGATCCGATCATCGGTCGTGATGATGAGATCCGACGGGTCATTCAGATCCTGTCGCGAAAGACAAAGAACAATCCGGTGTTGATCGGTGAACCGGGCGTCGGTAAGACAGCGGTCGTCGAGGGCATCGCCTGGCGGATCATGAAGGGCGATGTCCCACAGTCCTTAAAAGAAAAGAAGCTGATCGAACTGGATATGGGTGCTCTGATTGCCGGTGCAAAGTACCGCGGTGAATTTGAGGAACGTCTGAAGGCAGTATTGGAAGAAGTGAAGAATGCGGACGGCGGTATCATTCTGTTCATCGATGAGATCCACAATCTGGTCGGTGCCGGAAAGACCGAGGGATCGATGGATGCGGCCAACCTGCTCAAACCGATGCTGGCACGCGGCGAACTGCGATGCATCGGTGCGACGACCTTTGACGAATACCGCAAATACATCGAAAAGGATGCGGCACTGGAGCGTCGTTTTCAGCGGGTCATGGTGCAGGAGCCGACCGTAGAGGATACGATCTCCATCCTGCGTGGTCTTAAGGACCGTTTTGAATCTTATCACGGGGTCAAGATCCTCGATGAGGCGATCATCGCTGCTGCTACGCTGTCCAACCGTTACATCACCGATCGTTTCCTGCCGGACAAGGCCATCGATCTGGTCGATGAAGCGTGTGCGACCCTGCGGGTGGAGATGGAATCCATGCCACAGGAACTCGATGAACTGCAGCGAAAGATCATGCAGCTACAGATCGAGGAGACCGCACTGAAGCAGGAAGAAGACAAAAAGGCGATCGAGCGCAGAGAAGATATCCAGCAGGAACTGGCGCAGTTGCAGTCACAGCGTGATGCGCTGTACACAAAGTGGGAAGATGAGAAAGCACAGCTGCAGGAGAGCAAGGATGCCAAGGTGCGCCTGGAGAAGGCACGTCTGGACCTGGAACAGGCGCAGAATGAAGCGCGTTATGAAGAAGCGGCCAAGCTGCAGTATGGCATCATCCCACAGCTGGAAGAACAGATCCGCAAAGAGGCGGAACTGCAGAAAGAAGATGCGCTGATCCAGGAGACGGTCAACGAAGAGACCATCGCCCGCATCGTCAGCAAATGGACCGGTATCGAAGTGACCCGTCTGGTGGAGAGCGAACGGCAGAAGCTGTTGCATCTGCAGGATGCGCTGGCCAAGCGGGTCATCGGGCAGGACCAGGCACTGGAGCTCGTCAGTGATGCCATCCTGCGCAGCAAAGCACAGATCCAGGATGAGAACCGCCCGATCGGCAGCTTCCTGTTCTTAGGACCGACCGGTGTCGGTAAGACCGAAGTGGCGAAAGCGCTGGCCGAGCAGCTGTTTGACAGTGAGGCCCACATTGTGCGTATCGATATGAGCGAATACATGGAGAAGCACAGCGTGGCCCGTCTGATCGGAGCGCCTCCGGGATACGTCGGCTATGATGAAGGCGGACAGCTGACGGAAGCGGTACGTCGCAATCCGTATTCCATCGTTTTGTTCGATGAGGTGGAAAAGGCACATCCGGATGTGTTCAACGTGCTGTTGCAGATCCTGGATGATGGTCGGATCACCGACTCCAAAGGCGTGACCGTCGACTTTAAGAACACGCTGCTCATCATGACGAGCAACCTGGGCAGTCAGTATGCCTTTGAGAAAGAAGGGCGGGAAGAGAAGTACATGGCGGAAGTCAAGCGTTACTTCAAGCCGGAATTCGTCAATCGAATCGATGAGATCATCGTCTTCAATGCATTGAACGAAGAGATGCTTGCCAAGATCGCGCACAAGTTCATGAACGAGCTCAGCGAACGTCTGGCTCATCGGGACATGCATCTGCAGGTCAGCGATGCGGTCTACCAGCTGATTGCTACACAGGGTGTGGATCCGGTATACGGCGCACGTCCGATGAAGCGTTACATCCAGCGCAACATCGAAACGCTGATTGCGAAAAAGATCATCGAAGGCGGTGCCGGCAAGGAGGATACGATCGCGGTCGATGTCGTCAACGGTGAATATGAGGTGCACATTCACCACGACGAAGCGTAAAACGCATGTACAGCGGAGAGGATCTGGTCAAAAGGTCCTCTTTTTGCATGAGTGAAAAATGTAAAACAAAAACATTGATTATTTTGTCAGCATCTGCTAACATTTTTGTGAAATGAGGAATGCATATGAGCACATTAGACAGTCTGGTTCCGGGAGAATCCGGGATCATCGTGAGCGTAGGCGGCAGCGGCGCACTGCGACATCGCCTGCTGGATATGGGGCTGACCCCGCGAACAGCTGTAAGAGTAGAGCGGATCGCACCGATGGGCGATCCGATGGAGCTGTATCTGCGCGGTTATCGGCTGACACTGCGCAAGGAAGACGCAAGTAAGATCGAGGTGGAGAAGCGATGAAGGAACTGCTGATCGCATTGGCGGGAAATCAAAACTGTGGCAAGACGACGCTGTTCAACGCCCTGACGGGATCGAATCAGCATGTCGGCAATTTTCCCGGTGTCACCGTAGAGAAGAAAGAAGGAACGATCCGGGGAGAAAAAGGGATGTCGGTGGTCGATCTGCCGGGCATCTACTCCCTGTCGCCTTATACGAGCGAAGAAGTCGTCACCCGTGACTTTATCCTGAACGCGCATCCGGATGTCATCATCAACATCGTAGATGCGACCAATATCGAACGCAATCTGTATCTGAGCTTACAGCTGATGGAGCTGGAACGACCGATGGTGATCGCTTTGAACATGATGGATGAGGTCGTTCGCAGCGGCAATCACATTGATGTGAAGAAGCTGTCTCAGCAGCTGCAGGTACCGGTCATCCCGATCAGTGCGGCCCGCAGAGACGGTCTGGATGATCTGCTGGATGCCGTCAAGGCAGCGGCTGCCCATCCGACGATGGCCAATCTGGATTTCTGCAAAGGCGCGGTGCACCGTGCCATCCACTCCATCATGCACATCATCGAGGATCACACCCAGCAGCAGGAGGTGCCAAAGCGCTTTGCGGCCTCACGCCTGGTCGAAGGTGATGCATTGATCGCACAGCGTCTGGCGATCCATGAAAGCGATCTGCACATCATCGAGCACATCGTCCAGCAGATGGAGGAGGAACTGGATACGGATCGGGAAGCAGCGATGGCAGATATGCGCTATTCGTTCATCGAAGCGCTTGTCTCCCAGTGCGTGCACAAACAGCGGGAGACGCTGGAACAAGAACGCAGTCAGAAGCTGGACCGCTGGCTGACGCACAAATATCTTGGCATCCCGATCTTTCTGGGCATCATGTTGCTGGTGTTCTATCTGACCTTCGTACCGATCGGCGGTACGCTGCAGACGCTTCTGGAAGGGGCGATCGACAGCGGGATCGAATGGCTGGATGGCATGCTGAGCGTCTGGCAGGTATCGGACTGGCTGCACGATCTGCTCATCAACGGCGTTTGTGCCGGTGTCGGCAGCGTGCTCTCCTTTTTGCCGCTGATCGTGACCCTGTTCTTCTTTTTGAGCTTGCTGGAGGACAGCGGTTACATGGCACGTGTCGCTTATATCATGGATAAGGCGCTGCGCAAGATCGGTCTGTCCGGAAAGAGCTTCGTACCGATGCTGATCGGATTTGGCTGCAGCGTGCCGGCCATCATGGCCACGCGTACATTAAGCAGTGAACGAGACCGTAAGATGACGATCATCCTGACACCGTTCATGTCCTGCAGTGCCAAGCTGCCGATCTATGGGATGATCACGGCTGCCTTTTTCAGCGATTCTTCCGCCCTGGTCATGCTGGCGGTCTATGTGCTGGGCATCGTGGTCGCCATCCTCTCCGGACTGCTTTTGAAAAAGACGCTCTTCACCGGCAATCCGGTTCCGTTTGTCATGGAACTGCCGGCATATCGCATCCCCAATGCGCAGAGCGTGCTGCTGCACATGTGGGAAAAAGCAAAGGACTTCCTGCATCGCGCCTTTACGATCATCTTTACGGCGACGATCGTCATCTGGTTCCTGCAGAGCTACGATTTCTCTTTCCATGCGGTGAGCGATGCCTCTGAGTCGATGCTGGCCGGCATCGGATCGCTGCTGTCACCGATCTTTGCACCGCTGGGCTTTGGTGACTGGCGTGCGACCAGTGCGCTCATCACCGGTGTGACGGCAAAGGAAAGCGTCGTGTCCACGTTATCGATCCTGACGGGAGCGGGCAGTGATGCCGGCCTGAGCGCGGCATTGATGACGATGTTTACACCGGTATCTGCCTTTGCCTTTCTCTGCTTTACGGTACTGTATATGCCTTGTGTCGCTGCCTTTGCGGCGACCAGGCGTGAGCTGGGCTCTTTCTGGCAGGCGCTGGCAACGGTTCTCTTTCAGACCGGTGCGGCATATATTGTAGCGTTTCTCGTATATCAGATCGGAAGTGTGCTGTTATGAGCAATCTGCTCGTATTGGCGGCGCTGGCAGCTGTGCTGACCGTCGTTTACCGGCTGACAAAGCCGACGAAGAACGGATGTTCCGGCTGCAGCGGAAACTGCGGTGCCTGCCGGGATATCTATCAGCAGTATCGAAACGATCATCCGCGAAGGGATGCGTAAGAGGCAGGCGTCGTCGTGGGATGTCTGTGGTAGTGTCTCTCGTTGTGATGTGTCGAAACAGTCGATGAAAAGGCGTTTCCCCGGAAGGGTGCGCTTTTTCTTTTGGTGTCTGTCCGTATATGCTATAATGATGAAAACGGGGGGATCAAGATGAAAAAAGAACGAGTCGAGCGTCTGTTTGCATGGCTGATCCATCAGGTGGATAACAAGTACCACGAAGAGGTCAACATGGCGATGGACTGCTTTCTGGAGGAAACGTATACACAGGAGGAACTGGAGCGCTTTTTGGAGTATGTGCTGGATCGAGTGAAAGAGGGCGCCTATGATGCGGCCTTCGATCATGTGCAGAGGGAACTGACACATGGGTGAGGAGCGCTGCCACTTTTCATTCATGGTCAATGGGTATCCGGTACAGGCATCGTATGCGCAGACATTTATCGATACGGTCGTGTACCCGCTGATCGAGCACTGGCGCTCGCTGGCTGCCACCTGCAAAGAGCGGATCGTCGTCTTTCTGGCGGCACCGCCGGCTGCCGGAAAGTCAACGTTGTCATTGTTGTTTGAGCACTTGTCCGCTATGGATGGGAAAGCGCGTATCCAGGCGCTGGGCATGGATGGCTTTCATCACTATCAGCGTTATATCCTGTCGCACAGCGTTTGGGTGGATGGACAGAAACGAGCGATGAAGGAAGTCAAGGGTTGTCCGGAAAGTTTTGATTTCGACCGACTGTCGGTCTATGTTCGCCGTCTCAAACAGGAGCGCTGTCTCACCTGGCCGCTGTATGACCGAAGCATTCACGATGTGCGGGATGATGCGATCCGGGTCGAGGCGCCGATCGTGGTGCTGGAAGGGAATTATCTGTTGCTGGATGAGGCGCCATGGAATCAGCTGACTGTTCACTGTGATGATTCGATCTTCATCTTTGCCGAAGAAGCAGCGGTGCGCGAACGGCTGATCCGCCGAAAGATGGCGGGCGGCATGGCACCGCATGAGGCGCTTGCCTTCTGCGAGCGCAGTGACCTGCGGAATGTTCGCCGCATCCTGAAACATGTACTTCCAGCGCAGCATGTGCTGCAGCTGAGAGAGGGAGACTATCATTTGTCGAAAGGATGAATGACCAGCTCTCTCTTTTTTATTGGAATAGCATGTGGTGGAGGTGAATCATATGTGGAATCAACTGACGATCAGTTCGATCGGAGTACAGTGTTTTGAACACTTGTATTCGCTGGATGAGGCGTTTTGCGCCGGTACGATCTTTCGAGAGCTGAATAAGCCGTTTACGGGGGTGTGCTGTGATGAGTGAACGTGAGAAGCTGCTCCTGGAGCTGATGAAGCTGGATCTTGCCGTGCAGGACAGCGCCTTGTTTCTGGATCTTCGCCCGAAGGATTCCTGTGCGCTGGATTATTTTTTCCGCCATCTGTGTGCGTATGATGAAAAGAAGAGCCTGTATGAATGTACCTATGGCCCTTTGAGCAATCGTTCGCTGGACGCACAGGAGTATGCGCGCTATGCGTGCGAAGCATTTCCGTGGGAAAGGAGGTGTGACTGATGTGGGTCTATGAGAAAAAACTGCAGTTTCCGGTCGAGATCACACATCCGGATGCGAAGAGCGCTGCCGTGATCCTGTCCCAGCTGGGAGGTGCCGACGGGGAGATGGGAGCCGCACTGCGTTATCTCTCTCAGCGTTATACGATGCCATATCCGCAGCTGCAGGCGCTGTTGACAGATATCGCGACCGAAGAGATGGCACATGTGGAGCTGATCTCTGCCATCCTCTACCAGCTGACCGACGGTCTGACGATCGATGAGATCAAAGCAGCCGGCATGGATGCTTACTTTGTCGATCATACGCTGGGCATCTATCCACAGTCAGCGGCCGGCGTACCTTTTTCCGCCAGCTATTTCCAGTCCAAAGGCGATCCGATCACGGATCTGAGCGAAGATATGGCTGCGGAACAAAAAGCACGTACGACCTATGACAACATCCTGCGCCTCGTAGACAATGAAGAGGTCAATAAGGTGATCCGTTTCCTTCGGGCACGGGAAATCGTGCATTATCAGCGATTTGGCGAAGCGCTGGAATTCCTGAAGACACGGCTCAATTCTGAAAACTACTACGCCTGCAATCCATCCTTTGACGGGAAATAGTCGATGATGGCAAACAAAGGCCCTGCAAGGCACAGAGGTTTCTGGGATCCATCCAGTCTTCCTGTGCCGCTACAGGGCCCTTTTCTTATTTGGAAAGTCAGATCCAGCCAAAGTGGCGGCAGGCATGCTGGATGCCGTCTTCCACGTTGGCACGGGTGACATAGGTCGCTTTTTGTTTTAAGGCATCGCAGGCATTTCCCATCGCGATGCTCGTCCAGCATGGATCGAACATGATGAGATCATTGTGGTCATCTCCGAAGACGACGACATCCGTCAGGGGCGCCTGCAGATGTTTCATCATCGCCCGGATTCCCTGATCCTTGGCATCGTATTGAAACATCAGGTAATCCTCGACAAAACGCAGATGTCCCAGGGCCTCTTTCGTCGTCAGCTGCTCTTCCTGTTCTCTGGAAACGGCGACATAGATCTTGTAGATCGCGGTCAGATCATCATAATTCAATGAAGGGTCTACGATGTATTCAGTGGGCTCCTTTCGTTCACCGACCTGCCGGCGGAAACGATCGTCCTTGCTGTATGCCCGGATCGAATCATCCAGCATGAGCAGGACGCCATATCCCAGTTCTTCTGCCTGTCGAAGCAGCGCCTTTGCCGGCTGCAGCGGCAGCGGTGTGTTCTGGATCAGCCGGTCATCGATCACCAGCGCACCACCGCCGCTGCAGACCATATTGTGCAGTGAGACCTCTTCCATGAACCGGCGTGCCTTGTAATTTGCCCGTCCGGTCGCAATCGCGACAAAATGTCCGTTTGCCTGCAGTTGCTGCAGTGTCTGCAGGGCAGAGGGAACGATCGTTCCGGTGCGGATGTCGGTCAGTGTTCCATCGATATCAAAGAAAAAGTATTTTTTCGTCATGAGCATGCTCCTTTCCGGCGGTTATGGCGGTATCTGTATTTATTGTAAGCAAAGATCCGGTATTCGTAAAGCCTTGTTTTCATCCGCATCCAGCAGGGCGAGAAAGGCGGCCGCACTGGGAGAGAGCGGTGCAGAGCGCAGATAGGCACATCCGATCCCGCGTACAGGCAAAGGCGCATCCAGCGTCAGTTCACGGACGATCCCGCTGTTCAGCTCAGGTATGGAAAATTCTTTGATGACACACGATACACCCAGGTGGATGGATGCAAACTGCAGCAGCAGCTCATGTGCGGCGATCTCGATCTGCGGCTGCAGAGCGATGTGATGCCTGGCGAAATACGCATCGATGCTGCGGCGGGAAGTCGAGTTTTTTTCCAACAGGATCAGCGGCAGTGCGGCAATCTGGGCAGGTGAATAGGAGGAGCGTGCCTCAAAGCGCGCACTGGCAACAAAGATGTCGTGGATGGGCAGACACTCCCGGATGATCAGTTCATCGTCGGCATAAGGCAGATTGATGAAGGCGAGGTCGGCCTTTCCCTGCTTGATGCGGCGGATCATGTCAGAGGAGTACGAGTTGGCCATCTCGATACGGATCTTTGGATACTGAATGTGAAACTGCTCCAGGTAGGGCAGCAGATAGCGGCTGGTGATCGTATCCCCGGCAGCGATATGCAAAGAGCCCTCTTCAAAGCGCAGCAGCTGGTCCAGCTGCCGTTCGCCCTGTTCGATCATGGAAAGTGCATTTTTTACTTTCTGATACAGCAGTTCTCCGGCTTTCGTCAGATAAACACCGCGGCGGGAACGCACGAACAGCTGTGTCTGCAGATCGCTCTCCAGCTGTGAGATGCACTGCGAGACGGCAGACTGTGAGATGTAAAGCTGGCCGGCCGCCCGCGAGAACGAACGTTCACTGGCAGCGATGCAGAAGATGCGGTAATGGTCTAAATGCGCTTTCATATCAGTTCTCCTTATCACCGTTATTTGTTTTATTCAATTTACTAATAATTATACCTGTATTATAATAGGGGAGGCTGAAAAGTCAATAGATGAGGAGAAGTCAATCATGGAAAGAAAAATTGGAACCGTTTCGCGCGGAATTCGCGGGCCGATCATCCGTCAGGGCGATGATCTGGCACAGATCGTTACTGACAGTGTGCTGGAGGCGGCAAACAGTGAGCCGTTTGAGCTGCATGATCGCGACGTGGTCGCCGTTACCGAGTCGATCGTCGCCCGTGCACAGGGAAATTATGCATCGATCGATGCGATCGCTGCGGATGTGAAAGAGAAGCTGGGCGGAGAAACGATCGGTGTCATCTTCCCGATCCTGAGCCGCAACCGCTTTGCTATCTGTCTGCGTGGGATTGCCAAAGGGGCAAAGAAGATCGTACTGATGCTGAGCTATCCAAGCGATGAGGTGGGAAACGCGCTGGTTTCCATGGATCAGCTGGATGAGGCCGGCATCAACCCATACAGCGATGTGCTCACGCTGCAGCGCTATCGCGAGCTGTTTGGAGAAAACAAACATCCGTTTACCGGGGTCGACTATGTACAGTACTATGGAGACCTGATCAGAGACTGCGGCTGTGAGGTGGAGATCCTGTTTGCCAACGATGCGCGGGCGATCCTGCCATACACGAAAAATGTGCTGCACTGCGATATCCACACCCGCAAGCGTACGAAGCGGATCCTGCTGGCTGCCGGGGCACAGCGTGTCTGCAGCCTGGAGGACATCCTGAACGCACCGGTCAATGGCAGCGGATATAACAGCCGATATGGTCTGCTGGGTTCCAACAAGGCGACGGAAGACAGCGTAAAGCTGTTCCCGAATGAGTGCTTTGACCTGGTGGAAGACATCCAGCAGCGCTTGCTGGCGGCAACCGGCAAACATATGGAAGTCATGGTGTATGGCGACGGCGCGTTCAAGGATCCGGTAGGAAAGATCTGGGAGCTGGCCGATCCGGTCGTATCACCGGCTTACACCAAAGGGCTGGAAGGAACGCCAAACGAACTGAAGCTGAAGTATCTGGCGGACAATGATTTCGCTGATCTCAAAGGAGAGGCGCTCAAGGAGGCGATCGAGGAGGCGATCCGCAAAAAAGATGCGGACCTTGTCGGCAACATGGCTTCCCAGGGAACGACACCGCGCCGCCTGACGGACCTGATCGGGTCTCTGTGTGATCGGACCAGCGGATCCGGCGACAAGGGAACGCCGATCGTCCTGGTACAGGGCTATTTCGATAATCTGAGTGATTGATCCATAAAAGATGCCCCTCTGGTTACTGCGTGCAGTATCCAAAGAGGCATCTTTTCGTTTGGCTTCTCACTCCTGGGTCAGCAGCTGTGTGATCTCACCGATGTACATCGTGTGCAGGTCACGCAGCGGATAGCATTCGTTCAGGACCGTCGGATCGAGGAAGCAGCTTTCTTCCATCGGCTGTGCATACAGCTTGCGGCAGATCATCACGAGGCGGGCCTGGGCAAAATACGGGGCTGCCCGCTCAGAAACGACCGTAAGGCCGGCCGTTTCGATCTTAGGTTCATCTCTGCCGGAAACACTTCCCAGATAGGCGAGCTGCCGGCGCCAGCTCTCATCAAAAAAGCAAAGGGAAAAATGATCGCTGGCGTCGATGAACTGTTTGGTATAGCGCTGCGGGCGCACATAGACGGTGGCGACGTTGCGTTTCCATAAGACGCCCATGCCGCCCCAGGAGGCGGTCATCGTATTGATCTTCTCATCGTTACCGGCAGTGATGAGCATCCACTGGCTGCCGATGGCATCAAAGACATTTTCTCTGTATTCACGGATGGTTCGTTCGATCATCGTACATCTTCCTTTCTCTGTCCTTTGTAGTGTATGCAGGATCGCACACAGGGATTACGCTTCTTGGAAGCGGACGTCCAGCGTATAGTTTTCCTGCACTTCCGGTGTGAGCAGGATCAGGTCACGGATGCACTGCTGGGTGCGGGTGGCCGCCTGTGAGAGCAGACCGCGTTCGATGGCTTCCTCTTCGACCACCTGTTTCTGCTGGTTGGCGAAGGCGGCGTAATCGCTGACGCTGATCGGATTGAAGATGCTGCCGCTCTCATCGTACACCTCGATGCTGTCCTCTTCGATCGCATGGCTGAGGATACTCACCGGCGGCAGTTCGACGAGGATGCTGTGATCGTCGATGGTGACCGTCGCCTGTTCCAGGTCAACACCGGCCTTCAGCGATCCGCTGTATGTCAGCAGAAAGTGCTTCTGTGTGAGCGGTACGTTCCATCCGTTGATCTGCAGGCTGTTGTCAAATTCTCCGACCTTGCTGTACTGATATTCCATCGTGCAGAGCTCGTTGATCTCTTGCAGGCGGGCATAGACCTCTTCCTGTGAGATGGTGGTCGTCTGTCCGCTGTTGGAAACCAGTGTTCCTGCCCAGAACAGGCCGGTTCCCAGCAGAAGCAGGATCAGCGCATTGACGATGAGCTTGCGCAGATCCTGCAGCTTTTCTCCCATTCGCATAAGATTCACCCCAATTTCATAAAAGATGAGGTAATTATATCACAGAGCATTGAAAGGGAACACAAATGTTTACAAAAGTGAACGGTGTTCGGTGGCAAAACTGGGCGGAATTCTGGTAAAAGAAGCGGGATCGTGTAAATTTCATGTAAACGCTTGCAAGAATGTAAAAATCAGTTAAAATGTAGACATACGAGATGAAGGGAGCGTGGTGATCATGAATACGACACAAGGAGCTGTTCAGACACGCACGCAGGGACCAGTTGATACTGGGATTTCATCGTGGAACACACGGATGTAAGTATGCTGAGCTTACGTCCGTTTTTTTGGCCTTGAAACAGATGAAAAGGAGGAGATTATCATGGATCAGGGATTCAATCAGGTATTTTGGGACGCATGCGCAAGCGGTGATTTCGCGGCGGTTTGTGCAGAGATCAAAAAAGGATGCGACATCAATTATCAGAACGGGGACGGACGGACCGGTCTCATGCGTGCGGCGAAGCGGGATTACAAGGACATCGTGCGGGTGCTGCTGGACAATGGCGCCGATGTAAATCTGGTCGATAATAAGGGCAAGACGGCGATCATGGGTGCCGCAAAGAAAGGCAACCGGACGATCCTGAAGAAGCTGATCGAAGCCGGTGCCGATGTCAACGCAAAGGATGATCGTGGACGTACCGCACTGATGCGCGCTGCCTTTTTGGGACGTGAGCGCTGCATCGATGTGCTGTTGGATGCCGGTGCGGATATCAACGCACAGGATGAAGCGGGCCGGACGGCGCTGATGGAAGCCTGTGTCGCTTTTAAAAAAGGTGTGATCCGCATGCTGCTGGAGCGTGGTGCGGATGTGAACCTGTTTGATAATAACGGATGCACGGCGCTGATGCGTGCAGCGTACGGCGGCTATGCGAGCCTGGTAGAAGAACTGATCGCATACGGCGCCGATAAGGAAATGGTCGATAAAGAGGGCAACAAGGCCATCCACTATGTGCGTGAGCACTGTCTGGATCAGCTGAAGCCGATCTTGAAGTAGGAGGATGGACATATGAGAGATTATTTATCGCATGAGGTGCGCAATGTCGCTGTCCTGGGACACAGCGGCAGCGGTAAGACAGCGGTGCTGGAGGCTATGCTGTATTTTACCAAGGCCAGCGATCGTTTCGGCAAGACGAGCGAAGGAAGCTCGCTGATCGATTATGACAGTGAGGAGATCCGTCGCGGGATCTCGGTCTATACTTCGCTGGTGCCGATCGAATGGAAGGAGTGCAAGATCAACTTCATCGATACACCGGGCTATCTGGATTTTGCCGGTGAGGCAGAGGCCGGTCTGGCCGCAGCGGACAATGCGCTGATCGTTGTCAATGCGAAAGATGTGATCCAGTCCGGTACCAAGATCGCCTGGGAACGCGCAGCCGCCAGAAAGCTGCCGACGATCTTCTTTATCAACAAGCTCGATGAAGAACATACTTCCTTTGACAAGGCTTATGAAGAACTGCGGGAGACGTTTGGCAAGAGCATCATCCCATTTGAAGTGCCGATCGTCGAAAATGGTGAGATCATCGGTTCGATCAATGTGCTGCGTGATAAAGCGTGGTATTATAAGGGGCCGCTGGCGGATCCAAACAAAGCACAGCCGGTACCGGATGACATGGTGGATGTCGTCAACAGCTATAAAGATCAGATCGCAGAGGCAGTCGCCATGGGCGACGATGAGCTGATGGAAAAATTCTTCAGTGGAGAAAGCTTCAGCGAAGCAGAGCTGACACGAGGTGTTCGCCTTGGTGTAAGAAACGGCGAGATCACTCCGGTATTCTCCGGAAGCGCGCTGCAGAGCATCGGCATCGAGCGCCTGATGGATCTGATCCTCAAATATTTCCCTACGTATGGCGAAAGCGGCAGCTATACGGCCATCGGCAGTGACGGAGAACCGGTAGAACTAGAGACCAACGAGAAAGAATCGCTGAGCGCACAGGTCTTCAAGACGATCGTCGATCCGTTCGTGGGACGCATTTCTTATCTGAAGGTGCTTTCCGGTGTGCTGAGCAGTGATTCGACCGTATACAATGCAAATAAGGAAAAGCCGGAAAAGATCTCCAGTGTATTCATCATCAAGGGCAAGCATCAGACGGCGGCCGGAAAGCTGTTTACCGGAGACATCGGTGCCGTGGTCAAACTGCAGAATACGCAGACCAACGATACCCTGTGTGAGAAAGGCAAGCCGGTGAAGGCAGAAGCCATCGCTTTCAGTGAACCGATGTATGCTCAGGCGGTCTTCCCGAAATCAAAGAATGACGAAGACAAGCTCAGCAGCGCTCTGCAGCGGATGGAGGAAGAAGATCAGACGCTGCGGATCGAAAACAACAAAGAGACCCGTCAGACGGTGATGGTCGGTGTCGGTGACCAACACATCGACGTCATCCTTTCCAAGCTGCGCAGCAAGTATAAGGTGGAGGTCACGCTGGCAGATCCAAAGGTTCCATATCGTGAGACCATCCGCAAGAAGGCGGTCGGTGAGGGACGCCATAAGAAGCAGTCCGGCGGACATGGACAGTTTGGACATGTATTCGTCGAGTTTGAACCGGACAGCACGACCGAAGAGATGCGATTTGAGGAGAAGGTATTCGGTGGTGCGGTACCGCGTCAGTACTTCCCGGCAGTGGAGAGCGGCCTGCGTGAGTGCTGTGAGCATGGCTATCTGGCCGGATATAAGATGGTGCAGCTGAAGGCGACGCTGTTGGATGGCAAATACCACGATGTCGATTCCAGCGAGATGGCATTCAAGCTGGCAGCACGACTGGCATATAAGGATGCCATGGAGAAGTGCAGTCCGATCTTGCTGGAGCCGATCATGAATGTGGAGGTCCGGGTGCCGGACGAGTATACCGGTACGATCATCGGTGACTTCAACAAACGTCGCGGTTCGATCATGGGCATGGACCTGGTCGATGGCTATCAGATCATCAGTGCACAGGTGCCGATGGCAGAGATGATGCGTTACCCGATCGATCTGCGGGCGATGACACAGGGCATGGGAAGCTATACCCAGAGCTTTGACCGCTATGATCCGGTACCGTCCAACCTGGCAGAGCGCATCGTGGCGGCTGCCCGGGCAGAGATGGAAGAATAAAGAAAAAATGCAGTGTGCGGAGCACGTTGAAGTGAACCCAGAAAGTTGGACAACCAACTGGAGGGTTCACTTCACGTAAAGCATCCGCCCTGCATTTTTTTAGCGTTGATTTGCGGCGTGATAGATCCTGCGGATATCTTCCAGATCCAACGTGCGAAAGCCACCGATGGTCCGCTGCCGGAAGAAGGTGCATTTCTCCGCCAGTTCGTCGATCTGTGCGTCCGTGAGGGAGATGCCCAGCTGTGGCAGGCAGATCGGCATGCCGATCTGGGAGAAGAAGGTTTCCATTGCTTCGATGCCCTGTAAGGCACAGGCCCGTACGTCATCGCAGGCCGGAATGTCCCAGACGTGGATGGCCAGCTGTGCAAAACGCGCAGGGTCTGCATCGAGCACATAACGGGCCCAGCTGCCCCAGACAGCCGCCAGACCGGCACCGTGTGCGACATCAAACATGCCGCTGAGCTCATGTTCCAGCTGATGACAGGCCCAGTCGCCCAGAGAGCGGTCTCCGCTGACCCCGTTGTGAGAAAGTTCACTGGCCCATAAGATCTCTGCGCGGGCGGCATAATTATGCGGATCGTTTTGCAGGATGCGGGCATATTTGATCACATCCTTCATCAGCGCATAGCTGATGCCATCCACCAGTTCCATCGGGGTTTCCCTGGTGAAATAGCGCTCCAGGGTATGCATGAGGATATCGGTACATCCAGACATCGTCTGGTATGGCGGGACCGTAACCGTCAGCTCGGGATTCAAAATGGCAAAGCGACAGTAGCCAAAGGAGGAAGAAAGCCCGCGCTTCAGCCATCCATCCTCGTTGGTGATAACGCTGGAATTGCTCATTTCACTGCCGGCAGCGGCCATGGTGGCGACGCAGCCGACCGGCAGGGCGGCGCGAACCGTCTTCTTTTTCGCATAATACTCCCAGACATCGCCTTCATTGGCACAGCCATAGGCAATGGCCTTGGCAGAATCGATCACGCTGCCTCCGCCAACGGCCAAAAGAAAATCTACATCTTCCTGCTGTGCCAGGGCAATTCCTTCCCGCACTTTTGATAACCGTGGGTTTGGTTTGACACCGCCTAAGGTCACGTAAGGAATATCCGCTTCCTGCAGACATTGGCAGATACGATGCAATAGGCCTGAACGTAGTGCGCTGTTGCCGCCATAATGCACCAATACCTTATGTGCACCGAACTCACGCAGCAAATGGGCACACTGCAGCTCACTGTTTTTTCCAAAGATGATCTTTGTCGGCGCATGAAATATAAAGTGATCCATAGTTATATACACCTCTCCTCTAAAAGTATTCTCTCATTTATTATAACGAAGATCTCAGCAATTTGTAAAATTTGTAAAGATATATAGTTTACATGTGAAATGAAAAAGTAAATGCAACGCTAAAGGGGACAAAGTTGCATT
>JABLTR010105762.1_pt1 | contig 20603 bp, 28 predicted proteins | sample 7160071 | NCBI WGS metagenome assembly JABLTR01 (sample SAMN14651230, study PRJNA627086) | human gut metagenome | isolation source: feces | host: Homo sapiens | reverse complement strand
TATCTGAAAACTCCCGACGCACCCGGACAGCGGGCCTTTTCACGCCGCGCCGCGTCATTTTTCCTTGAAATACGTCAGTATTCCTGCGAAAAAATATCTTGCGCAGCGCGAAAATTCCTCGCTGCCGGTCACATTGGGAGTTTTCAGATACACCCTAGGGTACAGCAAACGCTCCTTGCAGCGGAAATTGCAGGAAGAAAACACGAACTTCCAAAAGCAGCTGAACCACACGCGGGAGCTGCTGGCGAAATACGATGTTGGCAGTACCGATATGCGGGCAGAAGATATTGCGTATCTTCTAGGCTGTCAGGACACCAGCTCTTTCCTGCGGGCGTTTGCCGTATGGACCGGGCAGACAGTGCGCGGGGCTGGTCGCGAACTTCAAAAATGTGTTTGGTGACAGCTTTGACGCCGGCGTATGCGGCGTGGATCACGTGCTGGAGGAAGGGGAGATCGAGCTTGCGGGCATCCGCTTTGCTGTGAAGCCGAATGCCGAGGCCTTTGACCTCGAGATCCCGGAGATCAACTGCGTGTATACGCACATGATGGGCCACGACTGCCACTCAAGTCCTGGGCTTTGATTTAGGGTTATAAAATGCACTCTCGATACGCTTTTCGTCCAAATAATCCACGTATTTCGGGCTGTACATAGGTTCCTTGCGAATTTTGTAGCCGTTTTGTAGCCAGCTGTTTTATACGTACTAACCGTTCGCAACGACTTATTTTGAATGATTTGCGGCAGATTTCGATATGATTCCCGCCAATAATCACCCGGAATTGACCGCCTGATTCACCTCAAAAAACATCTTGGAGGTATGACCATGAGCAAACTTATATCCTGTCAATTCAACATAGACACAGCCTGCGTGAAATTAGTTTTTGACGATGGAAGCCAGATTTCCATTGACTGCCGCCGCCCGTTTCGCTGTTTGGCAAACAAGGCGGGCAAGCACAGACTGTGCCTGCCCGTCAGATTCAAGTTTGTTGAATTACTTTGCAAGATTACTCTTAAAAGATTCCCTTATTGTACTTGAACTGTGCATACAAGATAAAGCCCAAGCCGATGACGAGCGCCGGAATAACAATGAAAGACATTGCCTTTTCGCTCCAGAAAGTTGTGACAAATGCCGCTATCAAAGAGGCACCGATGATAAGTGTACCTGTACCGACGGCTCTCCCATACTTCGGTACATCTTCTTCCTTGACCTTTCTTCGGTTGTAGGAATGTATTGTGCTGATATTTCCAGTCATATTCACGATTCCAATAACGGAGATGAATATGCCTAAGATCAACAGAGCGATATTATCCATTCGTTTCCTCCTTAAAAATAAAACAGTTCTTCAAATTTCTTGTCCAGAGCAATGCAGAGGATCAATGCCAGCTTTGCGGTCGGATTGAATTGCCCTGTTTCAATGGAACTGATTGTGTTTCTCGATACACCAATCATTTCCGCCAGTTGTGTTTGGGATAGCTTTTTCTCTGCGCGTGCTTCCTTGAGGTTGTTTTTCAATTTCAGCTCGTCATTCATTCCTTGACCTCCACAAGCCGCAGGACAAAAAAGGCAAGAAATGTGAGGCACATCGCTAAATAGAGAATGCCAAGGATCAAGTCGGTTTTTCTCTTTAGACTTGCATACTTTACAAGAGTGTGGGTGGTAAGGATGCTGAAATAAACAACCCACGGACTTAGAAAGTATGTTTTTGTGAAGATACGAAAGATAAGAGTGAGAACAACGCAGACCGCAGCACCGACACGTCTGGCAATATTTCCTGCCTGCGCGGTTACTTCCAGCTCCGCCAAATCCCTGTTTTTGTTCTCTCTGCGGCTGCTTTCCAGAATCTTCTCTTTATTCATTGAACAGAATCGCTCCTTTCCAAGTTTTCTTGTCATTATTATATCGCTGCCAAGTAAACTTGTCAAGCGTAATTATCTTACCGCCATGTGTCTTTTCCATGAACGCCGCACTTTTTCGCTGCCTCGCTTGCCGCACTGCGGCAGACCGATGACGATGAATCTGCGGTGTGACGAGAAATTCGTCGAGGACGAGGGATGGCACCGGGCCGCGGAGCGGTATGAGAATTTTCTCCGTACGCGGGAGGGACGGAAGATCCTGTTTCTGGAGCTCGGCGTCGGATACAACACGCCGGCCATCATCAAATATCCGTTCTGGCGGATGACTGCGAGCAACCCGCGTGCGACCTATGCCTGTGTCAACCTTGAACAGGCAGGCGCGCCGGCGGAGCTGGAGCACCGCGCAATCTGCATCCGCGGCGACATCGGCGACGTTTTGCGGCAATTATAAGGAGAAAACGCCACGGCATACCTCAAGCAGAGGATGCCGCGGCGTTTGATATATCCGCGTATGGTCAGGCATTCTCACTGACCGGGAAGATGCTGTCCAGCAGGCGAAGTCCGGCCTGGGAGCGGAACACGCGCTGCCGGAAATTTTGAATCATCTGCTGCGAGTAGTGACTTTCGCCTGCGTTGACGAGAAAATCCGCCTCCAGCAGGATCTGATGGTCGGGTCCGTCAACGTTTGTGTAGGTGTGGTGATGGGCGACCAGCCACGAGATGCGCTCCACATCGCTGCGCGCGACGGGCAGGTCCGCAAAGAAGGCCTCCACCAGCGGCGGGCTCTCCAGTTCCTGATGCTTGCCGTTCGTGTCGCCGTATTTTTCCCGGCAGAGCGGGCAGGCGATGTCGTGGACGAGCGCGGCCAGCTCCAGCACGGTCTGGGTATGACGGTCCAGCCCTTCCAGCTCGCCGATCGTTCTGGCCAGCGACCAAACCTTGAGGAAGTGGTCGATGTCGTGGAGTGCGCCGCCGGAGCACGCGAGCATCTTCTGTGCTGCGGATGCAATGAGCATATCAGGTCCCTCCATCAGAGCGCCGTCCCGGTTTTCGGGACGAAGAAGCGGGTCGTGTCCACACCCTCCAGCGCAAGCAGCTGTACCTTTCGCGCAAGGCCGCCGCCGTAGCCGGTGAGGCTGCCGTTCGTGCCGACTACGCGGTGGCACGGGATCATCAGCGAGATCGGGTTGTGGCCGACCGCGCCGCCGACGGCCTGCGCGGACATCCGTGCCAGACCCTGCTGTCTGGCGGCCTCGGCGGCGATCTCGCCGTAGGTCATGGTCTGGCCGTATGGGATGGACAGCATGATGTCGCAGATCTGCTTCCGGAACGGTGTGGAGCCATAGCGCAGCGGCGGCAGAAAGTCTGGCGCGTGCCCGGAAAAGTAGATGTCCAGCCAGCGCGCGGCATCTGCCAAGAGCGGGTGTGCGGCCGCTTCTGTTTCCCGCGGCAGGATGCTGCCGAAATGCTTCTGCCCGTTGAACCACAGGCCGATGACCGCCTCGCCGTCGCAGGCGAGCGTGATGGGGCCGAGCGGGGAGCAGTATTCGAAGGTGTAGACCATGGCAGTGTGCTCCTATGGGTGAGAAGTGTACCCGATGCGTTCAATCTGTGATCGATCTTACATAATTGACGAGTGCGGAAAAGTCTACCTTGGTATCATGGCTCCAAGAGATCCGGACGGCTTCATTGATGCGGGCCTCGTCCAGCCCCATGGCCGTCAAAACATAGCTTGGCGCATGACTGCCGGAGTTGCAGGCAGAGCCGTTGGAGAAAGCGTAGTCGTCTTTGACGGCGAGAAAGATGCCTTCTGCATCGACACCATGGAAGCTGATGTTGACGGTGGTCGGAAGGCAGTATTCCGGATCGCCGTTCAGGGAATATTGCAGACCGGAGATCGCTTTGAAAAAATCTTCTTTGATCGCGCGGCAGCGGGTCAGATGCTCCGCAGATTCCTGGTCGCAGAGCTTTGCGGCGAGCGCAAAGCCGGAGACCAGCGCAACGGGCGTTGTGCCCGGACGGTAGCCGCGTTCCTGCTGCCCGCCGTAGAGAAGCGGCTGGATCGGAGGACGGCGATAGCCGTGGTCGCGGCGAAGAACGAGAGCGCCGATCCCTTGGGGGCCACCAAGTTTGTGGGCCGTGAAGCTCAGCATGTCGTATGGGAGGTTTCGCAGGATGGAGTTCAGCTTACCAAAGCTCTGTGTGGCGTCAATGTGGAAATAGGTTCCAGTCCCGGCAAGCGCGGCCCCGACTGTTTCGACCGGTTGGATGATGCCGGTCTCGCTGTTGACGTGCATCATGGAGACCAGCAGTGTTTTGTCGGTCACAAGGTCGAGGATCTGCTGTGCGTTCACACGGCCAGAGGCGTCCGGAGAGACAAAGTCGACGGTGCAGCCCTTTTTTTGCAGATGCTTCATGCTCTCGAGGACGGATTTATGCTCGATCGAGGTGGTGATAAAATGATTGCGGCCGCCCTCACGCGCATAGTCGAGCAGGCCAAGAATGGCCATGTTATTGCTCTCAGTGGAGCCGCTGGTAAAGAAAACGTCGGTGCTGTCGAGCCCGAGGATCCCTGCGATCGTTTTCCGGGCGTCAGAGACGATCGTTTTTGCGTCTGTGCCGAAAATATGGGTCCGGCTGTCGGCGTTTCCATAATGCTGCTGGTAGACGTCGACCATCTGCGCAAGGACACGCGGATCAATGGGAGCAGAGGCATTATAGTCAAGATATACGGGCATCAGGTATCCTCCTTCGGCAGCGCAGACTGGAGCAGATCCGAACGATTCTTTATGACATCGCGGACACTGTAATGGTTGATGCCCCGGTTGAGATGCAGCCGGAAGTATTTTGCAAGTGTTTTTTCGTCATCTCCGAGTCCATCGTTGATACAGCGCTGGCGGATGACCGCTTCATAGATCTCGGCGTATTCCCCGGCAAAGGTCGACCAGTCCATCTCGACGTTGCTGTCAGACTGGGGATCGACCCCTCCAGGGACAGACGGCTCGGCCAGGGACCAGCAGAGTGCCCAGCGGCAGATCACGTTCCAGTTCTGGATCCCGGTTTTGGCCTTGATCCGGATGAGCCGCTCTTTCTCAGGCTGGGATAATTTGAAGTGTTTTACGATCATCTGTTTAGGCCTCCCCGAAGTAACCGTGGACGATGGAGGTGCACTGTGCATCTTCGTGGTAGAGCAGTGTATAAGTGTCGAGCACATGGGGCTGGACCAGATCGAGATAGCGGCCGGTGATCTCCTCATCCGTAGAGAGTACCACGACCTGGGAGCTCGCCGCAGGCAGATATTTGGTCACAAAGTTGACACGATGGGAAGAGTCTAGACGGGCCATGGGCGTGTCAATGACAACAGGTGCTTTATATCCGGAGGTCAAGGCCAGCGCCCAGACGATCGCAACAGCGAACATCTGCTGCTCGCCGGCGGAGAGCTGGCTCTTCAGGAGCTCTGTGCCGTCCGGATCCAGGATGGTGACGTCGAGCGTTTCCGGATCGATCAGGATCTTACGCACAAGAGAGTCTTTCTCAACCAGCTCCCGGAAGCAGAGGGTTGCAGTCTCGGACAGTCTGGACACTTTTTTGCGCTGCAGCTGAACCTTGAATTTTGACAGGACGTCGATCGACATTGCGGCGTATTTTATGATGCGCGCGTTGTCGTCATTGGCGTTTTCCTGCTCAGCAATGGTTTTGATCAGGCGTCTTCGTTTGGTATCGAGGGTGCTGCGCTGATGTGTCAGCGCCTTGATGGCGTCGAGCTGTTGATGATACTTTACATCGGCCTGTGCCTTTTCAGACTCTGTGGACTTCAGGGCCTCAAACAGCTGTATGGCCAGCGTTTTGTCATCCGCAGCGCCAAGATGGGCATCAAGACTCATAAGCTCGTTTTCCTGTGCGTTTACATGACTGAGCAGTGCGTCGATGCGGGCAGCGAGCGACTGAAATACCGTGGAGATGATGCGTTCATACAGCATCATGCTCGTCGCGGACATGGCCTGTCCGCGGACTTGCGAAGGATCGTCTGACAGGTATCTGGAGATGGCCTCATCGACGATGTCCTGCACGATCCCAAGCGCGTGCTCATCTAAGCCGCTGTTGACAAAGCGATCCATGAGCTGCTGCAGGAGACCGGATATGATCTCAGTGGAATACCGGTTCGCCTCAGTTTTTTGCAGCGCGACCTCGTGGTCATAGGACTGCACGACAAGATCTCTGCACATAAAAAGCGGCGTGGATGCATCGATCAGGACCTGCAGGATCTCTTCCTGAATTTTCTCTACATTGTCTGAGATCTTCTTCATTTCCTGCTTGATCGCGTCGCGGTTACGGCTCAGGTCGCCGCCGGAGGACCAAAATTCAGCCTCCTTGGCTTCGAGTGCGGCCGTGATCGCTTCGCACTGCTTTTCCAATTTGTGTGCGCAGCGGGTCGCATCTTCCAGCTCTTTGTCGAGCGTCTCGATCTGCACATCGACCGCTTGGTATTCGATGTACGCTTCGCTCTTTTCGAAGGCGGCCAACGCAGTCTGCTTCCGACGGATGACTTCATCGGTATGCTCGATGGCCTTTTCAATCACGGATACACCGATCGCAGACCGGATGGAGCTTTTGATCTGATCGAAGGAGGTATCGTCTGCCAGCTGCGTGATCTTCTCGTTGTTGAAGAAAAAGAAACGGGCGATGCCGAAGGGGAGGATCTCCTCGATATAATAGTTCCAGTTTTCACCGAGATATTTGTCGGCGACACCGTCTTTCTCGACAAGAAGGTGCTGATCCACTTTCGCACCGTTTGCAGACCAAGCGCGCTTGACGCGCAGCATGGTCCCATCGTCGAGGCACAGAGAGACCGCAACGAAGGTCTCTTCGCCCGCTGTGTGCTTGTTGATATGGTCCAGCAGCAGCTTTTCGTAGGAGCGTGCCTTTTCCTGAATGTATTTTGAAGCTTGTTTGCCGTACAGTGCGATCAGGATCGCGTCATGCAACGTGGTTTTGCCTCGGCCATTCAGACCGCCGACGAGTGTGATATTGCGCGCACCGCACCGGTCGGCCAGACACATTTCATGCGTGCCTTTGTAGATACCGAAATTTTGAAGTTCTATTTTGGTAAAATACACAGTCCACGTACCTCATTCTATGAAATCGTCAGACTCCGGCTTTTCCGCTCTGCGGGTCTGGAGCTCCGCGACCTGTTCCGCATCAGACTCGTCACGATAAAATGCCTTTTTGATCTCATTTTCAAAATTCAGGATCACATTTCGCTTATTGGAGATCGCGGCGGCCTTGGCCTCTGTGTCCAGCAGGGCCTGCTGCATCTCCGCAAGGAGCGTTTCACCGGGGTAGGTCTCCGCGCAGATGGTACGCAGAAGCTCGGCCTCAGCCGCGCCAAAATACTTGTTTTTGCTGATCATGCCATCTTGATAGGGCCGTCCGGTGACCTCTTCGTAGATGCGCGGCAGCGAGTCTTCGAATTCGTGCTTTTCGTCCAGCCAGATCTGCCGGATGAAGCGGAGCTCGTCCATGGAGATCAGAGGGACATTCTGTATTTCTGCGGGGCCGATCTCGTGTACCAGCTTTTCTACCCGAAGCAGCTCGCGAAGAAATTCTTCCCGGGTCTCTTTGGTATAGGGACCGTGCACCAGACGGCCGTTGTGCCAGGTCAATCTGCCGTCTTTCCGGCGGAAGTCACGGCGCTCCCGGTCCTTGGCAAGGCCTGCAGCGATCTTGTTCCGGAATTCGAGCATCGGAAGCATCCACGATTTTTCCTCATCGTTCTGGATCATGGCGGCCATAGACTTGTCTTCGGAGACCATGGTGCAGACCCAGCAGCCGAAGCGGCTATTGCCGCAGCTGGGTGTGGTCTTATCGATGACCAAAGGACATTCGCCATCCGCGGACGCGCCGCTGTACATGGCCAGAAGGTCTTTGTTCGAATGGCCCCAGGGATTCGGAACCTGAACAAGGTATTGCCAGACATTATCGTTCGACCAGTTTTCGATCGGCGTGAAAACGTAAGAATTGGGGAAGGAGCCGTTGGGACTCAAATGCGCGCGGTAACGTTTCTTTTCGTAGCTTTCAAGCGAAGCCTTGCGCGTGCTGCTCTCGGCCTTGCGTGAGCCAAGCACCATGATCGCTTCGCTTTCTGCGTCCAGAACACTTTTGATGAAGCGGTTGGAGGTATCGATCTTCAGACGGTCGGTGCACCAGCGAAAATCACGCCGCGGATATGGATAGCCCCGGCCGATCAGATTGACCCAGAAGGTATTCGTCGTGGTCGGGGTCAGACGATGGGGAGTGATCGGAAGGCCGTCATCATCCGCTTGACGTTTCATCTTTTCCAAAGACTTCGTGGCCCAGATCGCAACGACTGGGGATTCCACAAGCGTATCTGTACTTATGACATGTACGACTTTTTTGCGTTTCTCGGGCGGCAGCTCCCGAAGCGCGTACCAGACAAGCTGAACGACGGCGGTGGAGTCCTTGCCGCCGCTGTATCCGCAGATCCAGGGGATCATGTCTTCAAGATAGAGCTCTTTGATGGTCTCTACGACGGAACGAATATCCTCTTTTGTAAGATTTGCCATCATGGACCCCCACCGTTTTGAATAGTCTGTCGTTTATCATCAGATATTGCAGATAGTTGACGACTTGAGTATTATACCCGAAGTTGGAAGGGTTGTAAAGTGCCATTGCGGCACAGCGCGCGAGCCCGGTCTGCCGCATGGGCAAACCGGGCTCGATTTTACATCACTGTGCCGAACACGATGTACAGTGCGGCGGTGCAGGCCGCGGTGACCAGTGCGTAGGGCAGCTGGGTCTTCACGTGCGAGAACAGGTCCGTGCCGACCGACATCGACGAGAGGATCGTCGTGTCCGAGAGCGGCGAGCAGTGGTCGCCGAAGATGCCGCCGGACACCACCGCGCCGATCGTCAGCAGGATATTGCCGTTCATGGCCACGGCCATCGGGATCGCGATCGGCATCATGATCGAGAACGTGCCCCAGCTCGTGCCGGTGCAGAACGACATCAGCGCGCCCATCAGGAAGACGATCGCCGGGCAGAACGCGCCGCTCACGCTGTCGCCCATCAGGCTGGCGAGGAACTGGCCGGTGCCCATGCCCTTGATGACGCGGCCGATCGCAAACGACAGCACCAGCAGGATCACGAGGCCCAGCATACTGCTGACGCCCTTCATCACATACTCGCCAAACTCCTTGGCGGTCATGAGCTTCTGCTTCGTATACATCACGCACATGATCAGAAGCGTCACAGTCACGGAGTACAGGATCGACGTGGTGCCGTCGCCTGCGGCCAGATCGCCGCCGCCGGTGACCAGCAGGCCGATGAACGTGCCACCGATCAGCGTGATCAGGGGCAGCATCATGTTCCACTTGTTTTCCTTGCCCTCGGCCACAAGCTCGTCAAAGCCGTCGGTGTCGTTGAGCAGCGGCGTCACACCGTCGTCATAGAGCTTACCGGTGGTCTGCACGCGCTGCTCCGCCTTCTTCATCGGGCCCCAGTCCTTGCCGGTCAGGATGTAGAAGAGCACAAACAGCAGCGACAGGATGCTGTAAAACTGGAACGGCAGGCTCCGCACCAGAAGGTTCATCGGCTCGCCCTGGATGTAGCCGGAGGCGATCTCCGCTGCAATCAGGCTCATCAGCATGGCGCCCCAGGAGTTCAGCGGAATGATCGCGTTGACCGGGGCGGACGTTGCGTCACAGATATAGGCCAGCTTCTCGCGCGAGACCTTGAACTTGTCGATCAGGGGCCGCGTCACCACGCCGGTGAACATGATGCTGAGCAGACCGTCAATGAAGATGATAATGCCGATCACATAGGCGATGAGCATCGCCATGCGCTTGCTTTTCACGCGCTGGCTCTGCTCCGTCAGGTAGTTGACGAAGCCCTTCACACCGCCCGACACCCGAACAAGGATGACGAACGCGCCCATCAGCGCCGTGAACAAAAACGTTTTCAGATTTCCGGTGTCTGCGCAGACGTCCAGAATGCCGTTGACGCCCGCGTTGATCGCCGTGAACGGGTTCCAGCCGCTCACGATCAGCTGTCCCACAAAGATCCCGAGCAGCATCGCAAGCGGCACCTTCCGTGTCGCGATCGCGACGGCCAGCGTCAGGATCGGAACCAGTAATGTCAAAAATCCGTAATCCATATTGATCTCTCTTTCTGTTTCTGAAATGCAGTTAATATTGTGCAAATAACGATCCGAAGCCGCCTGTATGCAGATAGCAGGCCGGGCCCGTGATCTTTCCGGTCTCAGACCAGTCCATCATCCCCACGAAGACCTTGCTGTTGTAGACGTTTTCGAGGAAGATCCCTTCGCTGCGCGCGAAGGAGAGGACGGCCTGTTCGCTCTCTTTGGTGTTTTCACCCCAGCCGGCGCCGCGGTAGGCGTCTGTGAGCTGCGCCGCATCGTCCAGGGGCAGCGGCATCGGCAGACCAGTGATGGCCTCGGCCTCCTGAATGACGGTTTGAACGTGCGCGCGCAGCGTCTGTCGATTATCTTCGACACTGACGATCACGAGGCCGAACGGCTGGCCAAGCAGCGCGTTCCCGTAGATGAGGCCCGCGGCGACGCCGCCATTGCCGCCCGGCGCGAAGATGGTCATCCGGCCGAGGCCCAGTTCGCGGCACTGCGCGTGCAGCTCTGCAGCGGCGGCTGCATAGCCCAGCGCGCCGCGGCCGCTCGTCGCGCCGTTGCGCACCACATAGACCCTCTCGCCCGCGCTGCGATATTCCGCCGCAAGCGCCTCCATCTTCCGGTTCCGCGTCTCGCCGTCGCAGGGGCCGAGAAAATACGTTTTCACGCCGAGCAGCTGCTCCAGCAGCAGATTGCCTTCCTTTCGCTCCGGCTCCGCGCCGTTGATCAGCAGCTCGCAGTCCAGCCCGGCCCTTGCACAGGCCGCGGCAGTCAGTACGCAGAGGTTCGACTGCGGCGGGCCCGCCGCCAAGATCTTCGACGCGCCCTGCGCCCGGGCCTCGCCCAGCAAAAATTCCAAGCTGCGGAGCTTGTTCCCGCCGGGGCCGATGCCGGTCATGTCATCCCATTTGATCCATAGTTCCACCCCGGAGGGGTGTCGCCGCAGCCGGTGGAGCGGCGTTGGCGCGGGCAGCAGCGGCACGCGCGGCGTATTCTGTAAGAATGCTTCAATGGGTTTCATAGCTGAGCCCTCTTGCTTACTAATTCGGTAGCGAACTGATTGGTTAAAGTATACAACGTTTTTCAAAATTGTCAAGTCCTTTTTTCTGTAGTTCTGCCGGCAGACAAATGCGAGGCGCCGCTTGCTATGATGTTTGAGAGGCATGTGAAAACAAAGCTCCCCGTTTTTCGAGATCGTGGCTCGAAAAACGGGGGAGAAATGGCTTTTGAAATTTTCAATTAGAACTTGTGGGTTTCATGGTTTTGATGGGGGAAGCCAATGGGGGAGGGCCCAGTGGGAGAAGTCCCATTGCTGCATATAGGGATTACATTCATAGTCGATATAATAAAGGGTGCCGCGGTGGGGGACGAAGTTGGTGGGATAGTAGTCGATGTTCAGGCCAGCGGGATAGAGCAGGCGGCACATCGCCTGCACCTGCACAAGCCAATCGGGGTCTATCTGTCCCGCGTTGAGCAGCTCCGCCACGGTCGGCCCGGCGATGTATTCCTTCAGAATGCGCTCCTGCGGAAGATCGGCCGCCAGCAGCCGGGGCATGGGGATGCCAAGCTGCCGCAGCGTTTCATAGTCGTGCAGCTCAGAGGCCAGCTTGTCGCCGAAGGTATAATAGGCACAGGGTTCGTGGTGGATCTGTTTCAGGACGTACTGCGCCGCGCCGTCCGTCACGAGGTAGGAATAGCCGCCTTTTCCTTTCCCGAGGAGCTTGATCACGGTGTATTCGGCGCCGTTTACCGTCATTGTGTCAGGCATTGTTCTGTTTCAAACGCTTCAGATTTTCCAGCACGAACGGGCTGTTTGCGGCGATGCGGGCGTCGCAGGTTTTGCAGTCCAGCCCGCAGCAGTCGATCAGTTGGTTTGCGTTTTTCATAGCCATCTCCATGAACTGAAATTTACAATGCCAATTCCATAACATGATACTCTTTTTCCGAAATCATATAAAATCCATTCTTTTTCCAAAAATAATTGCTTTGCGGATTTCCTTTATCTACCCCAATTCGGACTTTCTGATAGCCTAATTGTCCTAAATAGTTACAAACATCTCCGATTATATTGGAGCCGACGCCTTTGTTCTGATCATGTATATTTGTCATAAACAGTCCAATGAAGGCAATTTCGTCTGCTGGATAACCTAAAATCAAATCCATATTTGCAACCAGCGAATTGCCCTCAAAAAAACCAATGTAATATTTATCATCGGAACGCTTGTTGGGAGGTAATGCGCTCATATCCTCTACAATACTCTCCTTTGTAACAAATGGCGGATGGTATTGATAGAAAATTTCATTTTTGCAGCTCATATCATAAATCGTATCTACATCATGAATATCTAAAGTACGCACTTTATATTTTTTTGATAATAAGCGAATGTCCATACCGATCTCCTTGATAAATTCCGATTGATCTATTTCAAATCATAGTTCCTTTGTGTAATAATGCCGTTTGCCGGTAACAGTTCATGGATCTCCTGGACATCGCGCGCGGCCCCGTCCTCTGTGATTCGAAGGTTCATTTGTTGATCCACCTGCCTTACAATGCCTGCATGGCCGCCGGAAGCGTTTTGACAGAGCAGCCCTTGCTTTCATAATAGGCGAGCAGCTCCGGCAGCTTCTTTTTGTCGTAGCTCGTGATGCAGTCCGACAGCACATGCACGGAATATCCGCGTTTTGCCAGATTGAAGCAGGTGGATTTGATGCAGGCCGCGGCGTCGGCTCCGGCGAGATAAAACTCCGTGATGCCGTTTTCCTGGATGAAAGCCGTAAAGGCCTCGCTGGTCAGGGCGCTGCTTTTTGACTTCTTAAAGATATGGTCGGACACGACGTCCAGATCCGGCACCAGCTCCGCGCCGCGGGTGCCGGGCTTGAAGGTCCGCGTTCCTGCGGACAGGTTGTTGTGCTGGATGTAGATGATCCACAGCTCCGTTTGGACGGCCCAGCCGATCGCCGCGTTGACGTTTTCGATGATCTCTCGGTAGTGTTTTGTGATGTCATTCTGAAGGTCGATCACGACCAGTGCGCAGTTTTTCATTCCGTGTGTTCTCCTTGTCCGGTTGATATAACGATGCGCGGTATGCGCCGCACTTCGCGCGTATTTGCGGGAGCCGATGCCCGCATCGTCCCACGCGCGGAAGATCCGGGGAAGGGCTTCGGCCGGCGCGGATCAGAGCTGATACGCATACCATTCTGCAGCGGTCTGCTCGAAGCCGAGCGCGCGGAACATCCGCTGCAGCAGTTCCACATTGTATGGCGTGTCCCGATTGTCCACCTGCTTGCAGACATCCGGATCCTGATACCACGGCAGCGACGCTTCGTCGTTCCGGTAATAGGGGAGCAGGCGAAGCTCTTCATCCACGATCCGTTCTTTCATGTGTTTTGGAAGGCATCCTTTTGCGCTGCGCCGGGCAGCTTCTTTCCCATCTCGATCCGCACCTCATGCCGCTCCGGGTCGGCGTTGGAGTAGGCGTACAGGTCGAAGCCGATGATGGAAAAGCCGTTCTTGCGGTAAAACGCAATGGCGGCCTCGTTGCAGGACTGCGTCTCCAGAACGAGCATCCGCGCGCCGGAGCTGTGCGACGTCTCCGTGATGCGCGCCATCAGCGCGGAGCCGAGCCCGCGGCCGCGCGCGGCCTCGTCAAAGATGCAGAGGTTGCTGATCCGAAAGCGGTTGTTCCAACTTTCTATGGAGCCTTCCACAAAGCCGAGCAGCCGCTCCTGCTCGAACGCGCCGAACGCGGCCGGCGCTTCCAGCCATTCGCCGAACATCACATCGTCAAAGGAACGCTCGACCGGCGCTTCAAACGGCGTATATGCGATCCGAAAGCCGCCCTCCGCGGCGGTGATCTCATAATAGCCGTTTGTCTGATAGCGGGCGGTGAAGCGTCTGCCCGCGTAGATTTTTGGGGCTAATCGGCGGATCTCCATGATCCACGCCTCCTTCCTGCCAGCGGAGCAGGGCATGGTGCAAACCGGCCCTGGCCTGCACGGCGTCCGGACGTCTGACAGTCCGATTTCTTCGGTTTCTGCGTTTGAAACGGATCACGCGGGGATCGCTGCACGGATATAAATGTTGGCCGGGAGCAGCGCCCCTGTGTTCCATAGGGCTTCAAACGCTTCTGTTGTCAGTACGCGGTTGTATCGCGCATCCGATGCGTTGGCATTTTCCGCGAGGGAGTCCGCCAGATAAAGGTGCCGTTCGTCATAGCCGACGGCGACGGCATAGTGCGTATCGCCCGGGATGCGGATGAAAACGATGATCGGAGATCCTTCGGCCAAGCGCTGCTTCAAGGCGTCAATGCTCCCACGGCAGGCTTTGGCCGGATACCCGTGCTGCGCCAGAACATCTGCGATGCTGTTTGCAGAGACGAAGCCAAGGGGCCGTTTCAATTCTGGAAACAGCGATTCCCCGTCCGCATCTTCTCCGAAGCACCGCAGGAGATAGGCGGCAGCATAGGCCGCGCATTTCCCATCTCTCTGACAGTCGATGCGGGCTCCTGCACCGGTACAGAAGAATTCGGGCGGATAATCAAAGCAGTCAACTTTGTCCTTCGGCGGGTTTATGTACGCAAGAAAACTGATCGCCGCAGCGAGAAACAGGATGAGCACAGCAGCTGCGGCGGTCAGGCAGCGTTTTCGTATCTGCATGGTTTTTGTATCTGAGCCTCCCGGTGATTTCGATTTCAGGGTCCCGGCCAATTCAGAGCACCGTTGGTTCCTTGCCGATCAGCGCGCGAAAGGCCGCGTCGCGGTCAAAGGTGCCGGCGGCGAAGCCGGGGAGCTCCTTGATGGAGCGGAAAATGCTGATGCTGAAGCCGGTCAGGATCTGGCTGATCTCCGGGTCGGAGTACGGGCAGTCGTCGGTCACGATCAGCGTGGAGAGACTATGTGTCACGAACCACAAATCGCGGAAATAGAGGTCCGCTTCTTCCGCCGTGATGCGGTAGACGGACATGAGCGTCGGGCGGACCAGCGCCTGTAAATGCTGCATCGACCGCATGGCGCTGTATTCCTGCGCGCGCGACAGGAACAGGAGGCGGTAGAGCTCCGGTTCTTCCCGGGCGAAGCGGATGCACTGCGTCCCGACGCCGAGGAACGGAATGCGCTCCTTCAGGCCTGCGTCCACGTAGCGGTCGTACACGCCGACCGCGGCGGCATAGACCGCCTGCCGGACCTCGTCCATAGAGCCGAAGCCGGTGAAGATCGGCCGGGTGGAGGTGCCGAGTTCGTCCGCGATCGTCTTTGCGGTCAGCCCGTCGAGGCCCTTGGCCCGCACGACCCGCAGAGCCGCCTCCGCCATTTCTTCTTTTGTGAATTTGTTCTTCGGAGCCATGCCGGTATCCTTTCTGCTGAAAGTACATTATATGATGTGCATCGAACGGTGCATATTGAGTATTATACAGATGCGCGGCAGATTTGTCAAGAGGCAAGGGCGGAATGATCCCAGATCCGGGCCTGGCCGGGGGAATGCTTCCTGTCGTGTGCCATAACTATATATATAGTAGGATGGAAAATGGAATAAAAAATCGCCGGGGTGGAAGGTCCGCAGCGATGTGTTGAACGGAGATCATGGAGCAATGCCAAATGAAAAAACAAAATCGTAACCCAGCGTTAGCGGTTACGATTTTGAGAGGAGGAGCGACGAAACGGGTGAGAGATGGCTTTTTGATGCAAAGCATAAAAAAGTCGTCGCGGACTTATGCAGTCCGCGACGACGTGTGTTTTCGCTACAGTATAGATGAACATGAAGTTTCGTCTTTACGGAAAGGAAGAAAGTGTGAAAGAAACCCATCAGGGGTTTCTTTCGCGTTCGATTCCCGCCCGCAGGCGGCACGGTCTGCGAAGCAGACCACACTCGCACCAATAAAGAAAAGACACGCCAAAGCGTGTCTTTTCTTTATTGGTGCGAGAGATGAGACTTGAACTCACACGACGGTTGCCACACGCACCTCAAACGTGCCTGTCTACCTATTCCAGCACTCTCGCATCGAATGCTTCATTATTATAGCACCTATTTTGGATTTGTCAAGAAAAATTTAAGACCTTTGCGCTGCCGCTGGCAGCACTTTTCTCTTGCGATTTCGGGCGGTTTCTGCTATACTATCTAAGGCTCAGGCCGAGTTCGCTGAAAAACGGGAGGTTTGCCGTGCCGAAGTTCTTTGTTTCGCCGAGCGATGTGCAGGACAATTTCTTGGTGCTCACCGGGGAAAATGCCGCGCACGCAAAGGTCTTGCGCCTGCAGTGCGGCGAGACGGTGACGGTCTGCGACGGGGCCGGGCAGGACCTGACGTGCGTCGTGAGCGACGCGTCGCCGGGGCAGATCAGTCTGGTCGTGCAGCGCAGAGAGGCATCCCGCGCGGAGCCGCCGGTCGCGTGCAGCGTCTATATGGCATACGCCAAGGCGGACAAGCTGGAGCATGTGATCCAGAAGGCAACGGAGCTTGGCGCGTGTGAGATCGTGGCCTTCCCGTCGAGCCGGTGCGTATCACGTCCGGATGAGAAATCGCTGGTCAAAAAGCTGGAACGCTGGCAGAAAATTGCCGCGTCTGCGGCGGAGCAGTCCGGCAGAGGGCGTATTCCAAGCGTGCTGACGGTGAATTCCTACCGGGAAGCGGTGGAACGGGCGGCGCGGAGCAATCTGCCGCTGTTTCCGTATGAGAATGAACGGACGGTGTCGCTGCGGGCGGCCATCGGGCCGGCACAGTTCCGCACGGCGGCCATCATGACCGGGCCGGAGGGCGGATTTTCCGAAGAAGAGGTTCGGCTGGCCGAGGAGGCCGGCATGAAAATATGTTCCCTGGGGCCGAGGATCCTGCGGTGCGAGACGGCGCCGCTCTGCGCGCTGAGCGCGGTGCTGTATGCCGCGGGCGCGCTGGAATGACCCGGCCGGGAATGGGAGAAGGATGGAGTTAAGTTGAAGCAAGCCAATGTGATCGAAACAAAAAAGACCGGCGATTCCGTCGTGTATAAGGTCCCCGGCGCGTTTGCGCTGCTGTTTGTCGTGCTGGTCGCACTGCGGCGCATCGGCGCGTATTACGGAACAGTGGACGGGTTCCAGCCCGTGCTCTACGCCACGCGGAAGCTGGTGTGGGTGTTCGCGGCGCTGACGGTGGTCTGCCTTGTGGGCGCGATCTTCGGGAAGAAGACGTGGATGCGTGCGGTGGGGCGCTATGGCGCGGTGCTGATGGCGCTGGCGCTGGTGAGCGCGTTCGTGCTGAGCAAATACTGGACGGCGAAGATGCTGTTCCTCTATCTGCTGCACACCGTGGTCTACTGCCTGTACATGGTGTATCTGCTCTACCGCGGCGAGTTCTTCGCCTATTCGCTGGCGACGTCCGTCTCGGGCTGTGTGTTTTTCTTCTTCTCGAAGGGCGTGGCGTTCAATACGCGCGGCATCCTGCTGGGCCTTCTGGCGCTGGCAGCGCTGGTGTTCGTGGCGGTGTTTGCGGCGCTGGCCGCGAAGGGGAAGGGCGTTTTGAAGCTCGGCGGCAAGCAGGTCCGCGTGCTGCCGAAGTCGTTCAACCCGATCGTGCTCTATGTGGTCTGCGCGCTGTGGCTGGTGTGCCTCGTGCTGTGCTATGCGCTGGGCGCGTCGTTCGCGTACTACTGCATGTTCGCAGCGATCGCATTCGAGCTGGTCGCGGCAGTGTATTACACCTTTCAGCTGAAATAAGAACAAAAAGATCCCGCGAATGTTGTACATTCGCGGGATCTTTTTACCTGTTTGACGGCTTTCAACCGTTCCCTTTTTTGGAAAAAATGGTGCGAAAGGACAGGCCGAAGGAGAGGCCGAGGCATATCCCGATCCCGATCCCGGCCATGCTGTGCAGCACATTTACAAAAACGATGCTCCAAAGGATCGCCATGACGACCCCGATCATGATCCCCAGGACCGTACTTCTGTGTTTCATGAGCTGTATCCTCCCAATCCCGATCTGGCTCCAGTTTATCACAGTTCCGCGCGGGGCGCAAGGGGCAATGAAACAGACGGAATGGGCGGCGGTTTTGCGCTGTTTACAAAAGGGAAGCGATATGGTATAATAAAGTGTCAAAATGCGGGAAAAGCCGCGAATTGATGTCAAAAGAGTATCGGCGGCGGGGAACGCCGCGCGGAAAAGGAGCCGGTATGGGCGAATTTGACTTTGAAAAGCTCGACCGCGAGGTCGACGATCTGCTTGCGGATGTGAAGGGGCTGCTGGACGAGCCGGAAGAGGACGGGGCAGAGCTTGACGATCCGGAAGAGGATGAAACAGAGCCGGAGGACGCGGAGGACGATGCGGAGGCCGGGGAGGCGGAGGACGCCGTCTCGGACGACCGGACGATCATTTTCAGGCCGCTGACGGCATACGAACAGTCCAAGGCGGAATATCAGACCGCGAAGCGCGCGGAATATGAGCGCGCGCGGGCGCAGGAGCGCCAGAACCGTCTGGCCGAGCGGCAGCGCCGAGAGGCCGAGGAGGACCGCGCGCTGCGCCAGATGGAGGATCGCCGGAAAAAGCGCCGCACGCGCGAAGCGCCGACCGACCCGGCGGCGTATTCCGAGTGGCTCTATCAGCAGGGCGAGGACCCCGAGACGCAGCACCGGCGCGAGACGATGGCCGAGCGCGCGGAGCAGGCGCCCGTCCGCGGGCGGAAGCAGAAAGAAAAAACGCAGAAGAAAAAGGGCGGCGCGGGATGGCGCATTTTGCTGGTGCTGGTGATTTTGCTGGCGCTCGGCGCGGGATTCTTCCATTTCGTCTGGGCGAAGCAGCCGAAGGCGGACGACGGAGGACTCGGCGCGCGGAAGAAGGGCTGCTCGACGATCCTCATCGCGGGCACGGACGAGGGCGGATACCGGACGGACACGATGATGCTCTTCTCGGTCGACCGCGAGGCGAAGACGATGAGCCTCGTTTCCATCCCGCGCGACACGCTGGTCTACTGTGAATATTCGGTGCCGAAGCTGAACTCGGCCTACGGCTGGGCCGGCGGCGGAGACGACGGGATGCAGGAGCTGCTGACGCGCGTGGAGGAGATCGTCGGTTTCCGCCCGGATGGGTACGTGGTGACGGATCTGGCATGTTTTGAGGAACTGGTCGACCTGATGGGCGGCGTGACGTTCGATGTGCCGGTCGAGATGCACTACAGCGACCCGTCGCAGAACTTCTACATCGATCTCTCCGCCGGAGAGCAGAAGCTGGACGGCGCGCAGGCGATGCAGCTCGTGCGGTTCCGCTCCGGCTACGCGGATGCGGATCTCGGCCGCGTGAAGGTGCAGCGCGATTTCCTCGCGGCGGCACTGCATCAGTGGGCGTCGGTGAAAAACGTCTACAAGCTGCCGTCCGCGATCAGGCTGATCACGGAGCACACGAAGACGGATCTCACGAGCGCGCAGCTCGCGTGGCTGGCGGAGAGCGCGGCGCTCTGCGGCACGGGTCAGCTCACGATGGCGACGATGCCGGGCAGCGCAGCCTGGATCGGCGGCGGCTCTTACTACGTGCTGGATGCGGCACAGGTGGCGGACCTGGTGAATGAGAAACTGAATCCCTATCAGAAAGAGGTGACGGCGATGGATCTTGCGATCCGCGCCGGGTGATGGATATGAATGTTTGCAAAACGGTATTTGAGGGCAGACCGGCGAATTGGGCCGAACGTCTGCCGAAGGAACAGCGCTGCTATGACCTGCTCGATGGGCTGGGCGTTGCGTACACGCGCGTCGACCACGACTTTGCGGATACGATCGAGGCGTGCGAGGCCGTGGAGGCTGTGCTCGGCGAGAAGATCTGCAAGAATCTTTTCCTCTGCAACCGGCAGAAGACGCAGTTTTATCTGCTGATGATGGAAGGGGAGAAGGTCTTCAAGACGAAGGACCTCTCGAAGCAGCTCGGCGTGGCGCGCCTGTCGTTTGCGGATGCGGCGGACATGGAGCGCTATCTCGACATCACGCCCGGCTCGGTCAGCGTGCTGGGGCTGATGAACGATGCGGAGAACCATGTTCAGCTCGTCATCGACAAGCCCATCGCGGAGTCGCGCATGATCGGCTGCCATCCGTGCATCAACTCGTCCACGCTCGCCATCGCGACGCGCGACGTGCTGGAGAAGATCCTCCCGGCAGTCCACCATGAGGCGATCGTCGCCGATCTCCCCGAGCCGGAAGAAGCGTAAATAAAACAGCCCCATCATGGGGCTGTTTTTGTCTCTCTCGAGAATGCAGGTGCAGACGACTCTGTCCGCCCCTGCAAGCGCCTCGAAAGGGCTCTGGAAAATCCGCTGCGGCGGGGAATAAACAGGGGAGAGGATGGGCAGAATTTCCACAGAATGACGGTGGAGGGATGCGTATGAAGATCCGGGACTGCATGACGGCGCACGTGGTGTGCGTAGGGGCCGGGGAACCGGCGGAGACGGCGGCGCGGCTGATGGCGCGGTACAATCTGGGCCTGCTCCCGGTGCGGGGTGCGGACGGGCGGATGTGCGGCGTTGTGACCGACCGCGACCTCGTGCTGCGCTGCATGGCAGCGGGGCAGGAGGCGGGGAAGCTCCCGGTGGCGCGCGCGATGAGCAACCGCGTCGTGTCCGTGTCGCCGGACGACCCGGCCGAGCGGG
>JABLTR010007006.1_pt1 | contig 20622 bp, 17 predicted proteins | sample 7160071 | NCBI WGS metagenome assembly JABLTR01 (sample SAMN14651230, study PRJNA627086) | human gut metagenome | isolation source: feces | host: Homo sapiens | reverse complement strand
GCCTGCGCGGACATGGCAAGGCATAAATTGACGTAGGCTTTTGCGCGACCGGCGTGGAGGGTAGAATTAAAGCAGCGCCATTCAATGGTGCCGCGATAAAAGACAGAATGAAGATTCAGCGCGTAATAGCGCGTCCAGTTATAATGCTCATGCGCAGAAATGCAGCCTTCGTACCAGATGTTCTCCAACTGGGTAAGATCGGTCGTTGGTTCGTTGGACAGCCGCCTTGCCCGCTGCAGCATGGGTTCGCGCACGCGCTGACACCAGCGGTTGACGCGGGCGGGGTCCGTTTTCAGGGCTTTGAACAGCAGATCTTCTTTGGAATACATGATACTGAGCAGATTCTTGAGACTCTGGCGGTTATGATTGGAGGCGTCCACATGGACGTGCATCCCGCAGGAGTCGTTGACTTTTCCGCCTGCCTGCCGGATACGGCGCACACACTCCTGGAATTTCTCCATTTCCTCATAGCTGCGCTGCGGCGTTGTTTCAAAATACGCAGCAAGCGCCTCTGCCGCTTCTGCTCGCGTGATGCCGGTCAGCTCGATTTCCACGCCGAAGCATTGATCTTTGATCCCAATCATCGCTCCGGTTCTTTCGGCTTATCGCTTTGACAGGTAAGCGGATTTATTTTATTGTAGGACATGCTTCACCTTCCTCTTTTATAACATCGCTTGACATTATCACGATATCGTGATATATTGGGATTGGAAAGGGGGATTATAAAATGCCTGTTATCGCAAGATTCTATGGTATTATCGCAAAAATGTATCTGCTCGGAAGCGAACACAACCCACCGCATATTCACTTCCTGTATGGTGATTACAACGCAGTCGTTGACTTGAATCAGCTCAAAATAACCGAGGGTGATTTGCCGACGAGAGCATCCGCAATGGCCCTTGAATGGACTGAGAAGTACCAAGCAGAACTGATAGATATGTGGAATACACAGGAATTTCGGAAACTGCCTCCGCTGAAATAAGCGGCAGTCTTCCAAATAGTTTGGAGGGATACGATGTATCACAAAATTAACTCCGTAACGTCGCTTTCTGATTTCCGACTGCTGCTTCATTTTTCGGACGGTTCAGCGAAGGAATACGATATGAAGCCGTTGTTTTCGCGTATGGCAGCATTTCAGCCGCTGCAAGACATTCCCGGTCTGTTCCAGCAAGCATCAGTTGATGTCGGCGGGTATGGTGTTTCGTGGAACGACGACATCGATATTGATGGTGAAGAGCTTTGGATGAACGGCGTCCCTGCAAAAACGCCCTTTGACGGCCTTCTTTCTTTTTTCGATGCGACAAGCATCTGGGGCCTGAATGAAAGCACGCTGCGTAAGGCCATCAACTATGGCAAGTTGCAGCCCGGCATCGATGCGCTGAAGTTCGGCAAACAATGGGTTGTTACCCGCGACGCTATGATTCGGGAATATGGTCAGCCGACCTAAACAACCGCCCCAAAATGGGGCGGTTATTCTTTAGCCCGTCCTATAAGGTTACCTGCTTTCTTGTGCGTAGAGTTCCGCATCCGCTGAGCGGATGCGGCGGCCAATGGCTTCTATGACCGGCACAGTCACACCGTTGCCAGCTTGCTTGTATGCCTGCGCATCAGAATTGATGGCGAGGATCTTGTCAATCTGATCCTCGCTGAAACCCTGCAAACGGAAACACTCCCGCGGCATCAGCCTTCGGACTCTGCCGCCGCGCAGGACAATGCCGTGTGTATTTGCCGTGTCCACCGTATGGGCAACGCCCGCAAACACACGGCCGCGGCGCGTATTGCTGCCCGCGAAGCCGAGGTCGATGGAATCGCCTTCATGCGCTTCCTTGTAGCCTTTCTTGGTTGCTTCCTTGATATAGAGAACGCCAGAATTCTGCCCCTTGAAGTTGGTAAGGGAGCCGTCCTGCCGGGTATGCAAACATCTGGCGTTCGCCGTGATCTTCGGATCACCCTTCGTCAGATCTACAAAGTAGAGTCCTGACTGTCTGCTGGTGTCCTGTGTGCAGGCGATCCCGGCGGAATCATAGACTCGTTTGCCCAGCCGTCCATGGACGATCTGTACAAGAGCTTTTGCATCTGTTCCAAAGACGGGAAGTATTTTTCCGGCGCATCGGGGATCAAGATATCCGATAAGGAACAGCCGCCGTCTTGATTGCGGGACTCCAAAATGTTTGCTGTTAAGCGCAGTCCATTCGACATGATACCCCAGGTCATAAAGCGCGGAGAGGATGACACCAAACGTCCGGCCTCGGTCATGCGAAAGGAGCCCAACGACATTTTCAAGAAGATGACATCCGAACGAAAGATGAGCTTTACCCGCGCCGACCGCACAGCAGTAGGGCATGAGGTCTTGGTAAGGTACATAGCAAGCATCACCGCGTAGAAAACATTCAGCATATACAGCAATTCCCACCGGAGACCATCCCAGATTTTGTGTAAACCTCCGATGTGGTGTAGAATAGAAGCACCACATTGGAGGTAATTATTATGGCCAGAAAGAATCGCACCCCAGAAGAAAATGCCCGGCGGGAGAAAATCCGTGAACTGTTGCAGATGGCAAACATCGGCAGTATGGAGGATATTCAGGGTCTGTTCAAGGAAACCATTGCCGAGTTTATGGAAAACGGTTTGGAAGCAGAGCTGGATGATGAACTGGGCTACAGCAAGTATGACTACAAGAACAAGGACACAGATAACAGTCGCAACGGTCACAGCAATAAGACACTGCGGACCAGCTTTGGAGATGTAGCGGTATCGGTGCCTCGGGACCGAAAGGGCGAGTTCGAGCCTCAGGTTCTGAAGAAAAACCAAACCAGCATCAGCCAGGACATCGAGGAAAAGATCTTATCTATGTACGCCAAGGGCATGACCACTGGTGACATCGAGGCGCATATCCATGATATCTATGGCGTGGAAGTCTCAGATACAACCGTAAGCCGCATTACGGATAAGATCCTTCCCATCGCAAAAGAATGGCAGCAGCGGCCTCTGGAAAGCGTCTATGCAGTGGTTTTCCTGGATGCTATCCACTATCATGTTCGCAGTGAGGGGCAAATCGTCAAAAAGGCCGTACACATAGCCATTGGTATTAATCTGGACGGCAAAAAAGATGTTCTGGGCATGTGGGTCGGTGAAAATGAGAGTGCCAAATTCTGGGCAACGGTGCTCAACGGCTTGAGAAACCGGGGCGTTGAGGATATTTTCATCGCCTGTACGGACAATTTGACCGGATTTTCCTCTGCGATTGAAGCGGTGTTTCCCAAGACAGAGATTCAGAACTGTATCATCCATCAGCTCCGGAATTCCAGCAAATATGTATCCTACAAGGACTTAAAAGCGCTCATGGCCGATTTGAAGGCTGTTTACACTGCGGTAGATGAGCCTACGGCTTTAGATGCACTGGACACCTTCGCTGAGCGATGGGACAAGAAATACCCCAAAATTTCTCAGTCCTGGCGGGATAATTGGCCCAATCTGAGTACCTATTTCAAGTATCCCCAAGAGGTTCGTCGCTTGATATATACGACCAATGCAATTGAGGGATTCAACCGTCAGCTTCGGAAAGTAACCAAGGCAAAATCGTGTTCCCCACCGATGACAGCCTATTGAAAATGCTGTATCTGGCCATGATCGATATCACAAAGAAATGGACTGGCCGAAGACAGGATTGGAGCATGATTCATGCTCAGCTGGCAGTATTCTTTGCTGATCGCATGCCGGAATAACCTGCTGCATACCGGCATGTCAAGGGTCAAGATGAACGGGGGGCTGGCGCCTTTGCCCTTGACATGCCCACTATCCACTGCTATTTTGAAAACAAGGCGGCAGCAGCTTGCGCCGCTCCCGCCTTAAAATATTTTTGCTCTATTTTGCACCACAATTTAGCGTTTACACAGAATTTGGGACAGACCCCTTTGCAACTGGAGGTTAAAGCCCTTAATGACGTTGGTAGTGTAGCTCAATCTACACTATGCCCCAGTTTTCAGGCCATTGAGTACAGTTGCCCGGAATTTGGCTCTCTTATTTTTGCTGTTGTCAGCCAATAATTTAAAACCCATAGGAATGCTGCCTCTAGTGTGTTCACCGCCGCTGTCTTCTCTCCCCTATACCTTTGTGGCCAGCAAAGGGCACTATGTAGTTTTGGTTTTTGCTTTAAAAGTCCGGGCCTGTATGTTGTAATAATTTAAATATCGATACAGCGTAGCACGGCTGACTCCAAGTTGTTTGCAAGTCTCTTTTGTATCTCCGTTGCATTGAGAAAGCGCTTGCTCGATTTTTTCCTTCTGCGCGGTGTCTTCTCCGGAATATTGTTTTGGTTGTGGTGTTCGCGTGTTTGATAACGGATGCAGCAAGTCATCCGGGAGATGTTCCGGCAAAATTACATCGTTTTTCCCACTGCAGTAGTAGGCACGCAAAATCACATTTTGCAATTCTCTCGCATTTCCGGGCCAAGTGTGTTGCTCTAGAATTCGCATACACTCCGGAGATATGATCTTGGACTCTCGTTCCCCTCTGCGGTTGATCTCCTCGATAAAATAGTTTGCTAAAAGAGGCACATCTCCAATCCGCTCCCGCAATGGGACAATGTGAAAAGAGAGCACATTGATGCGATAATATAAATCTTCTCGAAAATTATGATTTCTTACTTCTTTCTGTAAATCGCGGTTCGTTGCAGCAATGACTCTGATGTTTAAATTCTTTTCCGTTTTTCCTCCAATCCGAAAGATTCGGTGAGAGTCCAAAACGCGCAAAAGTTTGCTTTGGATTTCCAAAGGAAGTTCTCCGATCTCATCCAGAAAAATTGTTCCGCCATCAGCAAGTTCAAATTTTCCAGGATTACCTTGTCCAAGGGCTCCGGTAAACGCCCCCTTTTCATAGCCGAATAGTTCGCTTTCGACAAGAGAATGTGGCAGGGAGGCGCAGTTGACTGCAATAAACGGACCGTTTTTTCGATGGCTAGCACTGTGAATGGCATGGGCAAATAGCTCTTTTCCTGTTCCGCTCTCACCCTCTAATAGCACCGTACAATTCGTGGCCGCTATACTCTCCATTGTCTGGATCGTATGCAGGATTTGAGGCGCTTGGGTAATGATGGAGTCAAATACATACCGAGCGCGGTTCCCCATTACTTGATTGGCCAGAGCGTTGACCGAGCGGCTACGCCGGAGAAGCAAAACCGCCCCCTCCGGATGCTGTTCCACTGCAATAGGGAAAATAGAGATATTGCAAGAAATATGATGTCCCTCCACAAGCAGTTCTTCTTCTGCAAATGAGAAGGGGTTCATTTCCTTCTGCAAGCGAGATTGCAGTTCTTCATACCGAGCTCCGAACCATGTCGAAATTGAGCGCCCCAACAATTTCTCCTTGTTGGAACATAAAATTTGCTCTCCACCTCGGTTAATTCGTTGGATACATAGCTCATGATCCACCACAACAATTCCTTCTGAAATACTGGAAATTGCTGTGTCTACCAATTTGTAGGAATGTAACAATGTAAGATGATTTTCAATGGAAAAAGCCGCCAATGCCACAAGCCCCATGGTGTGAAGCGTTCCTGACCAGTCTTTTCCGGCCATGTTCAGCACACCGATAATTTTTCCATCTCTGTCATGGATCGGAGCGGCTGAACAAGTCCCGTCATGCTGGGCGGCACAATAATGCTCGGCCCCATAAACCTGGACAGGAGAATCTTCCAGCAAGGCCAGGGTAATTCCGTTTGTTCCGATATAGCGTTCATGCCAGCAAACACCCAGTGAAAACGAACTTTCATACTCCATCTCGGCATAATATTCGTCCCCGCAAGAGTAAAGCATATAGCCGTCTGGGTTATGAAGAGAAATCAAATTTTTGGTTTTCCCGACCAAGGAATGCATTTTTTCCATAATGGGTTTCGCAAGATCAATCAGGGTTTGATTGGTCGCTTGCAGAGCTTGGAGCTCAGGACGGGATAAAATCGGAGCCCGAAGAGGCTTCATTATATCCACATGGAAGTCTCTGCTGCGCATCCAAGATGAAGCGATCATTGGCCTCACCTCTGGGGAAATTTCTCCGGTTTCCCGGAAAAGTGCCCATAGGTGTTTTAGATTCTGAAAATACTGCTGGTCCGTTGCATCTAACATTGCAAAACACCCCCTTTACAACATTATAACGTGTTTGCGCTACTTTGCAAGCAATTCTCTTCTTCTGACAGGAAAGCGGACGGGCAAAAAAATCCCGTCCGCTTTTTGCCGATTTATTTATATTACAGAATGGATTTCAGATACTCTACTACCTCTGCTTTGGGCGATGGGCGGAAAGAATTCCCTTGTGTTCCGCCCTCATGTATTGCATATTCCGCCATGGAGTCCAGCTGTTCCTCTGTGACGCCATAGTCGGAAAGACGCCCAATGCCGATCGAGCGGTTGAACGATTGCAGAGAATCGCTGACAATGCAACCGATCTCCTTTGGGGTGGCTTGGGCCGGGATTTCGGCGCCAAGAATTTTACCGATCCTTGCAATGCGGTCAGGAATGACCTCGCTCACCGATGAGAGGGCATAAGGCAGAACCAGAGCGCATGCGGTTCCATGATGGACGTGACCATATACACCTACGCCGTGAGCTATGGCATGACCCAAATGAAGGCCGACCTGAGTAAACGCCTGTCCGGCCATACAGGAGGCGATCAGCAACTGTTCCAGTTCCTCCAGATTGCCGGGTTCTTTCATTGCGGCAGGCAGATGCTTTACAATCATCTCCATGGAAGCGAGGGCTAGCGGTTCCATCATAACATTGGCGGCTTTGCAGGTATATGCTTCTGCACTGTGGGAAAATGCATCCATGGCTGTGGCTGCGATCATGGAGGGAGAAAGCGCAGTCAGCAGCACGGGATCCAAAATAGCCACATCGGGGCCGGCAAAGGGATTGGCAAAAATATACTTGTAATTTGCTTCCCGATCCAACACAACCCCAATGTCAGTGCTCTCTGACCCTGTACCGCAAGTGGTGGGGATGGCAAACAGCAGGTTGCTGCGGCGGATCGGCTTGATTTGTCCCTTGCAGTATGCGATGATATCCCCGTCTACGTCCAACATGCAGGCAATTGCTTTGGCTGTGTCCATGGCGCTGCCCCCGCCAAAGGCGACAATAGCAGACACGTCATGTTCTTTGGCATAGGTGATGCCGCTGCGCACAGTCTCCACCGGCGCGTCAGGCAGAGAGCCATGGAAGACACAAGGCGTGAAGCCTCCGCTGCGGATGCTGTCCAACAGAGAATTCAATAACCCAAGGGAATAGGTTTTATTGCCGCACACCACCATGATATTTTTGCCTGCGCCCCATTGGTTTAAAAGTTCCCCGGTTTGATGAACACTGTTTCTTCCCGCCACTACGAAAGACGGAGCATGAAAATTAAATTCGGTTAACACAAGAATTCCTCCTTACAATAATTAGGGACCCGCTACAAAATACCCAGCATAAAAGCTGCCAATTGTGTCTGCGGACAAAGATGGACAAAACAAGGAAAAATAGAGGTGCAAGTACATCAAATTATGACAGATTCGGTAAAACAGATCCATTCGATTGAAAATTTTGAGAATTTTATTGTCTCACAATGAGAATTTTCTTGCGAAGGCTTATTCCATTTCGTGGAGAGACGTTTCTCAGCCCACTGGCTTTTGAGATGGACATACTGAACTCATCAGAATAGCCAAAAAAGAAATGGTTTTTTTATCAAATGATCCAAATTTCACTGGTTTACCAGATGTTCAGGCAAAAGGTGTCCGTTATGGCAAAGCGATTGCTTGTATTTTGTCAGGCACGCAAAGCGTGACCAAATATAAGGAGTGTGGTTTTATGCTGACGCAAGAAAAAGAGCGGGAACTGCAGAATTTTGCCCGTGAAATTCGGATCCAAACCATCCGACAGATTGGGATTCGGGGATTTGGACACATCGGTGGATGTATGTCAATCGCGGATCTACTGAGTGTCCTGTATGGGGAGGACATGAAGTACGATCCCCAAAATCCTTCCTGGGAAGGCCGGGACTGGTTGGTTTGCTCCAAGGGCCACGCGGGACCGGCCATCTATGCGGCACTGGCACTGAAAGGCTTTTTCCCGATGGAGTGGATGGAAACGTTGAACCAGCCCGGGACAAATTTACCCAGCCATTGTGATCGCCGGAAGACGCCGGGTATTGATATGACCACAGGCTCTCTGGGGCAGGGGCTCTCAATTGCAGCCGGCATCGCGCAGGCATACCTTTTAAATGAAAAAAAGAACACTGTTTATTGCATTATGGGAGACGGGGAGTCCCAGGAGGGCCAAAATTGGGAAGCCATCCTGTATGCGGCACAGCAGAAGCTGGGAAATCTTATCCTCTTTGTAGATGACAATAAAGCCCAGATTGACGGCTACGTTAGTCAGATTAATGAGATGGAGAGCTATGTAGACAAATTTAAGAGCTTCCACTGGGATGCTGTTGAGATCAACGGACACGACTATAATGCCATTCATGAGGCAATTCTAAATGCCAAAGCGGTTCAGGATAAGCCCAGCGCCATTATTCTGCACACCATCAAAGGGAAAGGCTGCACATTTGCCGAGCGCACCTGGTGCCATCATATTTCTGTGTCCAAAGAGGATATGGAGGAAGCGCTTCAGGCGCTTCAAGCCTGATTTTGACAAAAAAAGGAGGAACATTTATGGGCTATCAAGTAATGAACAAGATTGAAATGGAGCCGTCCGGTCTGTCAGAAACTTATTTTCATACCATGATGCGTTTGATGGGTGAAAATCGTGATATCATGGAGCTGGAAGCTGACCTAGGCGTTTGCATTCTCGGCGGCGGATACAAAGAAATGGAACAAACCTACCCGAAACAGCTGTTCAACTGCGGGATTCAGGAAGCCAATATGGTCGGGGTCGCCTGTGGCTTGTCCGCGGTTGGGAAGATCCCCTTCTGTCATACCTTTGCACCGTTCTTGGCTCGCCGTGCCAATGATCAGATTTTTATTTCTGCCTGCTATGCAGGGGCCAATATTCGCTTGGTTGGATCTGATCCTGGCATAATGGCTGCTTTCAATGGGGGTACGCATATGCCCTTTGAGGACGTTGCGGCTTTGCGCGCCTTCCCCGAATTGACAATTGTAGAACCCACCGATAGCGTGATGTTGGTCAACCTGATGGATCAACTGGCAAAACTCCAAGGTGTCTATTATATCCGTATGGCCCGAAAACCCATGGCCAAAGTTTATCAGGAAGGCTCTGATTTTACCATCGGAAAAGGCTGTGTGATTCGTCCGGGCTCGGATGTCACCATTGTTGCCGCTGGAATAATGGTCGCCGAAGCGATGGAGGCCGCAGAGTTGCTGGCAGCCGATGGAATTTCTGCCCGTGTGGTGGACATGTTTACGATCAAACCCATTGATGAAGATCTTTTAACAACCTGCGCGCAGGAGACAGGTGCAATTGTCACAGCTGAAAATCACAACATTATTGGAGGCCTGGGCAGCGCAGTCTGTGAGACGCTGGGCAGCCATTGCCCTGTCCCTGTTGAGCGTGTGGGCGTCAAGGACAGATTCGGCGAGGTTGGCCCCATTGACTATTTAAAACAGGTCATGGGCCTTACTGCCCAGGACATTGCCGTGGCAGCAAAAAAGTCAATTTCCCGGAAATAAAGTCGGAAGAGGAGGAGAAAACACGCGATGAAAAGGACAAGAGCCGTATTGGTTGCGCCTAAGCAGTTTGATTTTGTTCAGGAGGAAATCCCAAAGCTGAAAGAAAATGAAGTGCTGTATAAAACTATCAGTGTAGGGCTGTGCCATTCTGACATCCCCGCATATCGCGGAACCAGCGCCATGGGCTTCGGAAACAAACATGGCTATGACGCAATGATCAAGAACCCTCAGTTCCCCATGGGAATTGGGCATGAGCCAGTATGCGTTGTCGAGGATGTAGGCAGTGCCGTTACATGTTTCCGACCGGGCGATTTGGTGACGGGCGTACTCAGTACCTGTATTGCGGATTACAATGTAGCAGCCAACGCACAAATGATCAAGATCCCGGAGACATCAAAGCCAATCGATGCCTGCCTGGGTGAGCCGATGATGTGCGTGGCCAACATTGTGCGTGCCGTGGAGCCGAAAATGGGAGACCGGGTTGCTGTGATAGGGTGCGGTTTCATGGGGCTTATGGTTATTGCCGGACTGAAAAGTCGGGCTCTAGGCGATATTGTTGCCATCGACTTGGATGAAAAGCGCCTGGAAATGGCGGTCCAATACGGAGCGACCAAGACCATTAATCCTAAAAACGTGGATGTGGAGGATGTCTCGTTTGAACTGACCCACGGGAGGATGTATGATTGTATTGTTGAGATCACCGGGAGCTTGCGCGGATTGCAGACCGCTCTTTCGGTGGCAAAAATATCGGGCCGCGGCAAGATCCTTGCACCGTCTGTGTATTCAAAAAATGAGACATGGACAGAGGAGATGGCCTACAATATGATGTACCGTTCTCCCATTATCCATGTGGTTCATCCTTATTATACGAATGAATACATGTATACTCTGGAAATCGGAGTGGAAGCTTATGTCAAGGGTGTATTCCCCACAGAGGAATTGATCACCCACCGTATCCCATTCGAACGGGTTGACGAAGGCTTCCGGCTGCTGGATACGAACCCGCCCGGATATATTAAGGGGATTATTACATTTTAAGAATCTGCAGATTGATAAAAAAAGGAATAGAGAGGAGCGCCCATGAAAGAAACTGAATCCATCCAAACTGTGGATACAAATATTAAGATTCCTTTTTGGAAAGCGGCCTGCTTTGGGTTAGGAGATTTCGGAAATAACTTTGTTTGGACCTTTGTGGGATCCTATCTGATGATTTTCTATACAGATGTATTTGGGATCCCAATGGCGGCTGTCTCCTTGCTGATGCTGATTGCACGGGCATGGGACGCGATCAATGACCCGATTATCGGAGGTCTGTCCGACCGCACCAGGAGCCGCTGGGGCCGCTACCGGCCTTGGGTGCTGCTGATGTCTTTCCCAACAGCAATCATTACGGTGCTGACGTTCTGGGCACACCCCGATTGGTCTAATACATCCAAGATTGTCTATATGTATGTGACATATGCACTGCTGGTATTCTGTTATACAGGAGTGAATATTCCATACAGCGCAATGACCAGTGTTTTAACTCAGAATACGGACGAACGGGCGAAGCTGTCCACTATGCGGATCACCCTTGCCAATATCTCTATTGCCGGAATTGGGATCATCGTTATTCCCATGGTCTCTGCTTTGGGCAAAGGGGATGCCGCGATGGGATACCGCCTGACTGCGGTCATTTTTGTGCTCATATTTATGTGCTGTTCCGCAGTCGTGTTTGCGACGCAGAAGGAAGTCGTTCCTCCTCCGGTCAAGCATAAGTACCCCCTTAGGGTTCAATTTAAATCCATGTTGGCAAATCGCCCATTTTTGATTGCATTCTGCGGCCAACTGCTCTGGGGCTTTTTTATCCACGGAAGAGGTTCCATGTATACTTACTACTTCAAGTATGTCCAGGGCGACGCAGGTCTGATGTCTCTATATAATCTTGTAGGACTTGTCCCTCTCGTTGCAGGCTGCTATCTGTTTAAAGCTTGGTATAATGTCGATGGCAATAAGGGGCGTGTCACCGCTTATGGATGTATCGGAGCCGGTATCGCCATGATCCTTATGCGATTTACCTCACCTATCAGTTCGCCTGTCCCATTCTATGCGCTGTGTGCAATCTCTAAATTCTTTGAAGGGGTTTTGGCTTCTGGTATTTACGGCGTGATTCCCGACACGGTAGAATACGGGCAGCTGAAAACCGGGGTTCGAAACGACGGCTTTTTGTCTGCATTTATCTCGCTGGGAAATAAATTTGGCATTGCATTGGGCAGTGCCGGCGTGGCGGCCATTCTGGCAGTTTTGGGGTTCCAAGCGAATGTGACGCAGACTCCTTTGGTCAGCGGCACCATCAACAATTTCTTTACTGTAATTCCAGGAATCTTGTCTGTTCTCTGCGGAATTGTCTTCTTGTTCTACAAAATTGACCGAAAGACCTTCAATGATATTTTGTCAAAGCTGAACGACAAAGTGCAATCTAATGACCCAGATCCTGTTTAAAGCAAACTCGCTTCAACTAGATTTTTAGTTTCATAGCGGTCAGCCCGGCTCAAATGCTTCCAATTATTAGGATGGTATTTGAGTCGGGCTGTTCGCTTTTGGAATTTCAGATCATGAGACCATATTGCGGCACGGTTTCGATTCCTGTATGCTATAATAAAGAAAAACTGATTGTATGGTCCAATCCTCAAATTTGTCTTTCTCAATGTTTCGGCAAAAATCAGTTTCAGAGCCTCCCATACTAGACCATGCTCTTTGCAAGCAAACAGTGGGTTCCACATGTGCAGGCAAAAAACGATAATATACTTGCGACAGGAGATGATGTCTATGCTACAATCGCAAATTCATTGCCAGCAACAAATCCTATCAGCCGAAATGAGACAATCACTAAAAATCCTGCAGTTACCAATGGCTGGACTGCAGGCAGAATTAATCCAGTTTGCAGAAGAAAACCCAATGGTAGATCTGGACCAATTCTATAAAGATTGGCAGAACGGGGACTCCAATTCGCTTATGACTTTTTGTGAGGATTTTTCCGGTTCCATTTTTGAGACCGCGATCCCGTCCCGTCAGGTGGCCAATGAAAATGATTTTGCTCAGACTGCTGATGGCGGTTCAATACAACATCAGGAAACCTTTTCAGAGTATGTGAAGGAACAGCTTCCACAAATTTTGAAATATCTTCCATTTTACTATGTGGCATGGTGCGAATACATCATTGACAGCCTGGACCATCGCGGATACCTAGACGAACCGCTCGATTTGTTGGCTTCCTTCATGGGAAGTTCAGTGGAAGAGGCCACGCAGGCTTTGTACGCTGTGCAGAGCTTAGCTCCGACCGGAGTGGGTGCTCGCTCTCTGGAGGAATGTTTAACCCTCCAATTAGCTCACAGTCCCTATTTTAACAAATATACTCTGAACATCATTCAGGATTATCTTCCCCTTCTGGCGAAAGGAAATATAGAAAAAATCTCAAAAGATCTGAAGATTCCTTTTGCTGAAGCACAACGCTACTGTCAAGTCATTCAATCATTTAACCCGATTCCCAGCAATGGGTTTTTGCAGTCCAGAGATTTGCCCGTCTATATAATTCCGGATGCTGCTGTGGAAATCCAGGGCCAGGAAATTACGGTGTCTTACAACCAGCGGGCTCTGCCTAAAATTTCTCCGCTCCCGGAATATCTTGCTATAATAGAACAGCAGAAAACAACAAAATTAGGTGCTTATTTAGAAGATCAAAATCATCGAATCATAAGGATGCAACAGGATCTGGAGCGACGAGAATCTACCCTGATCAAAATGATTCGTTTTATTTTGGACAGACAAAAAGAATACCTCTTGGGGCAAGTCCCAGCCCCCGTTCCTCTGTCTGTTCAGGAAATCGCCCAAGAATTGCACTTCCATCAAAGTACCATCAGCCGCGGCATCAAAGACAAGTATATTTTCTTTTCTGGACACACGGTCCCGCTTCGGGAGTTTGTAAGCGGCAAGGTAGGAAATGGAGCGCCCGTAAACAAAAGAATGCTGAAAATCTGTTTTGACCGCATTATAGACGCAGAAGATAAATTGCATCCTTTGTCAGACGAAAGCTTGCGTCGAGTGCTGTCTTCCATGGATATAGAAGTGTCACGACGGACGGTGACTGAATACCGAAAAGAATTCGATATTCCATCCGCGGCATATCGGAAACGGAAAGAACGATAAAATTCTGAAAAGGTGGAGATTCATAAACGCCTCCATAGGCCGATAAGCTGGAGGCCAAATATCAGCAGACAGGCAGTCCCTAAAACAATATCTTGTATCTCCATTTTCTGACCGCAAAAAGTCCTGGAAAACAAAATAATAAAGTTAAAAGTCCAAAATATTGATAATAATTCTCCATCAAACCAACTGCGTATGATGTAACCGTCAAATCCCCCAGCGGATAAAAAGCCACCATCTCAGCGCATAGGCAATGAGATGGCGGTCAGACATTCAATCAGATTTTAAAAATTCGTATTCCTAGGGTACATTTACAGGAAGGAAAGATTCGGGCCAGGCCCTATCCGTCCGTGCGTTGTTCAGGAGCCAAACCAGGTAGCGGTATGGAGCCAGACAATTTTCTTTTGTGGTTTCAATCAGACTGTAGATCATAGCGTTAGACTGAGCACCAGCTGGGGCGTTGGCAAAAAGCTAGGGTCTGTCCCAAATTCTGTGTAAACGCCGAAATGCAGTGCAAATAGAGCAAAATATATTCAAGGCGGAAGTGGCGCAAGCGGTGCCGTCAAGAGTTATGCGCAAATTCGTTTGCAGGCTCTGGCTGAATGAAGTCAGCCAGCAATAGAGACGTCTTCCAGAGCCGCCTCCAAGTGCTTCATGTTCATGTACTTCTTGTTGCCCCACTGGGTACCGGCTACATGGCGCAGCCGGGCACAGACCAACATGAGGGCAGAGTTGCCGTCCTCTCATGACCTGATTGACCGCCTCACGGATGTCGATGCCACGACGCTTCAATTCGATCTGGATCAGAGGCAGACCATTCACGAGAATAGTCACATCATAACGGTTGACATACTTTCCGACAACGGTTGTCTGATTGGTCACTTGGAAAATGTTTTTTGTGTGGTCATTGTCAAAGAACGAGAGATAAACCTTTGTGCCGTCCTCACGCTCCAAAACGAACTTATCACGGAGGATCTTCGCACTCTGGAATACGGACTTGCCGAGCATGAGGTAAAAGATACGCTCCCACTCCTTGTCGGTCAGAGGCGTATCAAGTTTTGCAGCATTAAAGGCTTCAAACTGAACTTTGAAGTTTGCCACTAAAGCATCGTAGTCCGGTATTGACACGGTACTGTATTCTTGCTTATTTAGCTGTTCTATGAATTGCTGTTCGAGAGCAGCTTCGCTTTGGTATGCCATATCTTCAACTCCTATACTTGAGGATCATTTTCTTTCGGATTTTGAACAACACTATTCAACGCATCTTCTGTTTTCTCTATAGGTTTTAATCCCAACAGAAAATCAGTAAACAAAATTGCATTGAGTGCCATTTTTCTGTTTGGGTAAGCGTCGTACCAACAGTGGGCAATGCCATGACGGCCAGGGACATCAGGCTTGACATCCTCAGGCTTAGTACAGTTATAAAAAATGAACTCCTCACAAAACGATGAAAAGATTTTGTCAAACTCATTTTCATCAATCAGCTTTGAAAGATTTTCACGGGTCTTTCGACTGATGCGATAACTGGTATCATTCATCTTTTCTTGAATGATGCCCTCCCACAAAGTTGACAGCGCACTGACCGTCAGTGCGTTATTCTCTGCGGTGGTATGCCTGAACAGACTGCACCAAGATTCTCGTCATGTAAGATGGAAGATTCATCTGTCGCCATCCACGCTTTAAGTTGTTTATTTCCTCTTTGTCGTAGTAAGAGAAAATGAGCTTATCAATTCTCTTCACACGGTTCTTACTTGCCCTGCTTGTGTCCAGTATCTCAAGCATTGCATCAACGATTCTATAATCAGCAATCCATCCTGCATACGGGAACCATCTTGCATCAAACATAGCTTTCAGAAATACCTCGTTGACTTCTTCGTAGTCATAGTCGAAGCCGATATTCTGAATATTATCTAAGATGTTCGTCAGCGGTGAGAAGTCTACCGTCTGCAACCACTTACCGAAGTTAGAGGAAATAGATTGAATTTCCTGCATCACAGGGTTCGTAACAAGTGCGGTCAGTCCAGTAGCTAAGTTTGTCACGACGCTATTGCTCCATGTTTCAAACGCTCTGAGCGCAGGACTTTCAAACTGATAGGTTGGAATTGCAGACTTCATTGCAATTTCGCCCAACGCACGAACCGTACTGTTATTATGTAGTGCTTCAATAGTAGCATCTACGCCGGTAAACACCTGAATTGCTCTGGAACTTTCTGCAAGGGCGTTCATAGCAGCGGAGTCTTCTTGAAGAGTCCTAATCGCATTATTGTCGGCAATCTCTTTTAGGGTATCCATCGCCGGTGATGATATAGCAATCTTAGGCATTGTCACTGTGTCTGCGATTTGCTGTAGTCTGTTTTGCTTTTCAATTATCGGAGACATGCTGTCATGAAACTTCTCAGTGATTTCTATACTTTTCCGAAGCGATTCTGGCAATCCATCATAATCGGTCGTTTTGATAGTTACACCCCCTGGTGTTACTTTGTTGCCTACCTAACAAAGTAAGTTGAGTTTCGAAGAAAAAATTTCGTATATTGTTTGATTTCTCTGCCGCAGCAGATGCTGATAATTTGAAATTGCACCAAATCAATTTCGGATTGTCAGCACCAAAAGGAAGATTTGCGCTCCCACGATCACGGCGCAGATGCTTCCTTTTGTATTTTCTTCGCACCGGTGACAAACTGCATTTTTACAGTTTGGGTACCGTCGTGTGAAGAAAATTGCAAGTGTCCAGAGGGATGCAATCCCTTTGGCTCCGGGTTTCCAATAGGGGCGAGCAGCGCTCTGTTGGCACACGATTTTGCTCGGCAAAGTCTAGTGTGTTATACCTTTTGCGACCGCTGACGCTGGAAAGGGGCTGTCACCGTTCCTGACAGACCGTTTCTTGTGGCAGCAGAAGGGAAAATATTTGCAAGCACGGGAGGCTTGCGGATATTCGTTCTTCGGGTGTAGGTGGTGCGACTAAGCGGAGGTCAGCGACCGACGCTGTGCGGCATCACCGGGGGAGCAAAAGGGATATAAAACCCACCGCAGCGACGTATCTCCGTGCCCCTAATACCACCACGGCAGCTCCAACCACACGTTATCCAAAGCAAGAGCTTCTGTTTTCTTTGCTCTGCTTTCGGACAGGTTGAAGTGCTGCGCCGTTTCCGTCAGCGGATGCTCCATATCATCGTCGAAACCGAAACGATAGCGGAGATACTGTTCCTCTCTGTCCCCGATCATGTACAAGGCATGATGGATATCATCGATCTGCTCCTGTGCCAGACAGATTTGTTCCGGTGTTTGTCGAGTGGGATCAGCAATAAAATTATGCCTGCTCCTAACTTCGTCCTTCGCCAGTTCATCCAGCGAAATGATGTTGTTCAGATTCTTCGCCTCAAAGGACACGTTCTGCGAACGGATGTAGTCGATCACGGCATTCCGTATTGCGGGAGCAGCGTAAGTCAGGAACAGGTTTCCGCTGTCGGGATTGTAGCTGTCGATGCAACCGAACAAGCCCAACGAGCCTTCCTGCGCAAGATCGTCAAGCGAGATTCGCAGAGAACGGTTTAGCTCAGCTTGTGCGCTCCACACCTCATACGCTGTCTTTTTGATAAAGCGGAGATTGTTTTCAATCAGCAGATTCTGTGCATCGGCGTCGCCCTGTCTGGCCAACGCACAGAGATGTTCATTGGTCATCGGGTCTCTTTTCATTGTTCTTTACCGTGCCGGTCATCGCAAGAAACATCTGCTTGACCGCTTCTGTATCAATACCGGGCAGATGGGAAACAGATTGTGCTACCGCTTCGCCGATCTGCTCTGCGGTGATTTTGCGATTGAGCTTCTTTTGCCCCTTGGTTAGTTCTGCATAAATCTTTTTCACCGCCTGTGAGGTCAATTCACGGTTGGCAGACAAGTCATTGCCGACCTCTTTCTTGACTGCCTGAACCGCAGCCATGAATGACCGCTGGATCGCCGTCAGGTCTGCCTGATATGCCGGGTTCTGCAATTTCTTTATGTCATTGACAGCGTCAGGCTGACCCCTCAGCATACCGGCAACGGTTGCGTACAACTGATTCTGTGCCGCAAAGCCCTTGGCGAGTTCGTTATCCAAATAACCGGAGATCAGATTTGTGGTGTTGGCATACTCCGGATTTTCAAGCAGTGCATTGACCACCTGAGGATTCACCTTATGGGTGTACAGATTTCTCGCCGCCTGCACCGACAGGCCAAGCTCGGAAATATCGTAATTCAGACGGTTGGGAATATTGACCTCGCCAAGCAGGAAGTCGGTGGAGACATTGAACACACGGGCAATGCGGATGATATTTTCGTCGCCCAACTTGTCCGTCTTGCCGCTGATGAAACGGCTCAGCATACTTTCCGAACATCCAATACGGGTAGCAAGCTCGGCCTGCGTAACCTTGTTGGATTTCATTAAGTCCTGTATGCGGTCACGGATTTTACCGGGAAGATAAGTCTGTTCCATTGCGGCACCTCCCTAAATTTATTCTTCGTCCTCGTCGGTCTCGCTGGGTTCTTCCGCAACAATATTGAAAGAGAACTGATCTTTCTCAAAACCGAATTCGGACAACAGGTTCTCAATGAATCGGACGCAAGACCATGCCGACAGATTGGCTTCCAAATAGATGCCATCAGTAACTTTCCACGGCCAGCGCATACCCGATCCATCAAGATTCAAATGCACATGCTTGCGCTTTGTAGAGTTGAAGGAATAATTGTTTTCTGCCAATGTCTGCAACTTGCCGGGAATCTTTTTGTCCAGCAATTTGATAACATCCAGCAGCATAAGAGCATACTTGTTCTGGCGATACGTTTCACCGAACAGCTTAAAAGAGACCAGCTTTTTTCCTGTGACTTCATCATAATTATCGAGTGTCAAAGTTTCTATGTACTCAAATTCTATCGAATCATCAAGAACACGGTCAATTTTGTATCTTGTCAAAACAATTCCCGCAAGGCGTTTTGCTCTGGCTTGAATATCTGCAACGTTCCAGCTCTCTTTATCCAAGACATCGCTGTTCAAAATAACTGCCTTTGAATTTTCACGGATGATATCCTGTTTCTCGGCAAAGCTCTTGTTTGACAGTTCAGAATTATATCCGGTAACGGAAAGATTGCCGAGTGTGTGGAGATATTCTTCGTGTTCTCCGGGACGGATATGGCTCCAGTCCGCACTCAACGTCTGAGGCATAATATGTTCAATGGTAAGGTTCTCAGCTTGCAGGATTTCTTTGCCGTCACCATTTTCAATATCCAACAGAAGGAAACGACACAATGCGTTGTTACCATAAATATTTGCTTTTTGCAGTGCTCTTTCGAATTCTGCCGCAGAAGGAATGACATCCTTCGAAGAAACCGTAAATAGGAACTTATTGAGCGTTTCGTAATACTTTTGCTTGTTGGATGCCACCTTGAAAATACGGTTGTACAGATATGTGAACAATCCACGCAGGGTGTTGGAAGGAACGCCGCAAACCATTCTGCGTAACAGGTATGCAAGGATGAATTGCAGAATCTTTTCTATGGTTTCTTCGGTAATAACTCCCTGATGATAGTCGTCAAATACGTGCAGCAAGAATGGATAGCAACGATAGCTTTTGTGCGCACATCGGCAGGTCTCCTTTCCTAGGATTTAGGTATTGCAAACTAGAATTTGTCAGCCTAATTGCTTTTTGATTTCAGCTTTCACTTTATCCAAATCACTGCAAGTCAAGATTGGAATCAGCCGGTTGATTTCGTCAATGCTCCTATCCCACCACTTGAATCTCAGCAGCAATTCAATCAGTTCATCGTCAAAGCGTTTTTGAATTGCTCTTGCAGGATTCCCAACGACCTTCGTATATGGTGGAACATCACTTCCCACAACGCTGTTTGCACCAATGATTGCACCATCTCCAATGTGAACGCCGGGAAGGATTACCGAATTTTGCCCGATCCAAACATCATTTTCGATAACGGTATCTCCTTTTAATGGCAGATCCGTCTTTGCAGGCGGCGACATTTCCCATCCCTCCAAGGTATAGAACGGGAATGTAGAGACGGCGTTCATCTGATGGTTTGCACCGTTCATCACAAACTCAACTCCGGCGGCGATTTGACAGAACTTTCCGATGATGAGTTTGTCATCATTCCACTCGTATAAGTGTGAAACATGACTTTCAAAATCCGAATCGGCAATATAAGTAAAGTCCCCGGCAATAATATTCGGATTTGTAATCGTCGGCTTCACATATATTTCTTTATCATACCCTGCAATTGGATGGATTGTATTGGGGTTTGGGTGTTTTCCGTCTTTCATCTTAACTACCTCTTCAAATTCCGATTGAGATTTCACCTGTTTTAAGAGATTTAATAACTGTTATATTTTGTTATTAAATTCTCCGCAAACCCTTGAAAACACTGGATTTGTCGCAGGTGAGCTTTCCATTATTTTTTCCCTTGTGTTATATCGGCCCATCAGTGTTTATGAACTCTGATAAGGGCAAATACAAGGGCAAAAAAATTATATAAAACAGTATAACATAAAATAAAAGTGACATGGTGAACTGATTGAAATGCTTCTTAATTTTTGCTACTAATGATTGATTAAATGATAAGGAGATGGGATACGATGAGAACAATATTTGCAGAATACAATCCACAACGAAACAGCATTGACATTTATACAAATGTTGGCTATATGCTTCGCATTGACTGCTGGGAAGCCGAAAAGGATTTAAAAACCACACCCGGATCAGACTGTGCATTGACTTCACTTGCAGTCGATGAACCACTTGAATATG
>JABLTR010099132.1_pt1 | contig 20730 bp, 28 predicted proteins | sample 7160071 | NCBI WGS metagenome assembly JABLTR01 (sample SAMN14651230, study PRJNA627086) | human gut metagenome | isolation source: feces | host: Homo sapiens | reverse complement strand
TGCCAGCCGAGGCCTTGCAACTTTCTCCAATTTGGAGATGCAACATTCTCCAAAAATATTTTGCATTTTTCTCCAAAAAGTGCTTGCAAAAAACAGCAATCCACAAATGCCTTTTTCTGATTTTATAGTATTGCTTTTCTTTTCCGCACATACTTTTTCCCCTTTTCCACAAAATATAGTGTACTTAAAACAAGTCCATTCATGACATTCATTTACCTCTCGTACTTAAAATGTACTTACTAATCGTACTTGTTTTGTACTTATTTTGAGCAGAAAGGAAATGTTATGGAAAAAGATAAACATCTGGGATTACGCATTGATTCCGAAACTCATAAGAAACTAAAAAGTCTTGCTGAATTTGACGGGCGTTCCATAAATGGAGAAGTATTATATCTGATTCGACAGGCAATTGCACAGCATGAACATAAACACGGGACTTTAAAATAAGATTCCGTTTATATTTTTATCTTCAACTATTGCTATACCTTTTAAATGGACTCATTCTAGTCCCATTCTATCATTTTTTCTTTATAAGATAAAGAAAAAATGGACTAATTTCAGTCCACACGTAAAGGAAAAAATAATGGAACAAAAAATAAAACAAGAAGGAATTGATATTGGGGGAAATATTCGTAGAATACGGTTAGAAAAAGGAATCGGACAGACTGAACTGATTGGTATGCTAGATTTAAAAGACATCGGGATGACCAGAGAAGCCCTGGTGAAAATCGAGCGTGGTATTCAGCACATTACTGGCACACAGCTTCGCGCTATCCGGGATTGTCTGGGAACCACCTATGATGAACTCCTAAAATAAAAAACTTTTGGCAAATAGAGCATTTTAGAGCCAAACGGTATAAAGCAACCCCGGAAGCACCCATTTTACAGGTATTCCCGGGGTTCTATCCGGGGTTCTATCCGTTTTTCAAACCCCTAAATTTCAAGTTGTTGTATAGTATCTTTATTGATTTATCGCATGATTTCATTTCAATATTGAACGGTTTTATACATATTATATAAATTCTCATAACTTTGTATTACAAAACGCTTACCAACTCCTAGAACCTACTCCGCTTTTCGTACCTACATCCTACTATAAGTTAAAGAATAGAATAATTTAAATTACTTTAAATTATATCTTTGTTCATCAATTCTTAATTCCTCTTCATAAGCTGACAAAATACGCTGATATTCCTGTGTGTCATCATTCTCACAGTCTCATTTGATAACCCGATCAACAATAGGTTTTAATGGTTCTAGATTATACCAAGGTACCTTAATAGTAAGATAAATAATCTTCTTTGTTTTTTGATGTTCAGCCATTTTTTAACATCTGAATCTCATTTTCACTTTTAGTCACACTTTGTATTGGCCATACGATCACAAAATCAATAGTATAATTATTATATTTGTCTATAATATTCTTAGTGGTTAAACTATCAAAATATTAAGAATTTATCCTAAGATTATACCAAGTTCCCTTTTAAAATTTCAAACTGTTGTGCATCAAGTTTTGTTTTTTCAGTAACATGTAATTGTATTACTAAATCTGTTTTATAAAAATTATTGCTTGCTCTATTTAAATATGCTTTTAATGCAGCAAACTCTGTCAATAAATACTCATTTTTCTTAACAAACCATTTACACAAAAAATTACATCTTGTACTATCACATTTTTCTCCACAATTTATTTTAAATCCATCCAAAGAAACAGAAGAAACGTCAAGTGCTCCAAATTTACATTTCTTCTTATTTTTTATTTGGGATAATTGAGACATATCAACATAGATATGCAAAATAATTTTTTCCTCAATTTGCCCGGGTGTTAACGCAGATTTTAATGAATCAAGAATACTATATTCTGTTTCAAGTTCATATCCTTTAGTTAATAAATGTGATATCCAATGGAAAGCCGAAATACTAGACATTTGTTCAATATTATGGTTTAGAATCGGCTTAGATACCCGGTAACTACTCATATCAAGTAAATCTGCTATTCGCAACAAAATTTTATCATACTTTAAACTGACAAGTTTATCTTTTGCTTTCGATTTTACATTATAAACATCCTCCACTCTTTGTCCATGAGCAATTGCAACCTCTGCGACAGTTTCCCTTAAGCAAACATCCAAAAAACTCAAATCATTCCTACTCCTAATTTCATAAGCACTATCCACAGCATGTTTGCTCCTAATCTCATTTTCAAAAAAGTCATCAATTTTTTTATAAAATGTTATTAAAAGATTCTTTATTGTAAGAATATCATTTTCTTTTTGGTCCTTTATATTTTTAAGATATTCCATACCTATTTTATCTGCAGTGTCACTATCTATCAAAAAGGAATCCATTGATGGTATTTTTACCATTGAAATGTCATGCAAATAACAAGCTATGAATAGAATATAATAATCATAAGTAGATATTTGTAAATAATCTATAGCCTTTATTATTTTCAAAATATTTTTTATCAAATCTACTGCATGCTCCTGGTTGTGTAATGTATAAAAATATAAATATTTTGATCCATTCTTCCATACATCGCATGTATATTGATGAACAAGTAAAAGATTGTCTACCAATTTAGGCTGTTGTACAAAGATGACAAACGCATCCAAAACTTCTAAAATGGTATTGTCAATTTTCAAGCGATTGCTTTCTTCAAATAAATCCAAATTAAATTCTTTAAAATTTCTTTCTGAAAACCACTTACTTCTTAGAAAGACTAATAATCTTACTTCTCCATAATTTAAATTCCTTTTAGTTTTTCTCATTAAAACAAAATTGTCATTTATTTGCACACTAAACAACTGAGAATAAATAGCATTTAAAACCATTCTTTTAATTTCACATGAGTTGTTATCTACAAAACTAATCATTTCTAAAAAACTTTTTGAAAACAGTTCCGTTTCAATTAATAAATCATTCCATTGATACTTTTTGATGGTGTCACCAATAAAATCATAAATAATATCCATATGTGACTTAGAATATTTTTTATACTTATTTTTCACAATTTTATTAAGTGTAAAATATTCATCTGTATACTCTTGTAATTCTTCATCTCCTTCTATAAACCATTTAAAAGAAGTATATATGTATGAAGATTTTTTATTATCAAAGCCAAAAATCTTATTATTTACTCCTATAATATAGTCTCTTATTTCATTCCGATATTTTTCATTTATATTGCTCTTTATGCACAAAGATAAATACGCACACCAAATATCTTGTTTATACAATTCAAGAAATTTTTCAATAAACTCTTTATCTTCCAAAGGTATTTTGATTTCTTCGTATTTAAGATTTTCGTCATTCTTTTCAATATCCAATTTTAATTTTCTATATTTAAAAAATTTTAAGTATCGCGATAATTTTACTCTATAATTTTCTATTTTTTCCTTTTCTATCGGATCTTTATCATCCATATTTTCATAGCGTTCAGATAAAATTTCTTGTTCTTGTCGAATAGCCTCGACTAAAATCCCCATTTTCCTATTAATATTATTATCTTCTTCATCGGAATATGTAGTAAACAAATCAAATCCAACTTGTGACACTTCTCTACTTAACGATTTTAAATATATTTCCCCATCCTTTGCCTCGCCAATATCAGAAAATGTGCTCTTGCCAGAGGTATCATGTACTTTAATATTAAATTCATTTTCTCTTATAAATGATGTCAACTTATCATTATAAATCCTGAAAAAATCATCATCATTTTCTTCAATATATTTCTTACACAGCGTACTTATTTCTTTGTTTATTTCATTTAGTTTTTCTCCAAATTCTTTTTCTCCTGTAATATCATTAGTAAAAATAACTGAATCATCTACATAAAAGAGACTAACACCTTTGAATATCTTCTCAAAAATTTTGCCTATTTCTATCATACAAATATTTCCAAGGAAATAAGATTGGGGTAAACCCTGTGGAATCCCCTTTGAATAAAATTCACTACTTTGAATCAAATTTCCATAATATAAGTCTATAGTGTTATCACTTAAATTATCTATTTTACAAATTAGAAGCTTTATAAGCATTATTTTATACAGTTCTAATTCCTCATCGTTTATAGTTACAGGCAATAAAGATAAAATATAATTATATAGCATTTTGGGATTGATGGACGGGAAAAACTCTTTTAAATCCAAATCTACTTCATACTTATACTCATGTGTATTATGATAATTTTCAAACAATTCGTTTGCTTTTTGGGTATAATTTTTATATTGCTTTTTCCACGGTTTAAATAATTCTTCTGGTTTTGTTGATACTCTATTTCCATAAAAATTACTTGGAATCAATCTGCTTATATTGGATAGAGTTAATGATTTTCCATCACTATTTAATTCGTAAATAAACATATTAAGCATTGATACTAATGCAATTTGGCTAACCAAATTTGTTGTATGTAATGGCCTAAATTCTACCTTCCCATCATCTACCTTTTTCGGGTTGAAAAAGACCTCTGCCTTAACAAAAATGTCGGATTTTAAAATTAAATCTAACAAGCAACCTTTCACTTCCGTAATTAATTTCAATAACTCTTCTTCATCGAATTTATCCTTTAATTTTTCCAGCCTGATTTTATCTTCTTTTGATAATAATTCTTTATTAAAAATATAAGAATCCAAAGAATAAATTGACAAATATATATTACTATCACTCATTAAAATTTTAAATACTGATGTACTTTCAAATTTTTTTACTTCCTTTATCATTAGTAATCTCCCCAATCCAATCTGTAAAATCAATGCATATTTGATTTACAGAATCTCTCAATAACATTTCATTTCGTATCACTTCATACTCTCGAAAAAAAAGATAAGCTTTCTCTGCAAACTGTATATTTCCCTTTATTTGTATATTATTACTACATACCTTGCGTTCATTAATACTTTTTCTAGTTGTAATTTCCCCGTTTGATGTTGAAAACACCCAGAATTGATCTATTATAAGAACCAATTCCAAATCACTCGCAAAACACAGAATTTTTTTGCATAATTCTACAAATACTTCATTTTTTAATTGAACATACTTTTTAAACCTTATAAATTCTTGACAAAAACTTGCTAAATAAGTTTCATTATATTTATAATTCTCATTTGAGTATGCCAAGTATTGCGAAAACAATCTTATCTGGGTCTGGAATACTTCTGGATCAAATTCCATTTCTGCTATATTTTGAATAAATGCTAATTGCCTATTATCTTCCATTATTTTTTCCTTTTTTAATTTAACAAACTATCTTTACCAGTATAATACTATATTTGTCATATTATCTCCATCTCAAACCAAACATTAGTCATTCGTGTTCTTTAATTGTTTTCCCCTTTCAAATCACATCTATTCCCATCCGTCTTCCCCACACCAATTATATCCCCATACATACTGCAAGTAGATGTGTACGACACTTTATCTACTATAGTCTCGTCATACCATTCTCTTACAACATACAAAACATATCAAAATCCAACGTATCCCTGTCACGATTCAAAAATCGGCTAATTGCTTCTACTGTCTGATCCTCCAACGCTTTCCTCTTGTTCGTCACATCCTCTCCGTCACAATACGATGATACAACTTCGTAGATGATTGCTCCTCTTCCTTATCTTCTACCAGGGCGCATCCGTAAGCATCAACACCACAACTAAAATATTATCCCGGCAAATACGGAAAAAGCAGCCCGACTCAGGCTACTCTACTTCACTTTCGTACCTCTCACATAGATTTCAGCCGCTTCTTTCTCTTTATCCGTCAAAGATTCCCACATTCTTAGCACTTTCTTTTGTTCTGAAGATAGTTCCAGATTTTCTATGTCATTAAAAAAATTGTGGCAGCTTAATCCCTAATCCATCACAAATCCTGTCCAATGTATAAAAGGTAGGTGTGCTTCCCCTTTTCATCAGGTTCGATAAAGATGACTGGCTGATACCCGTCTTTTTAGATAGCGCATACATGGTCATCTGCTTTTTATCACAGAGTTCCTTTATTCGATTCGCAATATACTTCTCATCTAACAAGCAACCTACGCCTCACTTCCGATATATTCTGCGTTCATTTTACCCGGTATGACTCCATATTATTAGATTTTTAAGCAAGAAGTACATTGCTTTATAGTTGAGTAGGATCAAATTAAAAAATAAGCATATTTCCTAATACTCTTTTATTGGTTCTTCTTTATTCCCTTACAAAAATACTCAATCACTTCCTGCAATGTCGGGCACACTCCCTTAAAAGGTACTTTTGCTCACTTTGCTCTAATCGCAGCATCAGAGTTATCAAAGTCCGCATTAATGGCAATTTAGATTTCTTTCCACTTCTTTTGAACTTATCCCCTCTCCTTTTCCGATGGTATTCATTACCTTATTAAATTCTCTTTTTCTCATAGGTTTGTATTTAGGCTCCTTTTGCAATCTATTAATTGCAATTATACAGACATTTTATACTAGAATCAATATAAATATATGATATGTCGAGCGAAAGGCTGGTAGTCAATTATGCCGCAAAAAATAAAACAAACACAGGATATTTCTCTGGGAAATAACCTTAGAAAATTAAGAAATGCTGCATACTTAACACAGGAACAGGTTATTGCTCAATTACAACTGCTCAACTTCTCTATTTCCAGAAGCGCCTACTCTCAAATAGAGGCCGGTACATATAATATTCGCATAAGTGAATTAATTGCAGCGGATAAAGACGAAACAAAGCGGCGTAGTGAATGGCAGACCAATGAGCGTTGGGCTTGGTTTATTGGTGAGAACTGTGGGTAGCTGAAACTGATGCCTGCCCCAGAACCCTATAACTTCTAGCGGACGCTAAACCGGCTAGCAAAGCAGGTCGCTCCCACCTTACAGAAGGCTAAAAAACTGGATAAACTCAATAACACGACCATTTGTCAAAAATACAAGACTGACCGACTGGAAAAGGTCCTACAACCGTTATCTTTCACCGTGGATGAAATGACCGTGGACGACAAGGAGGAATGAGAAATGTGGCATTTATTGTTTGACCTGCCGTTGGTGTCAGTAGGATTGGGCATGGGTGTGGTGCTTATGTGTATCCTGCAAGTAGGAAAGAAGCGGACACCCACTTAGAAGAAATGGAAGGGAGCAAAGACATATGAACTTTGGACAGAACTTATACAACTGGTTTTTAAACAACGCACAGAGCCTTGTGCTTATGGCGATTGTGGTGATTGGCATTTACTTAGGCTTCAAGCGTGAGTTCAGCAAACTAATCGGCTTTCTGGTGATTGCCTTGATTGCGGTCGGCTTGGTGTTCAATGCTGGCGGCATGAAAGACGTGTTGCTGCAACTGTTTAACAAGATTATCGGAGTTTAAATTTTGTTGTCGCATCCCCCATGTAGTGATATAATTTGTTGTAAAATAGCGGATTGTGGAGAGGAATTTATGAAAAATATTTTGGTTGGTAATGGTATAAACATTCAGTATGACAATGAAATTTATACCGCAAAAAATATTGTTTTAAGAATGTTAACTGATTTGGATGATAAAGATTATCCTTGTGATTATATAGTTAATGACCCTATGTTAATTAAAAGTTATATGGGTAAATTGTTTTTAGCAGCAAGAGATGCTTTGGATGACGGGCTTGATAATTACACTAATTGCACAGCAGAACGTAATGGTTTGGAAGATTTCAAAATGCGGTATAAACATAAAAAAAAATCACTTCGTATTGCGGATATTGGTTTTGAAGACTATTACTTAATTCACGACTTGCTTTGTCATAAGACGCATATTCAAAATCCAGAACAATTTACGATTCGTGAATCACTTAAAATGGCTTATTTTCATTCTATATATAATCACGGTAATTTAAATTTGCTATACAAAAAATATAGTCCAGGTCTGATTGATTTTCTTTCAGATTTTGATAATATATTTACAACTAATTATGATAGCAATTTAGAATCTGCAACAGGTAAGGAAGTTTTTCACATTCATGGACAATTTGATAGATTAAATGAAACATATAATCCTAATTCATTTAGAAATCAGCTGAATGATAATCCATTGAAAGGAATACCTAACCAGCCAGAATATAAATACTTACACTCTACAGCTTTGTCAACCTATTGCGGTGACTATAAAAGGTATCAAATTAAACAAAATATATTAGCTAATGGAGCAATAGAAAAAATGGCAAACGGGTATCAGACTATGGAATCAGTAAAAGAAGATGTTGATAAATGGGAAAATGAAAATAATCCATTGGTCGTTAATTTAGGACAGGCTATTAAATTAAAGGTTACCAATCCAAAGTTACATTTTCAAGAAGATTACTCTATTAAAGAATTTCAAACATTGAAAGGCGAACTAATCATCTTAGGATTATCTCCATATAATGACTATCATATATTTGAAATGATTGATAATGCCCAACTAATAAGATGCACGTTTTATTATTATAGCGAATCGGAATGTGAACGTATAAAACTACTTTTGTCTAATCTAAATTCAGAAAAAAAATTAGATTTTTTTAATGTAAAAGAATTTTGGGAGGGATTATAATGTTGCAAACAAAGTATGCTAAAATTACAAAGAAAAAAATGTTACAGGCTTTAGCCGCTTATAATCTTTTATCTTATAGTAAACAAGATTGGCAAATAGTTGTAAAAGAATTTAATTCACTTTCACTCCAACAAAGAACGCAGATTATTAAAGAAGAAAAGTTGAGAGAGGAATTACTAAAAAGGAAAATAACTACTACTGATGAAGATATGTATTTAACTTGTACAATGGTAAATTTAAATATTGTAGCCTCCAAATTTGATATTGATCCAGCTACAGTCTGTATGTGTATTGCGCCATTATGTAAAATCACTGAAAATATATTAGTTGTCTAATTTCTTGAAGCAGTAAATCAAATGGTTTGCTGCTTTTTCATACCCATTTTTCAGATTGGAGGTTGATTGTGAACATAGATATTTTTGAGGATATGAAGCAACGTGTCGGCTGTGCTGATATTTCCAACCTACCGAATTACAAGCGTGATGTCTGGCAGGAATTAAAAAAACTGCCGCTCTCTACCTATCCCCTCAACCAGTTAGAGGATTTTTCGCGCTCTGTATTCGGCGTAATGTATTCCATCTTAACCGCTTTCATGGAGCAGCAGAAAGGACGTGATTTGATAACCAATGTATGAAATGAGATTATATATCCTCGACATCAGAAAACCCTACTATGAGGACGGGTATGCAGGCGCATGGTTCGACTGCCCTGTGGACTTGGATGAAATCGAGGAAAGGCTTGGTGTCGAACAGGAGGACGATTTTGAGATTGCAGACTATGAACTGCACTTTGCCTTAACCCCCGATATACTCTTATGGGAAATCAATGCCCTGTGCCGCATGGTACAGGAAATCGAAGGAACGCCTGTGGGAAATGAGACGAAAGAAATACAGGCAAATTGGATTCAAAATATCGAGGATTTCATCAGCCATAAGGACGAGATACGCCACTATGACGTGTCGGACTCGGCTGCGCTGGCTGAATACCTTATCATGGAGGAACACTGCTTCGGGGAACTGCCGCCAGAACTGGTGCAGCACATTGACTTTACTTCCTACGGGCATGAGTTGGAACAAAGCGACGCTTACCTTTTTACTTCCAGCGGCGTGTTCCGCTATCCGTAAGGCAGTGTCCCTATGGAAGAAATGAGGGTCTATATCGCCAACTTAGGCAAATATAACGAGGGTGCGCTTGTAGGTGACTGGTTCACGCCGCCTGTGGTCTATGACGAGATGGCAGAACGTATCGGCTTGAATGACCGCTTCGAGGAATACGCAATCCATGACTATGAACTGCCCTTTGAAATCGACGAGTACACGAGTACACGCCCATTGAGGAAGTGAACCGCCTGTGCGCTATGGTGGAGGAACTGGACTACCCGTTAAATGAAGTGATAGACGACCTGCTCTGCCAGTTTTGCAGCATAAAGGAACTTTACGACCACAAGGACGACATCATTCAGTACCCTGGCTGCGACGACATGGTGGACGTTGCCTACCACCTCATTGATGAGTGCGAAGCTCTGGGTGAGATACCCAACCGATTGAAACATTACATTGACTATGAAGCCTTTGCCCGTGGCCTTGACTTGGAGGACTGCTTCGTGGAAACAAGGTACGGAGTTTTTGAGTGCCTGTATTAACTGGCTGGTAGACCAACACAAATCCGGTTCTGGCAGCTTATTTCATTGCACAGCAGTCTGTAAAAAGCAGGCTGCTTTTATATTTTCACAGAAAGGAATGGTACACAACATTGAAGAAAATAAGAAACTATACAAGTATTTGGAACGTGGAAAAGGTCATTTACGCCATCAATGATTTTCAGTTCCCGTTCCCCATCACATTCTCACAGATGGCATGGTTCGTGGTATCCCCGTGGCAGTCACGTGGTTTGCGAGCCAGAAAACCTTTGATGGCAAGAAGCCTTTCGGTTTCCTAAAGTCCAGTATCAGTTACCTGTTCCGCCCCAAAGTAACTTATGCAGGAAAGACGGTCAAGCTGAAAACGGAAACTTTCAATACCGCTGTCACAGCAGTTAGGAGTGATTTATATGTTCCCAATTAAATATATCGAAAACAACCTTGTATTCAACCATGATGGGGAGTGCTTTGCCTACTATGAGCTGACACCCTACAATTATTCGTTCCTGTCCCCAGAGGAAAAGTACATGATGCATGACAACTTCCGTCAGCTTATCGCCCAGAATCGTGACGGGAAAATACACGCCTTGCAGATCAGCACCGAGTCCAGTATCCGATCCACACAGGAACGCTCCAAACAGGAGGTCACAGGTCGACTCCGTGAGGTCGCCTGTGCAAAGATAGACGAGCAGACCGAAGCTCTGGTGGAAATGATTGGAGAAAACCAGATTGACTACCGCTTTTTCCTTGGCTTCAAGCTGCTGGTGAATGAGGAAGAAATCAGTCTGAAAAACGCAAGGAAGTCCGCTGCCATGACCCTTGCTGATTTTCTCTATGAGGTCAACCATCATCTAATGGGGGACTTTGTTTCCATGAGTAATGATGAAATCAACCGTTTCCGAAAGATGGAAAAGCTCTTGGAAAGCAAAATCTCAAGGCGGTTTAAAATAAGGCGGCTGGAAAAGAAAGACTTCGGCTACCTTTTGGAGCATATTTACGGGAAAACAGGGGTTGCCTATGAGGACTACGCCTATGACTTTCCTGTAAAGAAGCTGAAAAAGGAAACGCTGGTAAAGCGGTATGACCTTATCCGTCCCACACGCTGCCAGATTACAGAAAAACAGCGATACCTAAAGCTGGACAGTGAAAATCAGACAACGTATGTGGCCTACTTCACCATCAACAATATCGTCGGGGAGCTGGATTTTCCCTCAAGTGAGATATTCTATTACCAACAGCAGCAATTCACGTTCCCTGTTTCCACTTCCATGAATGTAGAAATCGTCACCAACAAAAAAGCATTGACGACCGTCCGCAATAAAAAGAAAGAACTGAAAGACTTGGATAACCACGCATGGGAGTCCAACAACGAAACCAGCAGCAACGTGGTAGAAGCCCTCGACTCGGTGAATGAGCTGGAAACTGCCCTCGACCAGTCCAAAGAGTCCATGTATAAGCTGTCCTATGTGGTGCGTGTGGCGGCTGATAGCTTAGATGAGCTGAAATGCCGCTGTGACGAGGTAAAAGACTTTTACGACGACCTCAATGTAAAATTGGTACGCCCGTTCGGGGATATGCTTGGGTTACACGGGGAGTTTATCCCTGCCAGCAGGCGGTATATCAACGATTATATCCAGTACGTGACTTCGGACTTCCTTAAAAAAATGCAATCAGTAATGCAATAAAAGCAGAAAAAAACTGTAAAACCCTGTGGTTAAGGGCTTTACAGCATAGTTTCTACTACTCAAATTCCTCGGCGGATAACTTGAACTGACTACTTTTTCCTCATTTTTCAAGCATTTATTCTTCATATTCTTCAAAAAATACTCTCGTTTTTGTGCCAATCAAAATTTTTAGAGCCAAAATAGAGCCACTCATGTTATTCTTTTGTTACATTTGGGTATCAATTTTGCATACCCGTTTTTCAAGTCTATAACTTTTGAATTATTACGCAAATCAACGGCATTAGAATTAGCAAGTCGGGAATGATATGGCATTTGTTCTTTATAGCTGACACATTGCTTATAATCAGTTTGTTTTGATGTAGTAACCTTTTTGAACATTCTAATCACACCCCTTCTTATAAATGTTATTTAGTAAATTCTTCTACTGCTTTATATGCGTCTACTTTAGATAGACTAGTTTTGCACATATTGGTAACTTTAGACGCTTTATTACTCTCTAAATTTGTTTTCAATGTTTGCACATTAAAAGTATCTCCAATTTGATTTAAAGAAATACATATTTCCATATTTCCTTCAATATTTGTCCATACTTCTTTATCCACAGATAACCTTTGATATTGCCAATCTAACTTACCATCAATTTTTGATATATCGTTAATTACATCTAAAACTGTTTCATATCGCTTATCAACATCTACCTCTATACAATGATTTATTATTTTTCTAATTTTAGATGGTACATGTGGTAGATACATCTTTCTATCTGGAAATTTGCCAATTTTTACGTCTTCTTTATTAAAATTGACAACTTGTTGTTTCCATAATTCATCACCATTTACTAATCTATACATTGTTATACCTGCTTGATATATGTCAGCCTGCCTTCCCATCTCATTTGATGTAAAATATTCAGGTGGCCAATGTGTGCAGTATAATTTATTAGGACTTGCTAATTCAGTTATTTCATCAAGATATTTCGCCAAGCCAAAGTCTGTTAAAGCAGCCTTCCCATTGTTATTTATTAATATATTGGTAGGTTTAATATCAAAATGTACCAAATTATTAGAATGGACAAATAGCAAACCACTTAAAAAATCTAATGAAACCTTTACAAACTCCCTCATTGTTAAATTTCTGCTTTCTAGTAATGATTGTACTGATCCATTTCTATAATAAGGCATTACCATATATACCGAATTTTCGTCAAAACTAGCATATTGTATCTCCGTTATATTAGGATGGCTTACTTTATATAATATGCTTGATTCTAGAAACAGATTATTCTCATTATCATCGCCGAAATCTTTAAAAATATCTTCTTTTTTTATTTTCTTTACAATAAACTGCTGTCGTAATTGTTTATCATGAGCTAAAAAAACAGATGAATTTTTACCCTCTGTATTCCCAAAAGGTTGCATATTCTCTAAATCAACTTCTGTTCTAACGTCAAACATAGTTCCCCCTACAATTCTGATGCTGCCAAGGCACACAAGATACTTTCTCTTTCCTCTTTTTTATATTTATCCCAATTATCTACCTCAAACAAATTATCACCATCTACGCAAGCCTTTATTTCTGCTAATTTCCGTTCGAGAATTCTTCCTAATTGAGCAAGTTTACTTGTATTGTATTTTTGTATCCTACAATTAGAAATCAATTCCTGTATTACACCTTCTATATTAGCTCTTCCTAAATCAATTTTTTGAGCATTATCTTCCAACCTACGAATTATCGCATTCTCTACCTCATATTGATTAATAATAGTATATATAAGTATTCTAAGAAAACTTAATCTATCTGGTATATTTAATGCAATAGGCACAACAATTTTATCCACTACTAATATTGTTACATTGTCCTCCTCCCTTTCAGCAATACAAAAGTATATTGTTTTAGGGGTAACCCTTAATCCTATCGTTCTCATTCTTACTCCATTCACTTTATCCACCGTATGTTATATAACAATGTTTTTTGATAATGATTCACTAATCTAATGTTATTATATCATATTATTCATCTTTTTTCTACAGAATGGCATTAATCTCAGGCGTCAAAAATCAACCCTCACATTAGTGTTAATAGTTCTCACGAACATACTACATTCCCCTCTAATCATCTAACAAATCCTGATAACTCACTCCCAAAACTTCCGAAATAACTTTCAATTCAATATCCGTCACAAACCGTTTGCCGCTCTCTATCCTCTGTACAGCATTTTTATCAATATCCAAACCTGCTCTTTGAAGCATATCCGCCAGTTTCCTTTGTGACGTTTTCTCTGGTAGCTTCTCCCTAATTTCCCTTATTTTCTGTCCGCAGATATTGTTGCCGCCGTCCTCTGCTTTATTTTTATACATAAAGTCCTCTCCCATTTTTGACATTTAGTAAATGTCATTCAAATACTTTTAGTAAAGGAGACGCTATTTATGAAAAGCATATTACTAAGATTGTATGACGGTGAGATTTATCCCGCCGAGCAGTTCAATCTCAAAACAGAGGAATATCGTTCCATGCGTCAAGCACACTACCAACATTATGAAGATTTTATAGAACAACTAAAATCTCTTGACCCACCACTACACGAAAAATTCATTGATGTCATGGACGAACAGCTCGATGAAATTCCTCTTGAACTTTCCGGTACATTCCTTGAAGGCTTCCGTCTGGGCGCACGAATAATGATTGAAATTTATCAAGGTAACTACACAGATCATGAAGAATAATTTCTCTGCTCGTAAATTCTCCATTTGACAGCCAAAACGCAGAGGGCGAAACAACCAATATCTCGTTGTCTGCCCTCTCTATCATGGCGCTAGCGCCATGTTTCTATATGTAATCAAGGAAAAATCAAATTTCCCGTTCCAACTTCCACAGTTTATGCTTCACTTCCTGCTGGCTTTCATACAACTCGTCCCTCCTGCCACAAATTTCTTTCCCTCGCTCTAAGGCTTCTCTAATACTTTCCCTCCGCTCCGGCTCCCCCTTTTTATATTCCACCATTAGAGAACGGATTTCATTGTTGTTCTGCTTCCGCTGATTGTCCAGTATAACCCAATTTACCAACCGCTCCGCTTCCCGGTCTGTCTCAAAATCCGCATATTGTATAGCCTTTGCACACAGCCGGAGCATAACTTTTTTCTCCATGTCTGTCATAGCGATACCTCCGTTTTTTTGTATTGTTTAGGAACCGTCAAGCACATTTCTGTCGCTTTTTGACCTTCAATGACAGCTTTTACCTCTTGTTCTCCAAGCCCGGCTTTCAGACGCTCAAAATCTTTTAAATCAGTTGAGAACGAAAGATTTTTTTCTTCTGCCTGTCTTACCTGTCCCTCCAAATAATTGATATTTCTTTGAAGCCGCTCCACCTGCTGTTTTAATTTATCAGCCGCTTCTATCAACTGGACATTCCGAACAAGCGCCGCCACCAGTGCTTCCTTGACTTTCTCTAACAAGGGCATTGCTTTCTTATCCCGATAAGTTTTTGCTGTTGTCAGAGCCGCCGGTTCCGGCAACTGCCATGCGGGATTTTCACGAATGACGTGAATATTCTTCTCTGTTGTTTTTTTATCAGCGGACAGCTTTATGATTTCCTGCTGTATCGTCTGTTTTTTCCCTTTTAACCGTTTCAAGTCTTTTGTTTCACTGGAAACAGTTTTCTGTATCTCTTGTATGTTCTGGCTGATTTCTTCTTTTTGGGAGGTAAGTATCTGCACCTCCTTTTCCCGTTCCTGCTTTTCAAAATCCAATACGCTCAGATGTTTTCTATGAGTTCCTTTTTGCTTCCAGATGACGCCGCTACGCTCCATAACTTTTGCCAGTTCCTGTTTTTCCGAAGCTATCCACTGGCTCCATTCTGTTTCCTGCTTAGTTCAGCCCTTAAAGCCCATAGAAGCAAGCGCCTGTTTCATGGAAACTCTTGTGTCCAGTCCCCTCTTACTTCCAGATACGAACGGGACAAAATCTATATGTAGGTGGGGCGTTTCTTCGTCCATATGGAGATGAGCAGAGAACACTTTAAGATTGGGATTTCTTTGTTGAAAATTTTTCATAAATTCGTCCAGAATTTTCTTTGCTAATTCACCGTTTTCGCTTTGGGCATTCATATCGTCTTTGTTGCCTATCTGAAAAATGACTTCATGGAATAATTTTTCCTGTTTTGACGTCCGTATCTTTTCGTAATAATTATTTATCTTCCTGTCATTTCGCGTCTGTTTTTCATTGTAGCGTTCTAAGGCTTTATCAAATAACTCGTGATAAACAGCCTTGATATTTTCGTTGCAATATTCTATATTGTATTGAGTATAATCTTCCTTTACATTCTTTGCCTTGAACGCTCTGCTATTGTGAGTGAGGGAGCCTTTTCCCACCATACCGCTGATTGTCCTCACGATAGTCTTATCCTCCTTTCAGCAAATCAGGGGCGGCATTTAAGCCGCCATAGCTTTGTTACTTTCGTCGAAAGTAACGCAAAAGCACTTTTGACAGGTTCCCTATCAAAAATGCAGACCTGCAAGCAGGTTTTGCGCCCTGCCGGGGGCGGGTTGTCCACAGGACAGCTTATCGTCCTGCGGACGGAAGCGGCTGTTTCCGCCGCTTTGCTTCCGCCATTTATCCGGCTTCATTCAACTCCGCAACAATACAAAGTCTATATCTTTTGCAACCTTACAAGTCCAAAGTCCGCAAATTTCATATACTCTGCATTGTTGCGCTGTTTGTTTATTTCGGTATGATTTTATCCAGTTCCCAATACCATGAATTATTTATCCGCTTCGCCCGGACACCTAACTCTTTCTTTGCATTTTCCAATGTCCGTTTCGATATTCCCTGTTCGTCAGCCAGATTAACAATTTCGTTGCTTTGCATGGCGTTGTTCGTTTCCGCCAGTTCCCGGAGTAAGCGTTTCGCCTGTTCCATTTTATTTGCTTTTGGAGCGATACCGCCCAAGACTTCATCAGCCGTAATTTCATAATCTCCAAGCCACTGAAAACCGCCCTCTGAAAGTTCAAAGGCTTTTGGGTGTCCGAACGCCGCCAGATTATTTTTTATCTGGACAACCGCTCTTATATTGGCTTCGCCCTCCACTCTACCGACCAACATGACGCTCCTTGCGACTGCAAAGAAATCAATGGAACCCATACCACGATACGCCGCCTTATTTCCCACCGCTTTGTTCATGTGACCGACAAGCACAATAGCGCATTGATATTTCTCTGCCAGAGCCGCCAGCTTCTTTGTCATATCCCTTGCTTCATTTGCCCGGTTCATATCCATACCGCCGCCCAAGTAGGCTTGTATCGGGTCTAAAATAAGCATTTTAGCCTTTGTTCTTATAATTGCTTCTTCTAAGCGTTCATCTATCATAGAAAGGGATTTTATGCTTTCATCAATGACGGAAATATTCTCACAATTCGCTCCTGCCAATTCCAAACGGGGCTTTACTGTATCGGCAAGCCCGTCCTCCGCAGTCTGATAAATCACATTCAGCGGTTCTGTCAGCTTCATTTCACCATCCAATCCTTTGCCCGTTGACAGCTTTGCCGCTATATTGAGTACAAGTGTTGTCTTACCGTCTCCCGGATCGCCTTGAACGATTGTCAGCTTCCCATATGGAATAAACGGAAACCACAGCCAAGAAACTTCTTGCGACTGTATCTCCGACATTTTAATCATCTGTAATTCTGTTTTTGTTTCTTCCATAATGCCCTCCATTTCTGAAAAATCATTGTCACTGGAAAAAACCTCTGCTATACTTATATTGTGAAACACTGATAACAGAGATTTTCCAGTTATGAAAGCCCTAACAGTTGCCGCTGTTGGGGCTTTCATCTGCTCCGGCGGCGCAGTCCTGCCAAAGATATTTTGCTCCGTCTAAGACCCACAGGATTGCTTTTAGCATATCAAGACAGTCATTCCGCATATCTTTCACCCCCTCCGGCGTTAATGCAATTTCTGTCTTTTCAAACTGCTCTGTCACTTCCCGGATATTGGTCTGCATTACCTTTAATTCCTCTACTAACTGATAAACCAATTCTTTTTTACCGACCACACACACCCGGTTATAAATGCAGGAACGGACAAAATAATCTTTTTTAGAAAGTCCGCTGGCTAAAATCTTTGCTTCAATTTCTTCCCTCTCTCTGGGGGAAATGCGAAAGCTGATTGTCGGGTATTTATGTACTCCGATCATTCTTCTTCCTCCCTGTTATTTTCAATCTCTAATTTATCCGCAAGTTCTCCCTGCTTATTGGGATATAAATGTGAGTAAGTATTTAATGTCGTTTCGATTTTCTCATGCCCTAATCGTTCCGCAATCGCCAATGGCGTAAATCCCATTTCCACAAGCAGAGAGGCGTGAGAATGACGAATATCGTGCAAGCGTATTCTTTTTACCCCGGAAGCCTTGATACCTCTGATAATTTCATGCTCCATATGAGACTTTGTAAAACGGAACATTCTTTCGTCTGCCATAATTCCATATAAGTGTGAAATGTACTCTTTTAATTCTTCCGTCAGAAACGGCGGTATTGTTATGATACGTTTGCTCTTTGGCGTTTTAGGTGGTGTAATAATATCCCTGCCCTCTATCCGCTGATAGGACTTGTTTACAGAAATGGTACGCTTCTCTAAATCAATGTCATTGTAAGTAAGAGCGAGCAATTCTCCTATTCTCATGCCCGTCCAGTAAAGAAGCAGAAACGCCATTTTTGTTTCCGGCTTGTCCTCCACAGTCACAAGAAATTGTTTAAATTCCTGCTTTGTCCAGAACTCCTTTTCCCCGGCGTGGCTCTTTCCAATGCTCCCGGCTTTCCGGCAAGGATTATCTTTCAAGTCATAATACTGAACCGCATAATTGAAAATTGCCGACAACTGATTATTGACTGTTTTCAGATATGTTTCCGAATATCCTTTTTTTATCAGCGCATTTTGCCACGCCCGAATATCAGAAGCCTTGATTTCGTTCATGCACTTTTTCTTAAAATAAGGAATGATTTTCAAGTCAATAATAAACTTCTTCGTCCGCATGGTATTTTCACGCAGACGGTGTTCCATATCCTCGTAATAAATATGGACAAAATTTTCAAAATTGATGTCTAAATTTTTCTGCTGTTGTTGCAGAAAATCACGCTCCCACTGTTCGGCTTCACTCTTCGTCTTGAACCCTCTTTTATTTTTCTTATGGCTAACCCCCTGCCAATCCTTGTAATAGAATTGACAGCGCCACATCTTACCATCTCTTGTTGCCGCCATAAATACGCACCCTTTTCTCACATGGCTACGGTCAGACCGTAGAATTTTTCTTCAAAGTATTTTGTCGGAACCTTGCCGCAGATTGTCCGGTAGCCTTTTGCTTTCAATTCCTCATTTAGTCCCCGGATAATCTTGTAGGCATAGCCCGTTGATACACCAAGCATTACTGCCGCTTCCTCTGCCGTTACATACATCTTTTTTGATTTCTCCATTCATTGTCCTCCTTGATTTTATATAGGGACTTTTGTCCCTTACTTGTATTTTCATTATACAGGCGCTTTTGTCCCTTCTCAACATATTATTCTTGAATTGATTGATTATCTTCAACGGATATGATAGAATACAAATGTCCCTATTATTCATATTATCAAATACTAAAGGAGTGACTACATGACAGTAGGAGAGAAAATAAAGACATTCCGAACGATCCGGGGGATTTCACAGAATGTATTAGGGGAACTGGCGGGCATAGATGGAACCACCATTCGCAAATATGAATTAGGAAGCCGGAAGCCAAAGCCCGACCAACTTTTGAAGATTGCCAATGCTCTGGGCGTGAGTATCAACGTATTCACGGACTTCGACATAGAAACCGCTTCTGATGTCCTCACTCTGCTTTTCAAAATGGACGAGCAGATAGACATGGAAATCGACGGCGAAAAAGACAGTGAGGGAAATCTTATCCCCGACACGATATGTATTCGTTTTAAACATCCGGAAATCAACAGCCGGCTTGCCAAATTTGCAAAGGCTAAGAAATTGCAGGAAAATTTGATTGCTTCCAAAGACGCATTTCCAAGTGAGGAAGCATTTAATAAAGAATTGGAACAGATGAACGAGACTTGCGAACAGATTAAGCAACATTTAGTTGATACAAATAGAATTGTGAAAAAAGGAACCTCTGGTATTTCTGTTCGTGTCTATCCAGAGAATACCTAATGAAAGGGGGTTATATGACTTTTCTTGAAAATGCACTACACTATGATAATTATTTTCACTTACGGCAAAGTGTAAACTGGAATAACTTTTCAGAGCAACAGACTGTTTTTGCTTTGAACCATACACTTTATGCTATTACAGTGAAAAACGAACTGGAAACAATCGCTATGGGCAGACTAATCGGAGATGGACTATACTATACCATTGTAGACGTAATTGTAAATCCTGCTTTTCAAGGACAAGGTATTGGTTCTGCCGTTATCCATAAATTACTGAATTATGTAGAAAAGAATACGCCGCCCGGCGGACGCTCCAGTGTTTCTCTAATTGCCGAAAAAGGGAAAGAAGCCTTTTATGAGACTTTAGGATTTAAAAAGATACCCCATGAATTTTGCGGTAGCGGTATGAGGAAGGTAATTCACAAAAAAGAAATTAGCTGAAAAATATTAGAGACAGGTATCATGATACCCGCCCAAAATCCAGTATTCATCAGATAATTAGAGCCATTTTAGAGCCAAACGACATAAAGCAACCCCGGAAATGCCCATTCTATCAGCATTTCCGGGGTTCTGTCCGTTACTCGAACTCCAGACAGACAGTACGGAGTATTAACGCATATAGACGATTTTAAAGGCTTTTTAACCAGTTAAGAGCAACATAGCCACATAATCTAAATTT
>JABLTR010078560.1_pt1 | contig 20732 bp, 18 predicted proteins | sample 7160071 | NCBI WGS metagenome assembly JABLTR01 (sample SAMN14651230, study PRJNA627086) | human gut metagenome | isolation source: feces | host: Homo sapiens | reverse complement strand
TGCCCCTGCCCTGGGCGGTGGCCTCGGCGGAAGGATTTGCCGCCGGAGGCGTCCAGGCGCTGGCGGCCACCGGGGTTGTGGAGCACCTGCTGTTCGGCAGTGAGTGCGGCGATGTCTCCGCCCTGGAGCGGGTGGCCGCCGCGCTGCTGGCGCCGTCCTTCCGAGACCGGCTCCGAGAGGTGCTGCCTGGAGCGGTGAGCTTTGCCACTGCCCGGCAGCGGGCGCTGACCGGCCTGCTGCCGGAGGAGGACGCCGCCCTGCTGGAGTCTCCCAACAACATTTTGGGCATCGAGTACTGCAAGGCCCTGCTGGGGCAGAACGCCCCCCTCCGGCCGGTGACCATCCGGAGGGAGGGCAGCGCCCACGACGGCGCCCTGGCGCCGGACACCCACCCCTCGGCCTCCGGCCTCCGGGCGCTGCTGCGGCAGGGGAAACGGGAGGAGGCCCTGTCCCTGCTGCCTCCGGCCATGGCCCGCGCTTATGAGCTGGAAGAGGCCGCCGGCCGGGCCCCGGTGTTCTGGGAGAACAGTCACCGGGCCATTCTGGCCCGGCTGCGGTCCATGACGGCGGCGGACTTTGCCGCCCTGGACCAGGGGCGGGAGGGCATTTGGAATCGACTGTACGACGCCTCCCGCGCTGCCGCCTCGCTGCCCGAACTGCTGGCCGCAGCCAAGACGAAGCGTTACGCCATGGCCCGCCTGCGGCGGATGGTGCTGTGGGCCTACTTGGGACTGACGCCCGGCGATATGCCGGAGCGGGTGCCCTATCTGCGGGGGCTGGCGGCCAATGGGACCGGTTGCCGACTGCTCTCCCGGATGCGGGAGGCGGCAGCCGTGCCGGTGCTGACCAAGCCGGCGCAGGTCCGGCGGTTGGGCCCGGAGGCCCGGCGCCTGTTTGAACTGGAGGTCCGCGCCACGGACCTGTATACCCTGGCGTATCCCCGCCTCTCCGCCGCCGGCGGCACGGAGTGGAGGGAAGGTCCCGTGATCTTAGGAGGGCCTGCGCCCTGCTGAGGAAAGGAGCAACCCCTATGAAACGGATGATCGCCCTGCTTTTGCTGCTGTGTATGCTGACAGCCTGCGCAGCCCCCGTTCCGGAGACGGAGGAGCCCACGGCTGCATCGCAGGAGATTGCCGTCCCGGAACAGAAGCAGCCGGACAGCGGCACGATGACGGGCGCGGCCACCTTCACTCAGGCTGCATCCGAGCCCTTGACCTATACGGTGGTTCCGAAGACGCTGGAGGACAGCGCCGCGGCGGCGGACGGCACGACTTTGGCTGTGCGCTCCTATGAGCTTCCGGAGATGACCGTGACCCTGCCGGACGGCACTGTGCTGACGGAGGCGGCCTCCCCGGCGGAGACGGCGGCCCTGGAGAGGGCGGAGGCCTTCAACAGCCGGTTCCGCGACTGGGCCGGGGCGGATGGCTTTGACGAGGTGACGGCCTGGGCAGAGGAGGAGCTGGCCTTTCGGACGGAGTCCGGTGGGAATTGGACACCCTACACGCTGGAGCTGGACTGTTCTGTCTATCAGACGGAGCAGATGGTGTGCATCCAGGCGGAGTATTACAGCTATACCGGCGGGGCCCACCCCAACACGGTACTGCTGGCCTGGAACTTCGACCTGATGACGGGCCAGTTCTTCGCGCCTGAGATTCTGGCAGCGGACGGGCAGATATTTCTGGACGCAGTCCGGGACGAGATCATCCGCCAGATCGACATGACGCCGGAAGCCGCCGTGGAGGCCGGCTACTGGGAGGACTATCAGGACATTGCCGCAAACTGGAGCAGCTACGCGGTCTCCTTCAATGAGGAGGGGATGACGGTGGCCTTCTCCCCCTATGAGATTGCCTGTTACGCCATGGGGCCGCAGGAGTTCCGGCTGTCCTACGAGCAGCTGGCGCCGCATTTGAACAGCCATGGCCGGGATCTGCTGGGGATCGGGAAGAATTGAGGAAAAAAAGCGCGCGCCGGGCAGGCGCGCGTTTTTTGTAATTGACATACCTAGAATTACTATGTATACTAAAGGCATAGTAATTCTAGGTATGTCGCCTGGACAGGAGGTGCCCGATGGCAAAAAAGCAGACCATGGACCACGCCCAGCTGCTGGTGCTGTCCCTGCTGGCGGGGGAGGATATGTACGGCTACCAGATGATCGTGGAGCTGGCCCGCAGATCCGACCACACCTTTGAGATGAAGGAGGGGACGCTGTACCCGGTGCTCCACGGCCTGGAGCGGGACGGGGCGGTGGAGGCGTATCAGCAGGAGGCCCCCACCGGCCGGATGCGGAAATACTACCGCCTTACCCGCCGGGGGGCGGCGGTGCTGCGGGAGGAGGCTGCCGCCTGGCAGACCTACTCCGGCGCGGTGAATGCGGTGCTCCGGGCCTGTCCGGGGCTGGACCCGGCATGATATGGACAGGCGGGATTATACGGACCGGGTGCTTTCGTCCCTGCGCCGTGTGACGGAGAAGGAGCGGGAGGCCATTCGGTCGGAGCTGGACGGCCACATCGAGGACCACATGGAGGCCCTGCGGGAGCTGGGGTATGACGAGGAGCTGGCAGAAGAGCGGGCCATCGCCGCCATGGGAGAGCCAGATGAGGTGGGACGGGAGCTGAACAAACAATACCCCTTCCGCTGGCTGGTGGTGGGATGGATTGCTAAGGCGCTCATTATTCTAATGGTATTTTCAACGGTCATTGGGGAAAATATAGGGAGAGGTATTCGTTATTGGAACTATCGTCTGAACCCTATTGCGGAAGAAGGGAGTCAACTCAGTCTGATATCGACTACACAGGCGCTGAACCTCCGCCAACAGGTTGGAAATGACGAGTTGTGGATATATCAGTCAGCTTTAGGGGTGATGGAGTCGGAGGACGGTTGGGAAACAGGAGCTGAAATCCTGATAATGGCCTATGACTATATCCCTTATGGAGTTGTGTCTGATTTGATATTTCAGGATATGACATTGGAAAGCCAGGACGGTACAGATGCCGCCGTATGTGAGGTTGGATTTACGACCCAGAAGGGGACTCTGCCGATTCGTGGGTTTGTAGAGACAAAACCGGGAGATACCTATGTGACGCTATCAATGGACCGTTTTGGACAGTCTTTTTCCATGCAGATCCCTTTGCCGGCGGAGGTGAAGCCATGAAGCGGAAAAAGATACTGACGAGGAAAGAAAGAGCAATTCGTCTGGCAGCGGCAGCACTTGGGATGCTTTTCTACGCAAATTATGCATGCAATACTGGATATCTTTTGCCGATTCAAGCAGTCTCGGAAGAAACAGAACGAATCGGCGCAGGAAAACTGGAAACTGTTGAATGGCGGCTGGACCCGGAGATGGATGAGTTTCTGTATAGTGGTCAGATATGCCTGTTGGCAAATTCCTACGTGACAGCTCTTGTAGATATTTCCTTTTCTCCGCTGAACGGATGGTGGGCTTGGTATGAACCCCTTTTAACTACTGAAGATGAAGAAAGAATTTTGTATGTGGGTGCAGAAAGCTACAATAGTATTTTTCCACGAGACCGGGAACCCGGCGAGCCTTGGGATGAAATACTCTATATCTTCGGCCGAGTCGATGATCCGGAAATCCAGTGCCTGGAATTTGAAATCCGCAACGGTGAGAATGGGGAGAAGATTTCTTACATCACGTCCACTCGGAGCGATTGGACAACAGAAGGGGCGTACACCTATTTCCTGGTGCGCCATGAGTTTGAGGGGAGCTGGGGGAAGCTAGCTCTTCTTCGGACCATTGCCTACGATGCCACGGGGAATGTGGTCACGACAGTGAACGGCGGCACATGAAGAGGAATTTCCATGACCCGGACAGACTACGTCTAGAGAGTCTGTTCGACCTTGCGCCGCTTGACCGTGGAGCAGGAGGACTTTGTCACCGGACGGGACCGGACATTTTTCTGGATTATGGAGCCCCTGCCATTGGAACAGTCGCCGGAAGCGGTTTGCTATCCGGTCATGATTGCCTATGACGCGGAAGGAAGAATTGCGGCGGAGTTCGACATCGAATGTTGTACATACAGCGGCTACGGCTGAGAAGAAGGCACGCCGAAAGGCGTGCCTTCTTCTAGTATGCAAGCTGACATAACATATTCTCCGCGAACCGATCCGCCCGGTCCTGAATCCCCGGCAGGGCCAGGGCCTCGCCCTTGTCGTTGGCGGTCTCCAGCAGGCAGAAGTTCGCCGGCAGCCAGAAGCCCTTGTTCATGTTCATGGCCCCCGCCGCCTGACAGGCCACGATGTCCCCGCCGGAGTAGCCGGACACCACGATGGCGAACACCGCCTTGTCCGCAAAGGAGGTGGTGCGGTACAGGGCCGTCAGCCGGTTGATGGCTGCCGTCAGATTGGCGGACAGAGCGTCGTTGTAATTGGGGCACAGCAGCACCAGCGCGTCCGCCTCCCGGATGGCGGGGTAGACCTCCTGGACCATGACGCCGCCATAGAAGCACCCGCCCTGTTCTCCGAAGTGGAGGCAGGTGGTGTAGGGGCAGCCGGCACAGTCCTCCAGCGTGCCGTTCCGCAGGCAGATCTCCGTGATGTCACAGCGTTCCTCCAGCCGGGTCCGCACCAGCCCCCACAGGGCCAGGGTGTTGGAGGTCGCCCGGCTGGAGGCGTGGAGGGCCAGCAGCTTCGGCCGCTCCAGCCGGGGGCGGGAGAAGGCCAGCACCCGCTCCACCAGATCCGCCGTCGCCAGATGGTAGGCCGCTTCCAAAGAACAGCCAGCGTTTCGGGCCTGGACCGTGAAGTTCCGCAGATCGCCAGTGCCTTCCACCAGAGGGCGACCCACAAAGGCGCAGCCCGCAAGGTTGGCGGCCAGCACCAGGTCCCGGCCCGCTGCCTTGGTGTACAGATCGCCGGGGGCGTCCACCAGCACGCTCCCCACGCAGCGGTCCAGGCAGTTTGGATGGGTGCGGAGATGGGCCAGCAGGTCATAGAACCCGCGGTTCACGCCGCCCTCATCCAGGGAGACGACAAACAGGAGCCGCCGTCCCGTCAGCGGACCCTCCAGGCGGGATAGCACCTCTGCCTGCCGCCCCGCCAGGGCCGCCTCCAGCACTCCGGCGCACCGGGGGGAGAGCGCCCCGCCGGGGCGGATCACCGTCAGTTCTTCAGATATGCCGATCATCTCCTTCCTGCGTCCGGCTGCATTCCGGCCGAGCCCCCGCCCGGTGCGCGGGGCAAAGCGGCATGCAGCGGCCGGTATGATGAAACGCGGCGGCAGCCGCCCGCTAAATGATCTCCCGCAGAAGCGTCTGGGTTTCCCGCAGCCGCTCGAACAGCGGTGTGGGCAAAGAGGCAGTCTCGATTTCCAGACCGGCGGCGGTTAAACGGTTGCGGACGCCGAACCAGATCCCCCCCAGAGCCACCGAGCTGCAATGCCAGCTCCGGCGGAGCGTCAGCAGCAGCTGCATGGCGCCGGAGGAAATGGCAGGGGCCACATAGGGCTTGAAGCCCAGCTCCCGGATCCGCAGATTGGCGGTGGCCACCAGCTCCGTCAGCTCCCGGGAGAGGCCGTCATCATAATGGGAGAGGGAGTTGGCGATCACCAGCCCCTGACCATGAGGGCCATAGCTGCGGCCATCCAGCAGGAAGCTGCGGAACCGGGGATCCTGCTTGGCAAAATAGGCCGCACGGGCGTTCATGACCCCCAGTCCGAAGCCCTGGATCTGTTCCGCCCGAAGCCCCTGCCCGTCCCACTGGCCGTCGGGACCCTGGTTGGAGGCCAGATACGCCGCCTTGCACAGGGGATCCACCGGGTCGGACAGTACAATAAAGAGTCCCCGGAATCCCGCCTGCCGGGCCTGCCGGGCGTAGTCCTCCACCAGCGGCCGGTTGGCGCCGAACTGGGCCATCCGCACGTCCCGGACACCGCCTCCCACCGGAGGAACGCCGCGAGTGGCGGCGAAGAGGAACACATCACAGCGGAACAAGTCCCCGGCCGCTACCGGCTCCACTGCCGGAAGAGCGTCGTAGTCCCAGGGCCAGGATACCTGCTCCATCTCCGTGACCCAGCGGGCCACAGTCTTCTGATTCAGGTCGCAGATACCGATGCTCTCAATACAGTCGCCTCCCAGGAGCTTCAGCGCCGTCAAAAGGGTGCTGCCCACATCTCCTACCGCCAGCAGATTCACCCGCAGGCGGCTTGGCAGATGCATGGCGGGCGCCTTGGTAAAGTCAGCCCAGCGGGGGTGGCGGATGTTAACCGCCCGCAGCAGCCGGGCGTCGATGGTGTGCTGGAGGCGTTTGGGCAGGGAGGGGACCGGAACGCCCATCCGGGAGGGGTCCAGCCAGGTCACATCCTCCGTCTCCGCAGTGAGCTGCCGGGGGTCTGAGACGCAGAAGGAGGACCGGCTGCGAATCGGGTCCCGGTCGATGAGGAAGAGGCTGGGCGTCCCCGCGGAGGGACGCTTCGCCGGCTCCAGGGGGAGGTCCGGCAGCAGAGAGGCGAAGATGACCTCCCCGTGGCGGTAGTAATACATAAGGGCTCCTTTCGCCTGGATGGCGCGCCAGGCCCGCGGTCAGGATTGGAGGACGTTCCGCATCCGCAACAGCATCTCCAGGTCGTTCTGCAGAAATACGGAGGCAGGAAGACTGGGGTCATAGTGCATACAGCTGCCCTTGTCCGGAGAGAGGGGCAGGATCACCGCCTCACTGAGGCGGGAGAGGGTGAGGTTGCGGGCGTACCGCTCCCGGAAGGTGGTCTCCAGGGCCAGCAGGATGTCCCGGGCGTTCTCCAGGCAGGCACAGGAGAAACGGAACACCGCCTCCCGTCCGCACTCCCGGTAGAAGCGGGGGAAGGCGTAGGGCAGGATCAGGTTCACCGCTGGGGTCAGGCCGGGGACGGAGGGCTCCCCATGCCCCACAGTGTCGCCGCCGATGAAGGGGTACATGGTGGACTCCACAAACCAAGAACGCATATTCGGAATGAAATAGACGCTGTCCACACTGCGGCCCTTGGCGGCCATCAGATCCCGTCCACGGCCGGACAGCAGGCCCACCAGCACCCGGTCGATGACCACACCCTCCTGCCGGAAGAGGGGATCCAGCGCCCGGATCCGGTTGCCGGAGTGGAGCAGGTCGTCCACCAGGATCACCGGCCGGCGGAAGGAGTGGATGGTGCGGATCTGGCTCTCCAGCGGCGCGTAGCCGGGGAAGTTCTCAATGTCGAAGGAGGTGAGGTCCCTGGCAAAGACCTTGTCGGTGTGGATGGTCTTGGTGACGGTGTTGGGGATAGCATTGCCCCGCAGGATCTTGCCGAAGGGTACGCACATCTTGGGACCCAGTACCCGGGGCACTGTGGGCTCCGCCGGGACGCCGTTCAGGTCCACGATCTTCCGCACCAGACGGTGGTAAATGACCTCCGCGTTCAGGGACAGGATCAGAGAACCCGGATACAGGCCGGTGAGAGCCCGCTGCATCCGGCAGTGGGCGGCGCGGACCGCCGCCAGCACGGTACGGTCGGAGGAGAAAGGCTCCTTCAGCGTGGTGGGGATGTTCTGCAGCAGTACGGAGGGAGAGCGCATATCCACCAGCAGCAGGGGCTTTGCGCTGGGCAGCTCCGCCGGGACAAAGCCTTGCCTCTCCAGCAGGTCCAGCGTCTCCTCCGACGCAGTGGCGTGCCACACGGCATAGCTGCAGTCCTCTCCCAGGGAGCGGGAGAGGGCCTCTGTCATCAGCAGCTGGCCCACATCATAGCTGCCGCTGGAGCCGCGGGCGGTGTAAAGTCCGGTGAGCAGCTGAACCCGCCCCGCCGTGTGCTTGCGGACATAGTCCGCCAGCTCCGTGTCCCCCAGGGCCTCATACAGCCCGCCGGAGTTCACGGTCCGCAGGGTCAGAAAACCCAGCACCCGGGGGCGGGATCCCGCGTCCCGCAGGATGCAGAGGCCGTCCCTGGGGTCGATCTCCGGCGGCTGCTCCCGCCCCTGAAGCGGTACCTCCGTCAACTCCTCCCACAGGTGCCGGTCCGGCTGGGAGATGTGGGAGAACTCCAGATCCCCCGCCCGGAGGATCCGCTTGTACTGGGGCTCCCGGAGATAGAGGCTGTTGCGGTAGATGAAGTCCTGTACCACCGGGTCAATGAGGGTGGAGATGTCCCGTCCCAGGTCGATGTTCTCCCGGATGCGGGTGGAGCTGATGTCTTCCAGATGGGTGGGCAGCTGCAGCTGGATGATGCGGCCGGAGATGCAGCCCAGATCTGCGTCGATCTCCCGTCCCTCCGCGTCGCTGGAGCGGCGGAAGACGATGTGGTTCATGGAGTGGACGGACCCCGGCACCGGTGCCGCCTTGTAGGAGGAGGCGTTGGCTACCACGTCCGAGCCCACCGCCAGGTACAGCTCCCGGCCGGAAAAGACCTCCCGCAGCCGGTCCAGGTCCTCCGGCGTGGCCAGGTTCACTGGGATGTCGTGGGGGAAGAGGTACACGTCGAACTCGTCCGCCACGGACATGCTGACGATCTGCCTCCGCACCAGGGAGGGCTGCGCCTTCTTGGACCAGGAGAACTCGTCGATGGCCAGATACACCTCCATCCCCAGGTCCCGGATCTCCTGGACGATGCCCTTGTGGCTCAGGGAGAAGGGGTCGAAGGTGCCGGGAAAGAAGGCGGCCCTTGCCGGCATGTAGAATGGGAAGTCTCCGCTTTCAATCTGATAGGAGACGATGAAGCGGTAGATGTGGGAGAGGGCGGCGGCGGTGTAGAAGAAGCTCAGCTCCTGTTCCGGCTGCTCTCCCAGCAGGAAGAGGATCTTCTTGGCCATCAGGGTGAAGAGGGCAGCCTTCCCCTCGTAGGAGAGGGTTTGTGAGGCGAAGATCCGCTCGCCCAGGATCTGCAGCGCCTCCTGCCGCACGCTCTGACGATAAGAGGCCAGGCCCTTCAACAGCAGGCCTGCCAGCCGCCGCCAGCGGCGTTCCAGTACCTCCCGGGACTCGTGGAACCGCTGGGCGTATACGGCATAATGCTCCAGCATGGCGCCCACAGTGGCCAGGGCGGCGGCCACCACCACGGTGTTGGCGGAGGAGAGGAGGATCTGCATCTGATCCACGATCTCGTCCAGCTCCCTGGGCGTCAGCCACAGGGCAAACTGGCCCAGGTACTGGGGGATGTACTGGGAGATCTCCGTCTGCCCGGTCTCCAGCACCTTGGAAAGCTCCACGGCCACCTCGTTCCGGCGGTCCGGCGTCAGGGCCGGAGCAATGGCCAGCAGGGAAGTGCCCGCCAGCCGGCGGACCACGATATTCTCACTGACCTTCATCAGGTTGGAGAAGTGGGTGGCGATGTGGAGCACGTTGGCGCGGTCTCCCTGTTCCACCTGACCCAGCAGGTACTCCACGCCCACGGCCTTCAGAACCCAGTGGGTCGCAGTCTTCAGGTTGTCCAGAAACACATTGCTCACGACGTCCTGCCGGTCCAACAGGGACCGCTGGATGGAGACATCCAGGCCCAGCCGCTCTCCCAGGCGGGCCTGGAGAAACAGCAGCGGCGTGCTTCCCCGGCAATCCGCTGCCTCCACGGCGGCAGTGATGGCCGCGGCGTCCCGGCCATTGGGGTCCAGGGCCGTCAGCAGGTGGTGGAACAGCCGCAGGGCGGCGGCCTTCTGGGGCAGGCCGCCCCGTTCCAGCCACCAGACGGAAAAGCCGGTCAGCACGTGCAGATCCTCGGCGGATACCCGGTCCAGCGGCAGGCTCAGCACCGTGTCCAGCAGGGCAAAGGCCGCATCGGCGTCCACCAGTTCCGGGCGGCGGTAGTGGCGGAACAGCTCCCCGGCAAAGCGGGGGGCGTCGGCGTCGGAGCAGTTCATCAGCAGCGCGTCCGCCGCGGTCTTGGCCTGATAGCGGATCATGCTGATCTGCCGGGGCGTCAGCCGACGGTCCGGGTCGATGAGCTTTTCCAGGTACTCCGCCCACAGCTGGAAGGGCAGGTCTTCCTCCGGGTCCGGCGGGGCGTCGGCCGGGGGCTCCTTCTGATAGCCCAGGCGGAAGGCGGCCAGGATGCGTCCGATGAGGGCGGCGGCCCGGCGGCGGATGTCTCCGTCCGGGATCAGCAGCAGCTCGTACAGAAAGTCCAGGGTCTGCTGCTTCTGGGAGGCGTTCCAGTAGGTGAAATACTCCTCAAAAATGGAGACGTATGCCTGGAGCCGGGCGGGGTTCTTTTCGCCCCGGGCGGCCTCCAGAGTGTTGCCGAAGAGCTGCTCATGGCCCAGCCGGTGCATCAGGCGGATATTGTGGTCCACGGCGGTACGCCGCAGAGCGGTCACCACCTCGTCCGTGTTCAGCAGGGCAGCATTTTTGGCCGGGCGGGCGGGGCCGTCGGCGGTGCGGAGGGTGGTGTCCACCCCAAAGGAGATGAGATAGTCCTCAAAGTCCCGCAGCTTGGCGTAGACATAGCGGTAGCGCAGGCGCTTGGCATCGTCCACATTGTCCAGCTTGCTGAGGATGACGTCAAAGGCCTCCTGCAGGGAGTAGAGGCAGGGGATCTCCCGGCGGTCCTCCCCATAGGTCTGCTTCACCCGGAAGTCCGCGTACACCAGCGTCAGGGACTCCGAGGACAGGTTCTCGATCTCCAAATCCCAGACGGAGTGGTTGGCCGCGATGTGGCCCAGGGCCGTCAGTCCCCGGCGGGTGAACCACTGGTCGGTGTAGTAATAGTGCAGGTAGGGCACCCGTTCCCCGGGCTTGCAGCCGAATTTGCCCAGGTCGTGGCCCAGGGCGGCTCCGGAGATCAGCCCCAGGTCGATGAGTCCGCCGGAGGCGCAGAAGGCCCGGGCCACCCGCATGGACACATAGTGGACGCCGGCGATGTGCTCCAGGGTGCGGAAGGATGTGACCTCCCGGCTCAGGCGGAGCATCTCATAGATGTATTCCTCCCGGAACCGGTAGCAGAAGCGGCGGTACTCCTCCGCCACACCGCTGTGGGAGAGTTCCTCCTCCGTGCAGAATTCAAAGTCCAGCCAGAAGTCAAAGGGCAGGCAGGTCCGCTCCGCGTCAAACAGGACCTGGAGCAGCTGCAGAAAGCACAGCGCTCCATCCCACTGGGCGGAGGTATGTCCGGGGTCCGACGCCGGATACAACAGCGCCCGGGCCACCTGGTAGGCGTAGGACAGCCATCCCTCAGCGGGATCCGGCGCCACCTGGTCCAGCAGGGGGCGGAAGGCCGCCAGGGCGTCGGCGCAGGAGATCCGGCCCCGGATGGGCACCAGATCCCGAAGCAGCTGGTGCCAGTCGGCGCCGCCGAAGATACGCTCCGCGTCGGCGCGGGCCATTCCCAGCTTCTGAAGAAACGCGGGCGATTCAAAGGCCTCCGCCGCCTGAATATGCAGGGGCTTTCCCAGTTGTCGTTCCATGGGTATCGTCTCCCTTTTCCTCTGGTGTCGTTTTTTTCAGTATATCGCATTTGTGGGCCGGAAGGAAGAGAAATCTCAGGGGCCGTGTCAAAAAAGCGGTCCCCGCCCCGATGGGCGGAGACCGCGGAAACGCTCACTGCGTAAAATGTGTGTGGTTGAAGATGTGGTCCTCACAGAAGCAGTGGTAGCCCGCGCACTTGGAGCAATAGCGGAACTGCAGGTCCGGAAAGTCCGTATCTGTGCGGCCGCAGACCTCGCACTTGTGGCGGTAGCCCTGCTGCTGGGCCTTCTTCCGCTGCTGCTTCACTGCGGACTTGAACTGGATGGTCTGGTGGGAGTTCTGATGGCGGACGGCAAAGCCGAACTCCCGCAGAAGGTCCCCGATCCTGTCCCAGAAGAACACCAGATACACCAGCCAGACGGCCAGCAGCTGGGGCAGTGTGAACAGCGCCGCCCACATACCGGAACGGAGCAGGTCATACAGGGTCAGCAGCACATACAACGCCGCCAGCCACTTGGCCTTGACTGGCAGAATCAGATAGACGCGGATCAGCGCGTCAGGGTACAGGGTAGCAAAGGCCAGGAACAGGATCTGGTTGAGATTGCCGCTGCTGACAACGGGAAGCGGGGACCACAGTATGCTGATCATGCCGAATACCACCATCAGCACGGCGCAGGCCAGATAGAACAGGGTGAACTTGGCGGTGCCCCAGTACTCCTCAATGGAGGTGCCGATGAAGTAGTAGAAGGACAGGCTGATGAAGATCCAGAACAGAGAGCCGTTGGTGGGCAGGAACATCCAGGTGACCAGCCGCCACAGCTCTCCCTGCAGAACGAGCTCTGCGTTGAAGTACAGCATATAGCTGGCATAGCCATTGGAGAACAGATCCAGCACAAATACCACGGCCATGATCCCCACCAGAAACTTCATCAGGTTCGGAATGCCGAAGCGGGGATGCTGCAGGCAAAAGCGGTCCACGCTGTCGCAGAGTTTTCTCACGGTGAAGCCCTCCAGAACATTTCAAATATACAAGCAATATCCATTATACCCGATCAGAGGAAAAAAGTCATGTATAATTTTTGAACAGGCGGAACATCTGCGCAGTTTTCCGACGGGGTGACGGATTTCTCCGCAAAACCGGAAAAACCGTATTGACAAACGGGAAAAACCTGATAAAATAATAGGGACAATTTTATTACCCTTATCAAGAGTGGCGGAGGGAACGGCCCGATGAACCCACGGCAACCTGCTTATGACAAGGTGCCAAATCCGGCGGTGATCGACAGATGAGGAGCAAGCAACCAAATCCGTTTGTGCGTTTCGCCGTCGAAACGCACATTTTTTTCGCCCCTTGATGAGGTCAGTGCTCAGAAAGGAACCTGTACTATGGCAAGACACTATCTCTTCACCTCCGAGTCCGTAACGGAGGGCCACCCCGACAAGGTCTGCGACCAGATCTCCGACGCCGTCCTGGACGCCATTCTGGAGCAGGACCCCAACGGCCGCGTGGCCTGCGAGACCACGGCCTGCACCGGATTGATCCACGTGATGGGCGAGATCACCACCAGCTGCTATGTGGACATCGCCCACATCGCCCGGGAGGTGGTCCGGGACATTGGCTATGACCGGGGCAAGTACGGCTTTGACTGCGACACCTGTGCCGTGGTTACCTCCATCGACGAGCAGTCCGCCGACATCGCCATGGGCGTGGACAAATCCCTGGAGAACAAGGAGGGCACCGACAGCGAGCTGAGCAACGGCGCCGGTGACCAGGGCATGATGTTCGGCTACGCCTGCGACGAGACGCCGGAACTGATGCCCCTGCCCCTGTCCCTGGCACAGAAGCTGTGCAAGCGCATGGCGGAGGTCCGCAAGAGCGGCCAGGTGCCCTATATGCGGCCCGACGGCAAGAGTCAGGTCACCGTGGAGTATGACGAGCACAACCGCCCTGTCCGGGTGGATACAGTGGTCATCTCCACCCAGCACGACCCCGATGTCTCCCTGGAGCAGATCCGGAAGGACATGATCGAGCAGGTGGCCAAGGCCGTGATCCCCGCGGACATGCTGGACGAGAACACAAAGTATTACGTGAACCCCACCGGCCGTTTCGTCAAGGGCGGCCCGGCGGCGGATTCCGGCCTCACCGGCCGGAAGATCATCGTGGATACCTACGGCGGCAGCGCCCCCCACGGCGGCGGCTGCTTTTCCGGCAAGGATCCCACCAAGGTGGACCGCTCCGCGGCCTACGCCGCCCGGTACGTGGCCAAGAACATCGTGGCCGCGGGCCTTGCCCGCCGCTGCCAGGTGCAGTTGGCCTACGCCATCGGCGTGGCCCAGCCGGTGAGTGTGCTGGTGGACACTTTCGGCACCGGTACGGTGGGAGACGACAGGCTGGAGACTGCCGTCCGCAAGGTGTTTGACCTGCGGCCCACGGCCATCATCCGGGACCTGGACCTGCGCAAGCCCATCTACCGCAAGCTGGCGGCCTACGGCCACATGGGCCGGGAGGACCTGGGCGTGACCTGGGAGAAAACTGACCGCACAGAGGCTCTGAAGGCCGCCGCAGAGGCGTGAAGCCTTTTCCAAAACTGAATCAAACGGTATGATACAGGCGGCGCCGCTGATTTTCAGCAGCGCCGCCTTTTCCGCTCAAAGCTCCATGGACAAATATACCATGTCCGACAAAAGCCGCCCCCCTTCGTATATGGGGTGGTCGTAAAATTGAAGGAAGAAATTGGGGACCCGGTGGCTTTCCCGGAACCCGCAGGCCCGGTAGAAGGGGAGGGTGAGGGCACTGTCCCCGGTGCCCACCAGGAGGCGTGTCCCTCCGGCGGTCCGGCAGGCGCCGGCCACATGCCGAACCATGGCCCGGCCGTAGCCCTGGCGCTGAAAGGCCGGCTCCACGGCCAGATTCTTGATCTCGAACACGCCCGGCGCCTCCTTGGTCACCACGCACACGGCGCGAAGTCCGCCGTCGTACAGCGCCAACAGCGTTCCGCGGTCCAGATAGCGGTCGATCATGTCCTCCTGTTCGTCTCCCAGCAGCAGGAGGGGGAGAAAGTCCCGCTTGCCCGACTCGATTCTGCGAATATCCATGCCTGCGCCTCCCTGTCTCTGATACGGGTAGAAGAGCACATTTCCTCCGGATTGTCAAGTCCGGGGTGCCGTAATTTGTCTAAAAGAGTCCGAATGTGTCGAATCTATTTCAAAAACCTGCGATTTTTGATATGCTATGTATGAATTGAAGAGGAGAGGAGACGGTTTCGGATGGATGAAGATATCCTGCGGACAGTGGAAAAAATCAGTGGGAAACTGAGCCGGGACTGCTATTACGACCTGTGCTGCCTGGTCAAGGCTGCCATCCCCCGTATGCCGGGCACCTTCTCCATGGAGACGCTGTATCCGGAGGCGCAGAGATACAGTGAAAAGGAAAAGGACACCCTGGCAAAGGCCCTCTCCCGGGCGGCGGAGGACATCTGGGACTGCGGAGACCGGGCGGAGCTGCAGAAGCTCTTTCAACGCGTGCTGCGGGAAAAGCCCACGCCGAAGGATCTGGTCCGGGTGCTGGCCTTGTCGATCTGGCGCCGGCGCAAGGCGGTGCGGCCGCAGGTGCGCTATCAGGTTCTGGAGACCCGGCACCCCCGGCGATTCGGATTCAGCGGCGAATCCTGGGAACCGGAGCGACATCTGGTGGTCCTGCTGCCGGGAAGGGAACAGGCAGAGGTAGAGCAGCTGGTGCGCAGACTGAATCAGCGGCAGATCCCTATCCAGGAGGCGGAGGAGCGTTTTCTGAATGGGGAAGATCTGCTGCCGGTCCTTTGAACAGAGGAGGAGCCTCCCGTAGGAGGCTCCTCCTCTGCTTTGCGCCGGGTGTGTTACAGGAACTGCTTCATCTGGGCGGCGTTGGCTTCCTCGGTGTGCAGCAGCCGCTCCGCGAGATTTCGGATCTCACGGTTTCCACCGGCGTAGTCCCCCAGATGCCGGGTACTTTTGGTGGCCCCCATGGTGTTTCCCTGAATGACCATCTCCGCGATGTTGGATGCAGAGGGGTCTGCCAGCGTTTTGAAAGTGGACATGACCTCTGCGGACACCTTGGCCAGAAGGCCTGGGTCCCTGGGCTCCTCTCCCAGAGACCGGAGCAGGCGCTCCGCCTGATCCGCGATCTGGCGGTACTCGGCGCCCTGCTGGCTCAGAACCCGCCGCAGGCTGTCATCCCGGACCTGCCCGTCCAGGCTGTTTAGCCCCTCAATGCCCATCTCCGCCGTCTCATGGACGTATTGGAGCAGCTCGATATCGTTCATATTGGATCACCTCGCTCCTAGTATGCCCGGCTTTTCCGGGAAAAGACGTTGACCTTCCCAGGGAAATCGGGTACAATAGCTCCGTGTAAGAGCCCCAGATTCTGGGGGGAGGGCGCCGGAGTTTCCGCGCCGCAGACTGAAGAGAGGCGCCGGAGGGCGCAAGGAGGCTGTCTATGCCCAGCATTTCCGTCATTGTGCCTGTCTATCAGGCGGAGAAATTTCTCAGAGACTGCGTGGAGAGCGTGCGGCGGCAGACCTTTTCCGACTGGGAGCTGCTGCTGGTGGATGACGGCTGCACCGACGGCTCCCCGGCTCTCTGCGATGAGCTGGCCCGGGAGGATGACCGCATCCGGGTGTTCCACAAGGAGCGCAACAGCGGCGTCAGCGAGACCCGGAATGTGGGCCTTGACCATGTCCGGGGGACCTATATCGCCTTTCTGGACTCCGACGATCAGTACGAGCCCCAGTGCCTGGAGACGCTGTGGAACCTGCGGGAGCGGGCCGGGGCGGATACCGCCGCCTGTGCGCACCTGAACCTGTGGCCTGATGGCAGCGAGACGCCGGAGCCGGTGCTGCCCGCCGGGATCTACGACGCCGACGCTATCCGGGAGAAAATCGTCAATCCCCTGCTGGGGGACCGGCTGGCCCAGCCGGTGTTCAATGGATTCATCTGGCGCTATCTGTTCTCCGCAGAGATTTTTGACAGACTCCATCTCCGCTATGAGGGCGCCTATCTGGAAGACGAGCTGTTCCTGATGGAGTATTTCTGCAACGCCCGGCGCCTGGCGGTGACGGAGACGCCCCTGTACCGCTATCTCCAGAATCCGGCCTCCGCCACCCACAAGTATATGAAGGACTTCCAGCAGGTCTTCGGCCGCTTCATGGAGCGGAAGGAGGACTTGGCCGCCCGGTACGGCCTGACGCCCGGCCGCCCCCAGTGGCGGGAGAACTCCAACTGGGCCGGGCTGTTGATCGCCATCGGCAACGAGTACGCCCCGGGCAATCCCAAGACCCTCCGGCAGCGGCAGGAGACCATCCAGGCCTTGTGCGCGCGGCCGGATATGGCCCACGCCATCCGGACGCTGTCGCCCGCCGGCATGAGCCGCAACAAGCAGCTGGCAGCAAAGCTGGTGCGGGGGGGCCGCTTCTGGCTGCTCTCCCAGCTGTACCGGATCAAAAACCGCATCTGAAGAAACGAGGTTTCCCTGCATGAGCATTCTCCGCGAAAGCTATCTGTATCACCTCTGGGCGGTGCTGTGCACCGTCTACTATGACAGCGCCGTCCACCGCTGCCTGGTGCGCATGGGCGCCTGGTGTAACCGCCAGATCGACGAGAGCCGTGTTCTCCGGGTCCTGTGTCGGGAGGGCGTCGCGGCCCGGGCCTGGGAGGAGAGCATCCTCTGCCGACTGCTGACGGGCCTCATCAACCTGCCTGCCTGGCTGCTCCACAAGCTGTACCTTGCCCTGCGGGCTACGTTTGATGACAGCGTTTTCTCCCGTCTGGCCTTTGAGATGGGACATGAGACCGCCGTCGCCCAATCCTGGCTCATCATGCTATTGTGGGTGATTCCCTTCTCTCATTGGAACAATGCATATAGTATGCTGGGCTTTGCCGCCCTGCTGGTACTGTTCTATGCCGGGGCCATGTCCCGGCGGGACTTCCGGCTGGACGTGAGGCACATCGGGTTCTATCCGGTGGTGCTGTTCGGAGCCATGTTCCTGGCGGTGCTGTTCTCCTATGAGCCCTCCGCCTCCTTCCGCTTCCTGCTCTACCATATCTCCGCAGCGATGTGTGTGCTGGTGACGGTCAGCGCTGTCCGGGGCACAGAGGATTTGAAGCGGCTGGCCGCCGGCGGTGGGGTCTGTGTGCTGGTGTCCTCGCTGTACGGTGTGTACCAACGGATCCAGGGCGTGGAGGTCAACGAGTCCTATGTGGACCTGGAGGTCAACGCCGGTATGCCCGGCCGGGTGGAGTCCTATTTCGACAACCCCAACACCTTTGCAGAGGTGCTGATCCTCCTGCTGCCCCTGGTACTGGCGCTGATCCTCTGCTCCAAGCGGGGCATCTCCCGCGTGACGGCCTGCGGCGTGTTTGCCGTGGGTGTGCTGGCTCTGGGCATGACCTACTCCCGGGCCAGCTGGGTTGGCATGGCCTGTGCCATGGTGGTGCTGGTGTTTTTGTGGAAGCCCAAGCTGATCCCCGCCTTCGCGGTGCTGTGCGTGGTGATGGTCCCCTTCCTGCCGGACACCATCTGGCACCGGGTCCTGACGATCTTCAATCCGGCGGATACCTCCACTGCCAGCCGCATCCCCTTATATCAGGCGGCACTGGAGGTCATCCGGACGTCTCCCGTCTCCGGCGCGGGTCTGGGCACTGCCGCCGTGCAGGACTACATCAGCGACTTCAACCTCTACCACGCAGAAGCGCCCTTCGTTCACGCCCACAACTTCTACCTGCAGGTATGGATCGAGGCGGGACTGCTGGGGTTCCTGGGCTTTGTGGGCTCCATGCTGTGGAACATCAAAAAGGCGGCCCGCACGGTCCGGCACTGCGCCCCCTCTGCCGCCCGCACCATCACCTGTGCCGGAGCGGCGGCTCTGTGCGGCGCCATGGTGTGCGGTCTGGCGGATTACCTGTGGAACTATCCCCGGGTGATGTGCATTTTCTGGTTCGTGTTCGCGCTGACCATCGCGGGGATCAAGGTCTGCCGCCGGGAGACGGAGGCGGCCTGATGGAGGAGAGAAACTGCCCGATGGAAGATCCATTCGCATTTTTGACCCTGGACTTTCTGAAGAAGTCGGAGATTTTTCCCGGCTCCCTCGGCACCTTCCGCTACCGCTTCCAGCGGACGGGAAAGGTGAACGATGGCACCGTCCAGGCCTGGGTCTATGAGAACATCTGCTTTGAAAAGGCCCAGCACATTGAGACGGAGACCTTCCCCTGGACAGAGGAGGGCATGGCATCCCTGCGCTCCTGGCTGAACGAGCGCCTGCGGGAACGGGGAAGCGAGCTCTACCGGGTCTGGGGAGGCCGATAAAAAACAACAGCATACTGTACGGCAGCCCGCGGAGGGATTCTCCGCGGGCTGCCTTTTTGCGCAATTCGGAACTTTTTTGGAAAGCATCTCCATAGGCGGAACATATCCGACGCCATTTTGGGTATGCTTACAAAAAATACCCGCGTCTGTGCGGGCGGATTTGGGAGGAGTCAAGATGGAAGAAATCACGCTCACAGGACAGTCTATCTCCGCGTTCCGGGAATTTCTGGTGGAAAACGAGAAGGCCCGTGCCACAGTGGAAAAATACGTGCAGGAGGCGGAACAGCTGCGACTGGCTCTGTGCGGCGCCCCGGTGACCAAGGCGGGTGTTCTGGCATACCGGGAGCGCCTGCAGCAGCAGTACAGGGCTCTGACGGTCAACAACAAGCTCTCTGCTGTGAACGCGTATCTGCGGTTCTGTGGAGCGGAGCGCTGCGAGGTGAAGTTGCTGAAGGTTCAGCGGCGGGCGTTTCGGGAGGAGCAGCGGGACCTGACGGAGTCGGAGTACCGCCGGTTGCTCTCCATTGCCAAGGGGCGCAAGAACCAGCGGCTGTACCACGTGATGCTGACGATCTGCGCCACCGGTATTCGGGTGAGCGAACTGCGCTTCATCACGACGGAGGCCCTGCGTGCTGGCCGGACGGAGATCCGGCTGAAGGGAAAGTGCCGGACCGTCCTGCTGCCGCAGGAACTGGCGGAACGCCTGCGGCGGTATGCCAGGGCGCAGGATATCCAGGAGGGGCCCCTGTTCCGCACCCGCACCGGGCGGCCCCTGGACCGCAGCAACATCTGGCATGAAATGAAAACCCTCTGCCGGGAGGCCGGCGTGATGCCGGAAAAGGTATTCCCGCACAATCTGCGGCACCTGTTCGCCAAGTGCTTTTATGAACAGGAGAAGGATCTGGCGCATCTGGCGGACCTTCTGGGCCATTCCTCTATTGAGACAACCCGGATTTATGTGGCAGTGAGCGCCAGGGCCCATGAACAGATTCTGGAAAAAATGCGGCTGATCGTTTAACAACAAAACAATGATTCTGTTGTAAATCGACAAAGCTCTCTCCACTACATACATTGGAATATAGTTAGTATAAAACAAAAAAACTACAAAAGCAACGTCCTTTTTTGCGGTTTGGATTTTTTGAGGATTCCAATTTTGCGGCCCAAAAGGGAAAGGTGCCGTTTCGGCCAAAACCGACTCTTCGTGCTCTGGCACCGTATTTCCAGCCGATGACAGGTTTACAACAGAATCATTGTTTTGTTGTAAATCGGAAAGAGATGGATACGGAGGAGATATTTGGAAAGCATTCAGACAGTGAAAGCGGCTTTGGAGAGGAGAGAATGCCCAATGCGTGAGGCGATGGAAACGGCACTACAGGACAGGACCGCGGCGCCGGCGGAGCTGACAGTTACCTGGGAAGAAGTCTGCCGGTATCTGGACAGCTTGGCGGCCCGGGGCCGCCGGCGGGAGACGATCCAGGTCTACCGCCCCAAGCTGGAGGCGTTTTACCACTTTCTTCCGGAGGACAAGCGGGTGGCTGCAGACACACTGGAGCTCTGGCGCGCCGCCCTGCTGCGGGAAGGCTACTCGCCCGGTACAGCCAACACCCATGTGTCCGCCGCCAATGGGCTGCTGGCCTATCTGGGGCGGCGGGATCTGCAGCTGATCGGCCAGCTGGACACCGAAGAGGAGATCCAGCCGGAGTTGAGCCGGACTGAGTATCTGCGCCTGCTGGCCACAGCCCGGAATCTGGGCCGGGAGCGTACGTATCTGATGGTGAAGGTCTTTGCCCTGACAGGGATCCGCGTAAGTGAGCTGAACCGGGTGACGGTCCGGGCGGTGGAGGAGGGACGTGTTCTGACCGCCTGTGACGGCAGAGCGCAGTACGTCCTGATTCCTGCCTGTCTGCGGAAGGAGTTGACAGTCTATCTCCGGCGGGTGGGGATAAAGTGCTCCCCAAGTCAAGGACAAAATCATTTGACCCATTGCGGCAGCATTCCGGCGGGGTGCTCACCTGTGGAGATGTACTCGTAAAATTCG